>JACXTT010005260.1_pt1 | contig 18882 bp, 19 predicted proteins | sample 9270951 | NCBI WGS metagenome assembly JACXTT01 (sample SAMN15532306, study PRJNA645909) | rock metagenome | isolation source: weathered quartz diorite | place: Puerto Rico | collected 2017-06-21 | reverse complement strand
GATCGCCGACGACACAATGCTCTGGACATCCTCGATGTTGAGTCCATACCGTCCCGCCGCCATGCGGTCGATGTCGACATCGACGTAGCGCCCGCCGGTCAGGCGTTCGGCCAGCGCCGAGGTGACGCCTGGGACCGTCTTGACGGCTTCCTCGATCCGCGTGGCCAGCCGGTCGATCTCCTTCAGGTCCGTGCCCGCCACCTTGATGCCGACCGGACTCTTGATGCCGGTGGCGAGCATGTCGATGCGGTTGCGGATCGGCGGCACCCAGATGTTGGAGAGGCCCGGTACCTTCACTACGCGATCGAGCTCTTCCACCAGCTTGTCGGTCGTCATGCCGGCACGCCACTGGTCGCGCGGCCTGAACTGGATGGTGGTCTCGAACATCTCGATGGGTGCCGGGTCGGTCGCGGTGTCGGCGCGGCCGGCCTTGCCGAACACTGTGGCGACCTCCGGCACGGTCTTGATCAGGCGGTCGGTCTGCTGCAGCAACTGCGCCGCCTTGCCGGCGGACAGCCCCGGCAGTGCCGACGGCATGTAGAGAAGGTCACCCTCATCAAGGGGCGGCATGAACTCGCCGCCGATCCGCAAAATCGGCCAGGCGGTCGCGAACAGCAGAACTGCCGCAATCGCTACGGTAGTCTTCGGGTAGGTGAGCACCCTGGCCAGCAACGGCTGATAGGCGCGAATCAGCCATCGACTGAGCGGATTGGACTGTTCCGTGGGGATCTTGCCGCGGATCATATTGCCCATCAGGACCGGCACGAGGGTGACTGAAAGCCCCGCTGCCGCAGCCATGGAGTAGGTCTTGGTGAAGGCCAGCGGCGAGAACAGCCGGCCCTCCTGCGCCTCCAGCGTGAACACCGGGATGAACGACAGCGTAATGATCAGCAGTGAGAAGAACAGCGCGGGCCCGACTTCGGCCGCCGACTCGCCAATCACGCTCCAACGCTCATGCCCGGTCAGGTCCCGTCCGGGATTGTCCGCATGCCAGTGTTCCAGATGCTTATGTGCGTTCTCGATCATAACGACCGCGGCATCAACCATGGCGCCGATGGCGATGGCGATGCCGCCCAGCGACATGATGTTGGCATTGACGCCCTGGTACCGCATCACCAGGAAGGCAGCCAGTACACCCAGTGGTAGCGAAACGATGGCCACCAGCGCGGAGCGCAGGTGAAACAGAAAGACGAGGCAGACCAGCGCAACGACGATGAACTCTTCGATCAGCTTGTGCGTCAGGTTTTCCACCGCCCGGTTGATCAGGGCGGAGCGGTCGTAGGTGGTCACGATCTGGACGCCAGCCGGCAGGCTCTTCTGCAGCGTGGCGAGCTTGGCCTTGACCACCTCGATGGTTTCCAGCGCGTTCTTGCCCGAGCGCATCACGATGACACCGCCGGCGACCTCTCCCTGGCCGTCAAGCTCGGCGATGCCGCGCCGCATCTCCGGCCCGAGCTGCACGGTAGCTACATCGCCGAGCCGCACGGGGATGCCGGCATCGCTGGTCATCAGCGGAATCTGCCGGAAATCATCGAGGGTCTTCAGGTAGCCGCTCGCGCGGACCATGTATTCCGCCTCACCCAACTCCAGCACCGAGCCACCGGTTTCCTGGTTGGCGCCCTTGAGCGCCGCCAGCACCTTGGCCTGCGACAGGTTGTAGGCGCGCAGCCGGTCCGGCATCAGGACGACCTGGAACTGTTTCACCATCCCGCCGAGGGAGGCGACCTCGGCGACATTGGGCAGCGACTTCAGCTCGAAGCGCAGGAACCAGTCCTGCAGCCCGCGCAGTTGACTGAGGTCATGCTGCCCGGTCTTGTCCACCAGCGTGTACTCGTAGATCCAGCCAACGCCGGTGGCATCCGGCCCGAGCGCTGGCTTGGCCGCGGCCGGCAGCCGGGATTGCACCTGGTTCAGGTATTCCAGCACCCGGGAGCGCGCCCAGTACAGGTCAGTGCCGTCCTCGAACAGCACATAGACAAAGGAGTCACCGAAGAATGAGTAGCCCCGCACGGTCTTGGCGCCCGGTACCGACAGCATCGTAGTGGTCAGCGGGTAGGTGACCTGGTTCTCGACAATCTGCGGCGCCTGGCCGGGGAACGGCGTGCGGATAATCACTTGCACATCGGACAGGTCCGGCAAGGCATCGAGCGGCGTGCTGCGCACGGCCCACAGTCCCCATGCGGTCAGCATGACCGTGGCCAGCAGAACCAGGAAGCGATTGCGGATCGACGCGAGGATCAGCCGGGCGATCATGGCTTGGCTCCCTGGGCGCTGGTGGCCGCCTCGACCGAGGACAGGATGGGCATGCCGTCGCTATTCAGATGGAAGCGGAAGCGAACGCGGTCGCCAGGCTTGAATCCTTTGGGCAGGCCAGCGGGCGGCGCCGCAAAATCCATCGTCATCGCGCCCCACTGCGCCGAGGGGATAGGCCCATGCGAGATGGTCAGGCCCTCGCCCGTCACTGCCTCGATGCGCCCGACGCCTTCGTGCTCAGCCGCCGGAGCTGCCGGGGTGGAAGCCCCCTGTGTCGCGGACATGCGGTCGGTGGTGCCACGCAGGCTGGCCTCCGAGTCGATGAGGAACTGGCCAGAGGTGACCACTTTCTGCTCAGCCTGGAGGCCATCCAGCACCTCGACCATACCCTCGGCCTCGCGGCCGGTCTTGACTTCCTTTGCCACAAAGCCGGCCTTGCCTGCATCCACCATGACGATGCTGCGCTGGCCGGTGCGGATGACGGACTCCAACGGAATCATCAGCACCTCCTTCTGGTCACCGCTGTCAAACCGGACCGTCACGAACATGCCTGGCAACAGGTGTCTGCCTTTGTTGGGCAGGACAATGCGCACCTTGATGGTTCGCGTGGCCGGATTGACGTCCGGCAGGACGGTATCGACTTTGCCAACGAGTGGCTCGGATGCTCCGGTCGGGGACACCTTGACCGCCAGCCCGGGAGCGATGGCGCGGGCCTGTCCCTCCGGCACCTCGGCAATCACCCAGACCTGGCTCAGGTCGGCCAGACGAAACAGGGTCATGCCGGGGGAGACGGTCATGCCCTCACGGATGGCAACCTCGGTCACGAGGCCATCGACGGGGCTCACGATGCCAAGATTGGGTTGGAGCTTGCCCGATGACTCGACAGCGCTGACCTGGCCGGGCGTCATGCCAGCTTGGAGCATGCGGGCCCTGGCCGCACCGCGCAAGTCGGATTGTTCGCCCGCAGCCATGCGCGACACGGCGAGATATTCCTCTTGCGCGGCCACCCAGTCCGGCGAGTACAGCGTCACCAGCGCTTGCCCGCGCCGGACCGGGTCAAGGGTCGCCTTGACCGCGACTTGATGGACGAAGCCATTTGTTCGCGCCTGAATCACCTGCACGCTGCGCTCGTCGATGGCGACATTGCCAGGTGCCTCGAGTACGGCGCTCATGCGTCTGGCCTTGACCTCGGCCGTGCGGATGCCAAGATTCTGCGCGACATGACTGTCGACCGTGATGCCGCTTCCCCCTCCATCCCCGTCCGCATAGACGGGCACGAGCTGCATGTCCATGAAGGGAGACTTGCCCGGCTTGTCGAAGCGCTGGCCGGGCACCATCGGATCATGCCAGTACAGGATCTTCTTGCCGGTGCTCGGATCCGTGTCGCCAGCCTTGAGCGCGGATGCCGCGCCGGGCGCCGCCGACAACTGCGCTGATGGGGTCCCGCGGGTAACGCCAAATCGGTAGGCGCCATAGAGCGCGGCGCCAAGAAGCACGATGCCCACCGCTGCCGCTGCAATGACTTGTTTCTTCACTTGAACTCCTTGGTGGCCGGCTCGGTTTGCGCAGTGGGCAGCGGAACCAGGAAGGTCAAATCGGCCCATAACCTGGCCGTTTTCGCCTCCAGGGCGAGCCGCTCAAGCTTCGTATCGATGGCGCGATGGTTTGCCTCGGCGACGGCAAGCAGCGTTCCGGTGTTGGCACGGTAGGCGGTCAGGGCCGCATCGGCCTGGCTGGCTGCGAGCGGCAATGTTCTGTCGTCGTAGCGTTTGAGCCGTTCCAGATTGCGCTGCAGTTCGGCAAGCTTGGCGCCCACCATCGCCTGGGTATTACGTCGGGTGATTTCTGACTTGGCTCGCGCCTCGTTGGCCTGCGCCAGCCTGGCGGCAACGTCGCGGTCCTGGCGGTTGCCTCGATCCCACGGCACCGGGAAGCTCACATTTACCGACCCCATGTTGGAATACGCCGAGCCACGCTGGCTGTACATCAGTTCGACGGTTACGTCCGGCGTCCTGGCTTCCCTTGCCACCTGGATTTCCGATTCCGCCAGGGCCACATCGCGCTGTGCGGCCGCCAACTCAGGCACTGCGTCGACGTCGCCTTTCGCCAATTGCTGGGCGGCTTGGGGGACGTCCAGTGGTGGCCGGTCCGACAGCGGGCGATTGGCTTCGACGCCGACCCAGCGCTGCAGATTGAGCGTGGCGGTTGCCACGGCAGCCCGGTTTTCGTCCTGGCGGTCGTGCAGCTTTTGCAGTTCCAACTCCATCGCCAAAACATCCGCGCGCGAGCCACGCCCGCTGCGATACGCAGCCGTTGCCGCCTGAAGCGCCAACTCGATTGGATGGCCGTGATGGCCGAGCAGGACGCCGGTCTGTTCGGCATACCACCGATCGAGCCAGGCCCCCACGGCATTGCGTTGCACGTTGGCCAGTCCGACCGCGCGCTGCGCTTCGGCGGCGGCCGCTTCGGCTTCAAAGCGAGCCGCCTTCGCGCGGCGCTTGTCCGCGCGCGTGAACTCCTGCATCACGCTGATGGACCGCATCGTCATGAAATCCCGGGTAAGCGAGAACTGGTCCGGCCCGTTCACCGGGACGTTGTTGAGCCCGAGCTTGAGGATCGGATCAGGCAACTGACCGGCGGCGACCGCCATTTGCACCGCTGCCTCGACAGCGCCGCGCGAGGATTCGGCATTGCCGGCATGGGTGGTCGCGAGTGCGACGGTTTCCTCAACGGAAAGAGAAGGGGCGGATGGCGCAGCCACGGCATGCGACACCGCCAGGCCGAAGGCGGGCGCGCACAGCAGCGCCAGCATCAGGCGACGTGGAAAAAGCATAAAGCCTCCATGAACGACGACAGCTACCCGAGTTTAGAGGGGCAGCACGAAATTGACGTCGAGCAGGAGGCTACGTTTGGAAACTGCAGTGAAGGATGTTCAGGGGCGGTGGGCCGCGCGCCTCCACCTCCGCGCGCAGCGCGATGCGGACATCGGCCAGGACCACGCGTGTCGGCTCAATGACGCTCATCAGCACCGGCAGGAAAGCCGGAAGCTGGGGCGAGACATGGTCGGCACTCTTGGAATCGGCCTGGCAATGTGCCAGGCACAGCGCACTCTGGTCATTGCCTTGGTCGTCACTGTTCGCCGCCATATCGGCACATGATTCGGTCATCGCCGCCTTTGTGTTGTTGCCCTCCATCTGGTAGCGGCTACCGGTACAGGCGTACGCGGTGGCTGCCAGTTGAACTGTCAGGAAAACAACGAGAAGGAGGCCGGCGAACCAAGGGTGCCGGCGGGCAGTGTGACGCAAGAGTTCTTTACCGTGGCACGACAGTCGGAAGCATACTGTTTTTTGCGTGTAATGCAACCTGACCATTCGGTGTGGGCATTCTCGTAACGGCTGACAGCACCCGAGCCGGATGCATTGCGTCCTTGACCTTCCCACTGGGGCAAGGTCTATCGTCAAGTCATCGAATCCCGGCAAAGCGCGAGCAGCACATGGTAAGCCGCGCCGACGGGAAAGTGGCTCGATGATGAGCAAGGGGCACAGCATGAATATCGGGCAAGCGGCCAGCGCATCCGGTGTCTCGGCCAAGATGATCCGCTACTACGAAAGAATCGGCCTGGTGATTTCGGCGGCGCGCAGCGGGGGAAATTACCGGACGTATGGCGAAGCGGACATTCATACGCTGCGCTTCATTGGACGGGCCCGGGCCATGGGGTTCTCCATGACTCAGATTCGGGAGCTCATCGGGCTGTGGCAAAACAAGCGGCGCGCGAGCGCCACGGTGAAGGCGATCGCGGAACAGCGGATTCAAGAATTGGACGCCCGGATCCTCGCGCTCTCCGGCATGCGTGACACGCTGTTGCATTTGTCGCGGCATTGCGAAGGGGATCATCGTCCTGCCTGCCCGATCCTGGATGAAATCAGCGGCGCAGCCCAGCCACAGCGGCTGGCGGCAAACGCAACGAGGCATTGACCGCGATGAATACGAGCAATCGACAACGGCAAGCTCCGGCCCCGGCCGCCGCGCGGGACGACATGCAGGCTCACGGCGGGCACGGCACGGCCAACAAGCACGCGTCAGATCAACGGGACCAGGGTTTCTCCACCCACGGCTCCCCCATACCTGAGGCCAGTGCGCGCGATCCGGTGTGCCGCATGACGGTCAAGCGCGATGCGCCATATCAGGCGAGCTACGCCGGGGCACGGTATGTCTTCTGCAGTGACGCTTGCCAGAAGCGGTTCGAGGCCGACCCCACGCGCTATGTCGAAACGCCGAGCGCATCGGCGCCCGACGAAGGTGAAGCAGCGCCGGGCACAACCTACACGTGTCCGATGCACCCGGAAATCCGACAGGATCACCCCGGGACCTGCCCAAAGTGCGGCATGGCGCTTGAACCCGTTATGCCAACCCTCGAAGACGACCAGAATCCCGAACTCGCGGCGTTTCGCCATCGTTTCTGGTGGACCTTGCCGCTGACGATCACCGTCGTATTGCTGGTGATGCTTGGGGGCCGTCTCGGGGTACTGGAACCCGCTGCGCAAAGCTGGGTGGAACTCGTTTTGTCCGCGCCCGTGGTCCTGTGGGCGGGCTTCCCCATCTATGTCCGCTGCCTGCAGTCGTTCCGAAACCGCAGCCCGAATATGTGGACGCTGATCGGTCTGGGTACGGGCACGGCGTTCGTCTATAGCGTTGCGGCCACCGTTGCCCCGGAGCTGTTTCCCCGCGCCTTTCTCATGCACGGACGGATCGCTGTTTATTTCGAAGCCGCGGCCGTCATCATTTCGCTGACGTTGCTCGGCCAGATCTTCGAGTTGCGGGCGCGCTCGCAGACCTCGGCAGCCATCAAGTCGCTGCTCGGCCTGGCCCCCAAGATGGCACGCCGCCTCAATCCGGACGGCAGCGAGGCCGATATTCCGCTGACGCACGTGCATGTCGGCGATCTCCTGCGGATTCGACCCGGCGAGAAGGTGCCCACGGATGGCGTCGTGACCGAAGGGGCCGGCGCCATTGACGAATCGATGATCACCGGTGAGCCTCTGCCCGTCTCCAAGCGCACCGGCGATCACGTGATCGGTGCCACCATCAACACCTCGGGCAGCCTGGTGATGTGCTCGGAAAAAGTCGGCGCCCAGACGGTGCTGTCGCAGATCGTGCAGATGGTGGCCCAGGCGCAGCGTTCCAAGGCGCCCATGCAGCGGATGGCGGACCAGGTCGCCGGTGTGTTTGTGGTGGTGGTCGTAACCATCGCATTGCTCACGTTCTTCGCGTGGGGCATCTTCGGCCCCGAGCCGAGCTGGGTCTTTGGCCTGGTCAATGCGGTGGCTGTATTGATCATTGCCTGTCCTTGCGCGCTGGGGCTTGCCACCCCGATGTCCATCATGGTGGCCAGCGGGAATGGCGCGACCAAGGGCATTCTGTTCCGGGACGCGGCGGCCATCGAGCGATTCCGCAAGGTCGACACCCTGATTGTGGACAAGACCGGCACGCTGACCGAAGGCCGTCCGAGCTTCGAACGGGCCTATGGCGTCGATCCGTTCACGGAAACCGAGGTGCTCCGTCTGGCCGCGAGCCTCGATCAGGGCAGCGAGCATCCGCTGGCGGCGACCCTCGTGACCGCCGCGCGTGAACGCGGCCTGGCCCTGGCGAAGGTGGAGGATTTCGCCTCGGACACCGGCATGGGGGTACGCGGCCGCGTCGATGGCCACCAGCTCGTGCTCGGCAACACCGCCCTGATGCAAGAGGAACAGGTCAACGTGGCATCACTGGCGTCTCAGGCCGATACCCTCCGGCAGCAAGGCGCCAGTGTCATGTACCTGGCGGCCAATCGCAGACTGGCAGGACTGCTTGCCGTCTCCGACCCCGTCAAGGCCAGCACACCCGAGGCGCTGGCGATGCTCAAGCAAACCGGAGTGCGCGTGGTCATGGCCACGGGGGATGGCGTTGTCACGGCGAAGGCGGTAGCCGGCCGCCTGGGCATTGACGAGTTTCACGGCGAGGTCACGCCGGCCGACAAGCTGGCGCTCGTCGAGAAGCTGCAAGCGGAAGGCCGCGTGGTCGCGATGGCCGGCGACGGCATCAACGACGCGCCGGCATTGGCGAAGGCCGATGTGGGCGTTGCTATGGGAACCGGTACCGATGTGGCGATGCACAGCGCCCAGATGACCCTCGTCAAGGGCGACCTGCGCGGTATCGCCCGCGCACGCGAGCTCTCCGAAGCCACGATCGCCAACATGCGGCAGAACCTGGGCTTCGCCTTTGTCTATAACGCGCTGGGTATCCCACTGGCGGCTGGGTTGCTGTACCCGCTCACCGGCTGGCTGCTGTCGCCGATGATCGCGGCATTGGCCATGAGCCTGAGTTCGGTCTCAGTGATTTCCAATGCGCTACGGCTGAGACGCCGCGTGGCGTAGATATTGCGGAATAGCAAATCGTCATCATGTGTGAACCCGACTCTACCAACCCACGTCTCCTCGCCTTGCTGCCCAGATCGGGCGGCGCTAGACTAGGACAAATGCTTGGCGTGATTCATGAAGCATAGCCACAGCCCCTTGACCCGCTTTCTTGCGCTGCTGTTGTTGGCGACGGTACTCTTTGCGCGCCTTGCAGTGGCCGGATACCTATGCCCGCAAGAGACTGGGGCGACAGTGGGGCCGGCGGCAATGGCCACCACGACAAGCTGCCTGGAGATGGATCACGCGCAGCCGGCCTTGTGCGCGGACCATCAGCAGGACGGTCGGCACTGGGCCGACAGCAACGGTCACGGTCCCGATCTCGGTCTCTTGCCGGCTACGGCTGGCCTTGAACACGTTCTCCCGCCCACGCCGTACACCTTCCGAGTCTTCCACACGGCTGCCAGCGCGAACAACTCGCCTGGTCCGGTCTATCTCGCAACGGCCCGCTTGCGAATCTGATCTATCCCGTGCGTGGCCCCGCTTGGCCACGTGCTTGACTTTGGTGGCTCTGCCCGAGCGTGGGTGCTCCGACCCCGTTGCGTGAGCCAAACAAAACCGAATTCTGGGGAAGATCATCATGCACTCCACTCTCAAGACTCTCGTTCTCATTTCACTCGGCGTCGCGACCGCGCAGGCGTTCGCTGGCCCGGACTGGGATGTCATCAATCGGGCGCGCACTGCGGCACAACAGCCTGCGGCGACCTCCAGTACATCCGCCTCTCAGGCAGCGATGCTGGCGCGCTGCGACGAAATGATGAAAAAAATGGACTCCCAGTCGCCCGGCAGTGGCAGCCAGAAGGGGGCTTCCGAGTCCAAGTGATTGAGGGCGCTTCGGCCGACCAGGCTAAGCGCAAGCTTCCGTGCGATCCGGCCTCTGGCATCCGACTTGGGGGAGCCGGACTGACTGTCTGACCGCCCACTTGTCTGGTGCTGGATTGGCGCGGGATCATTGAATCGCGATCGATAAGGAGATCGACATGAATACGAAATCATTAGTGGCCGCAACCCTATCCGTTGTGATGCTTGGCGCCAGTGGCTGGTCTGCAGCGGCCGGTGCAACCCATGGCGCCGAAAGCGCCAAGGCGGGCGCTCAGGAAAAAGGGCACGACATGATGATGGACCACATGATGGGCGGCGGCGGCATGATGGGAAGCTGCCCGATGATGGGCTTGCCACCTGGCAACGAGAAGCTTTCGATGCAAATGCACGCGGACATGATGCAGGCGATGGGCGAGATCATGCGCAAGTACGCGGACAAGATCCAGACGCCGCCAACGAAGTAAGGGTGCCGTTCCGATTTGAACCTTTTCGACAGGAGTACTGCAAATGAAATGCAATCCGAAAGCGATGATCTCCGCAGGCATCGCTCTGGCGTCAATGCTGGCAGCCGCCTATGCCTTGTTGCCGCCGGTCCGAGCGCTTGTCTTGAGCATTGGTCCCTATCTCCTGCTCTTGGTCTGCCCATTATCGATGTGGCTGATGATGAAGAGCATGAGCACGCACGACGATCAAGTGGGCGGGATGACCGAGCAAGCACCAAAGCAGAAGCCCCATCCATTTCGCATCAAGGAGTGACTGGACGGTTGGAGGTCATAGGGCGCGCGTGGCGGATGCGTGCCCAGGCCACCAACAAAGAAGAGAGGTAACGCATGAACAAATCGTTGATATGGAGAGTCCTCTTGATCGTGTTCGCCATCATCGGCGTGCTCGCATCCCTTGGCGCGGTAGGCATGCTCGTGATGCATCAACGCATGATGGGCGGGTTCAGCCTTTGTTAGCCCCGGTGCACGCTGGGGAGTCGCGCCTGAAGTTGGCGGGCAAGTGCGTGCCCTCCTGCCATGGTGGCGCAAGGCGACTCGCATTCGTGGGGGACATTGATGCAAGGAGGTAACGATCATGTGCAGCGTCAAGACGATGATCAAGATTGCCATTGGATTCGCCGTGCTGCTTGTCGTCGGGTACGTGGCTTTCCCGCAGTACCAGGGCGCCATTCGCGCCTTCGCGCCGATCCTGCTGATCCTGGCATGCCCGTTGGCGATGTTCTTCGGCATGAGGGAAATGAAGCCGCGGGACGAACGCAAGCCGCCGACCCGGGAAGACAAGCACTGCTGATCACCCAACCCTGCGTGTCAAGGAGACTCCCATGAGTACCAAATGTGTCATCGCTATCGTGCCCTCTGAGCTTTTGGAGAAGCTAGAGAAGCGCCTCGCAACCGTCCACACGCCCGGACTGACCGCAACGAAAGTCAAGGGGTACGGCGAGTATCGGAATTTTTTCTCAAGCGACCTGACCACCGTGCACACCAAGATCGAGATCTTCGCGGAGGAAACAGACATCGAGGCCATCACCAACGCGATCGTCGAGGTGGGACAATCGACCGTGCCTGGCGCCGGGATCGTGGCGGTAGTTCCCGTCGAGAAGTTCTTGCATCTACACGTTTCTCCTGGAGCGTCAGTTGATACAGGAGCATGACCCGATTCCGCTAGTGCGATGGGAACCGACGGCGATGAGCGCCTGGGATGCGGCGAGGCACAGATCGGCCGCAGGGCCAATGAACGATGCCAGTTGAACTGAGGTGCGGCGGCACGTGGCGCCGGTCAGGATGCAAGTGGCTCGTGCCACGGTATTGCGTGGCCGGAAATTCAGATCCAGAGGTGGGCTATGCAATTTGGCATTGCAGTAGCGCGTACCGGCGACACCGGGCGAGTACGGTGCTTGGCCCTGGGGCAATTCCTCCTGGGGCTGCTCCTCCTCGCGTGGCTCTGCGTCGGGGGCGCCGCGGGCGAGAAAGATCTTCTGCCCCCTGAGCGGGCCTTCCGCTTTGCGGCCCGGCAACTCGACGAACACGCCATCGAGGTGCGCTTCGACATCGCCGACGGCTATCACCTGTACCGTGAGCGATTCGCCTTTGCCGTTCGGCCGGCAGGGGCTAAGCTCGGTGCACCCGCGCTTCCGCGAGGGGAGGTTAAGTACGACGAGGCGTTTGGCAAGGAGATGGAGATCTATCATGGCGCCGTCAAGATTCGCGTGCCGGTGGAGGTCACTCCTGCGGACGACGAATGGACGCTGGTGGTGACATCGCAAGGCTGCGCCGACAAGGGAATCTGTTATCCACCGATGGAGAGTCTGTACAAGGTAGGCCGCGGTCAGCTCGGCGGCCTATTTGATAAGCGCGAGGGTGGCGCGCCAATGGCGTCGCCTGTGCCACCGGCTGCGGCAACCTCTCCCGGAGTTGGCGAAGACCAGGGCGGGCATGTGGTACCGGCGATCGCGCCGCATGGCGATGACGGCGACCCCATCATTCGCGCGCTGACCAGCCACCAGCTTGGGGCAATCGCGGTCCTCTTCCTCGGCTTCGGCCTGCTGCTGACGGTCACGTCTAGCGTGCTACCGATGGTGCCGATCCTGTGGTCCATCGTCGTGGGCCGGCACGTGACACGCAGCCGTGCCCTGATCGTGTCGCTAGACTATGTGCTCGGATTGGCGGTAGCCTATGCGGGCGTCGGCATGGCCACCGGGTGGCTCGGCGACAGGGTCTTGGCGGGGCTGCAGACGCCTTGGGCGCTCGGGGCCTTCGCCACGTTGCTGGCGGCCCTGGCGCTGTCGATGTTCGGGCTCCACGCGCTGCTGCGGCAGCCCCGAACGACGGCATCCGCAAATCGGCGGTTGGGTAGCCGGGCTGCCGCTGCACTGGGGGCGATGTCCGCGCTGGCCATCGCCCGCATTATGCCGGCGCCGCTATCGAGCACGCTCGCCTATCTCGCACGAACCGGTGATAGCATGACCGGTGGCGGTGCGCTGTTCGCATTGGCGATTGGCATGGGCGCGCCGCTAGTGCTGGCCGGCGCCGCCGCCGGCAATCTCTTGCCGCGCGCCGGGCACCGGCTAGAGGTGACCAAGCGTTGCCTTGGCTTCCTGCTGGTGGGCGAGGCGATCTGGGCGATCAGCCCGCTATTGCCACCCTGGGCCGTGATGACGGCGTGGGCCGCGCTGTTGCTGATCGCCGCAGTTTTCCTGGGCGCCTTCGATTCGCTCGGCCTCGAACCGCATGGCGTGGCCCGGCTGGGCAAGGGCCTGGGCCTGCTGGCCGCGCTGGCGGGGGCCATCCTGTTGGTCGGGCTGGCGTCGGGCGGACGGGATCCGCTGCAGCCGCTGTCGCACCTGCGCACTCGCTGGTCGGCGCCGGCCACCGCCGCCGACCACGCGGTGGTGCACTTCGAGCGGATCCGCTCGGTGGCCGAACTCGACGCACGCCTGGCGCAGGCCGCTGCGGCCGGCAAGCCGGTACTGCTCGATTTCTATGCCGACTGGTGTGTCAGTTGCAAGGAGATGGAGATGACTTTCAACGATCCAAGAGTTCAGGCACAGTTGGCCGGGGTTGTCATGCTTCGGGCTGATGTGACACAAAACAACGCCGACGACAAGGCCTTGCTCAAGCACTTCGCCCTATTCGGGCCCCCCGGCATCATCTTGTTCGGCGCTGACGGGCGAGAGAGCCCGGTGCGGGTCATCGGCTATGAGTCCGCATCCCGTTTCCTTGGCAGCCTCGCGCGCGCTTTCGGCAAGGAAGGCAGGCCCTAAGGACGACATCTCACCGATTTCAACCGCGAGGACAACGTCACGTGCACTCTCGTGAAGGTCATCCATACGAGCTACGGGTTGCTTGAAGATGTCCGCCCGCACCGGATTCTGCCAATGGCGTGGAGGAGCATGACACCGCCTTGCGTCGTAATGGGCATACGGCTCGACAACGGGACGACGTCGTTGAAGCCGTGAGTGTCTGTTGTGTTGTACGGAGCCGACGCTCCACTGCCCGCACTGCACCGCCGGCCAACGGCCGGAGATGGCCGGGAAGGGACCGTGGCGGACGGGGCGTCAGTCGGCCGCTCCCGACCCGATTGCGGAAGTTCGACGCAGAGTCGGGGTCACAGCACTTGCCCTTGGGGAAGAACCGTCGTATATGCTTTCTGGGCCGGTGTCTTGCAATTGACGTCAGTCTTGCACGGTGACTTCCCGGTGACCGGCAGGGTTCCTCGTTCACTTCAAGCCGTGGTGCGCTCCTGACAGGCATTTTGGATTCAAGGAGGCTTTTCCATGAGCGACGATCGTTCTTCAGCACTCGACATCGCCGGCCGCAGAGCGGTCATTGAGCGCCTCGCAAGGGCCGCGGAGCCTGACCTGGTAGGCAACGCTGGAGTGCTGGAGTGAAAGTGTATTTTTTTGCGGGAGGCGGGCTGTCGCAGGCGGCATGGGACCGACTCGAGCAGGGGTAGGTGCTTATTGCAAGAAACGTTATATAGGCTGGCGATAAGCTGGCCACGTGAGCGCAGCTACCCGGTCGACCAGCGGGGAGGATCTATGCAAGGAATCAATGACAAGGTATGTGCTGCGATTTCTGCCGTGCTGATTTCACTGCTTACCGCATGCGGCGGGGGCGGCACGAGTAATGGCAGTGGCGCGGCCACCCCGGCGAGCGGCATTCATCTGCAAATTGTCTCATTCGGCGACAGCCTGTCGGACGTCGGGACCTATGCGCCGATCGCGAGCGCGGTGGGCGGGGGGCGTTTCACGACCAATCCGGGGCAAGTGTGGACTCAGGATGTCGCACAATACTACGGCGATACGCTAAGCGCGGCGTTTACGATCGACAGCACTCATAAATTGAGTGCGCAAAGCGGCCTTGGCTATGCGGAGGGCGGCGCCACGGTCGCGACGCAGGCAAACCTGTATGACTTTCTTACCGACGTGATCGGCAATATCGAAATGCCCATCAGTCAGCAGGTTTCGAGCTATTTAGCCGCTCGCGGGAGCTTCAACTCCAATCAACTGGTGCTGGTCTGGGCTGGCTCGAACGACGTGCTTCGCGCCGGGGCGTTGCCGCCCGCGGCGCAGACTGTGCAGACGGCGGCAACCACCCTGGCTCAAATTATCGGACAAATCGTCCAGAACGGCGCCACCCATGTCGTGGTGGTCAATGTTCCGAATATCGGGCTATCGCCCAAAGGCATCGCCTCGCCCGACAGTGGGGTCAACCTGACACAGTTATCGCAAATCTTCAACGATAGTTTGAACGCTGCCTTGCAGGCCACTGGCCTGCAAGGCAAGGTCATCCAAATCGATTCTTACACTTGGCTGAACCAGATCATCGCGAACTTTCAGGCCAGTGGCTTCGCCGTGTCCAATACCAGCGTCGCCTGCGACCCCGCGAAAACTCCCCATGCCACGGCATTGCTGTGCTCGCCGAGTACCTACGCGACGGCCAATGCCGATCTGACGTACATATTCGCCGACGACCTTCATCCGACTACGCGTCTGCACGCACTGTTCGCCCAGTTCGTGGAGCAGCAGATCGCCAAGAGCGGTCTCGGTCACTGAACCTGGGAAAATGATGGCTCGCCAACAGAATCGTTGGGTTCTCGCCGTATTCGGTTCGACCTCGTCTTGCTATCCCGTGATTTCTAGCTGATTTTCAGAGATACCAGGTCATGCGGTAACGGTCGGTGACGAAGGATACATGGGATGACGTTGCCATGCGTCGGCATCGTAACGTATCCGGGAAGAGACCTCGGCCCGCAGCAAGCCGGTCGTCTCTTCCCGACCCTGAGCGGCCTTACACGCGTGTGTAGACACAACGGCTGTTTCCAAAATTGCAGCGGTCACTCGAGGTTTCACGTTCGTGAAACTATTGCCCTGTGGTTTGACGGCGAGGTTAGGTCGGCTAATGGACCGAGGTGGCTCGCACACTTCCTGCGAGTTTTCAGGCGACTGACATTGCATCGGTGAAACATACCTTTGGCCAACATGACGCAAACCGCTCATTGACCTGGCCTCTCGCTATCGTGCGGGTCAACCACACCTCCACGCTTGGCTGTCTCGCAAGGGCAGACTGTCCCGTAACTGGGTAGCGCATCACGGAGGTTACATAGGCTCGCGTCAGTGGGCAGAAATGGCTCGGTCAACCAGGCTAGCCGTAACAAGATATGTTGAAACGCAAAACGGGCCCCGTCTTTTCGATTGGGCCCGTTTTTTAGCAAACAACTGGCTCGGCGCTGGAGAAAGCCGCCCAGTCGTTGGCCGGCCGACGCGGCGTACTGCGCTGTTCAATCCAGGCGCAAGCCTCTGACGACAACGACGGATCAGGACTAGTCCTCACAGCGGAAACTCCCACCGTTCCAGACGGTGCTGCCGTCTGCGCCCCTTATGCTGCCAGGGCTCTCGCAGGCGGCCCATTCCATGGACACCTTCTTGAGCATAATGCCCTCGCTTCTACCCGGCGAAATTGGGCCTGCGCCGCAGCCGGTCGTGCAGTAGTCCTGGTCGAACCATTTCACGAACACCCTGAACGAACAGTGGTTCTCGAACACAGCCATATTTTTGATCCTCTTCTGGTCGAGAGTCACACACGAATTGCCCACCCGGTATGCCTTGGGCGTGCTGCTTGCCGGCCCACCGCATCCGCTCAATACGATGACCAGTAGTGCCACACAAGCAATCAATCTCATGGTGATTCCTCCCCCTCCGCCCTTCAGTCGTTTGCTTAGAGGCGCGCAACCAACTCCAAGGTGCGAGCTATCGCTGCGCTCTCCGACGCTGGGCGCCGACGACGGTCACCGCTGAACAGCACACGAGGTTGAGCATCGCGATGCGCGTGAAGATTGGGTCGTGTGTGACCACCGCACCGTAGGCCACAGCGGTGCCGTTGGCCACAACCCATGAACCCCACGTGAACAGGGAGATGTCGCGTGCGCCGTCAGTACTGCGCCAAACCGCCATAAATTGCGGCAGATAGGTGAAGACGCGTGCAGCGTTAGTCAGGACGTAGAGCGAGGCGATCGTCGAGTCGGCCGTCCAGGGTGGCGCTGCCACCTGGTTGTGCCAGGCCGAACTGTTCCAGACAACCGCTGCAAGAATGCAGTAGATCAGGGTGACCACATAGCCGGCGGACGATCGTGTGGCGGCCGTGGCGAGGATTCGCATGACGTAGTCAACCATCGAAGCAACCTTTCTTCTATCGTGGAATTCGTAAAGCTCGTCAGCGTATCGTTCCCCGCTCTACGTCATCGGATCAGTTACCGGTCGCTCTCAACACTATGATCTGGAACTCGACGAGAGCACCCGGCGCGACGTCAAGGCAATATTGATTCGTGTCAGGAGATGCGACGTCAGTGACTGTGGAGGCGCGATCAGGCAACTCACCGCCTGCGTCCCATCGATTTGGATCGCGACGAATGCATTGCACGGCATTACGTGATGGGCACCCTCCTCCAGCTTGAAGGAAAAGGGCCGCGCGGCGTCCAGCAACCAGTCAAGCGACCCGTCCCGATACTCCAAGCGTAAAACACCATCCTTCGCCACGAGGATGCTCCCACGCTTCAGATTCAACGCATGGACCTGTCCCGGATAACACTGTCGCTCGATTGTCTTCATCATGACCTCTCCAGTTTCATCCCGCGGCTTGTCCGTCGTTCGTACATTTGCCACCCCATGACTACGGGTAGAGCATGCGTGCGACGACTCGATTGAATTGCAAACGACCCCAATCATGTGATTTTTGGGGCACGCAATGCGACAACGACGGGTGCTATGATCATCACGTGCCGTCCCACGTTCAACCGCGCAACGGTGGACCGATCATGTATTGGATCGTAGATTGTTCACGGGCACCCTTAAATAGCCTGAATAGGTGATCGCTTGAGTCCTGCCCAGCCATTGCCGACGGCACCCCTCCCGTCCACGTCTAACGGACGGCCTGACGACGCGATGTTCGCACTCTGGGATGAACTCGCGGATTTCGCGGTCGGTGACGGAGATGCCGCCGTTGCGCACCTGCTCTCTCGGCTCTGTGCCATCTTCGGCTCGCAGAACGCCCTCTGGTCGGTGGTCGTTCGTCTGCCAAGTCCTGATTCGGCAGACCCATTGAATGGCTGGCGTCCGCGCATCGTCAAGCTTCTCAAACCCCTCGCGCAGGTTGCCCAGTCTGTCCAGGAGCAATTCGACGCGTTGTGGTCGAAGACCCTGGACATTTCACAGGTCCTTGCCATGTCCGGGGATGATGCATTCCGCACCAGGCTGCTCTTTGAGGCGCTTCCAGCAGAGTGGTTCGATGGCCCGCATTACCGACGTCATTACCTGGCCGTCGGCCATGCAGACAGCATGTCAATGCGCTGCGCTCTCAACGAGGACGTCCGCGTTCACATCTTTGTCTTCCGCAGCGTAGACGCCCCACGATTTGCATCCGCCGACAAGGAACCTTTCGGCCTCGCCTTGCGCGGGCTGCGCTGGTTCTACCGGCAACAGGTTCTTAGCCACGGATTGCTAATCGCAAAGGCACCGCTCACGGCGACAGAACGCAAGGTGCTGCTGGAGCTTCTGGATGGAGGAGCCGAAAAGGTTATCGCGGCACTCCTGAGCCAGAGCCCGAATACAACACACATCCACGTCAAATCCATCTATGAAAAGTTCGGGGTGCATAACAGGGCCGAACTGACGTCCCTTTGGCTAGGGCGCTTGCCCGATGCGGTCGCACGCGAAAATTAGCCGATAGCCTAGGTGTGAGATTCCAGCGGGCTCACGTTGTGAGCAAGAATCTCAGTCGATCTGGCACAACCGATTCGCAATCTCTGTCAGATCCTGGCTCGCTGGCGGTTAAGAAACCTCTCGGGCGGCGTTTGCAGAGATCATGCCGTCACGACAGATGTCGATCGTCAGCAGGAGCTTTCCTCGCAGCCATCGCCGCGGCATAGTTGTCGGGCGCCCGGCGTCAGCCCAATTGCGTCGGTCCGCGCCCGATTGGACAGCCTCGTCAAAGAAAAAGCGCCCGAACAAAGTTCGAGCGCTTGATGGCAGATTGCCGGATTAGTCGTGGTCGTCCACGGTAAGCGTCTCGCCGTCCCACCTTGCCGGTTAAGAGCGATTGTGAGAGAGCAGACGCGCTCAGCGTGCGGGATGCCAGTTGTGGGGAAGCAGCTCGTCGATGCGGCTGTTCAGGTGGGTAGGCAGGCGGGTCAACACGTCATTGAGGTAGGCCCACGGATCGTGCCCTTGGAGCTTGGCTGATTATGCCGCGTGCTGGACTATGCCGAGGAGTGATCGAGGCAACCCGCTGCCGTCGCGTACGTGACTTGGCATGAGCGACCGGTGCCCTGGCACCATTCGGCATAGTCTTGTGCCTCA
>JACXTT010005259.1_pt1 | contig 18883 bp, 13 predicted proteins | sample 9270951 | NCBI WGS metagenome assembly JACXTT01 (sample SAMN15532306, study PRJNA645909) | rock metagenome | isolation source: weathered quartz diorite | place: Puerto Rico | collected 2017-06-21 | reverse complement strand
CCAGGGATTATGGCAGATTTTGCCCCTGAAGTTCACGTCCGGGGGGGACAAGCCAAGGAAAAAAATCGTTTCCAGCTCAACCGACCTTGACAGCAAAACACGCATTCACCGGAAGAGCCCCAATTGATGTCGCCGTCGTGGGTTTTGGTGTTGGTGTCTGCACCTTGCGCCAGCTCCGCGATCGAACTGGGGCGTAGGCAACAAACGCTGGAGGAATACAATTGACACTCTGATCCGTGCTACTCTTATTCACCAGCGAGCTTTGCCGAGACGCCGCTCATGAGCATCAAAACCGCATGCCCCGAGTGCAAGAAGCCGCACAGCTTCGGCGATGATCTCGCGGGCAAGAAAGTTCGGTGCAAGGGCTGCGATCATCGTTTTGTCGTGACGAGCCGTGACGAGCCTGACGACGAAGACGAGGAAGAACGAAAGCCGAAGCGTTCGAAGCGCAAAACCAAGGGCGCCGGCATTCCCGTGTGGATGTGGGCAGTGGCCGGCGGCGGTGGGCTGCTGGTGGTGGTGAGCCTGATCGTTGTCGTTGTCGCGGTCATCTTGTCGCGCAACCATTCACGACCGGCGAATCCGGGACCACCGAAGGTTCCGGTTGACATGCAAGAGGTGCTGGGCAAAGACAAGCCGGACAGACCGGGTACTCCCGTCGCCGCGGCAGGACCGCACGCCGCGATTCTCGAAGAATTTGCAACATCCTGGAATGTCGCCGCCGACGCCCTTGCCCAAGCGCGCGACCAACAATCCGCGGACAACTCCGCCGGCCGGCTGCGTCAGGAAGCCGGCAAACTGGAGCAACTGACTTCGCGCCTGCGCGCGGCCGGCCCGTCGCCCGCGACCGAGCAAGCTCGTCTCATCGCCATCCAAGATCGACTCAAACCCAACATAGGCCGTATCGAGGCGGAATCCCGTCAGCTTCAACAACGTTTGCCGAGCATGAATCTGACGCCCCCTGCCGCCAATAACCTGGACCAGGCGATCCAGACTTTTGGCAACGCGGGCAAGAGTTTCGTGGCGGTGGCCAAACAGAACCTGCCATAGCGAATTCGCTTCTTTCCGCCTACTCGTCATCCGCCCTTCGCCGCGGCTCCTCCAGATACAGCAGCAACACCGCCAGGTCCGCCGGCGTGATGCCACTGATGCGGCTCGCCTGACCAAGACTTGCTGGCCGGATCGTGTGCAGCTTCTCCTTCGCCTCGTGCCGCAGTTGCGGGATCGCGTGGTAGTCGAATGTCTGCGGGATCGGCTTCCCCTCCAGGCGATGGAATCGCTCGACCTGGGCGGCTTGCCGATCGATATAGCCGGCGTATTTCGCTTCGAGCACGACCTGTTCGATCACCACGTCCGAGAACCAATCAGATTCCCATTTGAAATCGGGACACCAGGCCCCTAGCTGATCGAATGTGGTCTCCGTGCGCTTCAACCATGTTTCCAGAGTGTCGCCCTCGTGCTTGTAGGCTTTGAGGTCGCCGGTCAACGACTTGATGCCGAGTTCCTTGAATTCGTAGCGCTTCCAGTCGGCGTCGTTCACCAGGCCGACGCGCCGCCCGATCGGCGTCAAGCGGCGGTCAGCGTTGTCGTGCCTTAACAGCAAGCGATACTCGGCGCGCGACGTGAACATACGGTACGGCTCATCGACACCTTTTGTCACCAGGTCGTCGATCAGCACGCCGATGTACGCCTGGCTGCGATCGAGGACCAGCGGCGGCTCCCCCTTGATCTTCAGCGCCGCGTTGACGCCGGCCATCAACCCCTGGGCGGCGGCCTCCTCGTAACCCGTCGTGCCGTTGATCTGCCCCGCGAAATACAGGCCCGCGACCGATTTCGTCTCCAGCGTCGGCAATAGTTGCGTCGGCGGCGCGTAATCGTATTCGACCGCGTAGCCCCAGCGCATCACCTCCGCGGTTTCCAGGCCAGGAATGTGCCGCAGCATCTCGGCTTGCACGTCGTTCGGCAAGCTCGTGCTGATGCCGTTGCAATAGTATTCCCAGGTATTGCGGCCTTCCGGCTCCAGGAAAATCTGGTGCCGATCCTTGTCCGCGAAACGCACGACCTTGTCCTCGATCGACGGACAATAGCGCGGCCCGCGGCTCTGGATCTGCCCCGAGTACATCGGCGCCCGCTGCAAGTTGGCGCGGATCAGCTCGTGCACCTTCTCGTTCGTGTAAGTGATATGGCAAGGCATCTGCGGCAGAAGGATGCGCTCGGTCGCGAAGCTGAACGGCCGCGGGTCGGCGTCGCCGAGCTGTTCTTCGCATTTCGTGAAGTCGATGGTGCGGCCGTTGAGGCGGCACGGCGTCCCTGTTTTGAATCGCGCGAGCTGAATGCCGCAGGCGTTGAGGCTGTCGCTGAGGACTTCCGCGGACTGGTCCCCTGCCCGACCGCCGCGCGTCTTGGCTTCGCCCATGTGCATAAGCGCTTTGAGGAAGGTGCCGGTCGTGAGAATGACAGCGAGGGCGCGATAAAGCGTATCGCTGCTCGTCTTGACGCCGACGACCTTGCCGTTCTCGATTAGGATCGCGTCGACGATTTCCTGCCGCAGCGTCAGATTCGCTTGATCCTCGACGCGATGCTTCATGGTGAACTGGTAGAGCTTCTTGTCGGCCTGGGCGCGCGGCGAATGCATCGCGGGGCCTTTGGTGCGATTCAACATGCGGAACTGGATGCCGGCCGCGTCGATGACCTTGCCCATCTCGCCGCCGAGAGCATCGATCTCGCGCACGATCTGCCCCTTGGCGACGCCGCCAATCGCGGGGTTGCAGCTCATGGCGCCGACGGTGTCGGCGTTCATGGTGAGGAGGATGGTGCGCAACCCCAGGCGGGCCGGCGCGAGGGCCGCTTCGATGCCGGCGTGACCGGCGCCGACGACGATGACGTCGTAATCGTAGACGAGATTGGCCATAGCATTACCATACCAGATTCAAACGATCATTGCCCACTCGAAAGCGGCGCGGTAAACCATCAGCAGGAAAAATGCCACACCCCCGAGGAATGATCCATGGATCGCCTGCAATCAGCCACCGCCGGCTTTCAGACCATCGACGCCGACCCCGCCTACAAGCAGCAAGCCGCCAAGAACTTGGCCCGCTGGCTGAGCGAGCCGGCGTTTGCCGCATACAAGCCGCAAATCGAGTGGCTTATCGATCGGCAGAAATGGGCCGGCCTGCTCGATCGCTTCTACCAGATCATGCCGTTCGGCACCGGCGGGCGGCGCGGCGCGGTCGGCATCGGGCCGAATCGCATGAACCTCTGGACCCTCGGCGCCTCGGTCCAGGGGCATGCGGAATATCTGAAAGAGCGCTTCCCCAACACGACCAAGATCGCCGTCGCGCTCGCCTACGACGTGCGGCAATTCGAGGATCAGCGCAAGAACTACAACCCGGCTCTGGCCAACCCCGTGCTGCATCTGTCGTCCCGGCGCTTCGCCCAGTATGCCGCGTGCGTCTATGCGGCCAACGGCATCCACGCGCATATCTTGCCGGACAACAGCCCGCGCTACCTGGCGACGCCGGAGCTGTCGTTCGCGATTCGCTTCCTGCAAGCGCAGGGCGGCCTGAATATCTCGGCTTCGCACAATCCGCCCGACGACAACGGCGGCAAGTTCTACGACGAGCGCGGCGGCCAGCCGGTGCCCCCCGACGATCAGATCATGGCCGACCTCGTCGATCAGGTGACGCTCATCAAGGAGTTGCCGTGGGCGGAGGTGGTGCGTAGCGGCAAGGTTCACTTCCTCGACAACATCCCGCACCAGGCGTACATCGAGTTGTGCCGCAAGCAGAGCGTCGTCAAGCCGCCGCGCTTCGACGAAATCCAGGTGGTGTTCACGCCGCTGCACGGCGTCGGCGGCATGACGGCCCTGGAGGTGCTGACCGCACAAGGCTTTCGCGTCCGGCCCGTCGAAGAGCAGATGGAGCCGAACGGGCAGTTCCCTAACGTGACGCAGACGCCGAACCCGGAATTCCCGATTTCGATGGATAAGGCCGCGGTTCTGGCGACGAGCCTGAAGGCCGACCTCGTGGTCTCGACCGACCCCGACGCCGACCGCCTCGGCGCCATGGCCCCCGACGAAGCGGGGCAGTTTCATTTCCTGTCCGGCAACCAGATCGCGGCCCTGCTGACCCACTTCAAGCTCTCGAAACTCACCGAGAACGGCATGATGCCGCAACGGCCGATCGTCGTCAAGACGCTCGTCACCTCGAATCTGGTCACGCGCATCGGCCGCGACTTCAAGGCCCAGGTCGTCGATAACCTGCTCGTCGGCTTCAAGTACATCGCCGAGGTGATCTATCAGCTCGAACAGAACGGCTCCTATGAGGAAGTCGAAGGAACCCCCGACGACTTCGTCATCGGCTGCGAGGAGAGCCACGGCATTCTTGTCACGCCGCACATTCGCGACAAGGACACCGGCGGCGCCGTCCTCCTGCTCGCGGAGCTGGCCCTCGAGTGTAAGCGGGCAGGCAGCAACGTCATCGCCTATCTTAAGAAGCTCGAAATGCAGTATGGCTACTTCAAGAACGAGGTGCGCAACATCACCATGCCCGGCATCGAAGGCAAGGTCCTGATGGGCCGCATGTTGAACCAGCTTCGCCAAACGCCGCCCAAGAATATCGGCGGTCTGGCCGTGACCAAGCTCGACGACCTGCTCGACGAGGCCGGCTGGATGGGCCCGTACAAGGGGGGCACCGACAAGGCGTCGCGCAACGTCCTGATCTTCACGCTCGGCGACGGCGCCCGTATCGCTCTGCGCCCCAGTGGCACCGAGCCGAAGGCGAAGGCGTATGTCGAAGCCTGCTCGCCGCCGCGGCCGCACAATCTGTCGGATGCCGATTGGCACAAACGCTGCACCGAGGTCGATGCGACGGCAACGCGGATCGCGGAGGCGTTTTTGCAGATGTGCAAATGACTGTTCTACGAGGATCTCTTATGAAACTGAAACCGGGCGACATTTGCATCACCGATCCACAGTATTCGGCTGATTGTTACGTGATCATTGAGGCTTTCGGCGGAGAGTTTGATTCTCACGCGGTCCTCAGTCTCAAGAAACGCACGATCTTGCTCGTCACCGGCGAAACCCTACACAAGATCGGTGAAGTTTCGGCTGACCTTGGAGTTGAGGGTATTCAGCGAATCCTGCTCAAGAAGCCGGAGCCGCCAAGCCTTGACCACCCGGACTTCTTCAACGGTAAATTGCGTGCGCTACGAGAAGCCGCCGCGGCCACTGGGGAAGATCATGCACGCTGGACCATGCTGGCCCGGGCCAAACCAGGCGATTCTCTGCCGGTCCATACGCGAACCGGCGCCGTACCTGTGACCTTTCACTATGTCCTCGAACGCGGCAAGAAGTATGTATTCGTCGCCGCAAACAAGGAAGGAAAACTGCTTCAATACCCCCTGGCCAACCTGTGCACGGGCACCCACTGATAATCTAGTCGGCTATTCCTCGATCGCGTCCGAATTCCGGTCGCGGTCTCGGCGCTTCAGCCGGTCCAGCTCGGCACGCAGGCGGGCGTTTTCCTCCTCGAGCGATTCCACTTCTTCCTCGTCGATTGGCAACTTGACGCGGTGGACGATGTTGTCCTCGGTGAAGTAGACGCCGGACCACATGTTGGTGCGGGCGTAGGCTTCGTGGATGTTGCCCTCGTGATCGCGATAGCGGACCTGATAGATGCGTTCCTTGCCGCCGCCGAACCAGCCGGGACCGAAGGGGGCCCAGGTCGTGTCGATGACCCGGCCGCCGCGCGATTCGACGTACTGGCGAATCCGCTCGCGATCCATGCTGCCGGCGGCGAGCCGAATCAGGATTGCGACGGCGATGCCGGCGGGAACGACCAGGACAAGAAAGAATGCCGGTTCCATCGGAAAACGCCTCGCCTTCGACTGCGCGGACATCACGCCGCGCGAGCGCGCAACGAATCCTGAGTATCTAACTGTTTATTTTCCAATGCCTTGTGCGGATGCGTCGCGCACACAGAGAGACACCCCTCGTGCGCAACGCATTCTGCATGCAGAATCACGCTCTGGTAATACGATATCAGGCCCGCTCACATCGTTCCGCGGACCTTCCGTGCCGATATCCAGACGGCAGCCAGCAACACGCACCCCGCGACGCCGAGCCAGCGGCTGAAACCGCTCGCGAACACCACGGTGGCATTGAACGCGATGAAGCCGAGGAAGCCTTGCACCGCCCACTCGATCCAGCGCGGCCGGGCATGATAGCTCTCCATCCCACGCCACCACCAGACGGCGTCGGCGAGCCAGACGAGCGTGAACGCATAGTTCGCGTACAGCCCGCCGCCCCAGTCGAGGCCGACGGTCGCCGCTGTTTGCCGGGCGGTTGACGCATATGCCTCGGCATGGCTCCAGTGATGATAGTATTCGAAAGCGCAAACGACATGAAGCAGATAAAGCCCGCAGCCGGCGGTCCACGCGAGCCGGCTCCAGCGCGGCGAGAACGTGCGCGACGCCAGGCTGGCGATGTAGAGCGCCATGGCGATGCGGCCGGTCCAGCGGGTGAGGAGTTCGCCAGTGTCCATTATCTGCCTCATCTAAATCACCGTGCGCGGCTCCAAGTATTTTTGCATCACGCTCCTTGATAAAGGAAACAAACTCACGGTATCATCCACGCCCCCCAGTACGCCTGCATCAGCACTAGCAAGCCCATCAGCACCGCCAGCACGAGGCTGTGCCAGAAGACGAAACGCAGGATCGGGCCTTCCTGGTTGTGCTGGCCCGTCGCCACCGCGGCGACCACGATGCTCTGGGCGTCGATCATCTTGCCCATCACGCCGCCGGTCGAGTTCGCCGACGCCAGCAGCAACTTGGCTTGTTCCACGTCCAGCGGCAACACGCCTTGATCGACGAGCTGCGTCGCGGTGATCGTCTGCAAGCTGCCGAACAGGGCGTTCGACGACGTATCGGAGCCGGTCAGGGCGACGCCGAGCCAGCCCAGCAGGGCCGCGAAGAAGGGATAGAGAAAGCCGGTCCTGGTGAACGCCAGGCCCATGGTCGCGTCCATGCCGCTGTAGCGCGTGACGTAGGCGATGGCCAACATGCAGGCGATGGTGAAGAGGGGCCAGCGCATACTCTTGCAGGTGTCGCGGAAGATGCGGAAGAAGCCCACGAAGCCGACGCGCAGCCACGCCGCCGACAGGATCGCGGCGAGAAGGATGCCAGTGCCGGTCGCGGCGAGCCAGTTGAACTCGTAGATGGCCGACTCGACCTCGCGTTCCTTCACGACCGGCTGATCGCGGGCGATGTGCTTGTGCAGGGACGGCACCTGGATCAGCATGGCATTGTTGCGATACCTCACCGGGTCCTCTTGCCTGGCAAACTCCTTGCGCTCACCGGAATCGGCCGAGCCGAGGGCGGTCTTCACTGGCGGAATGCCCCAGACGAAGACGAACGCGGTCAGCAAGATCCACGGGACCCACGCCGACACGACCTGCCAGGTGGTGTACGTCGGCTTCGCTGGCGTCACCGTTGGTTCAGCGGCAGGTTCATCGGCGAACCGCCACGGTTCGCTGGGACACCAGACTTTCAGGAACAGCGCCAGGCTGACGAGCGAGACGAGGCCCCCCGCGACATCGACCAGCCACGGGCCGTGATAGTTCGCCACAAGAAACTGCACCACCGCGAAGCTGCCGCCGCACACCGCGAGCGCCGGCCAAACGCCGACGACGCCGCGCCAGCCCGCCATCACCCAGACCAGCCAGACCGGCACGATCAACGAGAAGATCGGCAACTGGCGGCCCGCCATGGCGCTGAGCTTCAGCAGGTCGAGCCGGGTAACGTCGGCCAACGTGATGATCGGCGTACCCAAGGCGCCGAACGCGACCGGCGACGTGTTCGCCAGCAGCGCTAGCCCCGCGGCGTAGAGTGGCCGAAAGCCCGCCCCCATCATCAGCGCCGCCGAGATAGCGACCGGCGTGCCGAACCCCGCCGCCCCCTCGATAAACGCCCCGAAGCTGAAGGCGATCAAGAGCGCCTGGATGCGGCGATCGTCCGACAGCGTCGTCACCGAATGCTTGACGATTTCGAACTGCCCCGTCGCGACCGTCAAGTTGTAGAGAAAGATCGCTGCCAGCACGATCCAGCCGATCGGCAGCAATCCGAACGCCGCCCCGTTGACCGCCGCGGCGAGCATGGTCGGTGCCCACTCGGCAAGGCTGGCTTCCTTTGGGATGTATAGAAAGATCGCGAGGGCGAGCGCCGACGCCAGTCCCGCCAGCGCCGCCTTCGGCGCGGAGACGCGACTGGTCGCCAGCAGCGCCATCAGCAGCACAACAGGAATCGTCGCGGCCGCGGTCGAGAGCCAAACGGAGCCGAGCGGGTCGTAGGATTGCGTCCACATGATGGGACAATGAATACGGCAGAAGTGTGGGCGTGTCAATCGTCTATTCGTTTAGCGCCCGCGCGGCGCCATGCGGGCGCTAAACAAAATCGGGGGGATCATTTCTTGCCGACGCAGTACAGATACTCGTTCGAGCGCAAGTAGAGGCGTCCGTCACTGATGGCGGGGCTGGCGTTGAAGATGCTGTCGTCCCCCTTGAATTCGTTGCGGGCGAGCTGATCGAACTTGCCGTTGCCGGCAAGGACGTAGAGGCCGTCAAAACGCGTCAGGGCGTAGACCTTGTCGCCGGCGGCGACCGCGGAGACGTACTCGTTTCTGGCGCCGTAGAGCCGTTCCTTGTAGGAGATCGAGCCGTCGGAGAGCTTCAAGCAGGTGACCATTCCATCGACGAAATAGACGTGATCACCGGCAAGGACGGGGGAGCAGTTGGTGGCGCCGGCTTTTTGCTTCCAGAGGATGTGGGAGCTGGTGACGTTGCCCTGGCCGCCGGTCTTGATGGCGAGCGTGGTTGCGGGAACGCCCGGCCCGCCGCCGCCGATGACGTAGACGATGCCGTCGCGGGCCACGGGGGTGGAGGCCGAGTAGGCGCCGCCACCGAACCCGCCGCCGAACCCACCGCCCCCCTTGCCGCCGCCGCCGATGCCTTCACAGTTCCACAGCTCCTTGCCGGTCTGCGGGTCGTAGCCGACGATCTTGCCGGGTAGATTGACGACGAGTTCGTGCTTGGCGTCCTTGGTCTCGACGATGATGGGCGAGCTCCAGGTGGTGCCGAGGCCTTTCTGGCGCCACTTCTCCTTGCCGGTGTTCTTGTCGAGGGCGACGAGCGATTTGCTTTCGATGGCGGCATTGACGATGAGGAGGTCCTTGTGGAGGACGGGGCTGGCAGCCGAGCCCCACATGTGCGTGGTCGAGCCGACGTCGGCGGACCAGAGCTGTTTGCCGTCGAGGTCGAAGGCATACACGCCCGACTTGCCGAAGAAGGCGTAGACGTTCTTGCCGTCGGTGACGGGAGTGCTGGAGGCGTAGCTATGCTCGCGCATCATGCCGGAGAACTGGGTCTCGGGGAGCTTGGGCTGGATTTCCTTTTGCCACAGGAGGTCGCCTGTCTTGCGGTCGAGGCAGAGAACGAGGAGCTTGAGTTTCTTTTGATCGCCGGTATCGGCGCCTTTGCCGAAGCCCCCCTTGCCGCCGCCTTTGCCGGTCATGCCCTTGGTGATGGCGGTGCCGTAGCCGGCGTTGCAGGTGAGGAGGATGCGTTCGCCGGTGATGATGGGGCTGGAGGTGCCGGCGCCGGGGAGCTTGATCCTCCACAAGACGTTGTCCTTGCTCCACTGGACGGGGAGGTCCTTGTCGTCGGCCACGCCGCCGCGCGAGCCACGAAAGCCGGGCCAGTCGGACGCGAACAGGGAGCCGAGCGTCAGGATGAAGGCAACCAGCGTTGCGGCGAAGCGAGTGGTGGTCACGGCAAACCTCCGGCGTGGCATGGACGAACGGATTTGGTGATGGTGGGAGTATCATAGCAGACTCTGATTAAGACGCCGTTAGAAGCCGCATTCGCCCTTGGTTCCCGATGTTGGCACGGAAAGTGCGAATCCCATGCCAACTCTCTTTCGCGAGCCGTCCTGGTGCGCGACCCTCTCCTTGCTTTTTCATTGTTGCCTTCCAAGTTTTTGATTTGGCGCTGGAAATATGCGCTTGCAAGCAAAGCGTTGATGGGCAATCGATTGCCGCGTTGTGAATGACGACGGAAATGATGAGTTCACCGTGGTTTTTTGGCAACAGGAAAATGACGAACTCCCAACCACCGCACTCCCAAAGAATTTGCAGCCGTGCCTAGCTTCTAGGCAGCCGCTTGATGAAGCGCACTCTCCCTTGCACTGCCGACGGAACCCGGCAGGTCTTGAAGCTCTCCTCTCCCAGCATCTTTGTCATCCACACCTGGTCCCAGGAGAGGTCCCATGAACAAGCTCGCAATGTTGCTGACGGCCATGCTGGTCGCCGGCGCCGTAGTCATCAAGATGAACAACGATGCGGATGTGCCCGCAGTCAATCCGCTCGAAGGCGTTCAGGAGACACAGCGCGTCGATCATCTGCGCGACGACTATCAATCCTTCAAGGAGGTGTTCGACGCAAGCCTGGTTGCGCTCGAAAAAGGTGAAATCACGCTGACGGACGCTCGTGCGCGCGTCGAGACGGCCGCGCGGCTGCACAATCCGAATTACCTCACCTACATCTCGTACTACGAATCGGGCAAGACCGACGAGGAGCGCGTGGCCCGCAATCTGGCCGGGCATCTGCGCGGAACCGAAGTCTTCAAACCGCACCTGACCGAACGTGTACGTGAACTGGATTGTGAACTGGATGTTTATATTAGTGAGCTTGAATACAGGGGTACGAATTGAAGGGACAATCCTTGGCCCGATACGCAACCGAGGGAACGCTGGTCATCCCTCGCTGGCGCTTCGGGCTCAGAGTCTTTCTACACGCCGGCCTTCTTCGGCAGGGCCGGGCCGATCTCGCGCAGGGCCCGCTGGGCCGACTCGCGGATCAGGCGATTTTCGTCCTTGGTCTTGCGCGTGAGCGCCGATATCGCGGCCTTGGCATGGGGGCCGATCCGGCACAGGGCCTCGATCACCGACTGGAAGAAGACACGCCGGGCGTCGGGAGCGTCCGGATTCGGAAACGTTTTGCTCGCGAGCAAGTCCGCCAGCACCGGCACAACCGCATCGGCATTTTTGCTGATGTTCCACAAGCCCTTCGCCGCCGCCAGCCGCACTTCCAGCTGTTTATCTTCAAGCACTTCCGCCAGAGCGGGGGCTGCCTCCATGGCCAACTCACCGATGCTGCCGAGCGTGCGCGACGCCTTCTCACGGGCCAACGACTCCTTGCTGTCGAGGGCCTCGATCAAGGCAGGAACGGATGCCTGTCCGCACCGGCGCAACGCCGTCTCGGCGTGCGTTGCTTCCTTCAGTTGCTGGGCACAGAGTTGGATTGCTTTCGCCGGCGTCAAGCGCATGTTGTTCATGGCATTCTGTGCCAGCTTCTGGACATCCTCATCCTCGTCGTGCAGCGCTGCCGTCAGCGCCGGCACAACATCGATATCGGCCTTGCTGCACCATGCCAGCGCCTCGGCCGCTGACTTGCGCAGCGACGTGTCGCGACTGCCGACCAAGGTCGCCGTCAGATACTTGAGCAAGCCGCGCGCGTCGATGCGCAGCTTGCACAGGGCAATCGCGATCTGCACCTGGTTGCTGTGCGAGTGGACCGGATAGAGCCAAAGATTGGTGAGGGCGGTCTTCACGCGCTGATCCGCACAGCCGATATCGCCCAGGGCGCGGGCCACGCGGTCAGCCAGCGCGATTCGGCAACTCGAATGGAGAATCGCAATCAGCTGATCGACGCCGACGCGAGCCTCCTTGCCGATCTTGCCGAGCGCGGTCGCGGTCGCCTCGCGGATACCATCCGGGACTCCGTCCGAGAGTAATTCAATCAGTTGTGGCAAGGCCGCGTCCGCGCGCGGGCCGATGTTGCCGAGGATCGTCACGACTTCCTGACGGAACAGCGGCGGCTTGGTGCCGTTCTCCTGGCTGCGCGGTATCTGATGCCGCAATAACTCCACGACGGAACGAACCGCTTCGTTCGCGAGGGCATCCCATTCGGGTCTTTCGTGCGTTTTGAGGGCTTGAATCGCATCGCGCCGCGAGGTTTCGTTTCCCGATTTGATCGCCTGGAGGCGTTGCCGAAGATAGCCTTGGTCAAGCATTTTCGCGATTCCTGTCGTTGACACGAGTGTCAATCCCAAGGCAGGAGCGGGGCTACCTGTGGAATTCTCGAATTCGGCGAGGGACGAAGAAGAGGTCCGCCGTATGGCTTACCTTATCATTATAGGGATTCGCTGATGCTAACTCAAGGCATGAACGTAATAGGTCATGTGGGGAATTTGCTTGGCGTGACGGCTGGAGGAGTTATACTACCTGGGTACACCGTTCGCAAGAACTTGCAGGGGTTTGGCTTATGCTGAACATATGCACTCGCGGGCCACGTCTATGCGACGCCTTGACGCGCCGCGAAATGCTGTACATCGGCGGCCTTGGCTTGCTGGGACTGACGCTGCCGGATCGTTTACGTGCCGCGGGGACGACGACGCGAGCGAAGTCATGTATCGTATTATTCCTGATGGGCGGGCCGGCGCAGCACTCGACCTGGGATCCCAAGCCTGCGGCGACGCCGGATGTCCGCGGCCCGTTCGGCCCCATCGCGACGGCAGTGCCCGGAATCCAGATTAGCGAACTGTTGCCTCGTCTGGCGGCTCGAATGGACAAGCTCGCGCTGCTGCGCGCCGTCTCGACCGGCGATAGCGCCCATTCGTCGAGCGGCTATTACATGATGACTGGCAAACCGCACCAACCTACGAATTTCGAGAACGCCAATCCCGGCGCGCCGAACAACTGGCCGACGCTGGGGGCGATCGCGCAGCGGCTGCGCGGCAACGGGGGATCGGTGCCGGCAGCCGTGCGCTTGCCGCACCGTATCTTCAACACCGATGGCTCGGTTTGGCCGGGGCAGGATTCGGGTTTCCTGGGCTCGACCGCCGACCCGTGGCTGCTCAACTGCGTGCCTGGCGCGACGATGCGCGTCTCCGAATTCAGCCTGTCGGCCGACCTGCCGTCGGGCCGTCTCGAAGACCGTCGTCGCTTGCTCGGCGCCGTCAATGAGCAAATTGATGTTGCCGACCGCACCGGCCAGTTGCAACGTTACGACCGGCAGACCCAGCAAGCCTTCGACATGCTCCGTTCCGCCCGCGCGGGCCATGCCTTCGATCTCGAGCGTGAGCCGACCGCCGTGCGCGACCGCTATGGCCGCAGCCCGTTTGGACAGAGTGTGCTGTTGTCGCGCCGGCTCGTCGAAGCGGGCGTATCGCTCGTTCAGGTCAACTGGTACCGCGGCCCCAATGAGCCGAGCGACAACCCGTGCTGGGACTCGCACGTCAACGAGCCGCAGCGCTTGCGTGAGGCCCTGGCCCCGCCGACCGATCAGGCGTGCGCGGCCCTGCTCGATGATCTGACGCAGCGCGGCATGTTGGACGACACGCTGGTGGTGTGCATGGCCGAGTTCGGCCGCACGCCGCGCTACAACAGCCGCGCCGGCCGCGATCACTGGGGACCGGTCTTCTCGGTCGCCCTCGCCGGCGGCGGCATCCGCGGCGGCATCGTCCACGGCGCCTCCGACCGCATCGGCGCCCAGCCCAAGGACGGCCGCGTCCTGCCCGAGGATTTGACGGCGACCATCTTCCATTGCCTCGGCCATGCACCCGACACGGAGATTCACGACAGCCTCAATCGCCCCATCCCGATCAGCCGCGGCCAGGTGATCCGCCAGATCGTGGCCTAGAGGCCGGCGAATTTTCACCAACGACCTTGACAGTTGACACGGCAGCTTGCGGATTCGTTCCATGCATCTCACGACACCCCCCGCGCCGTGGGACGATGGTACGAATCGAGACGAAATGGGACGCATACTGCTTTGGCAGAAGACGCCTGGGTTGCGGGCAGTCGCTGCCAGTTGGTAGGTGCGATTTTGCGTGACAACTGACGTTGCTATTGACCTTTCTTTTCAGGAGGCAACTTCTTCTCGACTGGTGGACCTTTTTGCTCGGACAACTCCCAAACCTGAACGATGCGGTCGCTTGAAACGGCTAGCAGCGAACCTTTTGAACTGAAGGCCAGCGCCAGCGGCTGCCCTTCGGCTCGTTGCAACGTCAGGACCTGTTTGCCGGTTGCTATTTCATGGATTACCAGCTGATTCTCTTTGGACCAGATGGCGGTGGCAAGCCATTTGTCGTCCGGACTGATCGCGATGCGCGTGTATTTGTCCTTGAATTTGATGGTCTGAACGTGTTCGCCATTCTTGGTCTTCCAGATGATCACGTTTTTTTGCGGCCCGTCGAGGCATGCGAGCAGTTTTCCGGACGGACTGAAATGGCTTGCTCGGTCGGCCGCCTTGAAGGTGATCACGTCTTTTTCGGTATCGAGGCGCCGGATTCTGATGGTGCCGTCGGACTGATTGAGGGCCAGCATGGTGCAATCGGGACTCAGGGCGTAGCCGAAATTCTGCGATGTGCGACCGGTCGTTTCGCGAATCAAGCTACCATCCTTGACATCGCGGTATTGCAGCTTCCCATTGTAAGGGACCGAGACAACTTGTTTACCGTCGCGTGAAAAACGAAGGTATCCGGCCTTGAAAGGAATCGAGAAGCGCTCGCGGCCAGTCGGATATTCCAACAACATGAACGCATTGGGACCTACATTCACCAGCAAGTCGTCTGTGGCGCTTGACATAGCTACGCTGACAACGAGCGTTTTGAATCCCAGGTCCTTGTTGAGTTTCTCCTCGCCCGAGGCAATGTCCCACACAATGATCAAACCCTTACGTCCGACGGCCGCAAGCTTATTACCGTCGGGGCTAAATTCGAGGTCTAACACTTCAGATGCAGTTGGAAAATGCCTGATTCCTTTTGCAATGAGACTGGGGCCCTCGGGTGCTGCTTTTGACTGGCCGACTGGTTCTGGCGCCTGGAAGGAGGTGCGCGCCGACAAAGCCGAAAGCAAAACGCCTATAGCGACAGGGCCTATGAATCTTCCTAGGTACATAATGCACTTTACCGCGCGGAAATCTCGACGACTTGGACAAGACGGTGGCCAATGGACGCCAAAAGGTGGCCCCGTGGGCTGAAAGCAAGGGCTTGAGGCCCGCACTCCGATTTCCAGGAGTGAAGCACTTGGCCTGTCGCAGCATCGAAGAGGTAGATTCGCTCCTCGTCGCCGGCCATGCGACTGGGCAAACCCACGGCCAGCCATTTACCGTCGGCGCTAAAGGCGACTGCCGATGCATTGAGCGCGATTTTGTTAAGCATTTGGCCGGTCTGGGCATCCCAGATGCGCACGGCGTCAATACTCGCACTGGCAAGGCGCTTGCCGGAGGCGTCAAAACTCATCGATACGACACTCTCCTCGTGTTTCAATACGACTTTGCTGCTCGTTTCAACGCGCCAAACATTGATCACTCGGCGCGCGCCGACCAATTGTGCCACGCGATAACCGTTTGGGCTGAGGACGGTTGCATCCCAGGTTGCCCCTTCTTCCAACACAATCAAATTGAGCCGGTCTTTCTTGATGGCGCCTTTGGCGTCGCACACCACGATTCTTGTCCGCGAGCCGCAGACGAATCCCTTGCCCTCCGGAAGCAATCCCAGAAAATTCGCCTCGAATCGAAGCGGAATCGAAGATATTTCCTTCCCCGAGTGGTCCCATTCTTTCAATTCGCCAGCAAGCTTCCGGTGCGCCAAAACATTTCCTTCCGCCGTGAAACCCAGCTTGCCATACACGTCGTCAGCCAGGACAAAGATTATTTCTTTGCCGACGGGAATATCGTGGACGATGATGCCCTTCTTTTCGCGAACCGCCAGCAGTTGTCCGTCAGCGCTGAAGGCCATCTCTTTGCCCCCATCGTCTGAAGTGCGTTTGGCGCGGAACTTCTCCTTGATGCTTAGTTTTGGTACAGGCGGCGGGTCAACTTTCGGTTTTTCTGGCGGGACCTTGGAACTCGACAGTTCCCAGATTTGCACGAGTTCGCCGCTGGAGGCGGCCAACAGATTTCCTTTCGGGCTGAAGGCCAGGGCCAGCGGCTGGTCTTGCCCCTGTTGCAATGTTAGCACCTCGTTTCCCGTCGCCACTTCACGGATTGAAATCTTGCTGCCGTCCTTGGACCAAATAGCTGCCGCGAACCATTTGTCGTCATGACTCATTGCGACGCGCGTCGGCGTCTTGGCAAACTTGAATTTCTGCACGATGTTTCCGGTTTTTCTGTCATAGATTACCTCGGTGTTTTCCGAGCGATCTTGACAAATGAGCAGTTTCCCGGAAGGGCTGAAACCCACTCCGGCTGCGGCGGCTTTGAAGACGAAAATATCCTTTCCAGAATCAAGGCTTCGGAGTTTTATCGTCTTATCGGGCTGGCCTAAGGCCAATATCGTGGAGTCTGGGCTTAGGCTGTAACCTCGGTCTGTTGCGGTACGCCCCGGAATTTCGCGAATCAAGGCGCCATCCTTAGCGTCGCGGATTTGAATTTCTCCAGAAAAGGGCACACCAACAATTTCCTTGCCGCCCGACGCGAACGCGGCAATGCCGATTGGAAAAGGAACAGAGAACACATTGCGGCCGCTCGCAATCTCCCACATGTCTATGGTTTTTCCTAAGACGCCAGCCATCAAGTGGGTGCCGTCAGGCGAAAACGCTAGACGGGCTATCTGGCCATTCATGTAAGGTATGCGGCGTTTTTCTTTGCCGGTGCTCACATCCCAAATGACAATGGTTCGCAAGTCTTCTCCGGCGACATGTTGACCATCCGTACTAAAGACTAGACGTTGCACGCGGGCAGGAAACTCAGAGCGGTGTTTTTCAGTTGCGGCGTGCGTTGGTATTGTCTCGTTTCCGGTCTTCGCCTTAGTCTCTTGAAATGCATGCAGACAATCGCCCTGCGCCGCGATCAATGCTCCACAAACGAGCGTCGGGATCAAAAACTCGGACTTGACGACCATTTCCTTCCCCGATTTCCAATAACTGGCCTATGCACTGTCTATCGACACCATCGTCCTTCTTTCGCTTCCTACTATTGGGCGAAGGGATCAAACGAATGGGCGATGCCGAGGTACCATATAGCCCCTCGAACCACAGGGTCGCCGTCAAGATTGATATGCGCATCTTCGGCCGGTCCGTAGTCGCGCCATGCTCCCAAGTCTTCCACCCACACCATTTGCTGCTGGATAATTGCGATCTCCTGCGTCAATAACGCATCGAAGTCCCCCGCGAACGAATGAACTCCTAGGAGTGCATAATGATCTGGCGGAGCCCCGGTCTGAACGTCTCCCGCTATCGCCGGCTTCTCCGAGGCTGCAAGGGCCAAGCCGAAGGCCGAGTCGGGATCGAGAACTTCGCCATCGTTATTGCCGATCAGTTCAGCCTGCATGACGGCAAGATTCTTAGTGTTTCCGGTCAACCCTACATAGGCCGTCCAGACGCTCTCCGTCCAATCAGTCAGATCTAGGTATGGCTGCAGAAGTGACATTGCTGCGTCGTTAGCGTGGATAGCTGCGTCCAATACGAGCGCGCTCGCGTAGTCGAGTAGCAAATTGTTGTAGTCGGTGTTCAACGTGACAATGATTCCTTGGCCAGGAGGGGCCGGCACGCGCGAGATGATGCTGTTGATGTTGTTCGGCACGAAGTCGCGCAGCTGATCACGCATGATCGCCAGCGTGCCCCGATCCGCCGTGGCGGCGCTGCTGATGGCGTTGCGCTGACTTGGTGTTGCGGCGAGTGGCGGGTTTCGAGAAAGCAAAGCCAGCAGGTTTACCCGCTCCGACTCAATCTGGTCGGCTGTGCCGCGAAGTTGGGCGTCCAGGTTGTAGAATTGCACGCGAATCCCGGCCACCCGGAACTGTTCACCTTCGGTATCCGCTGCGGCATCCGCGAGCTTCGTGCGAATCTCTGCTGCCGTGACCAGCATCGCGTTGACTCTTCCCTCCAATTGGGAGAGCTTATCGAGATAGGCGTTCAAGCGAATGGCAAAGTTGAGTGCGTCGGCGCTGATCAAGTCGGCGCGGTTTTGTGCCATATTCCCGAGAACGGTGTTGACGCTCGTTGCGCCTTGGGTCCGAATATTGTTTACGGTGGTCAAGCGTGTGTCGACCTGGCCATAGATCGTATTGAGGTCGTCGACGTTGTTTAAAGCAACGAGGATCACCACGTTGGCCTTTGTTTGGGCGCCAAGCCCCGCATTGGTGGGGTCGCTCAAGCTGACGACGAAAGCCTCGCCGTCCGAAGCGTCGGAGTCGGCAAGCGTCGAAACCGTGAACGTCTTGCTCGTTTTTCCAGCCTCGATCGTCACCGTGCCGCTGGCAGCGGAATAATCTTCACCGGAACAAGCCGTGTTGTCGCTGGTGGCATAGTGGACTGTTACGTCGACTGCTGAAAGGCCGGTCAGAGATACCGTAATTGTTGCTGTGTCGTTTTGATCCGCAAAATATTCCGCCCTATCAAGATACACCAGCGGCTGCACCGTCACGTTGACCGTAGCCGTGTCGCTGCCGCCATGTCCATCGCTTGCGCTGATGGTAAATGAGTCCTCGCCGTTGTAGTCGAGGTACGGGGTATAAATAACGACACCGTTGCTTATCGACACATCGCCGTAACTCGCCTCGGATTCAACCGAAGGCGTCAGCGTGTCGCCATCGGCATCCGTGAACAGATCGCTGACTTGAATGGCAACCGAGTCGTTCTCGTTGACGACCGCATTGGTGTCGGCGCCGACCGGCGCATGGTTGACGCTGACTTCAAGGTTGTCGATCCAAGAGCCGTTGTTGGACCCCATGTCGGAGCGAATGCCCAGAACGATTTTCGTTTGGTTGTTGCCGGTCGAAGAGGAATAGGACACCGAATTGCTGCCGATCGACGCGCTCACGCTGCTGGA
>JACXTT010005258.1_pt1 | contig 18888 bp, 21 predicted proteins | sample 9270951 | NCBI WGS metagenome assembly JACXTT01 (sample SAMN15532306, study PRJNA645909) | rock metagenome | isolation source: weathered quartz diorite | place: Puerto Rico | collected 2017-06-21 | reverse complement strand
CGCGGCGGCGATCGTCGGGCTCGACCCGCGGGCGTTCTCGCCGCCGTTCCGCGCGATGGCCGGCGAGGGGCTCCCCGGCGACGAGGACGCGGCCGGCGTGAGCGAGGCGATGACGAGCTTCGAGGCGCACGCCGCGCGGCTCGTCGGGCTCGGCGTCCCGCGCGAGGTCTTCGAGTGACGAAAAAATCCTAGCAAGATCCGGCGATCGGGTTTAGATTCCGTCTTCGCATGCTAGAGAGGGCCGACTTCCGGTGAAGCCGCTCGGCGCGTACCCCTTCACGCCCGAGTTCCAGCAGCGCATCATCGCGCTCTGCCTGAGCGACCGGCTCTTCTTCGCCCGCCAGGCGCGGGCGCTCGACGCCGGCTACTTCACCGCGCCCGGGCTCGCCGACCTCTTCCGACTCGTCGCCGACCACCACCGCCGCTACCGCGAGGTCCCGTCGCGGGGCATGTTCCTCGACGTCGCGGCGGCCGACGGCGCCCGCCGGAGGCTGAAGCCGGCCGCGGCCGAGGCGGAGCTGGAGCAGGCGCGGGCGATCGCCGCGGCCCCGGCCGACGACCTGGCCTACGTCGCCGAGAAGCTGGCGGACTGGGCGAAGACGCAGGTGATCGCGCAGACGGCGATGACGCTCGCGAAGCTGTACGAGCGGTCGCAGGCGACGGGGCAGGCCGAGACGGACGAGATGATGCGCGCGATGCACGAGGCGATGGCCGCGGTCGCGCCGCCGTCGGAGGGCCTCGACCAGCTCGAGTACTTCGACGACCTCGTCCCGCGGATCTACTCCGACCACAACGTCCACCGCATCCCGACCGGCTACGAGTCGCTCGACGCGAGGCTCGAGGGCGGGATCGACCGCGGCGAGCTGTTCGTCTTCCTCGCCCCGCCGTCGGGCGGGAAGACCACGTTCCTGGTCGGGCTCGCCCGGGCCGCGCTGATGAGGAGCATGAAGGTCCTGGTCGTCACCTGCGAGGTGTCCCCGCGCCGCTGGGCGGGCCGCGTCGACCGGGCGATCACCGGGCGGACGCGGCGGCAGATCCTCGAGGACCCGCGTCGGTGGGCGCGGGCGATCCGGCGCGTGAAGCAGGTCAGCGGGAAGATGTTCATCAAGGGGTTCCCGTCCGGGTCCGCGACCGTCGGCGACGTGGACGCGGCGATCGACGCCCTGCGCGACGCGGAGGGGTTCGAGCCCGACCTCCTCATCGTCGACTACGCCGACGAGCTCCGGTCGGAGCGGTTCAAGGACGACTACCGGCTCGGCGTGATCGACGTCTACCGCGGGCTCCGCGCGATCGCGCAGCGCCGGGCGATCCCGGCGGCGACGGCGTCGCAGGCCGGGCAGCAGGCCGAGGGGAAGCGGATCGTCACGATGAAGGACGCCGCGGAGGCGTACGGCAAGAACGCGGTGGCGGACATCGTCATCGGCATATGCCAGACCGAGGAGGAGGCCGCCGCGCGCCCGCCGATCTGCCGGCTGTACGGCGCGAAGTACCGCGAGGGCGAGCGGCGGTTCATGATCCACTACGAGTTCAACCCGGAGCGCGGCGTCATCGCGCCGGCCGAGCCGCGCGACGCCGGCAAGGCGCCGGTGACGGTGGTGAGGTACAAGCAGGGGAGCGGTGGAGCACAGAGTTGAGACGCACGGGCGGCGGGCGGATCTCCTCGCGAAGGTCCGCGCGGCGGCCGACACGATGCAGCGGGCGGTCGGGCGCGACCCGCGGCTGCGCGAGCTGAGGAGGAGCGAGCTGGACTGGCTGCTGACGATGGGGATGCTGGTGAAGGACCCGGCCGACCGGGTCGCGGTCCTCCGGCTCGCGATCGGGTGGGCGTTCACCTACAGGAGGGGGAGGCGATGAGCTTGGGGTACTTCGACACGGTGCGGCTGATGGCGAGGGAGATCTTGGCGCACCCGACGCCGGTAGCAAGAGCGTGGTCCGTGCAGGGCCTCGGGATGCTCCGGCTCTACCTGGCGCCGCACATACGTTTGCACGTCTGGGACCGGCAGCTCCTCGTCCCCGGGGCGTCGCCGCTGCACACGCACCCGTGGGACTTCGAGTCGTTCGTCGTCGCCGGGCAGATGATGAACCGGCGGTACCTGGAGGGCAGCATCCCGGTTCCCGAGGGATCGCTCTTCCGGTTCAACCGGGTGAAGATCCAGTGCGGCGAGGCCGCTCACGCGGTCGGCGCCGCGGAGCAGGTCGCGCTCGAGGAGAGGCCCTACGAGTACTACACCGCCGGCGACAGCTACCGGCAACAGGCGGAGGAGATACACTGGTCGCTCCCCGAGGACGGGACGGTGACGATCTGCACGCGGCAGTTCCGCGAGGACCGCGACCACGCGTTCGTGTACTGGCGCGGGAAGGGGCCGTGGGTCGACGCGAAGCCGCGCCCGGCGACGGACGACGAGGTCGTCGACGTTTGCCACCGGGCGCTCGAGACGTGGTTCTGATGCGCGAGCGGTACCGGCAGCGGGCCGCGTTCTCGTCGGATGCGTATATGCGTCGGCATTTCCCTGACGCTAAGATGATCGGAGACGAGCGCGCGATCCCGTGCCTATTGTGCGGAAAGCCGAAGATGTCGGTGAACGTGAAGAAAGGCATCTGGGCTTGCTTCCACTGCGAAGCCAAGGGCACGATGTTTTCTTTTGTGAAGCTCCATCTCAAGGTGGACGATCGCGGCGCGTTCGAGGTCCTCGGTGGGTTCGCCGAACCTACGCCGCCGTACGATCCGGGCGAGTTCGCAAAGGCTTTGAAACCGGCGGCCGTCGAGCTCGCTCGCCAGGAGCCTCGGCTGCCAGACGGATACCGAGCGCTCCCGGTCGACTCGGTGATCGGCCGCCGGGCGTGGGACTACCTGGCCGGGCGCGGCGTCACCGCCGACCAGATCGCCACGCACCGGATCGGCGTCGCGACGCGCGGCCGGTACGCGGGCTGCGTGATCCTCCCCGTGATCCAGGGCGGCGACCCGGTCTACTTCGTGGCGCGGAAGTTCCTGCGGTCGGGGAACAAGTACCTGAACCCGGCGAACGGCGAGACCGCGCTGACCGCGTCGGAGGTCTTGTTCAACGTCGACGTCGCCGCGCTGTTCGGGCGCGTGCACCTCGTCGAGGGGTACTTCGACGCGCTCGGGGAAGGGTCGGTCGGAGTCGCGATGCTCGGGAAGGTCCTGCACCCGACGCAGCTCGCGGTCCTGTCGAGGGCCGTGCGGCGGGACGTCCCGGTGCGGGTGAAGCACGACGACGACGTCGCGCTAGCGTATTCCATGGAGACCGCGCGGATGGTCGCCGACGCCGGCTACCGCGACGTCGCGGTCGAGCGGACGATCGGCGACCCGGCGCAGCGGCTAGGGACGCGCGGTAGCGAGCCGTACACGTTCGAGAACTTGATAGCGTCGAAGGTGGGAGGGAAGCGATGATATCGTACGTGAACCCGCGCGAGGTGGCGGACATCCTGCAGGACGTCGTCGAGGAGCGGAAGCGGCAGGACCGGCTACGCGACGTCGGGAAGTTCAAGTACACGGCGGCGGACTCGGACATCCCGCTCTCGGCGGCGATCGCCGCGCTCGGCGAGGAGTTCGGCGAGGTCTGCACTGAGGCGCTGAAGCTGGCGGGCGACGTCGAGGTCGTCGTGCACGACGAGGACGTTCCGGCGCACCTCCGCGCCGAGCTGATCCAGGTCGCGGCGGTCGCGGTCGCGTGGGTTGAGAAGCTCGACCGCGAGCGGTACGAGCGGAACCGCCTGGCGAAGTCGATCGGCGCACCGACGTTCCCCGGTCAGCTGGGGCACCGAGTCGACTAGGCCGTGATCACCGAGTGTAAGTCATGCCGCCTCCACGCGGGGGCGGCGACGTTCGTCTTCGGCGACGGCGACCCGGACGCCAAGGTCTGGTTCGTCGGCGAGGGACCCGGCCCCGACGAGGACCGGGAGGGGTTCCCCTGGGTCGGCCGCGCCGGGCGGCTGCTGATGCGGATGCTCGGAGAGATCGAGCTCCGGCGGGAGGACGTCTGGCTGACGAACGCGGTCCTCTGCTTCCCGAACGATGACGGGAAGATCCGCGCGCCGGCCGGCGACGAGGTCGCGGCGTGCTCGAAGAAGTGGCTCCACCCCGGGCTGCGCCGCGCGAAGCCGGACGTGATCGTCGCGCTCGGCGCCGTCGCGGCGCAGGCGGTCACCGGGAGGGCGATCGCGATTACGCGGGACCGCGGGACCGTCCTGCAGTCTCCGTTCTGCGAGCGCGTCGTCCTGACGCTCCACCCGTCGTACGTCCTGCGCGGGCAGGGGTCCGAGCGCGACGACCGGATGAAGAAGCTGCGCGAGGACTTCCGGCTGATCAAAACGATCGTCGACGCCACCCGCGCCGGCCTCGGCCGGATCGACGTCGCGGAGAAGGTCGCCGAGGAGAAGTCGATCCAGCTGCGCGACGACGAGAAGGCGCAATTCGAGCAGCGGATCATCCAGGCCGAGGAGTGGAACCCGGGCCGGAAGTACATCGCCGGGTGGTCGGACCAGCGCGACGTCGTCCTCCTGTACCGCGACGAGGAGGGCGGCCGGCGGCTCGAGAAGATCGAGGCGCCGCCGTGGTACTTCTACATGCGGACGGGCGACGCGCTGGGGATCGACGAGCGCGTCTGGCAGCGGTGGCGCAGGCTCGGCGTCTTCGAGCGGATCGAGCTCGACCCCGTCAACGGCGACTGGACGCGCGTCTACGCCGTGCGGAAGGTGATGCAGACGCGCTGGCTGCGCGACCGCGGCGAGGTCGGCGTCGGGATCAACATCCTCGACGACCCGCGGAAGAAGCGAGTGAGCGGGGCCGCCTGGAGCGCGTCGGAGGAGGAAGACGCCGACCTGTCGGCGGCGCAGCGGCGGTTCGAGGAGGCGCGCCGGCAGAACCAGGCGGAGGTCCGCCGCTGGGTCCAGCGGCAGTACGACCTGGTCGACCGCGGCGAGCGCGCCGAGCCCGTCCCGACGGGGTTCCAGCGGAGCGGGAACTGGTCGAAGTTCGTCGCCGAGGCGCTGCTGCACGACTTCCTCCTGAAGCTGCACGAGACGGGGCCGACGTTCGAGGCCGACCTGACGCCGAAGCAGCGGTTCATGACCGACCACTTCCTGCAGATCGACGACCGCTACAGCGAGCTCTTCTTCGACATCGAGACGGACGACAGCGTGCCGGGGTGGGAGGACAAGTCGTCGTGGCGGCACCTGTCGTACGCCGCCGTCCTGAAGAACCGCGACGGGTCGATCGAGCGGTACTCGCTCCGGATCGGCGAGGAGTCCGAGGAAGCCGAGCGCGCGCTGCTCCGGGAGTTCGCGAAGATTATCGACCGGGCCGACATCCTCTACGCCTGGAACGGGTTCAACTTCGACTTCCAGGTCATGCGCGACCGGTTCCGCCTGCACGAGATCAAGTACGACTGGCGGCACGTGATCTGGTGCGACCTGCTCGCCGTCTGGCGCCGGTACCACTACCGGTCGGCGTCGGCGATCACGAGCTTTTCGCTCGAGAAGCTCGGGCCGAAGGTCCTCAAGATGAATAAGCTGGACTGGCGCGAGGAGTCCGCGCGGCGCGGCGTCCCGTGCAACCGGATCATCGACATGTACCGGAACCTCCCCGACCTCCTGTCCGAGTATAACGAGAACGACGCCGAGATGCTCTTCAAGCTCGAGCAGGAGTTCGGCTACGCCGGGATCGAGCGCGTCTTCTGCCGGATCGGGAACTGCTTCGTGAACGACTACCACGTGTCGACGAAGATCGACATGCTCCTCCTGAACAAGGGAGCGGTGAACGGGAACCACTTCTACACGCGCGGGCTGCAGCTCGAGTTCCTCCCGAGCTACATCGCGGCCCAGCAGACGGCGCAGGTGAAGCGGCTCGGCGTCGAGGGCGAGGTCGAGACGGTCGGGAAGAAGGGCGAGGGCGTGGAGTACACGGGCGCGTACGTCTTCCCGCCGGTCGTCGGCTACCACGAGGGGGTCGCGGCGCTCGACTTCAAGTCGCTGTACCCGACGATCATGACGCTGTTCAACATCAGCCCGGAGACCTGGGTGTCGCGCGAGGACGTCCCCGGCCAGACGACGGACCTGGACCGGCTGCGCGAGCTGAACCTCACCCTGTCGCCGTCCGGCGCGTACTTCCGCCGGGACCCGCCGGGGATGATCCCGCTCGTGTTCCGCGAGACGATGGAGAAGCGGAAGGTGTACACGAAGCTCCAGCTCGGCGAGGAGATCGGGTCCGAGCGGTTCCTGCTCTACTACCGGCTCTCCTACGCTTACAAGCGGCTGGGCCTGTCGTTCTACGGCGAGGTCGGGAACGAGACGTCGCGGTACTTCAACCCCGAGGTCGCGGAGGCCGTCACGCTCGGCGGGCAGTGGTTCATCAAGAAGACGGCCGAGTTCGCCGAGCGCCGCGGGTACCGGGTCCTCGCCGGGGACACCGACTCGATCTACCTCGCGATGTCGCAGGCGCAGGCCGAGGCGTTCGTGAAGGAGTGCGACGGCTACTACCGCGAGATCATCAGGCCGTTCAACGCGGACCCGGCGCGGTTCATGATGGAGCTCGAGTACGAGAACTACTTCAGGAACGTGATCTTCGTGAAGAAGAAGCGGTACGCGGGAAAGATGACGATCTTCAAGGGGAAGGCGTCGGACTACCTCGAGGTGAAGGGGCTGGAGTGCATGCGGTCCGACGGGCTCGAGCGCGCGCGGGCGTTCCAGCGGAAGATGCTCGGCGTGATATTGGACGGCGGGAAGCCGGCCGCCGAGGAGATCGCCCGGCACGTCCTGGCCGAGCGCGACGCCGTCTATTCGCGGAAGCTGCCCGGCGAGGAGATCGTCGAGACCAAGGCGATCGCGATGGACGTCGACCGGTACAAGACGAAGCTTCCGCACGTCCGTGTCGCCGAGCACATCCGCGCCGTCTCGACCGAGTACTACGTCGGGATGAAGGTCCCGTTCGTGATGACGCCCGGGCCGAAGCTGAAGAACGGCGCGCCCGGGCCGCTGCTGGCGACGTGGCTGCAGGAGTACGAGGAAGGGACGTACGACCCCGGCTACGTCTGGAACAAGAAGGTGTACCCGCCGACGATGCGCGTGCTCGAAGCGGCGTACCCCGGCGTCGACTGGGGCGAGCACCTCGTCGACGAGCGAGCGGCCGCGAAGGCTGCGCGCGACGCGGCGAAGGCGGCGAAGAAGAAAAAGGGGCCGATAGTCAAGAGGAAGGGAGCGAAGGCATGACGAAGAAATTCCTAGCAACGGCCGGCGCGTTCGGATATAAAGCGGCCTAGCATGAAAAAGAAGAGCTTTCCGGAGAACCGCGTCGAGGAGGCGAACAAGCTGAAGAGGGACTTGGGACAGGACGAGTTTCACGAGCTGCCCGAGTCGGTCCGCGACGTCTGGGAAATACTGAGGTGGCCGGTGTACCGTTACCACTACATCGACTGGGGCCACTGCTTTATGTTTGACGCGCGTCAGGCGCTCAAGGAGGGCATCAAGGACCGGTACGTCGAGATCGTGATGGGCGCGGTGGAACTGCGGCTGCGCGTCGCCGGCTGGGAGGGCGACGGGGCCGTGACGATCATGTGGCTGCCGCCCTTCGTGGTCGGGAACGACTGGGGCGCGGGGCAGGTAGTATTCCACGTGAAGCAGAGCAACAACGGGACGTCGTTCATGGTTACGAAGGAACCGTTGAACTTCCCCGGGCTGGAGACGGTGAGATGATGAAGGCGGTGGCGACTCGGCGGCCAACCGAGAGCGACCTCGCGAGGGGCGTCGCCATCCAGGTGACCCTGATGAACGGCGAGCCCTACACGTTCAACCTGCACGACGTCACGTGGATCGACCTCGAAGACCTGCACGGCGAGGTGCAGGGCCAGTCGCAGCGCTACGCGTTCTACTCGATGATCCACGTCGACGTGAAGGACAAGCTGCGGGTCGCCCGGAGCGAGCTCGCGCAGTTCCTCGTCGACCAGGACGAGGGCGTCAGGCGGGACCTCGGGAAGGGCGCGACGGAGACGAATATCAAGAACACGATCAAGGCGATGCCCGGCTACCGCGCGATCGAGGCGCGGGTCGAGAAGCTGGAGCAGGTGGAGAGCAGAGTGGCGGTCGTGCGCGAGGCGCTGACGCAGCGCCGGGACATGCTGCAGTCGGCGTGCATGCTTCGCGCGCCCGAGCAGGGCGGGGACCCTGACAAGCGGGCCGGTCGGTACCGGCCGAGATAGGGGGAGAGATCGATGGAGAACGTGGCGGCCATGGCGCTGTACAACGTGGAGCACGACTTCGACGTCGAGGTCGGAGAGGTCGGGGTCACCCTGCGGCGCGGCGACAAGTGGTTCAAGGTCCCCGCGGGGACGCAGCTCCTCTTGATCCGCAGAGACGGGAGCGGCGACAGCGCGCAGGAGGGGGTGCAGGGGACTGGCGAGGTGGTCGGCCACTGGTACGGCCGGCTGATGGACCTGCCGGCGCGGGTGATCGAGAAGGAGCACGAGCCGTCGAGCCGGCTCTACACGGGGCTGCTCGCATCGCTCCGCCGCGCCTACGGGGAGATCGCGGAGCAGGAGATGTTCACGGCGCTGGTCTACCGGCGCCTCACCGTCGGCGACCCGGCGCCCGCCGAGCAGGAGAAGTGTTGATGGCGTTCAACTGGAACAGGAAGCGCATCGACGCGGACGCGGAGGACTCGCGGTCCCGGGGCCAGGGCGGGATCTACGTCGGCCTGAAGGACGGCGAGTTCATCCGCGGCCGGTTCCTCCCGGTGTCGGACCCGCGGAGGAGCAAGCAGGAGGTCGAGCTGTACGTCCGATACGGGCAGCACTACATGAGGGACATCGAGCTGTACCTCACCTGCCTGTACGAGAAGGTCGTCGCGGACTGGATCCCGAAGGAATGGAAGTGCCCGCACTGCGAGCTCAACAAGGAGCTCCGCGGGTCGCGCGACGCCGACGACCAGGAGGAGGCGAAGAAGTACAACCCGTCCGTCCGGTTCCTGTCCAACTTCCGGCTGGAGGCCGGCGAGGTGAAGGCGTTCCGGTACTCGGTGAAGACGCAGCCGAAGCTCGTCGAGCTCGCGTTCGGGACCGAGTACGCCGACATCCTCGATCTGACGGACGGCCGCGACGTCGAGATCAAGCGGAAGGGCGCCGGGCTGGACACCGACTACATCATCACGCCGCTGAAGAAGACGTACACGATCGCCGAGTCGGTCCTCGACCAGCTGCACGACCTCTACGCCGAGATCAGGATCCTCCCGCCCGACAAGATGGCGCAGGTCCTGAAGGGGTCCGAGCCCGGCGACGGAGACTTCGTGTCGCTGCGCGAGCTGATGGGCGGCGGGAAGGGGAGCGTGACGAGGGCGGTTAGTCCGCCCGGGAGGGGCGCGGAGGAACCCAAGAAGGGTACGGAGGAACCCAAAAAGGGTTCGGTGGTCGCGAAGCGGAGGGAGCCCGAGCCGGAGCCCGAGCTGGCGAAGGAGGACGCCGACGAGAACGGCGACCGGAAGCCGACGAAGGGCGAGGCGAAGATGCTCACGAAGTTCGGCGACGAGCTCGGTCTCGAGATCGACATGGACAACACGGTGAACGACATCACCGACGCGCTCGTCACGGAGGCGGTGGGCACGCCGAAGAAGAAGCTGTCGGCCGAGTTCCTGGAGTTCCTGGAGCTGAACGGCTGCGACGTGTCCGGGTCGTCATCGAAGCTGGTCGAGAAACTGGTGCCGAGGAAGGTCGAGAAGGCGGACGAGCCGGCCGCGGAGGGCGCCGACGGCGGCGACGCGGACCAGACCGCGATCAGGGAGCAGATCCAGAGGATCAGGGACAAGCGGAATAAGAAGTAGAACTCACAACAAGGAGGGACGGCGATGGCGAGCGAAGGTGTGAACAGGCCGGCGGTCCGGGACGCGATCTTCGTGCAGATCGACGTCGAGCGCGGCTACCAGGTGAGCCGAGCGAACGACGGCAAGGGCTGGTCGATGGCGTTCGACGACGCGAACACGCTGAACGACTGGATCTCCTACCTCGGGCAGTACGGCGCCCGGGCGTCGGCGATGCAGAACCGGGACAACCCGGCGGCGCAGCGCGAGGGGATGCTGAAGGTCGCGGCGATCGCGGTCGCGGCGCTGGAGGCGTTCGACCGGAACAACGGGTTCGCGCCGCGGCACTACGACCCGAAGGCGCCCGAGCAGCAAGAGCGCGCGGCGTAGCTCGAGATGGGACGCGGGAAGAAGGACAAGCGGGACGGGAAGGCGCCGAAGTCGTACACGTTCGTGACGGCAGAGAGCGCCTACCGTCCCCCCGCGCTGGTCAAGACCGGCATCGTGGCGTTCGACGCGATGATCGGCGGGGGCGTCCCCCGCGGGCGGTTCGTCGAGCTGTTCGGCCCGTACAAGGGCGGGAAGACGGCGCTGGCCTACGAGATCGCCCGCGCCTTTCAGGACGCCGGGGGCCGCGGCCGCTGGACCGACGCCGAGCACGCGTTCGACGGGCACGCGTTCAAGATGCACGGCGGCAGCCTGAAGACGCTCGACTACGACGAGGACACCGACACCGTCGAGGAGTACGTCCACAAGGCGGAGGCCTGGGTCGAGGAGCACGCGAAGGACCGGTACCCGAAGATCGACGTGCTCGACTCCGTCGCGCAGCTCGGGACGAAGCACGAGAACGAGACCGACATGTCGAAGCGGAACCTCGACAAGGCGAGCCTCATCTACCGCGGCTTCCGCCGGCTCGGCGGGAAGCTGTCGCGGACGGGGACGACGCTCCTGTTCATCAACCAGGTCCGCGAGAAGGTCGGCGTCTTCTTCGGGTCGCCCGAGACGACGACCGGCGGGAAGGGGCCGGAGTTCTTCGCGACCGTCCGCGTCAGGGTGTCGCAGGGGACGCTGAAGAAGGGGAAGAAGGTCCGCGTCTTCAAGGACGGGCGGCAGGTCGGGATGCACGTCGTCGTGCGGGTGGAGAAGAACCGGCTGATGCCCGAGGGGCAGGAGACGGAGCTGCTCTACCTGTTCGAGACCGGCTTCGACGCGAGCCACGGCGTCCTGCGGCTGCTCGCGAACAACGGGATGATCGACGAGCGGACGAAGGGGTCGGAGGACGGCCGGGAGGTCTTCGTCTACAAGGGCGTGGTGATCGGCGACGAGGACGCGTTCGTCGACGACCACCCGGAGCTGCTGAAGGCGATCTGGAGCAAGTACCGGCCGGAGAACGCGTGAGCTGGACGATCACCTGCCCGAACGGTCACACCAACGGGGCGTCCGACGTCCTGCGCGAGACCGCGACAGAGTCGGAGGACGACGCCAACGTGAGCTTCACGAGCTATCGGATGGAGTGCCCCGACTGCGAGGAGACGGAGTGGCTGTGAAGACGCTGGTCTTCGTCGACGGGGTGAACGCGCTGATCCGGTCCTTCGCCGCCTACCCGGACCTCCGGTCGCCGTCGGGCGCGCCGACGGGGGCCGCCTACGGGGTGGTGAACAGAATCCGCGAGGCCTGCGAGCGGTTCGACCCGTCGCGAGTCGTCTGCGTGTGGGACGGCGGCCGGTCGAGCTGGCGCCGGAAGGTCTGGCCGAAGTACAAGGACCGGCCGCCGACGTCCGACGCGGCCGGCGACCCGGCGTCCCCCCTGCACGACTGCTTCGTCCAGAAGCCGGTCCTGCTCGAGCTGCTGCGGGACGTGGGCGTCGACCAGATCCAGGTGAAGGGGGTCGAGGCCGACGACCTGATCGCGAGCGGCGTCCTCGAGGGCGCGTTCGGCGCCTACGACGACGCGGTGATCATGTCGACCGACAGGGACTTCTACCAGCTGCTGTCGGAGCGCGTGTCGATCTGGACCGCGACCGGGAAGGACCCGCGCGCGGTGACGCTCGCGACGTTCGCGAAGGACCCGTCGACGAAGGGGATGACGACCCCGGAGATGTGGCACGCGTACAAGATCGTGAACGGCGACGGCCTCGAGTCGCCGCGCGTCCCCGGGCTGTCGGGCCTGAAGAAGTTCGAGCTCGTCTGGGCCGTCTTCCAGCACATGGGGCTCGGGTTCTCCGACCCGCTCGACTTCTTCCTCGCCGAGGACGTCGGGGGCGCGGCGCTCCGGGCGCGCGGCGCGACGGCGGGGAAGAAGGACGCGAAGAGGTACGCGAAGATCATCGAGGCGGTCGTCGAGCGGTGGGGCGACCTGGAGCGGAATACGATGCTGATGGACCTCCGCTTCGCCGTCCGTATGCTCCCGAAGAGCCTGAACGGCAGCCCTCGGATCGAGCTCGGGATGTGGGACGAGCGGGCCGCCGAGCGGACGTGCTCGCGGCTGAACTTCCAGTCGGCGCTGCGCCGCTGGACCGACTGGTGCCGGTCCTTCGAGCGGCTGAAAGAGAGGAAGGTCGGTGGATAAGCACGGCGACCACGGGCACGTGTGCTGGGACGGGTGCGCGATCTACAGGCTGCCGTACGACTTCCGCGCGTTCCTCGGTGTGCAGCGGGCGTTCAACGACAAGCTCCAGCGGTTCAAGCACGGGCGAGGGCTCGACGACGTCCCCGCCGACGAGCGGCCGCGGATCGTCAAGGACCTGATCCTGCTGACGATCGTCGAGCTGGTCGAGATGCTCGGGCACGTTAACTACAAGCCGCACAAGAAGGACAAGCCACAGAACCGGGAAAAGCTCCTGGAGGAGTACGTCGACGCGTTCAAGTATATGCTGAACTTCTTCCTCTACACGCCGTTCACGTACGAGGAGTTCGCGGAGGCGTTCTACAAGAAGAGCGCGGTTGTCGACGCGCGGCTCGACGAAGAGTTCGTCGATGGGGGCAAGCGATGAGGATGCTCTACGATCTGCAGCTCAGCGTCGTCGACGGGTACCGCGACGGGCGGTTCCTGTTCCACACCGACTCGAACGTCGACGTGGCGTCGACCGCTTTGCGCGGCATCGCGAAGATCCGACCGGACTGGGAGCTAGTCGTCCCGGTCCCGCCGTTGGATCAGATCGTCGATGGACGGCGCAATTTTCACGGGGACCTACCGGCGAACGTAAAGCTGGTAACCCAGGAGGCGTTCGGCGACCCGTTCGTGGGGCGGCAGTCGTTCGACGCTCGGTCGCTGCTGTGGGGCCTCGACCACGCGCAGGCGACCGACGTCGACTACGTCTACACGAACGACCCGTGCCGCGCGCTCGCGTACAAGACGTTCTTCCACCGCGTGACGGGCCGCTTCGTCCCGGTCGCGTCGCGCTGGCACTGGGTGACGGGCCGCGCGGACCGGAAGGTGCCGGAGCCGGTCGACTTCGCGGTCAGCCAGGGGGAGGGGGCGATCGTCTCCGACGTCTGCTACTTCGACTCCCGGTACGCGGTCGAGGAGTTCCTCGGGAACATGCACGAGCACTTCAACTACGGCACGATCGACGCGGTGGCCGAGAAGTGCAAGACCGGCGTCGCGGTCGACGTCGACAAGATCGACGCCGTGCACCCCGGGCACGCGCCGGTCGACCCGTCGCTGCTGATCCTCTGGGCGCACCGCCTGTCGTACTACACCGGGTGGGAGCAGGTCTTCGACGCGCTGGCGCAGCTGTGGAACCGCCGGCCCGGGTCGTTCCGGGTGATCGCGACGGACCCGGGCGGGAAGCACGACCAGCGGGAGCTCGCGCGGCGGTGGCCGTTCATCGAGCCGCTCGAGAAGAACGGCTACCCGTACCTCGGCGTGAACGACTACCTCCGGCTCTGCTGGCGGGCCAGCGTCGTGATCGGCAACCACACCGTCCCGGCGATCTGGGGCGGGCTCGCGCTGACGGAGCCGATGGCGGCGTGGACGGCGCCGCTGATGCCGAACCGGTGGGCGTACCGGGAGATGTGCACCGACGAGATGGCGCCGCACGTCCTGTTCGAGGACATGCCGGACATGATCCGGAAGCTCGAGCGGCTCATCGACGACCCGCCGCTGCGGAACGAGCTCGGGTTCAGGGCGTGGAAGTTCTGCCGCGACCAGCTGAGCCCGGCGCGCTACGTGGAGACGATCGTCGCCGACGCGGAGAGGCTGGTGGCGCGGTGAAGACCGTCGTCGTCAGCGTCCCGACGCGCGGCGCGATCGAGCGCCTGCGGCGGACCTTCCTGCCGTCGTACGCTGCCCACATGGACGGGCGTGGCCGGCACCGGTACGTGCTCGCGCTGTACGCGCAGGAGTACGGCCCGGAGCTCGAGTTAGTCCTGAGCGCGACGCCGCAGGGCGCGGTCGTCTGGCACGCGCCGGCGCCGCCGCACCCGGTATCGATGACGTTCGTCCGCGACCAGTCGCACCGCGTCTGCCCGGGCGCCGACTTCATCCTGTGGGCGGACGACGACTTCGAGTTCGCGCGCCGGTCGGTCGAGTGGTACGACGCCGCGGTGGACTTCATGGCCGAGCACGAACAGTGCGGCGTCGTCCAGGTCATCGGCGCCGGCCACGGGATCGTCGAGCCGAAGGTGACCGGGGCGTTCTGGACCGCCCGCGGCCTGGTCTTCCGGCCGCGCCGCCGGCCGGACTGCCCGTTCGTGATCCCCGCCGACGCGGTCGGGCTCCCCGGCGTGCACGACGACGACATCGCGTGCTGGTCGTCGTACCGGTACGGGATGTTCGCGGCGTCGATCGGCGGCTGCCCGACGTCGCACCACCACGCGTGGGAATTTTCCAACGGCGCGGTGACCTTCAAGGTGAAGCCGGGCGACGGCGAGGGGATCCACTCCGTCGACGGCGCCGCGTCGCCGTACTGGAACGCCGCGCCGACGAGGAAGTACCTGTCCGACCTGCTCGGCGTCCAGTACGGCGAGGTCGCGTCGGGCGTCAAGCCGGCGCGGGAGTTCTGGCGTGCGTACTTCGAGGCCGCGGCGCGCAGGTACGACATCGTCGACCCGTTCATCTGGAGGGCGGTGCAGCCGTGCATGTGATCATCGAGGGAGCGGACGGGTCCGGGAAGACGTGGCTGGCGAACGAGCTGTCGCGCCGGCTCGGGATGCACCTGTCGTTCCGCGTGGGGGACGTCCCCGGGCGCGTCGAGACGATCGACCGGCGGGAGATGCTCCGCGAGGTCTTCGCGTCGCTGTCGCAGACGCCCGGCGCGATCCTCGACCGGTCCTGGACGTCGGAGCTGGTCTACGGCCCGCTGAAGCGCGGCGGGTCGAAGCTGACGCCCGAGGACGTCGCCGCGGTCGAGTACTACTGCAGGGCGGTCGGGACGTTCAACGTGTTCTGCGCCCGCGCTGTGTGGCAGGCGAGCGAGTCGTTCGTGACCCGGCAGGAGTGGGAAAAGGTCGCGGAGCGGTACTCGCAGGTGATCGGGGATTCCACGCTGTTCTGGCACCGGTACCAGATGGGCGACGAGATAGGAAACCTGGTGGCGGCCGCGAGATGGGAGCTCAAGGTATGAAGGCGCCGATCGACAAGCTCGAGTCCGGGGCGACAAAGATCATCCAGATCGTCGTGACCCGGAACTGCGACATCTTCTGGTGCAGCAACTGCACGCAGCTCCTGCCGTTCCGCGGGAACGTCCGCGCCCCGCGGGAGAACGACCCGATGAACATGTCGGTCGACGTCTTCCGCGACGCCGTCCGGTCGCTGGCGGACTGGCCGGGGATCGTCGCGCTGTTCGGCGGGAACCCGTGCGTGCACCCGAAGTTCCCGGAGCTGGCGGAGATCCTCGAGGAGGAGATCCCAGACCAGCGGCGCCGCGGGCTGTGGACGAACAACCTGAACGGGCACGGCGCCACCGTCCAGCGCGTGTGGTGGCCGGACGGCGTCTTCAACCTGAACGTCCACTGCGACCGGCGGGCCGAGGAGGAGATGCGCCAGTGGCTGCCGGGGATCGGCGTCCTCGGAGTCGCGCGGCCGTCGTGGCACTCGGGGGTCATGCTCAACTGGCGCGACCTGGGGGTGACGTGGGAGCGGTGGCTGGAGCTCCGCGAGCGCTGCGAGATTAACCAGCACTGGTCGGCCGCGGTCGTCGAGCGGAACGGCCGGGCCGCGGCGTACTTCTGCGAGGTCGCCGCGGCGCTCGACGGCGTGCGCGGGCTCGACCACTCCGTCCCCGCGGTCCCCGGGTGGTGGAGCAACAGGATCGACCAGTTCAGAGACCAGGTGTCGGGCTGCTGCGACCTCGGGTGCGGCGTCCCGCTCCGGACGAAGGGGCACCTCGACAACGACAAGGCGTACGACGTCAGCCAGTCGTTCGAGGCGGCGGTGGCGCGGCTGCGGACGTCGCGCCGCCTGCGGGTCGTCGACCACTACGCGATGCCGGAGGGGACCGAGGAGGTGACCGACTACCAGCAGCAGAGGACGAAGAAATGATGACCCGGTTCCATAACTTCACGTCGGCGTACAGGGTGTGCATCCGCGAGCTGCTGGACGAGCGGCCGTCGGCGTCGCCGCGCGGGCAGGCGACGCGCGAGATAGTCGCCGTCCAGTTCGCGATCGAGGACCCGACGGACTTCGACCTGCACTGCGTCGAGCGGCGGTGGTCGCCGGGGTACTTCGCCGGCGAGCTCGCCTGGTACATGTCGGGGTCGAACAGGCTGGCGCCGATCGCGGAGTACTCGAAGTTCTGGACGCGGATGTCTAGCGACGGCGAGACGGTCCGGTCGGCGTACGGGCACCGGCTCTTCGCCGGGGAGGAGACGGAGTTCGACAAGCTCGCCAGTATCCTGGAGGGCGACCCCGACTCGCGGCGCGCCGTCGTGACTCTGTTCCACTCGAAGGATGGGAACGACGGGCCGGACGTCCCGTGCACGGTCGCGCTGCAGTTCCTGCTGCGGAAGGGGCAGCTGCACCTGATCGCCACGATGCGGTCGAACGACGTGTGGTTCGGGATGGCCTACGACATCCCGTTCTTCTGCGTGCTGCAGTGCCTGATGGCCGCGCGGCTCGGCGCTAGCGTCGGGCAGTACGTCCACCAGGCCGGGAGCTTCCACCTGTACGAGAAGGACGTCGTCCGCGCCCGCGCGACCGTCGACGGGCCGGACGGTCTCTGTCGGGACTGGCCGCGGCCGGCGTGGGACGAGCGGATGATCCGGTGGTTCCTCGCGCAGGAGAACTACATGCGGTCCAAGCCGACCGACTGGGGATGGAAGGCCGGCGCGCATTCCTTCTGGGATCGAATGACCGACGTGCTCAGCCACTACTGGGAGGCGAAGCGTGCCGCCGCAGATCGTCGCGACTTCTGACCTGCACGTCCACCCGTTTAAGATCGGGTCCGCCGACGGCGGCGCCGACCGGCTCGCCGACGGGCTGGCGGCGCTGCGGCAGTCGCTCGAGGGCGCGCGCCGGGCGCGGTGCCCGTGGCTGTTCTGCGGCGACCTGAAGCAGCCGAAGCACGTGTGGCCGCAGGACGCGCTGAACGGCGTGATCGACCTGATGGCGAGCTACGGGGACGTGCCGAAGTTCCTCCTGCCGGGGAACCACGACGGCGTCTTCGGCGAGTTCGGGTCCGGGCTCGCGCCGTTCGGGGAGATGGCGACGGTGTACGACGAGCCAGACGTGCTGCAGTGGAAGGGGCTGAACCTCGCCTTCTGGCCGTACGGGTCGAAGCGGCTGAGCGAGCTGCCGGCGTTCTTCGTGCGGGCGATGAATGAGCTGCCGGCGCCGAGGATCCTCGTCGCGCACCTGATGTTCCGCGGCGTGGCGCTCGGGCCGACCGACGCGCACCTGCCCGGGGCCGGCGCGACCGTCGAGGACTTCGCGATCGGGAAGGTGTTCGACCTGGCGATCTGCGGCGACATCCACAAGGGGCAGATCTACCTCTCGCTCGGGCGGGGGAAGGCGCGGGCGTGGAAGAGCTACACCGAGTACGGGAAGACGCTGTTCCGCGGCGTCTTCCCGATCCGCGGCCCGCGAGAGTGGGGCGGCGAGATCATCTACCCGGGGTCGCCGTACATGCAGTCGTGGGGCGAGGTCAACGAGTGGCCGAAGGGGTTCCTGCTGATTGACGTCGGGACGGGTGAGGTGCAGTTCGTCGGGGCGAAGTCGCCGCGGTTCCGCGCCGTCGAGGTCGGGAACTGGGACATGCTCCGGTCGCTCGCCGAGGACCCGCCGAGGCACTGGGAGGGCGACGTCGTCCGGCTCTACGTCGCCGAGGACGTCCTGGCGACGCGCGGCGCCGCCGGGATGGTCGACGTCGTCCGCGCCGGGGCGAAGGCGCGCGACTTCCGGGCGATCCCGCGCCGCGCCCCGCGCCCAGGCGCCGAGCCGAGGCCGGTGGTGGGGCTGAAGAACGAAGAGCTGTTCGCCGCGTGGGCCGACGCGCACCCGCTTCCCGGCGTCGGGAAGGACGCGCTGGTGCGGTCGCTCGTCGAGCTGTCGCGCGACGACTCGGAGGGCGACGAGTGATCCTGGGGGCGCGCGCGACGAACTTCCTCCCGTTCAGGAGCTGGATCGACTTCCCGGCCGCGAACCTCGGGCTCGTCGTCGTCCGCGGCGAGAACCGCGTGTCCGCGGCGGCCGACTCGAACGGCGTCGGGAAGTCGGCGCTACTGTCGGTCCTGGCGTGGGGCCGGTACGGTCGGACGCTATGCGGCCGGTCCGCCGACGAGGTCGTGAACCGGTTCGCGAAGGGGCCGTGTGTCGTCGAGATCCAGGAGCGCAACGACCTCACCGGCGAGCACTGGAAGATCGTCCGGACCCGCCGGCCGGCGACGGCGAAGCTCTTCGTCCTCCGCGCCGGCGAGGAGAACGCGGGCGTCTGGCGCCCGATCCTCGAAGACGCCGACGCGAAGGACGTCGACGCGTGGATCGAGGACCACACGCAGCCGTGGCGCGTCTTCCGCAACGCGATGATCTTCGACCGGTTCGAGCGGTTCTCGAAGTCGGACCCGTCGGACCAGATGCGGATGCTCGACGCCGTCCAGGGGGTGGACTTCCGCGCGGCGCTGGAGCGCGCGAAGTCGTGGCGCGCGTC
>JACXTT010005257.1_pt1 | contig 18890 bp, 16 predicted proteins | sample 9270951 | NCBI WGS metagenome assembly JACXTT01 (sample SAMN15532306, study PRJNA645909) | rock metagenome | isolation source: weathered quartz diorite | place: Puerto Rico | collected 2017-06-21 | reverse complement strand
GACTTGCGCCGGCCCGGCCGGCAACACCATTGTTTTCGACGAAAGCATCGACAAGTACACCGCAGCCAAAGTCTCCCTCAATGTCATCGATCCGGCCAAACTGCCGCGCGGGCGCAATGAGCATGGGGCTTGTGTGCCGGTGTTTCCGCACAGCCTGTTGAAGGCCAACACGATATTTGAAGTAGTCAAGGCGGGCGGCGGGCGTACCGCGTGGGCGGACAAGCATCCCGCCTACGATCTCGTGAACGGTCCGTCGGGCCACGGGATCGACGATCTCTATACACCAGAAATCACCAACGTCGACGGATTCGATGCGACGGTCAGCGTGGTGTGCACCGTCGAGAACGACCAGTTGAAAGTCCAGGCTATCCTCAACGAGATCCACGGCAGGACGCATGACGGCGCACCCGCGGGGGCCGTACCCACCGTCTTCGGTATGAATTTTCAGGCGGTAAGCGTGGGCCAGAAACTGGCCTCCGAAAACGCCGATGCCAGATGCAACAAGACCGACGGCGATCGCTTGCGCGGCATGCCCGGCGGCTATCTGGATGGGGCTGGTGCGCCCACTGAGGTCCTCGGCTACGGCCTGGAAAAAACCGACGACGCGCTGGGCAGCATGATCAAGGCGCTGAAGGAGCAAGGCCTCTATTATTCGACGCTGTTCATTGTTTCCGCCAAGCACGGCCAGTCGCCAATCGACCCGGGCAAGACCAACAAGCCGGGTCACTTTGCCGACCTTGTCGCAACGCTGCCGGACGCCGGCCGGAATCCCGCCGCACTTGCCATTGCGGCTGCCGCTGCCTGTTCCACCGGCGCCTGCGGCTTTGTTCAGGACGATGATGTTGCGCTGATCTGGCTCCAGGATCAGCGCCAAACACAGGCGGTGGCGGATTACCTGAATGCGAATGCGAAAGCCCTCTTCATTCAAAATGTCCTTGCCGGCGATTCGCTTACGCTCAAGTTCAACGATCCATTGACCGACAATCGCACGCCAGACCTGTTCGTCCAGCCCGAGTACGGCACGATCTACACGACTTCGAAGAAGAAAAATGCCGAACACGGCGGTTTCAGCATCGGGGATACCAGCGCCGGTTTGATCGTCTCGAATCCGCGCTTTGCGGAAAGAACAATCAAGACACCTGTAGCAACTTCGCAGGTTGCACCAACTATTCTGGAAGCGTTGGGTCTTCAAGCTGAGGCGCTGACTGCCGTGCGCATCGAGCATACGCCGGCACTTCCCGGCCTGGGCCAGTAGCAAGAGCAGGCGCTGTTCAGGGGAGTAAGACGGGCTGCTTCAGCAGCCCCGTTTTTATTTCTATCCGGTGGGCACTGTGTGGCCCTCGGGTGGATGGTGCTCGAACAAGCATTTCGATTGGCTTCCGGGTATGTCAGCGGTCGGTCAAGTGGAAGGAGCCGAGGAACTGCTCGATCTTGATCAGTTCGTCGTGACCCTTTCTCACGCCCGCCGAGGCCAGGTACACGCGGTTCCCGTCAGCGAAAACCCGGACCCGGTAGTTGGTTCTGTGCTTCGCACTCTGGGAAGTGAAATCGAGACCGGGGACGCCTTGTAGCGTTATCGTCGCTTCAGAAATGAGCGTCGCCTCGGATTCCTTGTTGAAATTGTCCCGATTGGTGGTGAGTTCATCCTGAACGTTCACCTTGGCGCCGGGCAGGTAAACGATGCAAGCGACTGTGAAGATTCCTTCGGGCCACTCATTTACCGAGTACGTGCGCAGGATGACATCTTTCTCAGCCGCCGATTCTTCCTTCGGGATGCCCGGCATCTTCACGGTAAATCCGCCACAGGCATCCGATTTGACCGTTTGCCAGTTCACGTCATCGGCGTAACTCATTACGGACGTAAGGAAAAGCAGTGTGAGGGCGAAAGCAGCAGTAATCGTTTTAGTCATATTGTCTCCACTATTCAGTACTCGGACTATAAGGAGTTGGAAAAAAAAGGCGATGCGCGCGGCACGATCCGAAAGCGCCGGTGCATGCGCCACAGCCAGAAATCCCAGCCCATGTTAAATTCGCGCTGACCGCCCTTGGCGCACGTTAAGACTTTGCAGAACAGCTTGTCCACGGAGACCGCGACATCTGCGTTAACGTGCTTGATGAACATTTGGTTGGCCGCGATCGCGAGACGAGGAGGGTGGCCGTGAAAAAGATCTTATTTGCCATTACCTTACTGATGCTTGCGGCGGCGAATGCCGAAGCCCATGGCGGCCGGCACGGCCACGGCGGAGGCGGACACTTTTTCATATTTGCGTCGCCAATTTTCTTCGGTGGCCTGTTTTTCCCATACTACTACCCATCGGTTTGGGGAGGCGCCGGGCTCTACTACCCCGGCGCCACGTATTACGTGCAGAGCCCGCCGAACTACGTCGTAACCGAGGCGCCCGAGAGAAGCTACGTTGCCGAGCTGCCTCCACGTGGTGCCATGACCCAGTCACGGGGCAGCGGTGTCGTCGAACTGGGGCCGGTCAGCGCACTGCAACCCCAGAGTCCCCAATCCGGTCAACGCCCGACAGGGCAATGGTTTGTGTATCCAAGCAAGGGGCAAAGTCAGGAGCAGCAGGCGAAAGATCGTAACGATTGCAATGGCTGGGCCGCCGGCCAAACCGGCTACGATCCGAATCTTCCGTCGCAAGGCGGATCGAGCGACCAGCAACAGACAATGTCCATGGACTACGGACGGGCGATGAGTGCCTGCCTGGAGGGGCGTGGCTACGCCATCAGGTGAGGTGAGGATTCCCCCGTGTTCGACCAACGAAGTTAACGCGCTCTGCTCGGCACCACCGAGACGTTTACGCGCAGTTCCTTGCCGGGGTCGTAGGGCAGCTTGGTCGAGAAGCGTTGGCCGTCGAATTCGTAGTTCACCAAATAGCCGGTGGTGACGGTCTCGAAGTTGTCCACCTGGCGACAGCGCTGCACCGGCGTGGTTGTGGTGATGGTGCCGCGGCCATCGGAATTCCGGTTGGCGACGCTGTCGCCCGCCACGGCACCCACTCCGGCACCGACAGCGGCCGCGGCGATCCTCCCGTTACCCCTACCTACCGTGCTGCCGAGCAGGCCGCCCGCGACGCCACCGATGATCGCGCCAAGGTAGTTGCGTTGCTGCGGCGGGGCGGCCTGGGTCGTCTGCTGGGTTTCGGTCCAGCATTGCTGGGCCGGACGGTTGATTTGCTCGGTAATGGGCGAAACGCCCGTGACCGCAGCGATCGCTTCGAATGCGTGAACATTCACTTGAGCAAACAGCATCGTCAGGCCGAGTGCAATCGGGATTGTTTTCACGTTCGGTCTCCTTGCGGGCATCAGGACTGAAATGGAACGCATAACGTGCAATCTAACGCGAATGCTGGAAAAACGTTGCAAGGAATTTTGTAAGGTTGGCCCAACTTCCCCAGTTCAGGGATGTGATTTACGGAAGATCAATGGGTTAGTGTCCGAAGTCGGCACTACAGCGTATTGTTCATACGGGTGCGGACCCGACGCTGGGTCGGTGCTGTTACTGACCGGGACAACGAAGAATTTGGAGGTACTGGTGTAGCTGCAATGATGGAGGGCACAGATATGCGTGTCAGATCTCCTGCAGCGAGACGCACGGTCGGGTATTGGCGAAGACCTTGTCTCCTCGCCAGCTTCGCCGCCGCGTGCATCCACGCTCAGATTGCCGGAGCCGCCGCGCCGCTGCTCCCGCCCGATTACGCCAATTCAGACAGGATGCATTACTGTCAGTGGTTCTCCGTTCAAGCTGCGTGGGGTGCCCAGGCGCGCTTCAAAGGCGCCCCCCCGACGTTTCAATACGTGAACCGCACGCTGCTCCACGACTGGTTCATGGCTGACAGCGCCCCTGGCGATGCGGTGTATTTGCTGGACGAGCTGGGCGTGGAGGATCGCCGCATTTATGAGGAAGTAGCGCTTTTGGGGTGGGAGCGCATGGACGCGTGGCTGCAATCGCAGCCCGATATGGAACCGCCGGACTGGACCCTCTTGCCGGTACCCTTCTATTACATCTGTAAAGATGGAAAGGTGCGTTAGTCTGCTCCACTATAGACGGGCGCATCAGGCTTGCGGGATCCGGACACGACCCGATCCCAACGCACCACCGGCAGATTTATTTTCGATTCGGCGTCGTTCAACGCTTGCACAACCGCAGCGCCGACCCCATTTCGCGACCATCCTGTCACTATCATCCACGGCAACCTCATCCACATGACAAATTCTCACAAGGCGGGGCCGTCGGGTTTCACGCTGGCATCCTCCCTGGCGGCGGTTTTTTTTGCTTTGACGCTGGTGGCGCACGACGCCGACGCCCGGCGTCTCGGCGGCGGGACGACTTTCGGCCGGCAATCCTCCAACGTCACCCGGCAGCAGCCCGCGTCCCCGTCCAAACAGACTACCGCGCCGCCTGCTTCCAATCAGGACGCTTCGAAGCCGGCCCAACCGCCCGCACCGCAACCCGCCGGCAACCGCTGGCTGGGTCCGATCGCGGGACTGGCGGCCGGTCTGGGCATCGCCGCGCTGCTATCACACTTCGGGCTCGGCGGCGCATTCGCCGAGGGGCTGGGCAGCCTGCTTCTGATCGGGCTGCTGGTGATGGCGGGTGTGTTCATATGGCGAATGCTCCGCCGCAGCACAGCCTTGCCCACTCCCATGCGCCCCATGGAACCTGCCTATACGACAGCGTCGCCGCTGAACTCGAATGCCGACCCGGACGTGAGCGTGCTCGGCACGCCGCTGCCCGGCTTGACCCGGGGACCCGCAACTGCCGGCGCGCCCTGGGGCGTGCCCGCGGACTTTGACGTGACCGGAATCGTCCGCAACGCCAAGGTGCACTTCAACCGCTTGCAGGCCGCCCCGGACGCGAGGAACCTGGCCGACATCCGGGAATTCACCACCCCCGAAGTGTTCGCCGAGATCAAGATGCAACTCGACGAGGATACGGGCGCGATCAACAAGACCGATGTCGTGAATCTCGACGCGGTTCTGCTCGGTATCGAGACCGGGCCGACGGAATATCTCGCCAGCGTGCGTTTCTCCGGTTCGATACGCGAGAACAACCAGCACGAAGCCACGCCCTTCGAGGAAGTCTGGAACCTCAGCAAGCCCGTGGAGGGCAGGGGCGGGTGGCTGCTCGCTGGCATCCAGCAACTGCAATGAGGACCGGGGTCGGCGAAAGCCGACCCCGGTCGGTATCAGTGCTGAATTTCTGACTGCCTGCTGCGCGGGAGCCTCCCCGAATAGCGGCGGCTATCGGTGCGCTTCAGGAATCCAGTTGCGCGACGAGCACGGCATTGGTGCCGCCAAAGGCAAAGGCATTCGACATCGCCGCGCGCAATTCCGGCATCCGGCGCGCTTCGTTTGCCACGAAATCGAGACCCAGCTCGGGATCCGGCTGGCGCAGAAACATGGTTGGTGGAACGGTGCGTCTGACGAGCGCCTGTACTGCAGCCACGAACTCAAGAGCTCCGGCGGCTCCCATGAGATGCCCATGCATGGACTTGGTGGCACTGATCGCCAGCCGATTTGCATGTTCTCCGAACACGCCTCGCAACGCTTCGGTTTCGACCTGATCTCCGATCGGAGTGGCAGTGCCGTGTGCGTTGACGTGGCCAATGGCTGTTTCTGCCAATCCTGCGTCCGCCAGCGCGGCACGCATCGCCCGGACCTGCCCTCCGGTTTCCGGCCGGCTCAAATGCTTCGCATCGTTGCGGCAGGCATAGCCGGCGAGTTCTACAAGAATGTGTGCCCCGCGCTTTTTCGCCGTCTGCCAGTCTTCCAGAACCACGAATGCCGCGCCTTCCCCCAGCACCAAACCGGTACGGTCAGCCGAAAAAGGGCGGCAGGACTCGGCAGGATTGCGTTCGTCTTCCGTCGCCAGAACATGCAGCACCTCCCAGCTCTTCATCACGCCAAATGTCAGCAGAGCCTCTGTTCCGCCCGCCACCGCCAGGTCGATCTCCCCCGTGCGTATCGAGCGCAACGCCTCGCCTATTGCAATGGCCCCGGAAGCACAGGCATTGGAATAGGTCAGGCAAGGTCCGTATGCTTCGGCCAACATTCCCACATGCGCGGCTGCCGCGTTTGACATTGCCAGCATTACAGACAAGGGCCGCACGCGATCCTGGCCGCGCGCGAAAAGGGCTTCATATCCGTCCTCGACGGTCTGGGCACCACCGAAGCCGCACCCGACAAATACACCCCGGCGCTCCGGGGTCGTTGCTGCCTGTGGAAGCCCGGCATTCTGCAATGCCTCGCGCGCGGACAATATCGCCAGTTGCGATACCCGCTCGGTCTGCGCGATCAATGTCGGAGAAAAGCCGGATAGATCGAGTTTGCCGATGCTTGCGCCGAGGCGAACACCAAGGCGTCCGGAGTAGTGGCTGTCGAGACGCCGAATGCCCGACTTGCCCGCCAATAGTGCATCAAAAAAATCGTCGGCCCCGATGCCTACAGGAGATACAACCCCAAGGCCTGTTACGGCGACCCGGCGTACGCTGCTCATCAGCTTATGCCTGCTGCCTTCTTCTGAAGCACGGCGTCGACCAGCTTGGCAATATCGTTCACGGTCTCTATCGCGCCTCGTTCGTCGGACAGCCGAATGGAAAACTCATCTTCAAGCGTGAACATGAACTCGATCGTGGTCAGCGAATCGATGCCCAGATCCGCCAGGGGTTGGTCCGGTCCCAGGCGCTCGGGCGCAAGTTGATATTGTTCCGCCAGCATGGTTTGAATGCGCTTTAGCGTGTCGCTCATGTTATCGATCGGTCTCTTGTGAACATTAAGGATGGCGGGTAAGCAGTGGCAGCTTCGTATTGATTTCATTTCGCCGCGGCGTTGTTCGCGGCCTTGCCCGGCGCGGTGTCCGCCAGGCAGTTCCGAAAGAATTCTGCCGAGAGCCTGACAACCTCTTCACGCTGCTGGTCGATCGTGATCATGTGATAACAATCATGCAGCAACTCGATTCGGGCCGGGCCGCCCAGATGACGCGCCAGGTATTCGGAATTTTTCGGGCTGGTAACGTCATCGTCGCTGGCTTGCAGCAGGAGCGCTGGAGTACGAACCGAGGATAGTTCTGTCTTGACCAGGCTGATCAATTGGCGCAATTCCCGCAACGAGCGACCTGTCATCCCCAGATTGCCGGCATCTTCGCTGTTGCCGGCCATCATGCTCGCATGAATGTATTCCCGCAGCCGCTCGTTCTTGATGCCGTACGGAAAATTCTCGATAAATCGGTAGTGCTCTCCAACCGGGGTACGCAAAAACAGGGGCAGCAGAAAGGCAAGCTTGGGCACCGCCCACCCGTCATAGAACAGGGTCGCGGAATACAGGCTGATGCCGCGGATCTTTCCCGGATGCTGTACCGACAAATGCATCGCCATGAGAGCACCCATGGAGAGGCCCGCGACGAACACATGTTCGTGGCGTAGAGAAATCTCGCGCCACGCCTTTTCGACGCTCCCATACCAGTCGCGCCAACCGGTCCGCAGCAGATCGGTTTCGCTCCCGCAGTGACCGGCAAGCTGCATGCCGTATGTGCTGAAGCCCTCATTTGCGAGGCCCCTGCCCACGGCTTGCATTTCCACAGGCGTGCCCGTTAGACCGTGGATCAGCAATACCGCTGCCTCGCCATCGCCGTGGCGAAAGCTCTTGTCCGGAATGGAAGACTTTCCTCGCTTCCGAGCCAAAACGGTTGACGCGCCCGAGAGGGGGGCTCTGCCAAGCCAGTCGTAGACAAATTGCCGCCAACGACTACTGCGTCCGTGGAGGTCGGAATACGGTTTCAGGGCATTCATTGTTGTTTGTACCAGGGGGTTTCGGAAAGCACCCAGTCCTTGATTCAGTGAGCGTGGCTATATATCAATTGTCAGGCGGCCCGGCCTCGCGTCACCCGCTGAAATAGCTGATCGAGAAGCTGCATGGCCAGGTCGATCTCTTGGTGTGTGATATCGAGAGACGGCGCGAGCGTAATGACATTCTTATAGTAGCCTCCTATGTCGAGCACCAGCCCGTAACGTTTACCGCCGATGTCGAGATCAGCTTTCATCGCTTCGGCAACCATGCGATCGACGATTGCCTTGTCCGGTGTATATCCGTCTGCGGCGCAGATTTCTATCCGCAGGGCCATGCCCATCCCGTCGACGTCGCCGATGATCCGGTAGCGGCGCTTCAAGTCGCGTAAATTATCGAGCAGGTATGCGCCTTTCACCCGGGTCAGGGTTTCGTAGTCCGTCTCTGACATGAGCTTCAGGGCTTCGAGGGCCACGGCGGTGCCGAGCGGATTGGACGAGAACGTCGAGTGCGTCGAACCCGGCGGAAACAGTTCCGGGTTGATGAGTTCCTCGCGTGCCCAAAGACCGGCGATCGGATTGAGACCGTTTGTAAGCGCCTTGCCGAAAACAATGATGTCTGGTTTTACATTGAAGTTTTCGATCGCCCAAAACTTTCCGGCACGATAGAAGCCCATCTGGATTTCGTCGTCGACGAGCAGTATCTTGCGCGCCTCCAGTATTTTCTTGAGCTTTTCGAAGTAGCCCGGCGGCGGAACGACGTAGCCACCCGTGCCCTGAATTGCCTCCACAAAGAAAGCGGCAAATTCCGCAGCAGCGGTGCTCGCATCCCATACGCCGTAATACTCGCTGTCAAACAATCTGGCGAACTGGTCTACACAGTAGAGGCCGCAGTCTTCGCGCTTCTTGCCGTACGGGCAGCGAAAACAGTATGGAAACGGCACAAACTGCGCGCGTTCGCCGAAGTGGCCGTAGCGTCTGCGGTAGCGATAAGACGAGGTAATCGCGGAGGCGCCCAACGTCCGGCCATGGTAGCCACCCTCGAAAGCGAACATCAGGCTTTTCCCGGCGCAAGCGTTTCGAACCAACTTGAGCGCGTCTTCGATCGATTGCGATCCGCCGACGTTGAAGTGGACGCGCCCCTTCATGTTCCAGGTCTTTTCGACCCGCCGTGCTATCCCTTTAGCCAGCTCCACCTTTTCCTTGTGGACGTACTGGCTGGCCAGTTGGGGAAGGGTGTCGATTTGCTTCTTCAGCGCTGCGTTCAGCCTCGGATTCGCATAACCGAAATTGCAGGCCGAGTACCACATCTGCAGATCGAGATAGGGACGATCCTCGGTATCGTAGAGAAACGAGCCTTCGCAACGCGCGAAGATCTTCGGCGGCTCCAGATAATGGACCGTATCGCCAAACGAGCAGTATTGGGCTTCGTCTTTCAGGACCGTGCCGTCAGGCGTCATGCGGATTCTCCATGAAATCATTTCGAGAAGCTCGGGCCAGATTCAGCGCGGCAAGCACCAGCGCGAGCTGGCGCTCGACATCAGCAAAGGTGGCAAAGGGCAAATGGGGGATGGCTTTCGCCCGGCAGTGGGCGAGCAGCCGGTCTTTCGCGAATACGAAGTCCGCGCGCGAGGCAAGGCAAACATCGGACAAGCCGTCAGCGATGAGAAGCGTGGCGCTTGCACGCCGAGCTTTTTCGCCTCGAGCTTGCGCGACCGCACATTTGCACGTACCGGCCCGGGCATCGCAATCCGGCTTCGAATGAGGAAAAAGCAGATGGTATCGATCCCCCGGGAGCGCCACCAGGGCGTTGGCCGTCACGCGCAGGTCGGAAAGCCTGTTGTTTCTCAGGATGCGCTTGATGACGTAGTCAATCCCGTCACTGACGACGTGCAAATTGATTGCCTCGAGCCTTTTGCACTTGTCGACAAAAGACAGGAACGACGGATCGATTTCGACCGTATCGAGATAACGATCCAGTCTCTCATGGTCCGCTTCGATGAGGGAGACCTGGCGCGCCATGCAGTCGCGTGATCCTATTCTGCCGGCTAACCATTGCGCTTCAACGTATTTCCACGACTCATCCGCGAAGCGTTCAAGCAGACTGTCCGTGACATCTTCCAACGCAATCGTGCCATCAAAGTCACAGATGATATTCACATGCAATTCGCGTTCCTCCCTCATGGAAATGGTCTGGCGGAAACCCTGGTCTCCGCTATGCGCGATGCGCTGGGGATAGCAGTCCTTCCGGTTCGGCTTGGGCGCAGCCTGACCCGCCTCGCCAAAAGTCGGCTTACGTCTATCATTGAGTCGACGCGACATCGGAGCGATTCCACCAGCCGCCGCCCAGCGCCTGGAACAGGGCTGCTGTGTCGGCGTAGCGATTACCCTGCGCCTGCGCGAGGTTGACTACTGCCTGCTCATATGTCGTCTGGGCGTTCAGTAGCGACAGATAACTGATCGCGCCGAGCGCCAAGGATGCGCGCGCGATCTCGAGGCTCTTGGCAGCGGCGCGTTCTGCGGCCGCCTGCGCCCGCACCGCATCGGCGTCGTACTCAAGAACGCGGAGCGTGTCCGCCACGTTCTGGAAGGCGGTGAGTACCGTGCTGCGATACTGCGCTGCTGATTGATCCAGGGCAGCGACGGCGGCACGCTTTCTGTGCAGCAAGGTACCGCCGGCGAAAATGGTCTGCGTAAAGCTGCCAGTGGCATTCCAAAATTCGGAGTTGGATGCGAACAATTGGCTCATCTGCACTGCGGTGCTGCCGATTCCTGCACTGAGGGTGATCTGCGGCAGCATATTGGCTACGGCCACACCGACCTGGGCACTGGCCGCGTGCAATTGTGCTTCGGCTGAACGTATGTCCGGACGTTGCTGCACCAGTTGGGAAGGCAGGCTGACCGGAAGATCGTGCGGAAGGTCGAGCGTCGAGAGTTCGAAGGTCTCGACCGGTTCCTCGCTGGGGAAGCGGCCGACGAGGCGGGCCAGTAGATCGCGCTGTTGGGCCAATTGCTTCCGTAGAGGTAACAGCGTCGCCTGCGTCTGCGCCAGCGCTGCCTCCTGCGCCACCACGTCCGCCTTTGCTATCGCGCCCAGTTCGTACTGGCGCCGGAATAATTCGAGCGCCTCGGCCTCGATCCCGATGACTCTCTGTGTCGCCGCGAGCTGCTCGCGCAACGAAGCCTCCTGTACAGCGGCGACGACGACGTTCGACGTCAAGGTCAGGTAAGTCGCCTCGAGCTGAAAACGTTGAGACTCGGCCTGCGCCTTCAGTGACTCCACCTGCCGCCGGTTGCCGCCAAACGCATCCAGCATATAGGACACGTTTACCTGGGCGGTGTAGAGGTTGAAGATCGCATCGCCCGAGGTCAGCGTTGGGGAAATGACGCCGACTGCGTTTCTCTGGCGACTGGGCGAAAAATTGGCCTGGACAGCAGGGTAGTAAAAGCCCAACTGCGCATAGACGTTTTCCATCGTGAGGCGCAGCGACGCCTGTGCTACCTGCACGTCAGGATTGGCCTTGAGTGCCTGCTCGATCAGAGCGTTGAGGGCCCGCGAATGGAACAGCTTCCACCACTGTCCCGGGATATCCTGGCCCTGCACGAAGCGCTGCGCCTCCCCGCCCGTGACGCTCGCCGATGCGGTTTGCGCCGGCAGAGGATCTTTTGCATAGCCGTTGACGTTGGGAGCGGCAGGACGGCGAAAATCCGGCCCCACCATGCAACCTGCATTTAGTGCCGCGCTTGCCAATACAGCGATCAGCGCGATGAAGCACATTGCGTCAGTTATCGGAGAACGTGCTCGGCGATTTGTAAGGCGAAGCGAACGCAGCAGCGCCGGAGCGCCACGAGAAACAACATGTTTGCGATGTTCCCGGCTCTTCACTCGGTCGACTGGGTTTGGGGCTGCGCCTCGATGACGACAGGACGACGCGAGAACAATTCGATCAACACCGGGAGCACAATGAGGATCAGCACCGGCGCCAGCAGGATACCGCCCACGACCACGAGCGCGAGCGGTTTTTGCACCTGCGAACCAATGCCGACGGAGACGGCAGCCGGCAGAAGGCCGACACACGCCGCGATGCAGGTCATCATCACCGGACGCATTTGCACCTCACAGGTCCGAAGGATGGCGTTGACGCGATCGAAGCCGTCGCGTGTAAGTTTATTGTAGTAAGAGATCACGATGATCCCATCCATTGCGGCGATCCCGAACAGGGCGACGAACCCGATAGCCGCCGATACGCTAAACGGCGTGCCGGTAACGTATAAGGCAAAGATCCCGCCGATCAAGGCCATCGGCATCACGCTGGCTGCCAGCAGCGTGTCGACGATCGACGAGAAATTCAGATAAAGCAGCACGCAGATGAGGACGAGGCTGAGCGGAACCGCGACCGCAAGGCGTTTGATCGCCTCCTGGAGGTCGCCGAATTCGCCCGCCCACTCTACGCGGTAGCCACCCGGCAGTTTTACCTGTTGTTCCACCTTCTGCTGCGCCTCGAGCACAGCGCTACCCAGGTCGCGGTCGCGGACGCTGAATTTGATCGGGATATAGCGCTGCTCCTGCTCCCGGTAGATGAAAGAGGCGCCTGAGACCAGGCTCACGTTGGCAACGTCGCTCAACGGGACCTGGATCACGCCATTACCGGACAAGTTTGGCGTACCGATCGTGATGCGCCGGATCGCATCCAGGTTTTCGCGGTATTCGGACGCAAGCCGGATGACCATCGGGAAGTGCCGGTCGCTGCCGTCTTCGAAAAGATCGCCACCCGCCTGACCGCCGATCGCCGCTTGAACAGTCGAGTTGACATCTCCGGGCGTGAGGCCGTAACGAGCTGCGCGAGCCCGGTCGATATCAATCTTGACGGTAGGCTGGCCAAGCGAAGTGAACACCGACAGATCGACAATGCCCGGCACGGTGCTCATTACCTGCTTGATTATTCTGGCGGTCTTCTCGAGCGTCTCCAGGTCGTTGCCGAATAGTTTGATCGAGTTCTCGCCCTTCACTCCGGAGGCCGCCTCCTCGACGTTGTCCTGGATGTTCTGGGAAAAATTGAACTCCACTCCGGGGAATTGCGTCTCCAGCTCGTTATTGATCTGCCGGGTCAGCGAATCCTTGTCGATGCCCTTTGGCCAGGTATCGGTGGGCTTCAATGGCACGTAGAACTCGGCATTGAAGAAACCTGTCGCGTCGGTGCCGTCGTCCGGCCGCCCATGCTGTGAGATCGCAGTAACCACTTCGGGAAAACTTTTGATCAAGTTTCGCATGCGATTCACATAGGCGTTCCCTTCTTCGAGAGAAATCGACGGCGGCATCGTTGCACGGATCCAGAAATTGCCCTCCTCGAGCTTGGGCAGGAATTCCAACCCGAGTGTCGACGCGCCGAGCGCCGCCAGCAGGACGAGCAGCATCGCAGCGCCCAGGGTGACGATGCGATTGGCGAGGGCAAAATCGAGGACCGGCCGATAGACACGACGCAGGGCGCGGACTACAAGCGTCTCGGATTCCTGCTCACGCTCGGAAAGCAGGAGCGCACTCAAGGCCGGGGACACCGTGAAGGTGGCAAGAAGGCCTCCGGCGATGGCATAGGCATAGGTCTTTGCCATCGGACCGAAGATGTGCCCTTCGACCCCTGAGAGCGTGAACAGCGGCACAAAGCCGGCAATGATGATCGCGGCGGAGAAAAATATCGCCTGGTTCACCTCGACGGCCGCGTTGGCAATGACGGCGTACTTGCCGTGCAGATCGAACGGCACGCGCACCCTGTGCATGAGGGAATCCCCGATATGGCGCGCCTCCGCATCTTCACCGAGATGCCGAAATATATTCTCGACCATGATTACGGTGGCATCGACAATCAGGCCGAAGTCGATGGCGCCAACCGAGAGCAGATTCGCCGACTCGCCGCGCAGCACCAGAATGGTGATGGCGAAGAACAGTGCGAACGGGATCGTGGTAGCGACGATGATCGCGCTGCGCAGATTGCCGAGAAAGGCCCACTGCACCAGGAAGATCAACACTATGCCGAACAGCATGTTGTGCAGCACCGTACGGGTGGTGACGTTGATCAACTCGGTACGGTCGTAAATCTTCTCGATGCGCACACCGGGCGGCAGACTGCCGGAACCGTTGATCCTGTTGACCTCGGCCTGGACGCGCTGCAAGGTCGGCAGGCTTTGCTCGCCACGGCGCATGAGAATGGTGCCCTGGACGATGTCGTCGTTTTCGTCCTGCCCCGCGATGCCGAGTCTCGGCTGGTGCCCCACGGTCACCTTGGCAACATCGCGCAGCAGCACCGGGGAACCATTGCGCGACGTCAGCATGGTGCTGCGGATGTCATCCATGGAGCGGATGAGGCCGACGCCGCGAACGACTGCCGCCTGGGGGCCAAAGTTCACGGTCTGGCCACCGACGTTGATGTTGCTGGCGTTGAGGACCTGCAGCATTTGCGGCAGCGTGAGGCCGTAATTGACGAGCTGATTGAGGTCGACGGTGATGTCATAGGTCTTGGTCTTGCCGCCCCAGCCGATGACGTCGATCACGCCCGGCACCGCCTTGAACCGGCGCTGGAGGATCCAGTCCTCGATGGTCTTGAGATCCGTCACCGAATACCCGGGCGGGCCGACGACGCGATAGCGGTAAATCTCGCCAATCGGGCTCCACGGTGAGAGTTGCGGCTGCGCGCCGTTGGGTAAGGGGGGCAACTGGGCAAGACGATTGACCACCCACTGCTCGGCCTGCTGGTAGGTAAAGTCGTAGGTGAACTGCAGCTTTACGTCGGAAAGTCCGAACAGCGAGATGGTGCGAATGGCCGTGACATTCGGAATACCAGCCATCTGGACTTCGATCGGGATAGTGATGTAGCGCTCGATTTCCTGCGCCGACTGGCCGGTGCTCTGGGTGACGATATCGACCAGCGGCGGCACCGGGTCGGGATAGGCCTCGATGTTGAGCTTCATGACGCTGACGATGCCAATGCAGAAAAGGATCAGCAGCAGAACGATCATCAGGATCCGTTGCCTTAACGCAAATGCGACGATTCCATTCATGATGTTCTAGTTTCGCCCCGCCGCGACGGCATGACTCTTGCGCACTATTCTGGTTGCCCGGGTCCGTCAATCGCCCTTTGCCGCGCGATCGATGAACAGAGTGCCGCTAGTCACGATCTTCTCCCCGGGAGTCAAACCGGAGTCGACTTCGACCAAGCCATCGGCAATCCGTCCTACCTGGATCTGTCTGGACAAGATGGTGCCGTCGTCTTGCGCGACCCAAACCCGCGCCGTATCACCCTCATAGACGATGGATTCCTCCGGCACTGCGGGCGATACGGATCCGCCGTCGGTGAAAATGGTGAAGTTCGCGAACATCTCGGGCTTCAATGCGCCATCCGCATTCTCGATCACGGCACGCACCAGCAGCCGACGGGTGTTGGGATCAACTGCGGGCGCCACGTACGTGAGACGGGCCTTAAATACGCGTCCGGGAAAAGCCAGCACGTGCACCTCTACCGGCTCACGCAGCCGTATGAACGGCGCGTCCAGCTCGCGTACATTGGCGACGAGCCAGACCGTCGAGAGGTCGCCGATCGAGTACACCGGGTTGGTCGCGCTGGATTGAATGTACTGGCCGAGGCCGACCTGGCGGTCGATCACCGTACCGCTGATAGGCGCCAGGAGGAAGGTTGCCGGATCTATCATTTGCGCGTTTTCCAACGCACCGATTTGTGCCTCTGTCTTGCCCAGGATGCGCAGTCGATTGCGCACAAGCGCAAGCGCGATCTCGGCAGAACGGAGATTGTTGTGGGCGATGACAAGATCGGCCTGGCTCTGTTCCCAATCCTGGAGTGCACCGGCTTTCGCGTCGTAAAGGGCGTGCTTGCGATTCTGGTTGGCCTGCGCCCGGGTCAATTGTGAGCGCGCGGTCTCGAGGGCGGCCATGGCGTTGATCAGGTCATTTTGTCCCTGCACGAACTCCGATGCGTCGACAGCCAGCAAGGGAGCGCCTGCGCTGACGTAATCGCCCGGATTTGCAATGATCTTGGTAACCCGTCCGGAATAGGGCGAGAAAACGGGTGTCGCCTTGTCACTGTTTATCGCGATCTTCCCGTCGGTCAGCCTGCGCGTGCGGAAAGTCACGGTCGCCACCGGCACCGTTTTGAGGCTTGACCATTGCGCTCGTGTTGGCCGGAATGTCCCGGGCACGGCCACTTGTTTGACGTTTAGATCGGATGGGTAACCGAAAAGGTAACCACGTATCGATCCGAGGCCGAACACCGCGCCTATGACCAGCACAGCGACCAGCACGATCAGTAGCTGAATAACTCTCGGCAAGGTGCGCAGGGGGTAGCGCAGAGAGAGGGAGAGGGTCTGTTGCACGGGCGATCGCTTCTCCATCTATAGCCCGATTACCGCTATGGGCAGCGCGATTCGGCTGCGGTCCTGACAGTGCACGCAGCCTGAGTCGCCGGCAAAAAGACGAGCGGAAGTGAAGTAGCTTATCGGTTGTACAACTGGTTCAACTGTTCGATTATCATTGAACGCAGCACAGGGAATACTCGCGACCACGGCGACCAGAACCAGAGACCATTTGTAGATGAACAGAACTTGCAGGCGGCAATTGCTTCGACTCGCGTAGCCTATTCCCCCAACCTTACTGGAATCTTACGCCCGGCAATCATGCGCATACTCGTGGTCGAAGACGATAGTTACCTCGCAGACGGCGTCTCGCGCAGCCTGTCCAAATCAGGTCACGCCGTCGACGTGGTGGCGGATGGATTGAGTGCGGAAGCTGCACTTGGCGCAACGTCCTACGACCTGGTGATCCTCGATCTGCAATTGCCGCAGCGCAACGGCCTCGAAGTGCTGCGGAATTACAGGGCTGGCGGCGGGCGCGCTCCGGTGATGATCCTCACCGCGCGAAGTGCTGTCGCGGATCGCGTCAGCGGCCTGGATGCAGGTGCGGACGACTATCTTGGAAAGCCCTTCAATCTCGCGGAGCTGGAGGCGCGGGTACGTTCACTGCTGCGCAGAGCAAGCTTTACCCCCGCGCCGGTGCTGCGGCATGGCGCGCTCAGTCTGGACACGGTCGGCCGGCGCGTCGAGATCGCTGGAGAACCGGTGGATCTTTCGGCGCGCGAGATCGCATTGCTGGAAACCCTGCTGCTGCGTGCCGGACGTGTCGTCAGCAAGGAAGGGCTGCTGGAAAAGCTGTATGGCGCCGAGGAGCACGCGGGAGAAAACGCGGTCGAAGTGTTCATGCACCGCGTGCGCCGGAAACTGGAGCCCGCCGGTGTCGCCATCCGCACCATCCGCGGCCTGGGATACATGATCGACAAGATCCCAAATGAGTGAAACTTCGGTACGCCGGCGGCTGATCGCCTGGCTCATGCCCCCTCTGCTTGCGCTCTGGCTGATCGGCGCATTGCTCGCCTATTACTTCGTGGTGGACTTTGCCAATCGCATCTACGACAGGTGGCTGCTTGATTCTGTCGTGTCTCTGGCACAGCAGGTGCACGTGGAATCGGGCAAGGTGAGTGCCGACCTGCCCGCCGCGGTCTTGCGCATCCTCGAGTACGACGCGGTGGATCGCATCTACTACCGGGTAATCGGCAGCGACGGCAGCGTGTTCGCAGAACAAGGGAAGATTCCGGAACCGCCGTCGTCCGGTCCACAGTCTGTGTTTTACGATGGACGAATTGACGGCGTTCCGGTACGCATCGCCGCGCTGCGCGTGGAAGGGGTGGGCGGGAGCGTACAGGTACAGGTTGCGGAAACGCTGGTCAAGCGGCGCACCCTTACAAGCGAAATACTCGCAGCGATGCTGCTGCCGCAGCTCTTGCTGATCGGCACGGCCAGCTCTCTGATCTGGTACGGGGTCGGACGCGGACTCGGGCCGCTCGAGCGCCTCCGCAGTGACATCCTGCAACGTTCGCATCGGGACCTCTCGCCGCTCGAGGGGTCCCGCGTGCCGGCGGAGGTCGCACCGCTCGTCAACGCGCTCAACGAATTGTTTGAGCGCCTCGACCGGGCGGTCGCGGGGCAGAACCGTTTCATCGCCGATGCCGCGCATCAGCTTCGCACGCCGCTCGCCGGTCTCAAGACTCAGGCCGATCTGGCCATGCGTGAGGACGACCCGATTGCAATGCGTGCGGCGCTGGAACGCATACGCGCCGCGGTCGATCGCAGCGTGCACCTGGTCAATCAGTTGCTCGCGCTGGCGCGGGCGGAGCACTCGCATGAGCATCCCTTGCCGATTGTGCCGCTGGAACTGACCCGGCTTGCACGTGACACCACCGAGGAATGGGTCGGCAAGGCGCTGGACGCGCGATTGGATCTCGGCTTCGAAACGCCGGAAGACGCGGTATCGGTACGGGGCAACGCGGAATTGTTGCACGAGCTGTTGGACAACCTCATCGACAACGCGCTGCGCTACACGCCCGCAGGCGGAACCGTGACAGTGCGTGTCGCGCGGCATGAGCAAGGTGGCCTGCTGGAGGTGGAGGACAACGGCCCGGGCATCGTCCCTGCCGAGCGCGAACGGGTGTTGGGACGTTTTTACCGCGCCGAAGGAACGCCGGGAGAAGGCTGCGGCCTCGGGCTTGCCATCGTGCGCGAGATCGTCAATCTGCATTTCGCAACGATCGCGATTGGCGAAGGCGCACACAGCCGCGGCGCGCGCGTGAGCATCGTGTTTCCTGCAACCGTACCTGCTTTTGAAGGCGTGGCGCCGCAAACCTCTCACGGCGGAATTCCCGCGTCGGCAACGATGGGCTGACCGCCAGTGCAGTCGATGGAGAAAACGATGCGATCACTTCCGTTGTTGATTGCTTCTATGATATTGGCGTGTATCGAATTGGCCGACGCTCGCACTTTGCTTGAAACGACACACGGTAAATGTACTCGTGAGTTGATCACGGTGCAGACCGTTACGGGCATGGCAGACGTGATGCAGGGGCAATCGAGGGAAATTCACGTTCCGTCCAGCCGCTTTTGGTGGAATTGCGGCAAAGAACAGAAATGGACCGCATGCTCGCAAGGGACGACTCTTGTAGTTGTGACCCGGGCTTCAAAGGGGCGAGATATAAGCTGGGCGTG
>JACXTT010005256.1_pt1 | contig 18897 bp, 11 predicted proteins | sample 9270951 | NCBI WGS metagenome assembly JACXTT01 (sample SAMN15532306, study PRJNA645909) | rock metagenome | isolation source: weathered quartz diorite | place: Puerto Rico | collected 2017-06-21 | reverse complement strand
GGACCTGCCGGCCCCCGGTTACCGCGATTCTGAGGATCCCGTAGGCTTTCGCCACCTTTACAAAATTGGGATTCAGCAGCGGCGTGGCTTCATAGTTGCGTTCGTAGAAAAATTCCTGCCACTGCCGGACCATTCCCAGGAATCCGTTGTTGATGATCGCAATGTGAATCTTCAGTTTTTCCTGCACGATGGTGGCAAGTTCGGACATGGTCATCTGGAAGCCGCCATCCCCGACGATCACCCAAACCTCAGACTCCGGGCGTGCCACCTTGGCTCCGATGGCGGCGGGGAGGGCAAAGCCCATGGTTCCCAAGCCGCCGGAGGTAATCAGCGAGCGCGGCTGCTCGTGCTTGTAGTACTGCGCTTCCCACATCTGATGTTGTCCGACATCCGTCACCACCACGGCGTTACCGTTGCGTGTCTCGCGCCACAGGTCGTTGATGACGTGCGCGGCGTAAAGATGCCCGTTGTCGGGAAGTTTCTGGATGTCCCGCACCGCGGAGTCGCCCTTGAGCCGATCAATGGAATCGAGCCACTCGGTGTGATCCACCGACTGCACACGGGGTAGCAGTACCCGGAGGACTTCGCGAAGATCTCCAACCAGTGCGACTTCCACCTTCACGTTCTTGTTGATTTCGGCGGGATCGATTTCGATGTGAATTTTCTTGGCATCCTGGGCGTAAGTCTTCAGGTTGCCGGTAACCCGGTCATCGAAGCGCATGCCCAGCGCAATCAGCAGGTCGGCTTCCTGGATGGTGTGATTGACCCAGGCTTCCCCGTGCATGCCCATCATGCCCAGATTCAGCGGGTGCGATGCCGGAAATGCTCCCAGTCCGAGCAGAGTGAGCGCCACGGGAATGCCGGCCTTTTCCGCCAGGGTCAGGACTTCCTTCATGGCCCCGGAAACCAGAATGCCGTGTCCCGCCAGAATCACCGGTCGCTTGGCTTTGTGGATCAGTTCCAGCGCCTGTTGGTACTCGCTCTCCTCCGGAGAAAGGTCGGGCCGGTACCCCGGCAGCTGCGGCTTGGCGGCTTCCCAGTCGAACTCGCAGGAGGACTGTTGCGCATCCTTGGTGATGTCGACCAAAACCGGACCGGGACGGCCGGAACGCGCCACATAAAACGCCTCGCGCAGGGTCCGAGCCAATTGGTCCGCGTGGGTGACCAGATAATTGTGCTTGGTGATGGGGAGCGTGATGCCCGTGATATCGGTTTCCTGAAACGCATCCGAGCCAATCAGCTTGCTGCCCACTTGCCCGGTGATGCAAACGATGGGAGAAGAATCCAGCATGGCGGTGGCGATACCGGTAACCATGTTGGTAGCGCCCGGCCCCGAGGTCGCGACCGCGACTCCGACTTCCCCGCTGGCGCGCGCATAGCCATCTGCCATGTGGGTGGCGCCTTGCTCGTGGCGCACCAGGATGTGATGAATATCGCTGTGCTTCAAGGCATCATACGCCGGCAGAATTGCGCCTCCCGGATAGCCGAAGACGTGCTTCACGCCCTCGCGCTCCAGGCATTCCCACAGAATTTGCGCTCCCGTTTTTGTCATGAACCTAGTCCCCAATCGTAAATCATTCCAGCATCCAGGCCGCATCGGTTCGCCGGTCGGCAGCGTCCTAATTTCACCACCAAGGACACTAAGGTACACGAAGGGAACCTTTTAGGATCGCGCCTTCGTGAACTTCGTGTCCTTGGTGATTCATGAACTTAGGGCCGCCTGCCCGGAGAGCTGCCATCATACTCCCCACAAATAGTCTTCCTGCTCGCCTTCGCGCTCGTGGGCGTGTGCGGCGCGGGCCTTTTCTTTCGCGCCCCCAAGGTCAGCCGCCGGTTGAACATCGCCGTGACTAACAGGAGCCATCCATGTACCCCCGGTTTTTGCGGCACTATCCGGAATGGTCGGAGTCCGGCTAGGCACATCGCGAACCAGTTCCAGCAAGTGCCCATCCTCGACCGTCTTGATTCTGTCAGCCAGCGCCACAAAACGACGGTAGATGTCGTCCAGCTTGGCGCGGTCGAAGGTGAAGCCCAGTTTTTCGTAACGCACCCGCAAAGCATTCCGTCCGGAGTGTTTACCCAGGACCAGCTCGTTGCGGGGGACGCCCACAGACTGAGGCGCTATGATCTCATAAGTGGACGGATCCTTGATCATTCCATCCTGATGGATCCCGGCTTCGTGCGCGAATGCGTTCCGCCCCACAATGGCCTTATGCGGCTGCACGTACACCCCTGTGATTTCAGACAAGAGCTGGCTGGACGGAAACAGCTGCTCGGCAACCACTGCCGTTTCATAAGGATAGTGCTCCGCCCGCACTCGCATCACCATCACCAGTTCTTCCAACGACGTATTCCCGGCCCGCTCGCCAATGCCGTTGACGGTGCATTCCACCTGCCGTGCGCCCGCCTTGATGGCGGCCAGCGAGTTGGCCACGGATAATCCCAGGTCATCGTGGCAGTGAACCGAAATCGTCACGCCGCTAATTCCCCGCACTCGACGCTGCAGGGTCTGGATCAATTCCGCGAACTCGTGGGGAACGCTATAGCCGACCGTGTCCGGGATGTTGATCGTGGAAGCGCCCGCCTCGATCACTGCCTCCAGCACTTCACACAGGAAGTTGATGTCGGTCCGGCTGGCGTCTTCCGCGGAGAACTGCACGTCTTTGCAGAACGACCGGGCCAGCTTTACCCCGTCGCGGGCCTGTTCCAGACACTGCCGGCGTGAAATCTTGAGCTTGTGTTGCAGATGGATATCGGAAGTGGCAAGAAAAGTATGAATCCGTGGGCGGGCGGCCCCTTCGAGCGCCCGGCCGGCCCGTTCAATGTCGCCGGGACAACTGCGCGCCAGCGCGGCGATCACGGGACGGCGAATCTCTCGCCCCAACGCCCGCACTGCGTCAAAGTCCCCTTCCGATGCGATGGGGAATCCGGCCTCAATGATATCTACGCCCAAACGGTCGAGTTGGTACCCCATCCGTACCTTCTCTTTGCCGTTCATACTGCAGCCCGGAGATTGCTCTCCGTCGCGCAGGGTGGTGTCGAATATGGTTATATGCTCTGGAGTTGAGGGGTTTCGTGTCACGTGATCTGGTTCCGGCAAGTCATCCTCCACCGGCCTGAGTCGCAGGCCCATACCTTCAATGTCATGAAAATTAAAAAGGCCATCATCCGATGCGGTGGATGATGGCCCATGGCTAAACTCTCGTATCCCTAATTCATCCGTCGCTTTCTTGAGGTGCAAGCACCAGGCCAGGAATGGCCACGCTAAGGGCGAGAAGGCGCACTCGCACCCCCTGTGCAGCACGGCTCACGACGATAGCTCTACCCGTCATTCTCGGTGAAAATCCGCCTAAATGTATGTCAAGAGACTATCGGCTGTACGGGGGCGGTGTCAATCCAAATTACTGCTTTGACCTATCGTTTTTTTTGATTTACGTGGCTTCTGCCCTTATACTCCGCGCCCTTAAGCGACTGTCGGATCCGGCGGCAGCATTACTTCCTGGATTGGCGACCATCCGGGAGTTGGCCAATCCGGTGAGGGATTTAAATCAAACTTGCCAAAGTCTTAGTGGTAATTCTCAGTTCATCGAGTATTGCCGCAACAGGAAGAGCTACTGCGCATTTGTGGGCATAGCGGCTTCGAGGATGTAATCAACGATCAGCTTGTCAGTGAGTGCGCTCGCACCCTGGACACGGTAGTTGGTTGTCGTAATCACGATTGCCAGAGCTTCAGCAGGGAAGACAAGAACTTTGTTGCCGCCAGTGCCGTACATTCCATAGGAACGTAGAGAGCGTGAGTGAGCATGGAAGGTCTGAAGCCACCACAGGTAGCCGTAATCTGTATCCTCTCGCGCCTCGGCATGTGGCCGAAGCGACTTCTTTACCCATTCGGAAGAGAGAATCCGGCTGCCGCTCCACACTCCATCGTCCAGATACAGCTGTCCGAGTTTGAGGAGATCGCGGCTGCGTAGTTCAAGGCCACCACCCGTCATCGCCGTCCCGAGCGGTTGAAATTGCCACTTCACAGACGTAATGCCAAGTGGTCTGAACAGGACATCGCGGGCAAAATCCGGCACAGGCCGCTTAACCGCGCGTTCCAGAACAACTCCCAAGGTAGTAGGACCTGCGGTGCAATAGCTCCAGCTCCGGCCGTAGGGGGAATCTTTCGGCTTCATTTCCCAGGCGGGGAAACCGCGAATGGGCAAATTGAGTGTAAACTTGGCCCAATCCTCCACGAGATACATGCGTTCCTCGTTTCCGCGGGAAAAGGAATTCTCGTCGTCGCATTCGAGAAGCGAGCTCATCGTCAGGAAATCTTCGATAGTGATTTTGTTCTTGCGCGGGTCAGGGTTCTCAAGCGGCAGCTTGTCTTCCACGTAGTCCAGCACCCGTGCATCGACACTCGGAATGAGGCGCCGGTCAATTGCTGCTCCGATCAACATGCCGGTGATCGTCTTTGTCGCAGATCTCGTGTTCCGCAACCCATCAATGCCATCGCTATCGAAGTAATGTTCGTAGGCAAGCTTTCCATGCCGCGCGACGAGAACACTGGTCACGGCCTTGAAGTCTCCCGCGTTGATCGCCTGCTCCATTTGGGCCAGGCGCTCGGTGGATATGCCTACCGTTGAAGGCGCGATGGTTGGCAAGCCGTCTGGGCTAGCGGTCTGACCACAAGCTAGAGGACTGAGAAGGGCAAAGACGAGCGAAAGCATCGGGATAGCTCTTGCCCAAGGGAACTGCGCTGGAAGTCTCATGTCTTCCCAATACTCGCCTGAAGGAGCAGCCGTGTCTTGTCAAAATGCAACATCGCGCCTCAGCGGAATACGGCGGGCACTCAGGTGCCGATAGCTGCCCGGCGGCCTCCCGTACATTTGACGGAAAGCCTTTGTAAACTGTGCCTGATCTGAATAACCGCTTTCCAATGCAATTTCCGCTATGGAGATGTCGGTCAGCAAAAGCAATTCTGCCGCTTTCTCCAAGCGTCGGGCACGCAGCAGATCTCCCGGCGTGCAGCCCAGAAAACAACGAAACACACGGGCAAGATGTGTTGGGTGAACTCCGACTGCATTCGCGACTTGGCGAATGCCGAGATCTTCTGCGCAGCAATCGTGAATGAGCTCGTAAGCGGCACGCAGCCAGTGGGACGCGATTGTTCGGCAGGAGTTGTCTTATGCGCGGCTGCTGCAAGAAGCTCCGAGTAGAGCGACTCCGCCTTGAGCGAAGAGCTCGGGTCCCATCGCGGGCATTCCATCAATAGCGCCGTGGCTAACCCGCAAGCACGTTCGTCGCTCAGGCATACGGCTAGAGATGGCAGCTCTGAGTCATTAGATTCAGCCAGCCGCTCGGTTGAGACAGAAATCGTGAAGAAACTGCCCTTTCCCTGGTCGAAGTGATCGCGGTGGGTCGTGCGGGGAGGATTGTAGACAAGGGTCATCCTGCGATTGGGAGTAGCCCTCGCAGAAGAAACGTAGCGTCCACTCGTGACCAGCACGAAGTGTGCTTCCACATGCGTGTGGACCTCTACTTCTTCAGGCGGAGAATCGGCGATGCGGTGCGAGAGCGTAATTCCGTCAAGTGACCGGCTTGCTTGTAATTCCCCGAAGAACACGTCATGGGTCAGCAGCAGCGGACGCAGCGAAACTCGCGCGCGGGGGAAACCCGATTCCCGATCTTCCAGCCCCATTTCGCCGCTCCCAGGATAGCAACAGTATCGCAGATCGCCGCTGGTCGCCTCCAAAATATCCCACTCGAGTGACAGGTTCCGGCCGGATGACGGGCAATTCGGAATTAGCTGTTGATAACAGGGTTTTCACTCACAACGAGGCCAACCCGAGCTGAGATGTTCCCCGCTCGCACACACTCCCTGCTCCGCCCCGGTCGGAGGTGCAACTTTCGGGCCCTCCGTTTCTTATCCCGGCCAGCCTTTGACTTCCGTCGAACCCCGACCTACCATACGGCGACTCAAGAGTTCCGGCGGCCACTGATGATCGGCCAGACCATTTCGCACTACCGCATCATTGAGAAGCTGGGGGGCGGTGGGATGGGTGTGGTCTACAAGGCCGAAGATACCAAACTCAATCGCCTCGTCGCCCTGAAATTCCTGCCCGACGACGTCGTGAACGATCCCCAGGCTCTCAGTCGTTTCCGTCGCGAGGCGCGCTCTGCCTCGGCCCTGAACCACCCCAACATCTGCACCATCTTCGAGGTGGACGAGTATCAGGGCACGCCCTTCATCGCCATGGAGCTGCTGACCGGCATGACACTCGCCCATCGGATCGCGGGTCAGCCGCTTCCCCCCGAACAAATCGTGCAGCTTGGGGTTGAGCTGGCCGACGCGCTCGATGCCGCCCATGCCGATGGCATCATCCATCGTGACATCAAGCCGGCAAACATTTTTGTCACCCGGCGCGGACAAGCGAAGGTCCTCGATTTCGGGCTGGCCAAGCAGTTCGCCGCGGGCAAAGAAGAGGCGGAACCGGCGCCCACGGCAACCCTGGAGAAGGCCCTCACGAACCCCGGCCAGGCCATGGGCACAGTCGCTTATATGTCGCCCGAGCAGGCGCGTGGCGAACCGCTCGATGGCCGCACCGATATTTTTTCTCTCGGAGCGGTGCTCTATGAAATGGCCACGGGCAAGCCCCCCTTTCAAGGGAACACTTCGGCGGCCATCTTCGACCGCATCTTGCACAACCCACCCGATTCTCCTCAGCAGCTCAATCCCGCCTTGCCCCCGGAGCTGCAAAGGATCGTGTTCAAGGCGCTGGAAAAGGACCGCGACAAGCGCTACCCGTCCGCTCACGAGTTGGCGGAAGACCTCAGGCGGCTTCTGCGGCAGCTCATTTCGGGCCCGGCGGCCGCGTTGCCCGCCGCCCAAATCATGCGCAAACCCGGCTTCGCCATTCCGGCCGCGCTGGTTCTCATTCTGGTGGCGGGCGCGGTGATCTTGACTTTGCGCCACAATGCCAAAATCCGTTGGGCCCGCGAGCAGGCGATTCCGGAAATTTCTCAGCTTCTTGAAAAGGAGCAGTCTCTGCCGGCCTTTCGCCTCGCCGAGCAAGCCAAACGCTACATTCCCGGCGATCCCTTCTTTGCGCAATTGATTCGAGATCATTCTGCCGTCGTTTCCATCCGAACCAAACCGCCAGGCGCCGGCGTGTATGTGAAGGACTATGCGGATCGCGCCGATGACTGGCAGTTGCTCGGCACGTCTCCCCTCGAGAGCATCCGCGTTCCCTTTGGATATTTTCGCTGGAAGATCTCCAAGCCGGGTTACACCACGGTCGAAGGCGCGGCTGGAACTCACTCCAGTGTGATCAGTTTCACTCTCGACCCGGAAGGCGCTCTGCCCGCGGGAATGGTGCGGGTGAGTGGCGGGCCTTTCCAGTGGGGGAATGCACCTTCCGTGGAATTGCCGGATTACTTTTTGGATCGGTACGAAGTCACCAATCGCGAGTTCAAGAAATTTCTCGACAGCGCGGGCTACAGGAGACCGGAGTACTGGAAACAGCCTTTCGTGAAAGATGGCCATACTCTCGCCTGGGAGCAGGCCGTCCAGGAGTTTCGTGACCGTATGGGCCGGCCCGGCCCAGCCACCTGGGAACTGGGAGACTACCCGAAAGGCCAGGACGATTTTCCGGTGAACGGTGTGAGCTGGTTCGAGGCCGCGGCCTACGCCGAATTCGCGGGCAAGAGCCTGCCCACTGTCTATCACTGGTATAACGCCGCCGGGCCGAGCATTTTTTCTGACAATGTCCGCTTCAGCAACTTTTCCGGCAACGGCCCGGTCAGTGTCGGCAGCCTGCGAGGGATTAACCCCTACGGCACTTACGACATGGCAGGCAATGTCAAGGAATGGTGCTGGAACCAGTCCGCCAACAGCCGCTACATTCTCGGAGGAGGATATAACGAAGCTGTCTACATGTTCGTGGACGAGGATGCGCAATCCCCCTTCAACCGGCTGCCGACCTACGGAATCCGGCTGATGAAAAATATTGGCGGCCCGCCCGCCGAGGCCCTCACTCGTCCTATTGAGCATCTGGCCCGGGATTTCACCAGAGAGAAGCCTGTTTCCAACCAGCTCTTCGATATTTACAGGACGTTTTACGCCTACGACCAGACCGACCTGAAGCCACAAGTGGAATCGGTGGACGACACATCGGAGTATTGGAGACGCGAACGCATCACCTATAACGCCGCCTACGGAAACGAACGAATTCTCGCCAACCTGTTCCTGCCGAAAAATGCCGCTCCGCCCTATCAAACCATCGTCTATTTTCCTCATTCCGGCGCAACTGAGGAACGCTCCAGCGAGAACGTTGAGATGATTTTTCTGGATTTCATTATCCGCAGCGGCCGAGCACTGCTACTGCCGGTTTACAAGGGAACCTTCGAGCGGCACGTCGAATATACCGAGGGCACTGCTGTCTGGCGCGATCTCACCATCCAGCGGACCAAGGATTTCTTTCGCTCCGTGGATTATCTGCAGTCGCGCCCGGACATCGATCACGACCGGATCGGCTTTTACGGCATCAGCTGGGGCGCCTCGGCCTCACCTCGATTGCTGGCGTTGGAGAAGCGCATTAAAGTCGCCGTGGTCATTGGCGGTGGGCTCTATCCCGAGCGACTCCCTCCCGAGACCGACACCCTCAACTTTGCTCCCCGCGTGACCATTCCGTTCCTCATGATCAACGGCAAATACGATTTTGACACTCCTCTGAACACCTGCCAGATACCGATGTTCCGCCTTTTGGGCACTCCGCTCAAAGACAAGCGCCACGCCCTGTTCGACACTGGCCACGTTCCGCCTCGTAACGACCTCATCAAGGAGACGCTCGACTGGTACGACCATTACCTGGGCCCGGTAAAGTCTCCGCACTAAAGGGCCTAGACTTGACTAACAGTTTCTGCTGATCGCGAGAAGGGCTGCCCAGGCACAGGCCAGCCAGAAGATACGGTAACCGCACCCCGGTAGGTCCTTCCGTAATCTCTCTACTCGGCGTGGGCCAGTAGCATACTCAGATCTGTGAACGCCCTCCCCCAACCTGATGGCCGCGCTCCCCGATGTAATGTTGCCCACAACACTCCCGCCGTCCTTCGCTTCGAAGACGGACACCGAACTCAGGGGCAGTTAAAAACCATTTCGCTCACTGGCGGCATGCTTTCCCTGTCAAGACCGCTGGAGCGGGATTCCCGCGTAAAGCTGATGTTCCTGACGCCGACGGGACCCGTGCTTGGCACAGCGGAAATGCTGAAGCCGGTTTCATGGAGCCAGCAACCTTTCCGCTTTGTTGCCATCGAGCAGGATGATCAGCGCAGACTTCAGGCGTCTATCCAGTCATCGTTTGGTCACGCCGGCGACGAAGTGGAGTGGATAGAGAAATACAGAGCCGCCGTGGACAACTACCAACCCCAGAAAAGACACTTCTTCAGCATGCCCATCGCTGCCCTCGTTCTCGCCATGCTTTCTTTGGGCAGCGCGATCTACCTGTTCGGCATCTTCAACCTTCATCTGAAATAGCGCGGGCCGCGCCATTTGACCAGATCTAGTGTGCGGTGAACGATTGCACTGCATCGTTCTCGTTCTCGAAGACCTCAAACAGACCCAGCACTCCAATCAGTTTTAGCGTTTGCACCACGAACTTGGACGGGGTCACCAGTTTTACGCCGCCGCCGCGCTGTTTGGCCGATGCCATCCCTTTGACCAGGATTCCGATGCCGCTGGAATCGATCATAGGCACTTCCGCAAAGTTGATGACCAGCCGCGTAACCCCGGCCGCCAGGGCGTCGTCGAAGGCCTGGCGAAAGCTGTCGACTCCAGCGCCCAGTCGTAAAGCACCGCGGATCTGAATGACTTGAACTTCCGAAAGCCTGCGGACGCTGATTTCCATCTTGCTCCTCTGGACCATCCAGACCGAAATCGCCGGCCACCCCTGGAACATTGACAGCGGGGGCCGAGTGGTTAGATTGCCCGCTCAAGTTACGGGAGCCGCCGCGAATTTGCAAGTGCGTGGCGACGGGAACGTGCTTTCCGTCAGCCAGAATGAGGTAAGTACCAACGGTCCTACGTACCTGTGTCGCCGTCGCTTCCCTCGGCCGAGTGCAGCACACGGAAGGTGTTGCCGCCGTTCGACCACACCAGTACCAGCGCGTCCTGTCCTTTGGGCACACTGCTGAGAGCCCTTTGAACGTCAGCCGCGCTCTGCACCGGCTTGCGATCAACCTCGACGATCACATCGCCGGACTGCAATCCGGCATTGTCCGCCGGGCTGCCCGGTTGGACCTGCTGAATCACGGCTCCATGAAGATCGCGCGGCGCCTGCAGTTGCTCGCGCATCTCCGGAGTGATGTCGGCCAGGCCAATTCCCCAGCGTGGTTTGCCGTGCCCGGCGTCAGCTGCTTCCTTGCCTGACCGGTCGCGGCTTCCCATTGCTTCCAGGGTGACCGGGATCGACACGCTCTTGCCATCACGCATCACCTGAAGATGGACTGTCGTACCCGGGTTCTTCTGCCCAACCACCACTTGCAGTTCCCCCGCATCGCTGACTTCCTGCCCATCGAGCTGGGTGATCACATCGCCTACTTTCAAACCCGCCTTGGCTCCCGGCGAGTCGGATTCAACCTGGGTCACGACCGCGCCCACAGCATTCGTCATGTGGAAGAACTTCGAGTTGTCAGGTGTGACGTCGGAAATGCCGATTCCCATGTAGCCATACGTCACCTTGCCAAACTGAATCAGCTTTTCCACGGTCGGGCGCACGATCTGCGTTGGAATGGCGAATCCCATCCCTGAAAATGAGCCTGACGGCGAGATCAGGAAAGTATTGATCCCAACCACTTCGCCGCGTGCATTCACCAGCGGGCCACCAGAGTTTCCCTGGTTGATGGCCGCATCCGTCTGAATGAACTGGCCCGGCTTGCGGGCGTCGTCTGAGGACGGATTAGGACGGTTCAGCGCGCTGACAATGCCGCGGGTAACGGTGAAGCGGAATCCAAACGGGTTGCCGAATGCCAGCACCGTCTGGCCCGGATGCAATTTCGTGGAGTCACCCCAGGGCGCGTTGGGCAGGTCATGGCCATCTACTTTGATGACCGCCAGATCGGTCAGGGAATCGGTGCCCACAACCTTGGCCGGCAGAATTCTGCGATCGCTCATGGTGACGCGAACGTCGGTTGCGCCGTCCACCACGTGGTTGTTGGTCACGATGTATCCCTCGGGCGAGATGATCACGCCGCTGCCCAGCCCGTGTTCCACCCGCGGCTGCCGCGGTTGCATCTGCTGTCCGAAGAAGTGGCCGAAAGGACCGAATTGGTTGTCTCCGAATTGCCTTTCGAAGAACTGCTGCATTTCGTCGGCGTCTCCTCCAGTCTTATCGGCTTTCGCGCGTGACGTCACCGTCACGTTCACGATAGCGGGAGTGACCCGCGCCGCCAGGGTTTCCATGGCCTGGTCGAGCGCGAGCAGCGCCCCCACGCTGTTGTTGTCGAGCGGCGTCGTCGTAGGGCTTGCCATGGCGGCCGTTGCAGCTTTCGCTGGGGTGGCCTTCACGAAATCGTAAGTTACAAACGCGCCGACCATCACGATTGCCACAACCGGCACGATCAGATGGCGGCCTAGCTTCCTTCTCCAGTCTGCTATCCAGCTATTCATTTCTTCTCTCCTGTTATGCAACTAATTATTTGGTTGTTGATGACAAAAAAGACTCATATCGACTTGACCACAATTTCTTGCTCCACAAGGCTCCGCGCCGGACCAATCACGGTTATCCGCCACACGCACAGATTCCAAACCACCGCACCGGAAGCGTCATACTGTCCGGTTTGCACGATGAGAATCAAAGTCCGGGGAGTGATGGTGTCTTCGGCGAAACTGCTGCGTACCAGCGTCGGTGGATTCACCCGTGGTTGTATCGCCCTGGCCGGCAGAACGGCGGACTTACCCGGTTTCGTCGTTGTCCTTGCAACCATGGTTCTTGCGACCGCGGACGCTAAGTGCTTTTCTTCCGGCTTAAATACAAATTTCGCAGGCACGACCTGCGAACCGATGCGTGAGATTGGATCTGCCTCACCGTTGCCCGGTGCCATTGCTGTGGTTGACCCTGCCGGGTAAAACGACGAACTGTTCTCAAACGAAACCAGCCGGGGAGCGTCCGAAAACACGAACAGGCAAGCCAGCGACATTCCCGTCAACAAAACCGGGGCCGGCCTCCATATGCGCGTGGCCCCAGGCCGTTTTTCATCCAGGATCTGCGCGACTCGAAGCGAAATGTGACGCATGTGGCCCACCGCCGCCTGCGCCAGGGCTAGCCCCCGGCGCAGCATGCTTTTCTCGGCTAACGACAGCAGGCATTCCGCATAGGCGTGTGGACTCGCAGTCTTGGCCAGCACCAGGTCATCGCACGCCATCTCGCGCTCCAGTGCCAGCTTCTTCTCAATCCACCACACCGCAGGATGAAAGAACAAGAGCGCTCCGACAATCTTCTGGACAAGGTTGGTCCAATCATCCCAGCGCCGCAGGTGCGCCAGTTCATGCAGCAGAATTGGGTTCAGCTCCGTAGCAGAGAGTTCCTGCATGGTCCACGAAGGAATGACCACCAGCGGCTTCAGGAATCCGATGGCGGTGGGTACCCGCAAGCGGTCCGAAACGCAAACTACTACGGAGCGCGACGAATCGAACTCTTCCAAAGTCCCGCGCAGCAAGGAATCGAGCGCGGCATTGTCAATTCGCACGCAACTCTTTCGAAGCTGCCGCAGGCGCCAGAATCCGACGCCTATTCTGATCAGTCCGGCCGCCGCAATCAGCAGCCAGGCGGCAAATACATAAAGCGCCCACGAAGCCGGCATTGTGATCTCGGACCGTTTCGCCATCTCGGCCGCGCTCGAGCCGAAATGGCCGAACAGGGGAAGTGCCGCAATTCCTACCAGGGCCGAGAACCAGACAGCAAACCGCGTACCCGAGTTCTGGCGCCCCAGCGCCCACAGCAGCATACCCGCCAGCAGCGCGATTCCGATTCCTTCCGCGGTACAGTTCAGTATCCGCGCGGAAGAAAACTGGGCGAGAGATTGCAGTTCGAGTGTTTGAAAATTGAGAGATTGGAGAAGCGAGGCGGCGATCATTTCTCTTCTCCGGCCGCTTCCTTCGATTTCATGAGTTGCCGCAGGCGCCTCAACTCGTTGGCTTCGATGCCCTGATCTTCGAGAACATTCAAGACCAGCAGTTCGTGCGAATCGCCGAAGAACCGGCTCACCAGGTGCCGGATTTCGGAACGTGTGGCTTCTTTACGCTCCACCAGCGGCATGTAAACGTGGGCGCGACCATCTTTCACATGCTTTACATAGCCCTTGTTTTCCAGGATCCGAATCGTGGTCAGCACCGAGTTATAGGCCAGGGCTGGCTTCTGAGGCAGTCCATCGAGAACCTGCTGGACGGTGGCTGAACCCTTCAGCCACAACACGTCCATTAGTCTCAACTCCGCTTCCGTTAGGGTTTCAGACTTCCTCGGGGGCACGAACCAGTCTCCTTGCGCTTATTAGACGCGGCAGGACCCCAAAACGTCAACTAATTATTTAGTTGCTAACCCTAGATCGGCAGGTTGCCCAAGGGTATAGCGGGAGTCCGGGCACTACCCGCGCCGGAACATGATGTTAAGAAATTTGCTGGCAAGCGTGGCCTCTCGTCGGGTATCGCTATGCATCTAGGTATTTAAGGTTCAATTAAGGTGAACTGCTTGCGGGGCTGCTATGAATATCCGTAGAAATGTGACGCAAGTTCCGGCGGGTCTTGTCGTTGCCGCCTCCCTCTTCGCACTGACTGCGGCAGCGCAGGAAATGCAGGAAAAGAAGGACTTTATCTACGCGGTCGGACCCGGAGCGGTGATCTCTATCACCAACAATTACGGTCCTATCTCCATCAAGCCTTCCGGGAGCAGTCAGGTGGTGGTGGAGGCAGTATCTCATTCCGGCGTGATAAGCCTGGTGAACGAGCAGCATGGTGACCGCATCGAGATTCGCTCGATGTCCAGCCGGCAGGGAACCAACCTGGTGGATTACACCGTGCTGGTCCCAGCTGCCGCCTTCGTGAGCCTGCGCTCGTCGGACGGAACCTTGCGCGCTCAGGGGCTGCGCGGCGATGTAGTTTTGGAGGCCGCATCCGGTTCGGTAGAAGTGACAGACATCAGTGATGCCCACCTGCACGTCAAGACTCTTAGCGGGCCGATCAATCTGACGGATATCAGTAACAGCCGTCTAGACGTCCATTCAGTCAGCGGCGACGTCAACCTCCACAACGTGACCGGACCCTCGGTTGAGGTGAATTCAGGATCTGGCCGAATTACATACGAGGGCGATCCCGGCCGGGTTGGAGAATATCTGCTCACCAGTCACACCGGCGACCTCCTGGTCTCCATCCCAGCCAGCGCCTGGGTCGAGATCAAGGCGCGTTCCATAAAAAGTCAGTCCGACCCGGAATTTCCCACCGTCAGCAACGTACCCGCGATGGGCCAGATCAATCTGATGGGAAAGCCGGGCAAGATTGGATCCCGCTTTGAACTGCGCTCGTTCAGCGGCAAGATCCACCTCAAGCGCCCCTGAGGAAAACGGGCCACGTGGAGACAGCCGCTCCTGGCTATCCGGCGGAGCGAAGCTCCGCAGTTCTTTTGACTCGGCGCCGTGCTCGAGGTTACCAGTGTGCTCGAACCTTCGGTCAGGCCAGCCACAGTAACGATTACATGCTCTGGTTGTGTTCATTTTGCTTCCAGTGTAGATTTTAGGAATCTTTGGATGGTGCTGCCGTAATGCGGTCGATCTCGAAAAAAATAGCGCTGCTATGCCTGCTGCTGACTTTCTGTTCAGCCGCAGCCGTGGTTGCGCATCACCATTCGGGCGCGACCGATGCTTTGACATGTACAGTTTGCGTCACTGCCCATTCGGCTTCTCCTGAGCCCGTTTCCCCTCTTCCCAACCGGACGTTCGTTCAGGTTTCTACTGTCCGGCTGGAGCCCGTTTCTGCCAAGCAGCGCTTGGTAGGGTTTGCTCTCAGCGTTCGCCCACCTCCCGCAGTCTAGAAACTCGCCGCCATAAAGCTCGAATCGACCGGGTGCGCCGCGTGTGCACTCCGTCCCCTATTTACTTGGACTTCTCTGGAGGAATCATGCTGGCTTTTTACAAGAAGCCGCTATTTGCGGCCTTCCTATTCATTCTTTCGCTATCTCTGCTCCCCAGCGCCACTGCGCAGTCGGGCGGAAGCTCCACCTCACTCACGGGCACGGTGACTGATCCAACGGGCGCGGTAGTCGCCAACGCAAGAGTCGAAGTCCGTAATCCGGTCAGCGGCTTCAGCCGGACCGCCACAACGGACTCCGGGGGACAATTCAGCATTCCCAATATTCCGTTCAATCCCTATCATCTCGCCGTAACCGGGCCCGGTTTCGCCCCCTACGCCCAGGATGTTGATATTCGATCGGTCGTCCCCGTTATCGTCAACATTACCCTGCAGGTAAACGGCTCCTCTGAAACCGTGACAGTCGAAGGTGCTGGAGAGGATCTGCTGGAGAAAACTTCGACCTTCCACACCGACGTAGACCGCGGCCTGTTCGACAAGATGCCCCTGGAAAGCAGGTCCTCTTCGTTGAGTTCGCTGGTAACCTTGTCTTCCCCGGGAATCGCCGCGGATTCAAATGGCCTATTCCACGGCTTAGGAGATCACGCGGAGAACTCGTTCTCGGTCGACGGCCAGCCGATCACGGACCAGCAAAGCAAAGTCTTTTCCAACCAGATTCCTCTCGATTCGATTGAGTCGATGGAGGTCATTTCCGGAGCGCCGCCTGCGGAATTTGGCGAGAAAACGAGCGTTGTGATCAATGTGACTACCCGCTCGGGCCAGGGCATGACCACGCCCAAGGGCAGCGTCACGGCGTCCTACGGAAGTTTTGGCACATCTGATCTTGGGCTCAACATCGGCTATGGAGGGCAGAAATGGGGAAATTTCATTTCCGCCAGCGGATTGAATAGCGGCCGCTTTCTTGATCCGCCCGAGTTTGCCGTAATCCACGACAAAGGGAATGAAGAGAACCTGTTTGACCGGGTGGACTTTCAGGTCTCACAAGCGGATTCCATTCACGTGAATCTGGGTTTCACCCGTTCCTGGTTTCAGACCCCGAACGCCTTCGACAATCTGAACCTCACTGACCAGAAGGGAAATCCAGTCGGTTCGACGGACCAGCGCTCGCAGATCAAGACTTTCAACATCGCACCGTCATGGACCCGTGCGCTAAACCCCAATGCGGTATTCACGCTGGGTGCGTTTGTGCGGTGGGACCAATACCATTACTACCCCAGCAACAATCCTTTTGCCGACCTCGGCCCGATCCAGCAGGAGACAGTGGCCCAGGACCGCACCCTGGCCAATGCTGGCCTGCGCTCCGATCTTTCCTACGTGAAGGGCATCCACAACGTGAAAGCGGGAGCCACTTATCAGCAAACTTTTCTGGACGAGAACACTCATTTCGGGATCGTCGATCCATTCCTGAACGCGCCCTGCCTGGATGCGACTGGCGCCCCGGTCGCGGATTTTAACGACCCTTCGGATTGCGTCGGCCCGAATCAGCCCAACGTGGCCTCCAACCCGAATGCAACCGCACCGTTCCTGCCGCTCCTCGGATGCTACGACCTGACCCGCCCAACGCCGTCGCCGGCCGACGGTTGCGCTGGCGCCACCAGCACTCTTTTCCCATTTCTCGGGCACACTGACGTCAAACAGCTCGCTTTGTTCGCCCAGGATACGATCACCAAGGGACCCTGGTCACTCAATCTCGGGCTGCGTGGCGATTTCTACAACGGCCTGACTACACACCGCGAAGTTGAGCCGCGTCTTGGTGTCGCCCACAACGTAAAGAAGACCAACACCGTGCTCCGTGTTTCCTACGCGCGAGTGCTGGAGACCCCGTTCAACGAGAACCTGGTGCTGGCTAACAATGGATGCAATTCCCTGGTCTTGTCCTCGCTGCTGGGTTGTTCTGCGCCCGGCCAGGTCACCCCGTTCCGCCCCGGCTGGCGCAATGAATTCCACGCTGGTCTGCAACAGGCTTTCGGGAAGTATGTAGTCTTCTCCGGCGAATATGTCTGGAAGTACACCCACAATGCCTACGATTTCAGTGTGCTGGGAAGCACTCCCATCACGTTTCCGATTGAATGGCACAACTCCAAGATTCCAGGATTTGCCGGACGAGTGAGCGTGCCGAACTTTCACGGATTCTCTGCGCTCATGGTCTTCTCCAGCGTTGCAGCGCGCTTTTTTACTCCACAGATCGGTGGAGCTGGCGCTGTTCCTTCGGGAACAGTGGGGAATGCGTTCACCGCGTTCCGCATCGACCACGACGAGAGGTTTAACCAAACCACACACTTCCAGTACCAGCCCTGGCAGCGGGGACCATGGTTCGGCTTCAACTGGCGCTATGACAGCGGCCTGGTCGCCGGCGAAGTGCCGGTCGCGGATGCGTCGGGTACGGTTGTTCTCTCCGGTCTCACCGGCGACCAGCAACTTCAGGCTGGGCTTTTCTGCGGCAGTGCGCATCCGACTTTGAGCACTCCGCTGGGAATCTGCACATCGGGCTACGGGTCGACCCTGATCAGCCTGCCTGCGCCCGGGAAGGAGAATGACGACAGCAATCCGCCCCGCGTCGCTCCGCGCAATCTGTTTGATCTTGCGGTGGGCGACGACAATCTCTTCCGCGGCGAACGCTACAAGTGGAGTCTCACCCTCACCGCGATCAATGTGACGAATCGAGTTGCGCTGTATAACTTTCTGTCAACCTTCAGCGGTACTCATTACGTGACGCCGCGCGCATTAACCGCGGAGCTGGGCTTCCACTTCTGAGGAAGCCTCAGTGATAGTTGGGGCGGCCGAGTGAAATCGTCGGCCCCAGACAATACTAAAGGCGCAGCGAACGCCATTTATAATGCCGTGAATGCCTATCCGGCTTGGGGACTTTGCTCGCGCGCTGTGCCTGATTGCCGCCCTGCTGGCGGTTCCGATGGCAAGCGCTTTTGTCGCAGCGTCCTGGAGCGGTGTGCTGCGCGACGCCGCGGGTAAGCCCGTTGCCGAAGCTACGATACGACTGCGCTCGAAGTCAGGAGAGCACAACTACACAGCCACAACTTCGACCGGCGGCATTTTCGCATTTGCCGGAATAGCTGCGAGTGATTACGAGCTCTCCGTCGAAGCCGCGGGAAATATCTGGCATGCGGCGAATCCGGTCACCATCAAGGACGGGGACACGCTCAGCACAAGCCTGCAAGTCTTTTCTCAACCGCAGGAACTACGCCTTCTGCCCTCCAGCGACGTAATCTCCGTAACCGCCAGCGGCGGCGAGCGCCTTTCCAGCGGAGAGGTTTCCAGCCTGCCTCTGAACGCGCGCGACTTCAGCAAGTTGCTGCTACTCGCGGCAGGCACCATGACCGACGCCAACGGCGCCGCCAATTTTACCCAGCAGTTTGCGGTCAATGGACAACGCGGCACCGCCACGGTATTTGCCCTCGATGGATTCGACACTACCGATCCGGAAATGGGCGGCGCCACCTTTTCCAATTTCAACGTGGACGCGATTCAGGAAGTGCAGGCCAGTTCGGGAGTGATGCCGGCGGAGATCGGACACGGCGCGGCCAGCTACACCAACGTCATCACCAAGTCCGGCGCAAATCAGATCCACGGCAGCTTCTTTGAATTTGCCCGCAATGCCGCCTTCGATGCGCGTAACTATTTTGACCACAAGAGCATCGCGGACAAGCGCCGCATCCCTCCTTTTGTCCGCAACGAATTCGGCTTCACCAACGGCGGTCCGGTCGTATTTCCCCACCTGTATGACGGCCGCGCCCGCACTTTCTACTTCGGCCAGTACCAGGGCT
>JACXTT010005255.1_pt1 | contig 18899 bp, 16 predicted proteins | sample 9270951 | NCBI WGS metagenome assembly JACXTT01 (sample SAMN15532306, study PRJNA645909) | rock metagenome | isolation source: weathered quartz diorite | place: Puerto Rico | collected 2017-06-21 | reverse complement strand
GTCGCTTACAAACTCAACCGAGGGCCGGACCAAACGAATTCCACCTTGACAGCGATTGCCGTAAGGAAATGTCTTACCGCATCATCATCAGGTCTGGCTCTACTGCTGCTGCGCCACTGTGAAAATTGACCCTGCGATCGCTATTTCTCCGTTGCGGCTGCCTCCAGTGTCGTTCGCCGTTACACTGAACGTTACGGTGCCGTTGCCGGTGCCGATTGCACCGCCGGTCACTGTGATCCAACTGACCTTGCTCACTGCTGTCCACGTGCACCCCACCTGCGTCGTTACAGAAACCGGGCCTCCGGTTCCGCTCGATTTCGGGACCGTCTGACTGATCGGCGAGATCGCATAGGTGCACGGAGCACTTTGCGAGATCGTGACTGTCTGTTCGGCGACGGTCAGCGTACCGGTGCGTGCGCTGCCGGTGTTTGGCAGAACCGAGTAGCTGACGGTGCCGCTGCCTGTACCGCTGGCACCGGTAAGGATCGTCAGCCAGTTTGCGTTGCTCGCGGCAGTCCACGCGCATGCTGAGAACGTCGTGACGGAAACGGGAGTGCCGGCGCCACCCAACGCGCTGATGGAAATGCTTGTAGGCGCAGCCGAATAGGAACACGGCGCAGATGCCTGGTTTACCGTCACCGTGCGGTTTGCAATCGTCAACGTGCCGGTGCGGACGTCGCCGGTATTCGCTGCAACACTGACTGCCACGGTGCCATCCCCGGTCCCACTTCCACCGGACGTAATCGACAGCCACGATGCGTTGCTGGTCGCCGACCAGGGACATTCGTCCATCGTGGCCACAATAAATGGGCCCGTTGCGCCGCCGCTCGTCCCCACCGAAACCGTGGTCGGATTAACCGAATACGAGCAGAAGGCGGGGTTCAGGGCCTGGCTTATCGTGACGATTTGTCCTGCGACCGTCAGCGTTCCCGTTCGAGATGCGCCTCCGTTGGAGGCGACGTTGAACGTCACCGTGCCGGAGCCCGTGCCGCTGGTTCGACCAGTCAGCGAGATCCACGACGTGTTGCTGGTGGCCGACCACTCACACGTGGACGGCGCGGTGATCGACGTCGAGAGCCCGGTGGTGGCCGACGCGGAAACCGAAATGGTCCGCGGCGAAACGGTCGGGCTGGCGCAATTGGGCGGCGGGGCATCCTGGTCGATCGTCACTGATTGGCCGGCAATAACGACCGAGGCCGTACGTGCATTGCTCGTATTCGCTGAGACGGTAAAAGTTACCGCTCCCGATCCTGTGCCCGTTGCTCCGTCGGTGATCACGATCCATGGCGTTTCTGTGCGCGCGCTCCACGCACACCCCGTCGGGGCGCTTACTGTAATCCTCTTGTTTCCGCCGAAGGACGGCATCGTCTCGCGGGTCGAGGAAAGGTCGTATCTGCAGGCAGCGGCGTCTTGAGTAATGCGGACGCGCATGTCGTTGACGACGATGTCGCCTTGCCGGGCGGAGGCGTCTGGATTGGCACCAACCTGGATCTGGAGCTGTGCGCTACCCTGGCCGGATGCGGGCCTTAGTCCCGTCATCCAGCCGGCTTCAGACGAGGCAGTCCAGGCGCATTCCGGTTGCGTCGTCACTCCAACCGTCGCCGTGGCGCCGCCGGAGTTGACGGGTGAGGCCGGTGGGGTGAGCGCGACCGAGCATTTAACTGGTGAAGGTCCGGTCGATGTCGCGACGGTGGACCCACACGCACCCGCAGCACAGGCCAGTACAGCCCAACCTGCGACGTAAAGGAGCACGCGAAAGAAGACGCAGTAGCGCATGCTGCGGCCCGTTCGGGTGAATCAAAATTTCGGTCTGGCGAGTGCGGAGACGCGTGTACTAAAACGCGCGCACACCACTCGAGAAAAAACTGCGCGTCGCCGACGAGCAACGGCCGTGCCCTTCAAAACTTCTCGATCTTCTTCGATTTGCTAGACAGGTTGCCGTCGCGATCGCGAGAATCGTGAATTCTTCGTGCAACGCTCCATGACAGTTTGTGGCGAGAAACGAATGTTCAAGTTCGCGACAAGCGCGACGCGCCGACCCTATGCAACGCGCACGTCTGGTGACGAAGACCGGAATGATCGCGCTGAGCCGCGTATCGGTATGACGGATCTGTTATCGAGCGCCGGGGCAGGCGCAACGTCCGCTTGGCGCGCATCGCGCTTTCGATACAATCAGAGAGTTCCAGTCGCACGCCGGAGTGGTGAAACTGGCAGACGCGCGGGACTCAAAATCCCGTGGGGGTCACCCCCCGTGTGGGTTCGATTCCCACCTCCGGCACTCGCCTTCGCTTGCGTTGATCCGCCTGCGTGTCCTTCGCAGGTCAGTCGCTCGCGCGCTGCACGGCTGCGGTACGGATTGTCAGTGGCCCTAAACGTCGCTTCGCACTAGAATCCCGTCGCCGAGGCGCGCCGATGAAAGAGGAGCGGCTGCAATTCCTGGTGACGCTGAACGACAGGCTCCGTCCCTTGCGGGATCAGGTCGAGAATGAGGACGCGCCGACGCGCCTGCTCGGCGAGCACCTTCGCCAGACCCAGGAGCGACATGGATTCCTGCTCAAGCTGAGTGACGCGCTTCGCGCGTTGAGTGATCCCGCCGATGTGCAGGAAACCGCGGCACGACTGCTCGGAGAACACCTGGGTCGCTCCGCGCGGTGCAGCGCAGGACGGCGCTGCGGCACCGGACGCATTGGACCGCGACGGCGATGAGCGAACCACGCGTCGCGCCAAAAGCCACGCATCGGTGCCCCCGCTCAGAATTCTGATTGTCGACGATCACGCTTCCGTGCGGAGGGTTTTCAGGGATCTGCTGCAGGAGCGACGCGAATTTGTCGTCGTCGGCGACGCGTGCAACGGACTCGAGGGGATCGCACAAGCGCGCGCACTCCGTCCCGATGTCATCCTGATGGACATCTCGATGCCCCACATGGACGGCATCGAGGCGACGCGCCGAATTCGCGCCGAGCTGCCGTTCATCCAGATTCTCGGGCTCTCGTCACAGCTCTGGATGGAGCCCATTCATCCAATCGAGGAGGTCGGGGCCGCGGGTTACTTCGTCAAGGGCGTCGACATGCAGCGGCTGATCGAGCACATGTTGGGCATCCACGCCAGCCTGTCGCTCGGCCTCCAGGGCCGGACGGCGTAGTGATTCGCGCGGTTCTGACGGCCCTCCTGATCACGCTCGTCCCCACGTCAGCGATCGCGCAGTCCATCGACAAGAGTGGCCTCTTCGTCGACTCGCTGGCGCTGCTCGGCATCGAGCACGGCATCCGGCTCACATTCCAACCGGGAACGCGGCGTGAGCTTCGCGGCAACTTCTGGCGTGACTACCGCCGGTCCGTGCGTATGCCCACCGCATGGGAAGACACCGACTCGTGGCTCGTCAACTACGTCGGCCACCCGATTCATGGGGCGGCGGCGGGTTACTTGTGGGTCGAGCACGACCCGAAGGCGCCGATCACCATTGAGTTCGACAACCGCTACTGGGCGAGCCGCGGCCGCGCGGCGGCATTCGCCGCTGTCTACAGCCTGCAGTTCGAGATCGGTCCCATCAGTGAAGCCTCGCTTGGCAACGTCGGCCTTCGTCCGGAAACGACGGGATGGGTGGATTACGTGGTGACGCCGACGGGAGCGTTCGGCCTTGTGATTGCGGAAGATGTGCTCGACAAGTTTCTTGTGGAATGGATCGAGCGGCACACACGCAACCGCGTCTGGCGGGCGAGCCTGAGGCTGATTTTCAATCCGACGCGCGCGATGTCGAATACCGCGGCCGGACATCTTCCATGGTATCGCCCCGATCGAACACTAGCCTGGTAGTTGGCACTTCAGGTGGGTGAACGTTCCCGGCAGCCCGTGTCCACCGCCTTCGCCGGCGAGGTAGATATCGCCGCCATTTGAAATCGCCAGCCCCTCGCCCTGCGTTTCGTCGAGCGAGCGCAGATTGGCATGCCAGACGTCGTTCATCTTTCCATCGACGAGGTCGCGTGTGCGGAGGAGCAGGAGCTCCGAATTCGTACGTAACGCCGCCCACTCGCCATCAGGCGTCGTTGTGGCATCGGTAATGCGCGAGCGCTTGCGATCCTGATCGCTCAGAAACTTCTCGACCGGGAGATCGGCCATTCTGGTCAGCATGGCCATGGTCCCGGGGCGGGCATCGCGTGGCGCACGGTAGAGCACCGTCGGATGTCCCTTGGTGATGATGAACAGATTCTGGTCGGAGGTGACCAACAGTGATTCGGCATCACGCGCCCTGTCCGGATAGGCGAAGACAAACGTCTCCGCCTGCGCCGTGACCGTATCGTCCGCTTTTGGTTCGGGCACGCGATAGACCGTCACTTGCATACGCTTGGCGCCATCGTCACCGATGTCGCCGACATAGAGGCACGAACCGCCAGGGCACGGCCCGACGCTCAGCGCTTCCCAGTCCCGAACCGCTGCTCCGGTTATGCGAACCTGCCCCTTCACCTCACCCATCGTGCTGAGCGCGACCACGGCCGGGTCGTCGGAATCGTTCATCGACCAGAGCAGGTTCGCGGAGCGCCGGCTCATGGCCAGACCGCTGGCTTCCGGCAGCCTGCCGAGCATTTGCAACGATCGCGAACCGTTCTTCGTCAGATCGCACGACAACTCGTGGCCGCTGACCGAGTGGGCTGCTGCCTGGGCGCCTGGGCGGAAGGCGCGTACCGTGGCGTCCCACGTCATGATGCCGAAGACAACGAATAACGCGGCGAAGTACGTGCGCCGTGCCAGCATCCTCAGCCTTCGTTTCGTGTGGTCCTGCACTGGATCGCTTCAACTGCAACATCGAAACCGCATGGACCGCTATGCGTGTCGTTGGGTGAATTTTGTCTCGTTGTGACTCGCATAGCGGTCCAAGGCGCGCAGAGCGCGCTAAGAGATACTGGCAACCAGCCAACGGCTCTGCCGGGGATTTCGCGAGCAGAGCCATTGGCTGGTACCATTGCCGCCCACATGGGCATCGGCCGTAACACAACCGCGCCGGTGCCACCTTCGCGGGAGAACCGTTCTATGAAACGTTTGGTGTTCGTACTGTTGCTGATGGCTGGGCTCGCGATGACCGCGGGCGACACCCTGCTGGCGCAGCGACCGGCGGGCGACGCCGCCAGCTTCGCCGCGTACACCGGGTACCGCGTTGTTCCCAACATCTCGTACACGACCGCGAGCGGCGTCGAGCTCAAGCTCGACTTTTATGGCCCGGCACGGCCGTCCGGTCCGGTCCCGACCGCAATGTTCATGCACGGCGGCGGCTATCGGATCGGCTCGCGCAAGGAGGCGTCGGTGTTGAGTCTGCTGCCGTACGTCCAGATGGGATGGAACGTGGTCAACGTCGAGTATCGGGCGAGTGGCATCGCGCAGGCGCCAGCGGCGGTGGAGGATACGCGGTGCGCATTGCGCTGGGTGATTCACAACGCGAAGGAGTACAACGTCGACACCGAGCGGATCGTCGTCACCGGACAGTCCGCCGGTGCACATCTGGCGCTCATCACCGGCCTCGTTCCGGAGTCGGCTGGCTTCGATAGGAATTGCCCGGGACCGGAACCGATGAAAGTTGCGGCGGTCATCAGCTGGTATGGCGTCTTCGACTACACGACACTGGTCGACGATCCGAAGCGTGACTACGCCATTACCTGGATTGGCGGTCAGCCAAACTACAAGGACGTGGCGAAGCGGGTGTCGCCGATGACCTACATGCGCTCGGGCCTGCCGCCTGTGATGGCGATTCATGGCGACGCGGATCCGATCGTTCCCTACGAGCAGGAAGTACGCGAGATCGACGCGCTGAAGAAGGCAGGTGGTGTCGCCGGGCTCGTGACGATTCCCGGCGGCGGTCACGGCAACTTCCCGCGCGATCAGATGCTGCGTGCGTGGTCGTCGATCGACGCGTTTCTCCAGGCAAACGTCGTCAACAAGAAGCCTGTTTCGACTTCAGCCTCAGCGCGGTAGATCCAGGCCGGCGGCGGCCACGACGACTTCCTCCGCGAGCTTCGCGGATTCGAGCTGCTGCACGTGCGCGATCTCGATGTCTTTGACAGATCGCATCGCGTCCAGCAGCTCGAGAATGTCCGCGCCTCCCTCGCGGTACGCATCCTCCGACATTCGCCGCAGCATCGGGACACGCTGCACGACGCGCGCTTCGAGTTCGGTCAACGCCTCGCGCCGCTTCGCCAGGACGACGGTCGCGCGCTCGATATCGGCGTGCGCTTCGGCGAGTTCCGCCTCGAGGGCGAGATCCTCCGCGCGAATCTGTGCCGTGGCCTTTGCAATGGCGCCCTGATTCCGGTCGAACAGCGGCAACGGCATCGAGAAACCGAAGAACGTCGAAGTGCCGGTGACCTCGTGGGTCATTTGCGTGCCGGCGCTGAACGCCGGCACCGGCAGGCGCTCGCGTTGGGCCAGGAACAATCCGCCTCGCGCGGCGGCCTGTTGCTGGCGGACGGCGACGAGCGAGGGACGCCGCTGCTGCGCGGTTGCCCACAGCATCTCGATATCCGTCGGCACGCCTTGGCTGGGATCGAGAGTGCCGGTGGCGCGGGGCGACCACCCGGGAAATCCAAGCAGCGTCGCGAGCTGGCCGGCGGCATCGTCGACGTCCGCTTCGGCATTCATCATCTCGACGTGCACGCGTTCAGTTTCAGTTTCAATTCGAGCGACGTCGTAGTCGCTGCGTTCCCCTGCTTCGGCGCGACCGCGCACAACGCCTTCGACTCGCTGCAGGTCCGCGAGGCTGTCATGAACAACGGCAAGCTGCTGCTGTCGCGAAAGCAACGTCGCGAACGCCTGCCTGACTTGCAGCCGTCTCACGCTGAGCGTCTCGTCGACGCGTGCCTGTTCCGCCGTCACGTTCAAATCGGCGGCGCCGACCCGTGCTTGCCGCTGTTTGAAGAGGAGCAGTGGTTCGTCGACCACAACCTGATGTTGCGTCACCGCACCGGTGCTGAGGCCGGACACCAGATGAACGGCGCCGTAGCTCACGTCCGGGTTCGGATAGGTGCGCGCGGTGATTCGATCGGCGGCGGTGATATCGATGGTCGCGCGATCTGCGAGCGTACGCGGGCTCCGGTCGTTGAACAGCCGGAGCACGTCGTCGAGCGTCACGGTCGGCGGCAGCGGTGCCTGCGCCGACGCATCCCTTGCCGCCAGACAGGCGAGGACGAACAGAAGCACGCAGATTCTATTCATCCTCTACCTCGACGGCCGGGACGCGCCGGACGATCAAGCTGTATGCGGATGGCAGGATAAACAGGGTGACTGCGACGGCCGTCACCAGACCAGTGATGATGACGACAGCGAACGGCCGCTGTGTCTCGCTGCCGACGCCCCTGGAAACGGCCATCGGCATCAGACCAAGAATCGCCAGCATCGCGGTCATCAACACCGCGCGGAAGCGGCTTGCGGCGCCGTGCGCGAGCGCCGGCAGCAGATCCTCGCCGCGGCGCCTGCGCTCGTCGACCGCGCTGACGACGAGCAGGGAGGCTAGACAGACCTGCCCGAGCAGCGCGATGAAACCCACGGCGGCGCTCACGGACAACGGAATGTGCGAAAACACGAGGCCAAAGACTCCGCCGCTCATCGCGAGCGGCGCGACGAGAAGAACTGTCGACGCGCTGGCGATGGAACCGAGCGCCGTGTAGAGCAGCGCGAACACGACAAGGAACGAGAACGGCACGATGATCGCCAGGCGCGCCATCGCGCGCTTCTGGTTCTCGAACTCGCCACCCCAGACCAGGAAGTTCCCTTCGGGAACGGAGACGTCGCGTTTGACCGCCGTCATCGCGTCCGTCACCACCGAGCCCATGTCGCGACCTTCGATGTTGAACTTCAGCGCCAGGACACGGCTGTTCGACTCCCGATTGATCGCCGCGCGCCCGGTGGCCTTTTCGATGTGCGCGACCTCCCGAAGCGGAACGTGGCCGCCGTCCGCCGCCGGTACCAGAATGTTGCCAATTCGTTCTTCGTCGTCACGTTCGGCGACCGGGAAGATGACGCGCACGGGAACAGGCCGCTCGTTCTGCCAGTACTCGGTGGGGACATCTCCGCCGAGCGCCGTGCGCACGACATCCTGGGCGGCGCCGACGTTGATCCCGGCCCGAGCCAGCGCTCCGCGGTCCAGCACGATCTGGAGCTGCGGGATGCTGGCGTCGCGATACAAGCCCAAATCGACGACACCGTGTACTTTCGCCAGCGAGGCCACGCATTTCTCGAGCGTCGTCTTCATCACGTCGAGATCGGTGCCGAACACCTTGAGCACGACCTGGCCGCGAACCCCGCTGACGGCTTCCTCGACGTTGTCTTTAATCGGCTGTGAGAAGTTATAACTGACGCCCGGAATCTCCGTGAGCGAGGCGCGCATCTCCTCGACCAGCGAATCCTTGTCCACGCGGCGCCGCCACTCGTCCTTCGACGCCAGGTGAACGAACGTCTCGCTCATGTTCACACCCTCGTCATCGGTTCCATCTTCCGGGCGGCCCTGCTCGCTCATCGTTTCGATGACTTCAGGGAACCTGAGCAGTCGTCGCCTGACCTCGGTCAGCACCTCGGTGCCACGATCGAGCGCGATGCTTGGAGGCATCTCGACGAAGATCACGAGGTCGCCTTCATCGAGCTCGGGAAGGAATTCGCTGCCGAGTTTCAATCCGGCGATCGCCGTTGCCACGAGGAGGACTGCCACGCCGCCCGCCACGGCAAGACGGTGGCCAATGAGCCATGCGACCGCACGCGTATACGAGCTGCGAAGTTTTGTCAGCACTGCAGGCTCGTTCACCTCCGTATCCCTCACCCGCAGCACGACCGCGCAGAGCGCCGGAACGATCGTCAGCGCGAAGATGAGGGCGCCGAACAAAGCAAAGCTGTACGTCAGCGACAACGGGCGAAAGATTCGACCCTCGACGCGCTGCAGCGTGAACACCGGAATCAGCGCGGCGATGATGATCGCCATCGCAAAAAACGTCGGTCGCGCGACGTCGATGGCAGAGCGGACGATGAGGCCGAGCAGATCGCGGCGGCGCTTTGGCTTCTGTGTGTTCGCTTCGTGCAGCACGTTTTCCGCCAGGACGACGGCGCCGTCGACGAGAATCCCGAAGTCCACGGCGCCCATCGAGATGAGGTTGGCCGGCAGATGAATGAGCGTGAGCCCGATGAACGCCGTCAGCAACGCGAGGGGAATTACCGACGCGACGATGAGCGAGCATTTCAGGCTGCGCAGGAACAGCCAGACGACCGAAATCACCAGGAGCGCGCCGAACAGCAGGTTGTGGTGCACGGTCGACAGCGTGTGTTCGACCAGCGTCGTGCGGTCGTAGAAGGGCTCAATGCGCATCCCTTTCGGCAGAATGCCGGCGTTGAGCGCGTCCACCTGAGCATGGACTCCTTCGAGTACGACGCTTGGATTTTCGCCGCGGCGCATCAGCACGAACCCTTCCGCGACGTTTTGCTGCAGGTTGTAGCCGACGGTTCCGAGCCGCGGCATGTGCGAGAGCGTCACGCGGGACACATCGCCGATCGTGACCGGTGTCCCCTTGTCGGTCTTCAACACGACGGCCTTCACGTCTCTCGGATCCAACAGGTATCCGACCCCGCGAACGGTGAGCTGCTGATCGCCATGGAGCAGGAAGCCGCCACCCACGTTGCGGTTCGACTGTGTCAGCGCGGCGGTGACGTCAGTCGGCGTGAGGTCGTGTGCAAGGAGCCGTGACGGATCGACCTCGACGTGGATTTCCTTGAGATAACCTCCGAACGTCACCACGTCGGCGACGCCGGGCACCTGGCGGAGGATGCGGGAAATCGTCCACTCGAGCTCGGATCGCATCTCCTCATCGGTGTGACGATCGCTGACGACGTGAAATTGGTAAACCTCGCCAAGGGGTGTGTCGTCCGGCGCGAGCTTCAACTCGACACCCTCGGGAAGATCGGCCGCCTGCATCTTCTCCGTGACAATTGCCCTCGACCGGAACGGATCCGCGTCATCGTCGAATGTGAGCGTGACGAGCGAGAGACCAAAGAGGCTTTCGCTGCGCATCAGTACCATCTGCGGGGTGCCGTTGAGCACTCGCTCAATGGGTACCGTGACCTGCCGTTCGATCTCCTCAGGGGCGAGGCCGGGAAGCTGCGCGATGACCTGCACCTGCAGGTTCGTGACGTCGGGGAAGGCCTCGACAGGAAGTTCGAGGTATGTCTTTACGCCATAGGCGGCAATCGCCGCGGTGATCACCAGGACCGGCAGGCGCTTCCTGACGCAGAACTCAATCAGTGGACGAAGCATGGGGCGCGCCTCAGGTTTGCACTACAGGAGCTGATCGACGGAACCATCGAGCAGCAATGCGCCGCGGACGACTACTTTGTCGCCCGGGGCGATCCCCGACACGATTTGCACCCGTCCGTCCTCGGCGTGCTGGGCCACGACAACCGGCCGCCGCACGAAGGTGAGCGGATCCCTTTCCACGTACACGAACGACTCCTTGCCATCCTTGATGAGGATCGCCTCCGTTGGGAGTGTAAGGTTGACCGAGGCGCCGTCGATCTGCACTCGGCCGTACATACCCGGCTTCAGCGTGAATGGTGCGCGCTCGATCGCGATGCGGACGGGTGTTGTCCGCAGCCCCGTGGCAACGATTCCGCCGATCGACACCACGTGTCCGTCGAGCGTCCCGTTCAGAGAGGGCAACTGGACATGGACGCGCGCGGCTTCCCGCACGAGCGGCAGATCGCGCTCAAAGACGTCAGCGACGATCCATATCGCGGAAGGGTCGCCGACCTCGACGATCGGCTCGCTGCCTTTCGCGACCGTCATGCCGACCGTCGCGCGCCGGCTGATCACGCTCCCGCTGATCGGGGTGCGAACGACGACGCTCGTGCCGGTGCCCATACCGACGAACGCCACGTCAGCCTGGACGCGCGCCAGTTCCGCCTCGAGCTCCGACACGCGCGTCTCGGCGGCAATCCGATCACGCTCGGTGCCGACGCCCTGCTGCAGCATGCGGTTCTGACGGTCCAGCGCGCTGCGGGCTTCCCGCAGCGACGCCGTCGCCGTTTCGACCGCGGCGCGCATCTCCGCCGCATCAGGGCAATCAAGCGTCAGCAGCGGATCGCCTTCGCGAACGTGATCGCCGATCTGCACGTGGACGGTGACGATTCGGCCGTCGAGGGGAGCGCCGAGCTGTGACATGGCGCCATCGCGAAAGTCGGCGCGTGCTGGCGCGGTGACCGACTCGCCGCTTTTCGCACCCGACACCGTTTCGGTCGCGATGAACGGCCGCGATGCGTCACGGATGTGCACCAGACCGTCCTGCGGCGTATCAGGAACGTCTCGCGCGGATTTCGGGGTCGCGGCGGCGGGGGCCGAACATCCTGCCAAGGCTGCACCGATGCAGAGGCAAACGAATAGCAATCCGCTGACACGCATTGCGCGACGCGTCACAAACAGCGGGCCATCGCGATCGCCGGTCGAACGATGAACCGTCAACGACTTACCCGCAGCGAGTCGAGTTGATCCGGCACCATGTCGACGCATGCGCGCACAACCGCCACACAATTGCGATTGCTCGACAGCCGACTTCACGCCCCTCATGCTCTTGCTCCTTTCGCGCAGGCACGCAGGCGCACAACACCGCCGAGGTGTCGTGAGCAGAGGCGTGCGCACGGCAATGCGCCGCTTCGCGAGACGAAGATGAATGGAAACAACCAACCGCCCGCGGGTAGCGCGGGTGGCAGTTCAACCGTGGAGGGACGGAGGTGCGCGCGGACCTATGCCGGCGTCGAGCGCGTCTGCGACAGCCGACCGCAGCCCCGCAGCGACGAGAGTGGTTGTCGGCCCTGGACGGAACGCGAATGCCCGTGTGCGAAGGACAGCGGAATGCAACCGGCGACTGGATATCGCCAGCAGACGACCGAATGGCAATCCGGACAGCGTCGAACTCGACATCGCCATCGGGACGACGGACCTGAATGTGTCGAGGTGTGCTCGATGGAAATTTCCGACGCCGTCATTCACCCAGATGCCGACGACCTGCCGGCTCAATAAGGGCGTGGCGATCAGATCGGTGTCATGATCGTTATCCACGTCGAAGGCGTGGAATTCCAACGCGCCCTTTGTCGAGAAGAAGGCAAGCGTCTGCGAATGTCCAACCGAGAGATGAAGTTGGATACTGTATGCGGACCCGCGGTTTACCCGGTCCGCGACAGCGACATCAGGGGCTCCATCGGCGTCGAAATCAGCGACTATGATTGCCGCTCCGAGCAGGATACCCGCGGAGCCCGAGCGGATCGCGGCGCGCCGATCCCTCTCGCTGGCGTGTGATACAGCGGCGGTGTGTTGCGGCACCGCGACCGCGCTCGCGACCACCAGCAATACGCAGGCAAGAAATCGATGAAGCATTATTCCGGCAATCTCAGCGCCGGCCGTCCCGACGCGTCTAGCCGAGAGTATATACGAGGCACGGTGGAGTTCAGTGCTCTGCTCTCCATCGATCACGACTCGTTTGAACCGCGCGCCTCCAGAGACGTCCATCGCCATCGGCGTCACAATGGCGGCGTTCGGCATGGCGCGCATCCTGCTCACAAGCTGGGGATCATTCGGCGACGTATATCCGTACGTCGGTCTGGCCTTCGCGCTAAAAGATCGCGGGCACCATCCCGTGCTCGCGACCGCAGAGTTTTACCGCCCGCTCATCGAATCGCTCGGATTCGAGTTTCACCCGGTGGGGCCGATGATCGATCCGGCCGACCACGCGACCATCGAACGAGTCCTCGATCCAGTGCGCGGCGCCGACACGTTGGTCAAGGAGATCCTCCTTCCCTCGCTCGAGGCCGACTACGCGGCGCTCGACCGCGCGGCGCAGCAGGCCGACGTGATGGTCACGCACCCGATCACCTTCGCAGCGCCGATCGTGGCGCAGTCGCGTCGGCTGCCGTGGGTCTCTACGGTCCTTGCGCCGATGTCGTTCTTTTCAGCGACCGATGCCCCGGTGCTCGCACCAGCACCGACCCTCGCGCGGCTCGACCGCTTCGGATCCTGGTACGGGCGCATTGTGAGCCGGTTCGCACGCACCAGCACGGTTCGCTGGATGAAGCCGGTATTCGATCTCAGGCGCCAGCTGGGGCTCCCGGCCGGCGGGCATCCGTTGTTTGAAGGGCAGTTCTCGCCGACGCTGACGCTCGCGCTTTTTTCCCGTGTGCTCGCGTCGCCACAGCCGGATTGGCCACCGAACGTGGCGGTCACGGGCTCCGTTTTCTATAACGGTCCTGGGCTGCTCCAGCCGGCGCTGGAACAGTTTCTCGACGCCGGGCCCCCACCGGTCGTCTTCACGCTTGGCAGTTCCGCCGTTGCCGCTGCCGGCCGATTCTATGAAGAGAGTCTCGAAGCCGTCAGACGCCTTCGCGTGAGAGCGGTTCTTCTGACGGGAGGCTTCGAACGCAATCTTCCGCGCGACGCCACCAGCGCCGACACGTTCGTCGTCGATCGCGCGCCGCATCAGCTTCTTTTTCCGCGCGCCGCTGCCGTTGTCCATCCGGGCGGCGCCGGGACGCTGGCGCAAGCATTACGCGCCGGGCGTCCGATGCTGGTGGTTCCACACGCACACGATCAGCCCGATAATGCGGCCCGCGCGGCGCGGCTTGGCGTGGCGCGGACGGTCCGTCAGCAGCGCTACCTGGCGGCGCGGGTCGCACGCGAACTCGACAAGATGCTGAGTGATAGGCGCATTCACGCGCGCGCGGACGAAGTGGGCGCGATCGTACGGTCAGAAGGCGGGGCGGTTGCGGCCGCGGCCGCGATTGAAGCCGTCGCCCGGTAGCTCGAGAAGAAGCAGAACGCACGCTTGTGCTACTCTCTGGCGCGGCAACGCGAACCACTCCAGAAACTTTTTCAGGCAAATCGGAAGGAGAAGCTCGATGAGTAAGACGACTCAGACTTTTGTGGCGCTCGCGCTGTCGGCGCTCGCGATGACCGCCACATTCGCGCAGGGCGGTCGCGAAGGCGGGCAGCGAGGCGGCGGCGGGGCGCCCGGCGGCGGCGGCCAGGGTGGCGGCGCTCGTGGTCCTCAGCAGCCAATGAGCTTTTTCATCACCAGCGTCGGCAAAGGTGATGGCGCCAACTACGGCGGGCTCGCCGGCGCGGACGCGTACTGCCAGCAGATGGCAATGGCGGCGGGCCGGGGCGGAGCCATGTGGCACGCCTACCTGAGCACGCAGGGAGCGGGTGCGGTGAACGCGCGCGATCGGATCGGCAACGGCCCCTGGTACAACGCAAGGGGCCAGATCATCGCGATGGACAAAGGCGTGCTCCACGGCGACACGATCGACCAGGCCCGTGTCGGCAATGCCATGGGCAAGCAGATCTCGCTGACCGAGAAGGGCATGCCGAACAACGGCATCGGCGACATGCCGAACGAGCATGACATCCTCACGGGCTCGCGCCCGGATGGTACGGCGTTCACCGACGCGATGGACCATACGTGCATGAACTACACGAGCAACGCCGACGGCATGGGACAGGTGCAGCTCGGACACTCTGATAAGCAGGGTGGCAACAACAGCTCGTGGAATTCGGCGCACGGCAGCCGCGGCTGCAGCCAGCCGAATCTCGTGATGACTGGCGGCGCAGGCAAGCTGTACTGCTTCGCCGTGAATTAGGGCTTCGGGCTCAGGGCTCAAGGCTCAGGGCTCAAGGGACGTGGCTGAAGCCATGAGCCTTGAGTCTTGAGCCGTTGTCGCCGCCATCACACGATCAATCACTTCAAACAACTCGACGGGCTTGATTGGCTTGGCGACGTAGCCGTCCATGTCGGCGTCGAGGCATCGCCGCCGATCGCCCTGCATCGCGTGCGCGGTCAGCGCAATGATCGGCACGCGCGCCGGACCGGCCTCGCGCTCGCGCGTCCGAATCGCTGCCGTCGCCTCGAAGCCGTCCATCTCCGGCATCTGCAGATCCATCAGGATCAGGTCGAACCGATCCCGCGCGTTCAGCTCGACGGCTTCACGGCCATTGGTTACCAGAATCGGCGTATGGCCCCGGCGCTCGAGCAGATGTTGCGCAAGCTTCTGATTGACCGGATTGTCTTCCGCCACGAGCACGCGCAGCCGGTGGGCAGCTCGCGTGGGTGTGATCGATGGCGCCGCCGGTTCACGATCGACGTGCATCCGCAAGCCGATGACGCGACGAATCGATTCAAGCAGCGCTTGCTGACCAACGGGCTTGACCAGAAAACCATTCACAGCCGGTGTATGGGCGACGTCGTGTGGCTGATCGGCCGAGGTGAGCAGCAGCATCGGCGTCGACGCGCAGTTTGCCGATCGACGCAGCGCCGCCGCGACGTCGACACCCGACGTGCCGGCTATGTTCATGTCGATCAGTGCGACCGAGAAGGGGCGCGGTGCCTCCCGCGTGACCTGCGCAGCCTCGTCGCCGTTGGCAGTCGCGGTGGTGTGAATTCCCCAGCTCGACAGCAAATCGATGACGATCCGCCTGTTCGTCGCGTTGTCGTCCACGACGAGTGCCGACATGTCGACGAGTTCGTCGCTGCGGGGGAGGAACTGTGGTGCGATCGTCTGCGAGCTGACATGAAGCGTCACGACGAAATGGAAGGCGCTGCCGCGCTGCGCCTCGCTCTCGACCCAAATCCGACCGCCCATCAACTCGACCAGCTGCTGGCAGATCGTGAGTCCCAGCCCGGTGCCTCCATATTGCCGCGTCGTTGAACCGTCGCCCTGCGTGAACGGCCGGAAGATGGCCGCCTGTTTTTCCGGCAAGATGCCGATGCCCGTATCGATGACGCTGAAACGGAGCGACGCCCGATTGTCCTCACGCAGCCGCGTTCGTTCGACGCGCACGACGATTTCGCCACGGTCGGTGAACTTAATCGCGTTGCTGACGAGATTTCCCAGCACCTGACGCAGACGATGCGGGTCGCCGACGAGCGCGTCGGGCACCAGCGGGCGGATGTCGACCATCAACTCGCATTGCTTCTCGTGCGCACGCAGTGCGAAAGGCTTCAGCGTGTCGTCGAGCATCTGCCTCAGCGAGAAATCAATCGACTCCATCTGCAGTTTGCCCGCTTCGATCTTCGAGAAGTCGAGCACGTCGTTCAGGATGACGAGCAACAGCTCCGCCGAGCGATGCACGGTCTGCAGGTAGTCGCGCTGGACGGTGCTCAGTGACGTATTCAGCGCGAGTTCTGTCATGCCGATGATGCCGTTCATCGGCGTGCGAATCTCGTGGCTCATGTTGGCGAGGAAGTCGCTCTTGGCGCGGTTCGCCTCTTCGGCCGCATTTTTCGCATGCACGAGCGCCGCGGTCGCCTGATCGCGCTCGGTATGAAGGTTCTTCAGGTCGTTGGCCATCCGGTTCAAAATGTCGGCGAGCTCGCCGAACTCGTCGCGCCGCTCGAGCGCGATCGGCGTGTTCCAGTCACCCGCGCCTATCCTCATCGCGCCGCGCTGGAGGTGTCGCAGCGGCTTCGCCAATGCGTGAGCCATGAAGACCGCGGCGAACAGAATGAAGGCGGCACAGCCGACTTTGGCCCCGGTACTCGACCCGATCGCCTCGCCGCCGACCAGTACGAGCAACACGCCCGTCGCCGCGTAGAGGAGAAGACGTGTCTGAATCCGCATTGATGACGCTCCGAGGGGTGCAGCTTCCATACCCGTGGGATCGCTGTTGAACCGTGCGGAATTGAGAATCGGGTGTGCGGTCAGGACCCAGGCGCGTGCGAAACGGAGACGCCAGATCTCCCTGCAGGTTCCTGTTGCGTGAGGCAGTGCAGCGCGCCAAGACCCCAAACCAGATCGACTGCGTGGATGCCGACGACCTGACGCGTCGGCACGACCGATGCGAGCGTGTTCAGGGCGAGTCGATCGTTCGGGTCGTTGAACGTCGGAACGATCACGACACCGTTGCCGACGTAGAAGTTGGCATAGCTGGCGGGCAGGCGTTCGCCGTTCATGACCACGGGTCGCGGGAACGGGAGCGGCACGATTCGAAGCGGCCGGCGGAGATCGCGCGCCGCGTGTTCGAGGCGTTTCAGGTTGTCAGTGGAGCGCTCGTGATTTTCATCGCGTGGATCCTCTTCAACGGCCACGACGATTGTGTCGGCGCTCACAAACCGCGCCACATCGTCCACATGGCCGTGCGTGTCGTCGCCGACGCACCCTTCGCCGAGCCAGATCGTACGTGTCACGCCAAGCCAGTCGGCGAACTCGCGCTCGTAGTCGCCGCGCGTCATTCCCGGGTTGCGGACCTGGACGTCGCTCAGCAGCCATTCTTCTGTGACGAGCATCAGCCCCTCACCGTTGACCTCGATGCCGCCGCCTTCGAGCACGATCCGCTCGCCTGACGCACGACGCGGGTCCCCTCTCTCGAGTCCGGTGATGCGCGCTATGACCTTTCCAATCTCTGCGTCTCGCGTCCAGTTGTCGTATTTCGCCCAGCCGTTGAACGCCCAGTCAACCAGGATGACGCGTCCATCCTCGTCAACCGTTCCGGTTGGTGCCGAATCGCGAAGCCAGACGCGGTCCGTCGGAACGACGTGGCAGCGGACGCAGCCCCGCGGTACACCGTGAGCGTCGAGCGCCCGATGCGCGTCGCGCTGAACGCCTTCGTCGTCACACAGGATCTCAACATGTTCGTGAGCGGCAAGGACGCGAACAATCTCGGCATAGACCCATGGAATCGCGGCGAGCTTGCCCGGCCAGTCGGGCTCGTGGTGGGGCCAGGCAATCCAGGTTGCCCGATGCGGTTCCCACTCCGCAGGCATGCGCAGGCGTTTCACGTCAGCTTTGCTGTTCCGTGGTTCCGAGATAGCGGCTCAGGATGGGGCCGTAGGCGTCGACGCGGCGGTCGCGAAGAAACGGCCAGTTTCGACGGACGGATTCAATGAGCGTGGGGTCGCATCGCGCGATGAGGATCTCTTCCTGTTCACCAGCCTCGGCGGCATACCGGCCGAACGGATCCGCGACAAACGAATGTCCAAAGAATGTGATGCCGTTGGTGCCCGGCTCGTCTTCATGACCGATGCGGTTTGGTGACGCGACATAGACGCCGTTGGCGATGGCGTGACCACGCTGCACCGTGCGCCATGCTTCGACCTGTGCCTCGCCCGATTCATCCTTCTCCGCCGGGTGCCAGCCGATGGCGGTGGGATAGAAGAGCACCTGCGCGCCAAGGAGCGTCGTAATGCGTGCCGCTTCCGGATACCACTGATCCCAGCAGATGAGGACGCCGATTGTGGCGTAGCGGGTCTTCCAGACCTTGAATCCGTTGGCTTCGCCAGGGCGCTCGCCGTGGTAATCAAGGTGGCCGTCGCCTGGCGTGAAGTAATACTTCTCGTAAAACAGAGGATCGTCGGGGATGTGCATCTTCCGATAGACGCCGAGCAGCGACCCGTCCGCATCGATCACTGCGGCGGAATTTCGATAGATGCCAGCGGTCTGACGCTCGAAGAGCGGGACAATGATGACTACCTGCAGCTCCCGCGCAATCGCCTGCATTCGCTCGGTGGTCGGCCCGGGGATCGGCTCCGCCAGGTCAAACCGGTCGCATTGCTGCGCTTTGCAGAAGTACTGCGCATTGAAGAGTTCTTTCAGACAGATGATTTGCGCCCCGCGACGCGCCGCCTCGCGCACGAGCCGCTCGGCCCGCGCGACATTGGCGGCGACATCAGCGGTTGCGTGATCCTGGATGAGGCCTACAGTGAAGGGGGAGTTCGTCACGTCCGGACTACAGTCTACGGTCGAAACCGCTGCCCTTGCTCTGTTGCTGCGCCTGGGCGTATGATTTTTCGAATGTTTTCAGGTTCTTCGCCGGCTTTGAGGCTTATCCTGCCGGTTCCGCGCCCCGCAATGGCCATGGTGTATGTTTGCCGCATGGCCCGCAGCACCGGTGGGATGGGTAA
>JACXTT010005254.1_pt1 | contig 18902 bp, 12 predicted proteins | sample 9270951 | NCBI WGS metagenome assembly JACXTT01 (sample SAMN15532306, study PRJNA645909) | rock metagenome | isolation source: weathered quartz diorite | place: Puerto Rico | collected 2017-06-21 | reverse complement strand
GCCACGACCCATGTCCGGGACCGCACCAGGGCCTTCTCCAGGGCTGCGCAAAACAACGGCAGCAGGCAGATGGAATACAGGTACAAGAGATTGTCGGTCAGCGAAACGACATAACCCGACAGGGCGAACGAGACGCCGGCGGTCAACGAGCCCGCACGGGAAAGACTCAGCATTCGCCCTAAGGCGAAAGCCCCCAATGCCGCCAGCACACAGGAGAGAAGCGTCGATGCGCGGTAGGCATCAGGCACTGGGAAAAGAAAATAGAGCACCGTGAAGGGATGGAAGACGCCGATGCCCGATACGCCAATGAAGGGACACCCCGCTGCCTCATAAGGAAACCACTGCGGCAGTTCGCCGGTCATCAGCCGCTCGATCACGTACTGTTTGAGGGGGAGGAAATACCGAAAGGCGTCGCGCTTGATGAGCACGAGATCCCGTAGCCAGAGACCGTGATAGAAAGCGAGCGTGATGCCGATGAGCGCCGCGACGGCCATTCCCGTGGACAGTTTACTCGGGCTTCGCGAGGGCATTGATGCTGTATCCTGACGGGATCAGTTCCCTGAGCACGCCAGGTTCAGTTGGCAGCGGCTGCCCGCTTCTTAGAGCTGTCAGCGTATATCCTAATGTTCCGAGGATGTCGAGCAATTCTTCCAAGGAGTGTCCAGCCTCCGCAAGGGCGTAAGGCGCTAACTCCATGATGAGCAGGGGCCGTTCTCGCTTGAGCGTTGCCATGCCTCCGCGTAAAACTCGGCATTCGTAACCGTCCACATCCATTTTAACGAGACGGATCCTCTCGATTGCAGCGCGCTCAAGGTACTCGTCCAAGGATGTCGCATACGCACCATCAGTCGCCATCAACCTGCCGCCATGCTTCTGATGGAGATCACGCTGGCTCGTCAGTGGCCAACTCGCATGGATCCGCGGAACAAGAACAGCTCCCGGTTTCTCTACGAGCATAATTTGCTCGGCGAGAATCCTTTGGGACAGAGCTGGATTGAGGCCCACATTTGTGACCAGCTTATGAAAGGCGAACGCCGTTGGCTCAAAGGCCACGACTTTCCCGCCGGGTCCAACACAGCGGGCAAGGTGCAGGGTGTGCGCGCCGAGGTTCGCCCCAATATCCAGAACCACATCGTCAGGTCGAATGAGACGTCGGTAAGCCAGCAGCGTCATCCATTCGAACGCTCCCAAGAGGTAGATTGAGAGGTCGATGCCTTCTTTCAGATCAAGTCGCCACTTGATGCCTCTGCGATCGACCACGATTTCGTTGCTCAGCCCCAGAACCTTTCGCAGCAAAGTGACGGCATAGTAGGCAACCTGTGCAGCGGCAATTTTGGCTTTTGTGCTAAACACCGTGGGCTTTTCTCTCTGACCGGAGGTGTCCCATGCGGTTCGTCCTCCATCGGGTATGCGCGATGAGCCAGAGGCAGAGTAGGACACCGATCAGGGAGATACAAGCGCCTGCGCGGAGCAACGGAGTCTGGTAGGAAAACGCGACGACATGCGTGCCGGCCGGCACCGCCACTGCCCGCACGAGCGCGTTGGCCCGCAGGATCGGAAGCTCGACGCCGCTCTCCAGCGTGGCCGTCCAGCCTTTATCGTACGCGTCCAGGAGAATCAGGACGGCCGGCCGTGGAGTCTCCACGCGCACCCGCACTTCTTCGGGAGCATAGCGTTCGATCACGGCGGCGCCTTCGCGGGCGGGGCCTGGGAAGTTCGCGTCTGAAGTCTCAATCACGTCTACTTCGCCGGAGAGAAAATCGGGTCGTGCGATCAGAGTGGCGGGATTGACGGAAGAGTTCGCCCGCTCCGGTTTCCGCGAGAGGTAGGCCCTGGGCTTGGCCGGAACGGGGTTCCGGAACAATGCGAGGTCGTAATCGGGGCGCTCGGCGACGAAAGCTCCTGCAAACCGTTGCTGTTGAAAATGAGGCGTACGACCGATGTAATAGGTTACGTTGTACCGCGCGGCCACCGCTATTCCAGGCTTCTGCTGCAACAGAGCCAAGAACGACGGGCTTGGAACGGCCAGATAGCGAGTGGCTGTCTCGATGTGAAACTGGGCGTTGTGCTCAGCGTCAATGGCTTGGCGGCGATCTAAGGATACAGCCCCATGATAGCCAAGCCAGCGATAGACCTGTTCCGGGGCCACGACATCGGACCTGCCCATCGAGATGATCCGGAAGCGACCGGGTGCGAGCGTGCCTTCGCGCATCCTGAGTGCTTCGACCATGGACGGCATAAATGTGGCAGTTTCCACAGGCGCAGTGTGATAGGCGCTCAGGTTGGCGCGCGAAAGGTCCAGTATGATGATAGCTATCAGGAAGGCAAGAAGCAGTTCCAACCGTAACCATCTTCTCCGAATTCCGACCAGGATAATCCAGACGCCCAGCGCAGTGAGTGCGCTGTAAAGGAAAGCCAGAGCCGTCGAACTGGCCATCTCATGGGTCAAGGGTTCCGGTGCGCCAAAGCTGGCGGACATCCATGCGCTGGCGGCCCCGGTTTGAAGGCCGAGCCAGAAGCCTAGACAGATGATCGAGGCTGCAAGCCAGAAAACAGAACGTCCCGTTCTCGCCCACAACGTGTCGAATCCGGCGCCAGCGAGCATTGCGACCGTGAACGACACGACACCCATGAGTTTCTCTGGATACCGGAACGCCGACCAGAAGGGCACCACATGATAGAAAATTTCGTAGAGGCCGGCGTACTTTCCGAGGGAGAGCAAGAGCGCCAGGCCGCCCAGTAAGGCAAACGCGCGCAGGTCGCGCCTGTACCAGATCCCGAGGGTGGCCAGCCAGATCACGGGTACTCCCTGGTAGAGATTTTCCGCCCAAAGGTTCCCATACGGGGTATCGAAAAAAAAGCGCGCCACCGCCGTCGGATCAGCGTTCTCGCCTACTGGTCCCACTAGGACGGTCGCCAATCTCAGTGGGTGGGTCGACCAGATCATGGGCTGCTCCATGAAGAGGAGAGGTTGTGCACGTTCGCTGCCCATGAAGACTGCCCATGCCGGACCCAGTTGAATGCCAGCCAGTAGCGTTGCCAGCCCGCAAATGAGCGCCAGCCGGATGCCTGCATCACGGTAAGACCCAGGCGCGCGCATGCCTATCCAGAGCAGCGCGATGAAGAAGTAGTAGTATCCTGTCTGCACGTCGCCGTTCCAAAAGACCGTCGCCCAGATCACTGCGGGGACCGCCATCCAAGCACGGCTCTCGGCTAATGCCTTCTCGAGGCCGACGCAAAACAGCGGCAGGACGCAGATCGAGTACAGATAGAGGAGGTTTTCGGTCAGCGACACGACGAAGCCCGAAAGGGCGAATGAGACGCCGGCGATCAACGAGCCTGTGCGGGAAATATTCAGCGTGCGTCCCAGCACGAAGGCGCCGAGCGCGGCCAGCAGGCAGGAAAGGAGTGTCGACACGCGATACGCATTGGGCCCTGAGAAGAAAAAATAGAGCGCCGTGAATGGATGGAAGACGCCAATGCCTGATACTCCAAGGAAGGGACACCCCAGTGCCTCATAAGGAAACCACTGCGGCAGCTCGCCAGCCATCAGCCGCTCAAGCACATGCTGTTTGAGCGGGAGAAAATACCGAAAAGCGTCGCGTTTGATGAGCACGAGATCGGGCAACCAAAGTCGGTGGTAAAATGCAAGGATTATGCTGAGGAGCGATGCGACCGCCAGGCCGGTAGGCGACGTGATCCGGGCGAAGGGCCCTGGCCTGCTAGTGAGTTGCTCCGGGGATGCTGGCGGGATCATGCGTGGTCCTCTGAATGGTGTCTCCGCAGGCGAGCGTGTACGGGCAGCCCGAGACAGAGCAGGGCGCCGGTCAGAGAAGCCCAGGCCCCCGCCTTCAGCAGCGGGGTCTGGTAGGAAAACGTGACGACGTGCGTGCCGGCCGGCACGCACACCGCCCGCACCAGTGCATTGGCGCGCTGGAGGGGGACCTCTTCGCCGTTCTCGAGCGAGGCTGTCCAGCCCTTATCGTAAGCGTCGAGCAGGATGAGGACGGCGGGCTGGAGAGTCTCGACCCGTACCCGCACTTCTTCGGGTTTGTACTGCTCGATTGCGGCGTGTCCGCTTCTTGCAGGGCCAGGCAAGGTTTCGTCCATTGTCTCGACGACATCCACAGTGCCGTTTAGAAAATCAGGCCTGGCCAGCAAAATTGCAGGATCAACCGGTTCGGACGCGCGCTCCGGTTGCAGCGACAGGTAGGCCCGCGGCTTGACGGGGACTGGATTTCTGAACAGCGCGAGGTCGTAGCCAGGCAGTTCGGCGATGACCTCACGTGCAAGCTGCGGATTCTTCAAATGATGACGGCGGCCGACATAATAGGTCGTATTGAAACGTGCGGCGGCCTCCATGCCGACCTGCTGTTCAATGGTCGCCTTCGACATTGCCGCGAATACTGTACTGTAGCCCGGTAGATAGGGCCGGACTGTTTCGAGACGAAATTGAGCGTTGTGCTCCAGATCGAGAGCCTGACGGTGTTCCACTGCTTGTGCCCCGTACGGGCCCAACAACGGCTTGAGATGCAGCGGAGTTGCGAATGTGAATCGTTCGATTGTAACCATTCGAAAGCGCCCAGGGGCCAAGGGACCTTCCTGCGCCCTGAGCGCCTCCAAGAGGGGAGGGGTAAACGTTGCGGCCTCCACTGGCGCCGTGTGATAGGCCCCGACGTTGGCACGTGCAAGGTCCAGCGTGACGATCGTAACCAGAACAGCCAGAAGGAACTCGAGACGCAGGGCTCCTCTCTGAATCCCGGCCGTGACAATACCCACTCCCAACGCTGTGATTGCGCTGAAAAGAAATGCCTGGGCGGCAGAGTTCGTCACCTCGTGCACCAGCGCGGTCGGCGCCCCGAAACTTTCGCTGAGCCATACACCGGCAGACTCCGTGTGGAGGACGAGCCCTGCGACGAGTCCGACGGCTGCCGTTACAAGCCAGGGCGTCGTGCGGCCTTTTCCCGCCCGAAGCGCGTCAAGTCCTGCGCCTGCGAGCATGGCGACTGCGAAGGAGGCAACGCCCATGAGTTTTTCAGGGAATCGGAACGCTGACCAGAATGGGACCACGTGATAGAAGATTTCATAGAGCCCGCCGTATCGTCCAAGCGAGAGCAGGAGCGCCAGACCGCCCAGCAGAGCCAACGCGCGCAGGTCACGTCTGTACCACGTTCCGAGAAGAGCCAGCCCGGTCGCGGGAACTCCCAGGTAGAGACTCTCGGCCCACAGGCTCCCTATCGGGGTGCCGAAGAAGAAACGCGCCAGGGCACTCGGATCGGCCTCCTGTCCCACCGGCGCGGCCAGCATGGTTACCAGCCGCAGCGGATGGGTGGACCACAGGAGAGCCTGCTCGTGGAACAGGTTGGGGCGTGCACGTTCACTATTGGCGAAGACCGTCCATGTCGGTCCCAGTTGAATGCCTGCAAGCAGGACTGTCAGGACGACAACGAGCGTCAGCCGTAGCGTCGCCTTGAGACGAGGGATTGGGGAACGTGCCGTCGTCCACAGGAGCGCAATGAGGCCATAATAGTAGCCTGTTTGGAAGTCGCTGTTGAGCAAGACGGATGCCCACACCAGCGCGGGGGCCACCGTCCAAGCCGGGTCGCTGACCAGTGCTTTCTCGAGAGCGGCACAAAAGAATGGCAGCATGCAGGCCGGATACAGGTACAGCATATTATCGGTGATCGACACGACATAGCCAGAGAATGCGAAGATCACACCGGCGAACAACGCTCCTATGCACGAGAAGCGGAGGGTACGTCCCAATGTGAAGGCGCCGACCGCTGCCAACAGGCAGGACAGAAGCGTGGACACGCGATAGGCGTCTGGGACGGAAAACAGGAAGTAGAGCGCCGTGAAGGGATGGAAGATGCCGATGCTGGCGACCCCAATGAACGGACGACCGAGGGCCTCGTAGGGGAACCACTGCGGCAGTTCGCCAGCGGCAAGTCGATCGACCAGGTAATGCTTGAGCGGCAGAAAAAACCCGAACGCGTCCCGTTTAATGAGGACGAGATCCGGAAGCCAGAGATTGTGATAGAACGCGAGCGTGATCCCGCAGAGGACGGCCAGCGCGATTCCCGTGGGTGACCGCACCGACGTGATAAGCCTCCAACCGGAAGAACCCATCAGTAGTCATTCTCCAAGACGGCGAGTTAAGCGAGACTCGCTGTCAGACATTCAATTTTTGTAGAGGGCCACACGCCACGTGGGCGCTGGGCACGGATTCTAGGCGTAGGCCTTCGAAGAGGCAAGCGTAAACGTGTGCAACGCCACCGCCGGTCGTTTGACATTTACCGAGGGCATGCGTATAAGGACCGCGGTTGGAACCTGTTAAAGTCACGAAATGTTCAAGATCAAGAAAAATCGTAAAGAGGCGACGACCAATCCGGCCCACCTCGTCGATTCCGTCGGACAAGCCGCCCGTCAGGCACGCGCGAGCCTACGATGGCTTTTCGCCGGGATAGCCGTCGCAGTTATTGCGGGCGTGGCCGTTGGCGGATTTTTCTGGATGCGGCAGCAGGAGGAACGTGCGGCTGCCGATTTGTTGCACGCGGCGACGCGCAGCGTGTCTGAGCGATCTTTCCTGGGGGGACCGCCCCCGACGCGGAGCGCGGAGGAGTCGCAGAAAGCCGTCGTGACTTTCCGGAAAATCCTGACGGACTTTCCGCGTAGCTCGGTCGCCCCGCAAGCTGCTTATTTGCTGGGCAATACCCTCAGCGATCTCAAAGAATGGAGCGGTGCTGTCAGGGCCTACGAGGATTTCCTGGGCAGGTATGGGACTCACCGGTCCTTGGTTCCGCTGGTCTACCAGCGCATGGCCTACGTCCAACTGGCTCAGGGGAAAATCGAAGAGGCGGAAAAGACGCTTGCCGCCGTCGCGCAGATCAACGGCGCGCCCAACAGGGATCAGGCCTTGTTCGAACTTGGCAAAATCGACGAACTCCTGAAACGCCCGGAAGGTGCGCTGGCGCACTACCAAGAGATCGTGAAGGATCATCCGTCGTCGCCTTTCGCGGCGGAAGCCACCGTGAGGATCAAGACCCTCGATGCGCGTAAAGCCGCTCCGCTCCCGGCCGCGCCTGTACCGCCCAATCCTCCCCCGCAAAAATAATCCTCGCTTCCGGGAGCGCGCCCTCCGGCGGTGCTCGCACTAGCCTCCTTTTTCGGGTATTCTTTTTCAGCGAGAGGATGCTTGACGCTGTTGAACGCGGACGTGCACTCCAACCAGAGTGTGTATGGATCGGTGCCGGCGCTTCTGACCGCGACGGTCGTGGTGATCCTTGGGACTGCGTGGGTGGACCCGTCCCGACTGTGGCTGCTGTTCGTCCCGGCGACCTTCCTGATCATGGCGTTTGCGGGCGGTACGCTGGTGGACCGCGCCACCGGGGGCCTGCTGGCGGAAAACGAGGCTCCGCCGATGCTCACAGTGGCGATCCGCGTGGGCGTGGGACTGGCGTGCCTCTCTTTGCTTGCCGTGCTGAGTGCGCTCGGTGGCATGCTCTGGATTGCCGGGGCGGCGGCCGTACTCTTGCTGACGTACGGGCTGCTCTTGGCCTTTCGCGCTGGTTTGAAATTCCAGCCGAGCCGGAAAGATCTGTCAACTGCTGCTGGCGGCCTCGTGGTGGGGACTGCCTGGTTGGTCGCCTGGCTGTGGGCTACGATCCCGCCGACCTTTTTCGATGAACTGGGTTACCATCTGGTCGTTCCGCAACGTGCGCTGCTGACAGGGAAACTCCAAACCACGCCGTGGGTCTTCTTCAATCTGATGCCCCATGCCTCGGATCTACTGTTGTCATGGGGCATGGCCTTCGGGGGTGACCTGGGGGCTCGGGCGAACCTGTTCGGCTTGTGGGTGGCGTGTTCGCTCGGGGCGTGGGGGCTGGCCGAGGCCATCGCCTGGCCAAGAGTGACAACGTGGGCGGCCCCGCTCGTGGCCGGCGCGCTGGCGGCCTCGCCGACACTCTGGTTTCTTGCGACCCTCCCTTTCGCCGACACGTGCCTGGCAGTCGCTATGGTCACCGCCATCGCCATGCTCGTGTTCCCTCAATCTGGGCAGAGGCCCTGGGTGCCTCTCGGACTGGTTCTCGGACTGGCCGCGACGGTCAAATTGACCGGGCTGTATTGGGTGATGGCGGCCCTCGCGGCCGCGCTGGTGGCGGGGTGGCCGTGGCCTGTGCTCGGACGAGTGAGCCTGGTTGCCATGGCAAGCGTAGCCCCCTGGTGGATCCGGGCGGCCGTGCAGACAGGGAACCCGATCTATCCGGCCGGATTTACGCTGCTGGGCGGTCGACCCTGGAGCGACGAAAGCCAGGCCCGTGCGGCGGGCGACATCGCTCTTGGCGCAGGGGATCTTGGCCTAATGGGGCTGTTGCGTCTGCCGCTGGATCTCGTACAACAGCCGGAGCGCTTTGGATCGGCGGCGGATGCTGGTGTAGTAGCCTTCGCGGCGGTTTTCCTGGCCCTGGCCTCCCCGGCGCTCTTGAGATGGACTGGGATCGGCAGGCGCGAGCGGCGAACGGCCGGCATCGTGTCGGTGTTCGTATTGATGGCTGGCATTGGGTGGGTCATCACGTCCCCTACTCCAAGGTTCTTCGCCCCGGCGCTTGTCGTTGGCTTGGCGATGCTTGCCGGCTGGACGCTGTTTCTCGGGCGGACTGGCCAAGCGGTTGCGGTGTTGGTGCTACTTGCTGCCGGTGCCTGGGGGACGTGGCGGTTCATCGAACAGCATACCGATGCGTTCTCTTCTTTCGACGTGGCTCTCGGACGAGAACGCGCCGACGATTACCTGATCCGGCAGTTGGACCATTTCCGTGCGGCCCGCTTCGTGCGGGAAACGCTCCCGGCCGATGCCCGAATCCTCTTTATTGGCGAAACCCGGCCGTATTATTTCGCAAGAGAAGCGATGGCGCCGTCCGCTTACGATCGGCACCCGCTCCATCGCTGGGTGCTCGAATCTTCGTCTCCGGAGGCGCTTGCAGCGCGACTGGCCGGCGAAGGGTTTACCCACGTAGTCCTGAACGTGCACGAGTTCAAACGGATTCACGACAAGTACGGCGTTCTGACATTTTCCGGCGAAGGAGCCGAAGAGCACGACCGTCGCCTCAAGGCGTTGCCTGGGGTGCTACATCTGCTGTTCGCTTCAAACGGCATCTATGTGTTTGAGGTGCCTCGGCGATGATCTGCTTCAGCAGAACCAGAGGGAGCGGGGGCAGAGCGGGTCGTTACGACTTGGCTTTGATCGGCTGGGGTATGAGCAGCCACTCGCCCGGCTTGGGTTTGTCGGATTTGCCCAGGGCGTTGGCTTCGAGAATCGCCGCGACGGTGGTTCCGTGCCGGGAGGCCAGCAGGGTCCAGGTATCGCCGCGCCGGATCTGGTACCGTTTGGCACGGACCCGCTTCCAGTCCTGATAGGTTTCGAGGTTGCTGAGCAGGGTTTCTTTGCTGCCCACCGGCACCTTCAGATGGTACATGGGATCCGGCGGAGTCAGGCCTTTGCGGAGTTCCGGGTTGAGCGCCTTCAGATCCGCGTAGGAAACGCCTGCGGCCAAGGCCGCCGTCCGCAAATGAATCGGGTGGGTAATGAGCACTTCTTCGTATTCCACCGGCGTCTGAGACGGAACGGCGAATCCGAAACGGGCCGGGTCCTTGGCAATCAGGGCGGCGGCCAGGAACCGAGGCACGTACTCTTTCGTTTCTCTTTTTAAGAGCTTGGTGTCGGTGAGATCCCAGAAGTCGTCGGCTTGTGCACGGACGAGCGCGCGTCCGACCTTCCGCTCTCCCGCATTGTAGGCCGCCATGGCCAGAGGCCACGATCCGAAGAGTTGGTATAGGTCCCGCAGGTATCGAGCGGCGGCAACCGTCGACTTCACGGGATCTCGTCGCTCGTCGATCCAATTGTCCACCCGAAGGTCGTAGGCTTTGGCTGTTGACTTGATGAATTGCCACGGTCCGACTGCCTTGGAGCGGGAGACGGCGTTTGTACTGAATCCGCTTTCAACCAGGGACAGGAAGACCAGATCGACTGGCAGGTTAAACTCCGTAAAAATCCGCTCTACCATCGACCGGTGGCGTTCCAGGCGACCCAGCCAGATTTCAAATCGGTCGCGGATGTGGAACGAGAAAAACTGCACGTGCTTGTCCACTTTCGCGGTCCTGATGATCGGGACATCAAAATCCAGGGTTTCAGACGTGTCAGCTGTCTCAAGAGGCAGCTTTCCACCAAGGGACGCCTCGAGCATGACCTCGGCCGATTGGGCCGTCGCTCGGATCGAGAAATCGAGTCTCGTGGGCGGGCCGGAGGCCTCGACCGAATCGAGTGTGGTATTCGGCGGGATCGGGTAGAACATTCCCTTGAGCGGCTCGCCCACGGATGAACTGAGCCGGACGGGTTCGTCCAAACGGTACAGGTCGGAAGGCCAGGCCCACCCATCAGCCGTAAGAATGGCCGAGGCCAAGCCGCCTGCACAGAGAGCGATCGTCCGAACACACACGAACATAGGGTACTCCCGCAAACCATCTACTCTAAACGAAGAGCCTGTTGAAAGCAAGTTACAGAGCACTCCACGGGTCTTCTAGGCTCTTCAAATAGCTGATTTCCCGTTCACTTAGGCCTTTCGGTCACCTTGACACGTTTCCGACCGTATGATAGCGTGGCCGAGCAGTCAGCCATCAAGAAATTTCCCTGAAATAAGGAGACCTACGGCATGCTGAAACGGTACCTGTTGGCTCCAGGGCCGACCCAAGTTCCCCCCGAAGTCCTGCTGGCTATGGCCAGGCCGATGGTCCACCACCGGGCGCCCGAATTTGCCGCCATGTTTGCGGAACTTCGGGCTGACCTCAAATGGCTCTTCCAGACCCGCCACGACGTACTGACACTGGTTGCGTCTGGAACCGGCGCTATGGAAGGAGCAGTCTCCAATTTCCTCTCGCCTGGTGACAAGGCCTTGTATGTCAACGGCGGCAAGTTCGGCGAACGCTGGGGGAAGCTCTGCAAGACGTTCGGGGTCAATGGAATTGAGATCAAAGTCGAATGGGGGGAGGCGGTTGATCCCCAAGCGGTGGCCGACGTCCTGAAGAAAGATCCCGCCATCAAGGCGGTCTATGTGCAGGCAAGCGAAACGTCCACCGGTGTCGCCCATGATACCCGGGCGATCGCCGAGATCGTGCGGTCCCGCGAGGAGACGATTCTGGTGGTGGACGCCATCACGGCTCTTGGGGTGTTCGACCTCAGGCCCGATGAATGGGGGATCGACGTGCTGGTGGCGGGCTCTCAGAAAGCGATGATGCTTCCCCCGGGCCTGGCTTTCGCGAGCGTGAGCGACAAAGCCTGGCGACTGGCCGACAAGGCCAAGAACGCGGCCTTCTATTTCAATTTCAAGAAGGAGCGGGAGGCCCAGCAGAAGAATCAGACCGCCTACACTGCCGGTGTGTCGTTGATGATCGGGCTCAAGGAAGTGCTGAAGATGCTGAAGGCCGAAGGCCTCGGCAACGTCTTCGCGCGTCATACCAAGATGGCTCACGCGATGCGGGAGGGGATGAAGGCAGCCGGCCTCTCGATCTTTCCGAAACAGAGCCCCAGCGATGCGCTCACGGTCGTCTCGGCGCCGGCCGGCGTGGACGGCCAGGCGGTCTACAAAAATCTGCGCGAGCAGTACGGGATCACGGCGGCCGGCGGGCAGGATCATCTTAAGGGCAAAATCTTCCGGATCTCGCACATGGGCTACATGGACACCTTCGATGTCATCCAGGCGCTCGCCGCCACTGAAATGGTGCTCAAAGGGCTCGGCCATCCTGTGAAGCTCGGGTCGGGCGTGGGGAAAGCCGAGGAGCTTTTGCTCGCGAAATGAAAATTCTTGTCAGCGACAACCTCTCCAAGCAAGGGGTGGAGATCCTTCAGAAGGCCGGTCTGACCGTGGACGTCAAGACCAAGATGCCCAAGGACGAACTGCTCCGCGAGATCAAGAACTACGAGGGACTGATCGTCCGCAGCGGCACGAAGGTGACGGCCGAGGTGATTGCCGCTGCCGAGAAGCTCCGGATCGTCGGGCGGGCCGGGTCCGGCCTGGACAACGTGGATACCGCCGCCGCCACCAAGCGCGGCATCGTGGTGATGAACACGCCGGGTGGCAATACCGTGACGACGGCCGAGCATACTTTCGCGATGATCTTTGCGCTGGCTCGCAAGATTCCGCAGGCGACCGCTTCGATGAAGGCCGGCAAGTGGGAGAAAGAGAAGTTCATGGGCGTGGAGCTCTACAACAAGACTCTCGGCATCGTCGGCATGGGCCAGATCGGGAGCCACCTGGCGAAGCTGGCCCAGGGAGTCACGATGACCGTGATCGCCTATGATCCCTACCTTGCGGAGGAGCGGGCCCGCAAGATGGGCATCGAGATCATGGGCCTGCCCGAGCTGTTCCGCCGCGCCGACATCATCACGGTCCACACCCCGTTGACGGCGGAAACACAGAACCTTATCAGCCGCGCGACGATCGCGACGATGAAGGACGGCGTGCGCATCATCAATTGCGCCCGCGGGGGGATTATCAACGAGCAGGATCTCTACGAGGCGCTGAAGAGCGGGAAGGTCGCGGGCGCCGCCTTCGACGTGTTCGAAGAGGAGCCGGTCAAGCCCTCCCATTCGCTGCTGACGCTCGACAACTTCATCTGCACGCCGCACATCGGCGGGTCCACCACGGAAGCCCAGGAGAACGTGGCGGTCGGGATCGCCGAGCAGATCGTGGACTACCTGACGCGCGGGATCGCGCGAGGCGCAGTCAACATCCCGTCGGTGCCGGCCGAACTGCTGCCGCGGCTGCAGCCCTACATCACGCTCGCGGAAAAGCTGGGATTGCTGCACTCCCAGCTGTACGGGGGCGGCATCGAACGCGTGACGATCGAGTACAAAGGAGAAGTCGCGGGCGTCAATGTGGCGCCACTTTCTATCGCGGTGTTAAAAGGGCTCCTGACGCCGATCTTGGAGGAGACCATCAACTATGTGAACGCGCCTGTGGTGGCCCGCGAGCGCGGGATCGAAGTCAAAGAAGTGAAGAGCAGCGACGCGGGAGACTTCACCAGCCTGATCACGATCCAGGTGGAGGCGGAGAAGAAGACCAGCCGGATCGCCGGGGCGCTCTACGGCCGGCGTGATCCCCGGATCGTCCAACTGGATAATTTCCGCGTGGAGATCGTGCCGGAAGGACACATGCTCTTCATCCTGAACTACGATCGTCCGGGCGTGATCGGCCAGGTCGGCCAGGTCCTCGGCGAGCACCAGATCAATATCGCCCGCATGCAATGCTCGCGCGAAGAAAAGGGAGGACAAGCCCTGCTGATTGTCGGGGTGGACGCGTCCTTGCCCGCGGAAGTGCTCCGCGCCGTCACCGTCGCCAAGAACATCATTTCGGTCAAACTCGTGCGCCTGTAGCCGGCCCCGCCGGCTGGTCCCGTGATGATGAAACCCGCCCGCTCTCCCATACCGCAAGGCGTCGCGACGTTTTTGCCCGTCGCGGCGGAAGAGAAGCGCGCCGTGGAAGAGCTCGTCTTTGCGGTCTTCACGGAACGCGGCTATTGCGAGATCATCCCACCCACGTTCGAATACCTGGACGTCCTGGCCCCCGGGCTTGACGCCGAACTCATCGAGAAGTCCTACAAGGTGGTGGACCGGGCGACGGGGCGCATCCTCGTCATGCGACCGGACGTGACGGCCCAGATCGCCCGGATGGTGGCGATGGGCATGGTGGACCAGCCGCTGCCGCTGCGGCTCTGTTACAGCACGAATGTCTTCCGCTACGAACCGGAGCACGCCGGCCGCGACCGCGAGATCTTCCAGATCGGCGTCGAACTGATCGGCCCCAAGGGCACGGCGGCCGACGTCGAGCCGATCATGGTCGCGGCGGAGTGCCTCCGGCGCCTGGGCATCACCGCATTTACGATTGCAATCGGGCAAGGCGCGTTCTTCAATGCCCTGCTGCGCCGGACCGGCGTTTCTGAATCCGTACAACGCAGTCTCCGTGAAGCGGCGGCACGGAAAGACGTCCCGCGGATGGAGTCCTTGCTCGGGAACGCCGGCGTACGGGGACGCGCCGCCAAGGCGCTCCTGGCGGTCCCCGAGCTGTTCGGGGGCTACGAGACGCTGGAGGAGGCGGCGCGGCTGGCGCCTCGGAGCGAGGATTGCCGTCGGTCGCTGGCCCGGTTGCGGGAGGTATGGGAGCGAATGACGGCGGCGGGTTTGGGGGACCATCTCCTGCTGGATATGGGAGAGATCCGACGGATGGAGTATTACACCGGACTGGTCTTCGACATCTATGCCGACGGGTTGGGCGCGGAAGTCGGGGGCGGGGGACGGTATGACCATCTGATCGGCCGGTTCGGGCGGGAAGTCCCGTCCACCGGATTCGCATTCGACCTGGATCGGCTCCTGCAGCTTCGCGCCGTCCAGGGCGGTCGGGCGGCGGCCGGCAAGAAGGGGAAGCGCCGATGACGCCCGGTGGTCGATCCGAGCGCGCCCTTCGCGCCGATCCTGCGACGCTTAAGCTGCCCCCGCAGAACATCGAGGCGGAGCAGTCCGTGCTTGGGGCCGTTCTCCTGGACAACCAGGCGCTCTACAAGGCGCTCGAAGTCATCGGATCGGATGAGTTCTACCGGCCCGCACACCGTCGAATTTTCGAGGCCATGATCGAGCTGTCGGAGCAAAGTCAGGTCGTCGACCTGGTGACCCTGACGGATCATTTGCAGCACGCTGGGACCCTGGAAGGGATTGGGGGCAGTTCGTATCTGACCGATCTGGCGCAATCCGTCGCGACCGCGTCCAGCGTGACCCATCATGCGAAGCTCATTCACGAAACCGCGATCAATCGCACGCTCATCGGGGTGGCGACGGAAATCGTGACGCGGGGGTATGAGGGCACGAAGCGCGTCGACGAGTTGCTGGATTATGCCGAGCGGAGCATCTTCGGGATCGCGGAGAGCCGGCTGAAGAGATCATTCAGTCCCATCAAAGATGTCGTCAACAGCACGGTCGAGCACATCAACAAGCTGTACGAGCAGCAGGAGAAGATCACCGGCATCCCGACAGGCTTTGCCGATCTGGATGAGAAGACCGCCGGTCTCCAGCCGTCCGATCTCATCATCATCGCCGGGCGGCCGAGCACCGGCAAGACCAGTCTGGCGCTGGGCATGGCCTTGAATGCGGCGTTGCACAAACCGAAGTCGTTCAAGGTGGCCGTCTTCAGTCTGGAAATGTCCAAGGAACAACTCTGCATGCGGCTGTTGAGCGCGGCCGGTTCGCTCGATATGCACCGGATCAGGACCGGCCAGCTGCATCGGGAAGACTGGTCGAACCTGACCCGCGCCGCCAGCGCGTTGACCGAGAGCAAGATTTACATCGACGACACGCCGAGCATCTCGGCGCTGGAAATGAGGGCGAAGATCCGCCGGCAACGGGCGGAGACCGGCCTCGATCTGGTGGTGGTGGATTATCTCCAATTGATGTCCGGGACCAGCGACAGCGAAAATCGGCAGCAGGAGATTTCCGACATCTCCCGATCGCTCAAATCCGTCGCGAAGGAATTGAACATCCCGGTTGTGGCGCTCTCGCAGCTCAGCCGGGCGGTGGAGAGCCGCCAGGACAAGAGGCCGCTGCTGGCCGACCTTCGGGAGTCGGGTGCCATCGAGCAGGACGCGGACCTGGTCATGATGATCTACCGCAAAGACATGTACGCCGGCCAACAGAGCGAGGTCGAAGAGGATGTGGCGCCCGACCATGTTGCGGATATCATCATCTCCAAACACCGCAATGGACCGACGGGCGTCGTGCACCTGACATTCCTGCCGGAGTACGCCAAGTTCGGGAACTACATCCGGGAGCAGATTTGACTCTCCTCGGGCCCGCCCCTATAATCCGCCGAGAGAGCAACCGGTGAATTTCGCGTCACGTTCCTGGAGGCGGCCATTTTCACTGCCATTCTACGTCTGAGCGCATGCGGTTCCTGCTTTCTAGCCGTGATGGCCGGCGTCCCGTCGGTTGTTCATGCCACCGAACGGGATGCCACCGCAGTCCCATCGGAGCGAGTTCCGGACCCACAGGCGTACTACTATTTCGTGCGCGGGTACCAGGCCGAACTGGCCAATGATGCCGCGACGGCTCAGGAAGAGTACCTCAAGGCTCTTGCGCTTGATCCTGCCTCTGCGGCGCTCCACCTCCGTCTGGCGACCCTCTACCATACCCGGGGCGAGCATGGAAACGCCCAGGCCCATGCCGAAGCAGTGCTTGCCAAAGACGCCGCTAGCCTCCCGGCTTTGAACATCCTGGCTGCGGTCGCTGTGGCCACGGGCCGTTCCGATCGCGCGATCGGGTACTACGAGCGGATCGTGGCAATACGGCCGCAGGAAGCGCAGGCTTATTATTCGATGGGCATGCTCCTGGCGGGTCAAAAACGGTATGAGGAGTCGGAGCGGATTCTCCGTCAAGGCATCGCGATGTCGCCGGCATCGTCGCCGACCGGCTATCTGTACCTCGGCCACGTGCTGGCCGAGCAGAAAGCGTGGGATCGGGCCGTGCAGGCCTATCGGGATGCCCTGGCCGTCAATCCCGGCTTTGACCCGGCCTATCTGGGGTTGGCCGCGACGCTCGAAGCCCAGGGCGACACGACGCAGGCCATTACGACGCTCCAAAAATATCTGCAGGAGATCAATCGGAACAATCGGGAAGTGCGCCATCGCCTGGTCCGGATTCTGTTGACGCAGAAGGCCTATGAGCCGGCGCTTGCTCTGTTGCGCGAGACCGTCGCGGAGTCTCCCGGGGACGTGGAAGCCCAGCTTCGCATTGGTCTGATTTACGGTGAAATGAAGGCGTTCCCGAAAGCAATCGAACAGATGAAACTCGTGCTGGCGTTGCGGCCGGACGAAATGCGGGTGCGCGACCACCTGGCCTACCTCTATGAGGAGATGAAGGACTACGAGAGAGCCATTGCGGAATACGGGGCGATCATCCAGGCCGATGAGCGGTTCGCCGATGCGCATCTGCACCTCGGGTATCTGCTCTATCGTCTGAAGCGCACCGAGGAGGCGCTTCCGCATTTTCGCCAGGTGATCGTCCTGAATCCCAAGCTGCCGGATGCTTATCTCATGCTGGGCCTGGCCTTACTGCAGGCGTCGCGGCATGAAGAAGCGGTCGCCACCTTTCGTGAAGGGCTGCAGCAGCACCCCGACAGCGCCGACTTCCACTTCAACCTGGGCACTGCCTATGACAAGCTGGGACGGTTCGACGAACTGGTCAGTGAGATGCAGGAAGCCATCCGATTGGACCCGAAGCATGCCGATGCCCTGAATTATCTCGGTTATACGTTTGCGGAGCGTGACATGCGGCTGGAGGAGGCCGTCGGGCTGATTAAGCGGGCGCTTGTGGTCAAACCGCAGAACGGCTACTATCTCGATAGCCTTGCGTGGACCTATTTCAAAATGGGACGGCTGCACGAGGCGCTTGAGGAAATGAAGCGGGCCGTGGCGGTGGTGCCGGACGATCCCGTCTTCTTCGAACATCTGGGCGAGATTTATCTCACCCATAATCTCACGTCCGATGCCCGCGCGGCTTGGTTGCGCTCTCTTGAGCTTGATCCGGCTAATCGAAAGTTGACGGAGCGGTTCAAGGCAAAGGGGTTCTGGGATGCGGCCGCCGATGAGCGGATCCGCAAAGCGCAGCACACGCAGTCCGATAAAGCCCTGTGAAGGCTCTCCATCGGTGACAATTTTTTGTGCGGCGGTGCCAGGAATCGTCTTTTTCTTAGTGGTAAACCGATAGCGTGGCCTGTAACAGCTTGTTTTATTACGAACTCGCGGGGATCGGCTTCGTGGCAAAGATTTTGCGCGTCTAAAATATTGGGCACCTGCGGGTTCGCTGGTCCAGCCGGGTAACCAGTGGGGATGCGGAGAGGCTCTGGGTACAGCCTTACAGGAATAATCGATGGTCAGACGGACGCTGAAGAGGCCCCAAGGTTTTACCTTAATTGAGCTGATGATCGTGGTGGCGATCCTCGGGATTCTGGCGGCCGTCGCGATTCCCAATTTTATGCGGTATCAAGCCAGGGCCAGACAGGCTGAGGTCAAACTTGCTCTCGGAGATGTCTGGATGAAAGCACAGCTTCTGAGTCAGGTAAACGGCACGTACGCGATCACTAACATCAGTCAGTTTGAATATGTCTTTCAAGGGACGCCCCGTTATTCGCTCTGGTATGACGTCAGCGGCACGCCCACGGCCATTCCAGGAGGAAGCACAGCGACGAGCCCTTGTAATGTGAACGTCGCCCCAGCCGGCGTTTTCGTGGGAGCCTCGGGGTTTACAGCGGGGGCGAGGGGAAACATTGATGGGGATCCGACCTGCGATGACTGGCTCACCAACGACACCAAAGCTCTCACCAATACGGTGGATGATGTTGCGCTCTAGGGCGTCGGTTTGTTCTGTTAACAATGGGCGCAGCATAGATTCCGAAAGCGACAATTTGGGCTGTCACGGTGGCCAAAAATTGACCATGGATCCGGCTGGATGCTGATAAGGTTGTGCTAACTACTTTGATTTGTGCTTGTTCGAGGCGAAGGGGGATGGCATTGATATTGCTTAGTTTTAATAAGCGATGCCTGCCGATGAAGGGAGAGTGAAGGATTTTAAGAAGATAGAGATAGATATTGGGGTGTGAGCGCCGCCTATTGCGGGGACGGTCTCACGAGGGGCGAACCTTTTTAGGGACAAGGAGGATATGGGTGATGTTTAAACGGATGAAAGAGAATCAGGGCTTCACCTTGATCGAGTTGATGATCGTGGTGGCGATCATCGGGATTCTGGCGGCGATCGCCATCCCGAACTTTATGACCTATCAGGCCAAGGCCCGGCAGTCGGAGGCCAAGGT
>JACXTT010005253.1_pt1 | contig 18903 bp, 13 predicted proteins | sample 9270951 | NCBI WGS metagenome assembly JACXTT01 (sample SAMN15532306, study PRJNA645909) | rock metagenome | isolation source: weathered quartz diorite | place: Puerto Rico | collected 2017-06-21 | reverse complement strand
CCGCGCCGCCGCCGCCGCCGCGGGCGCTGCGGCGGCGCTGTCGGGCGAGCCCATCGATCGGGACGCCCTAATCGGCGTGTGCCGCGCCGAGGCGAAGCACCGCATGTCCGAGCTGGCCCAGCTCCTGATCCCGGCGTACGGCTGGGACGACCTCCTGCTCCCCCGGGACGCGCTCGCGAAGCTGCGGGAACTGGTGGGGCAGGCGGGGGTGGGGGCCCAGTCGCGGGTGCTGGAGGAGTACGGGTTCGGCGCCCGGTTGCCGCGCGGGCGGGGGGTGACGGCGCTGTTCGCGGGGCAGAGCGGCACGGGGAAGACGATGGCGGCCGAGGTCATCGCGGGAGAGCTCGAGCGCGAGCTGTACCGCGTCGACCTGGCGCGCGTCGTGAGCAAGTACGTCGGCGAGACCGAGAAGAACCTGCGGCGGATCTTCGCCGAGGCGGAGCGCGCCCGCTGCGTGCTGCTGTTCGACGAGGCGGAATCGCTCTACTCGCGCCGCATTTCCGACGTGCGGGACAGTCACGACCGCTTCGCCAACATCGAAGTGAGCTACCTGTTGCAGCTGCTCGAGGACTGCCGCTGGGCTGTGATCTTGCTCGCCACGAACCGGCGCGAGGCGATCGACGAGGCGTTCCTGCGCCGCTTCCGCTTCGTGGTCGACTTCCCGCTGCCCGATGTCGATCTCCGCAAGCAACTGTGGCGCCGCAGCTTCCCTCCGCCGGTCGACGTCGGGGGCGTGCGCTTCGACGTGCTGGCCGAGCGGCTGCCGTTGAGCGGGGCGAGCATCAAGAACATCGCCCTCGCCGCCACCTTCCTCGCAGCGACCGACGGCGGCCGCGTCACCGCCCAACACGTCGGCCACGCCGCTCGCCGCGAGCTCGAGAAGCTCGCCCGCCCGGCCCCGTTCGACGACAAGGAGCTGCTGGCGTGAAGCTGGCCGCCGCTCCGCTCGCCGAATCGGTCACCGCGGTCAAGCCGGGCGTGGTGCAGCGCAAGTGCGCCTGCCACGGCACGTGCGACAGTTGCCGCGAGGAGAAAGAGAAGGAGCGCGTACCCGGCACGGTGCAGCGGCGGGCGAGTCCGGCGGGGGGAGGGGCGGCGTCCCAGCTCTCGAGCGCGGTGGCCCACCGCATCCAGGCTACGGCACGCCAAGGGGGCGACACGCTCCCCGCGGGGACCCGGTCCGCCTTCGAGCCGCGGTTCGGCGGCCACGACTTCTCCGGCACCAAGGTGCACACCGGCGCGGCCGCCGACCGCCTGGCCCGCGACCTCGGCGCGGAAGCGTTCACCGTGGGGAACCACATGTTCTTCGCCGCGAACCGCTACGAGCCCGCGTCGCCCGCCGGTCACAAGCTGCTGGCGCACGAGCTGACGCACGTCGTGCAGCAGGCGCGGGGCGGCGGGGCGGCGCCGCAGACGAAGCTCGAGCTGGGAGCGCCCGATAGCGCCGCCGAGCGCGAGGCCGACCGCGTCGCCGAGGCTGTGGCCGCGGGAGCCGCCGCGGGTCCCATCACGGCGTTCGGGGCGGAGACGGTGCGACGGGTCGCTTCGGTGCCATGCCTCACGCCGACTGACACCGAGAGTGTGTGCGACGACCGCACCACGCTCCCGTGCTGCTCCCCACTCCGCGGCGGCGGGCGGCGGGTCGTGCTGCCGACGAACGTGCCGCTCAAGCTCAGCCGCGACAAGGCGCGCGACGCTCCCGACCTGAACGCCCTGCTGACGCGTTACAAGAACGCGGCCGGAGCCAAGGCGCTCAGTTCCCGGCACGCGGGGCGCTCCACGAACACGGAAGGACTGTGGGGGCTGTGGGCGGCGGTGCGCGGCCCGGCCGCGACCGAGATCATGAACCAACGGGGCCCGCACGCCGCGTTGCGGCGCGCCTGCTCGCCCGACCACATCATCGAGCTCCAGGTAGGCGGCGCCGACAATGGCAACAACCTGCGCCTGTTGGAGCGGACACGAAACGAGCGGGCAGGCCGCGAGCTGAACCAGCAGCTGCGCACCCTCAACACCACCTTCCTCGGCGCCGCCTATCCCGAGAACGCCTTCGTGGAGTTCACCGAAGTCGTCGTCGAAGGCGGCGCGCTCAAAGAGGACGACGTCTGCCTGGTCGGAGAGCAGACGATCCCCCAAGGGGCGGCCGCGCCGGGAGAGACGCCGCTCCAGTTCACGGTGGGCGGGAACCCGGTGCGCATCACGTACGGCGCCTCGGGCGAAATCTCCCGCACGCATCGCTACGCGGTTCCCGGTCTCGAGCTCCAGTCCGTCGCGTCCGGCGCCACGCCTCCCACCCTGGTTGCGAACGTGTCCGATCGGATCCGGCGGATGCCGTTCCTCAAGGGGCACACGTATCCCGACTTCCAGCTTGTGGTGATCGACGGCGTCCTGCACCTGGCGCCGACCGCGCCGCCCGACGTGCGGCTCGTGTTCCCGTTCCTGAGCGAGGCCGCGATCGTCCCGCGGTTCGAGAACGGCCAGTGGGTGGCTATCGGCGACTTCACGCCCACGCTCCCGCTGCTACGCTTCGCGCAGGTACATCTCGAGATCCGCAACCAGCAGCTGCAGGGCGGTCTCGCCGTTCCGCCCGACCGCCTGCGCCAGGCGTTGCCCATCCCCGGGCTCACACTCGACCTCGTGAACCTCGTGATCGGCATCGCGAACGATCAGTTCTCGGCCACGGGGGGCTTCGGCTTCCGCTACGGGACGCTGGCGTCGGGCCAGGTCGCCGCGGCCTTCACCGGCGGCCGCTTCACGGCGGACGGCACCATCGACTTCAACGTCCCCGGGCTCGACCAGGCGCGGGGCGAAGCGCACGTGCGCGACGGCCGCTTCTCGGCGCGCGTGACCCTCGGGAAGGACAAGATCCGCTTCCCCGGCGTCAAGTCGGCGCGCGTCGTGGTCGACGTGGCGGACGGCCTGCTCGCGGGCACCGGGACGGTGGTGCTGGGGATCCCCGGCCTGGACGACGCGTCGCTCGCCTTCACCGCGAACTCGCAGGGCCAATACGCGCTCAGCGGCACCGCGAGCGGCCGCATCCCCGGGCTGCGCGATCCCCGCATCACGATCACCTACGCCGACGGCGCGCTCAGCGGCGTGGGGCACGCGGGGTTCGCCATCCCGGGGCTCGAGGGCGGGGCGATCGACCTGCGCTACGCCGCCGGCCAGTTCTCCGGCACCGCCAGCATCGATTACCGGCGCGGCCGCCTGAGCGGGCGCGTCACCCTCAACCTCAGCCCCGCCCACAAGCTGAGCGGCGGCGGCCAGCTGCAATACGAGATCGCCCCGGGGCTGGTCGCGATCGTCGGGTTGGAGGTACCGGAGACCGGACGCCCGCGCGTCTCGGGCGAGCTGCGACTCCCCGACCCGATCGTGATCTTCCCCGAGCGCAGCTTCAACAAGCGGCTGTTCGGCATCTCGATCGACATCCCCATCTTCGGCATCTCGTTCGGCCGCAGCAGCATCGGCATCATCGCGAATATCGCCGCGGGGATCGACGCGCGCGCCGGGATCGGCCCGGGCCAGATCCGCCGCCCCCGCATCATCGCCGCGTTCGATCCCAACGACGAGCGCGGCGCGGCGAGCTTCCAGGCCTCGGCCGAGCTGTACGTGCCGGCGTCGGCGGAGATCGTGGTCTTCCTGAGCGGCGGCATCGGGGTGTCGCTCTTGATCGTGAAGGCGCTGGGCGGGATTCAGGCGAACGCGTCGGCGGGCCTCATGGGCGCGCTGGTCGTCCCGATCGAGCTCAAGTACCAGGCGGGCAAGTTCACCGTGGATGGCAGCGCCGAGCTGTTCGCCCAGCCGCGGCTGCGGTTCCAGCTCGACGCGTTCGTCAAGGTGCAGGCCGACCTGCTCATCACGACCATCGACGTGTACACCAAGAACTGGAAGCTGGCGGCGTTCGAGTGGGGCAGCGATTTCCGCATCGGCGTGCGGTTCCCCGTGCACTACGTGTTCGGCGAGCCGTTCTCCCTGTCGCTCAGCCAGCTCGAATTCATCGCGCCGCAGATCGATACGCGCAAGCTGATGCGCGACCTGCTGCCCAAGTGACGGGAGAGGTCTGAGTCATGCTCGCGAAAGCCGCGCTCATCAGTATGGCGGGAGGGTTTCTCGGCCCGGTGCCCGACATCATCGTGTTCCAGTACAACCCCGCCGAGCTGACCCGCACCCTCACGCAAAAGCGGGCGCCGGGCTGCGGCAGCGGCGAGCCGAGCCAGGCGGAGGCGTTCCGCGTCGACGGGCCGCCGGGAGAGACGATCGCCCTCAAAGCCGAGTTCGACGGCGACGACATGGCGATGGACGGGAATCCGGTGACGCCCCTGGTGGGCGTGCGCGCCTCCCTCGCCGCGCTCGAGTTGCTGCTGTATGCCAAGGACCAGCAGGGGCTCGGCTCGCTCGCGCTCGGCGCCGCCGGGTCGCAGTCCGTGCCGCCCGACGAGCTGCCCGTGGTGCTGTTCGTATGGGGGCCAGGCCGGGTGCTCCCGGTCCGGCTCACCGGGCTGACGGTGCGAGAGCTCGAGTTCGACGCCCTGTTGAACCCGATCCGCGCGGAGGTCGACCTGTCGCTCGAGATCCTCAAGCGCCTCCCGCCGGACCACCCGGCGCGCGGCGTCTACGACTACACCGAGAAGCAGATGCGCGTCGTGTCCCGGCTCCAGCTCGTCAACGACGTGCAATCAGTCCTTTCGGGACTGTCCCTCTTTTAGGGAACTCCGCCATGTTCGATCCGACCAGCCGCTATTTCTCCCTCCCGACCTACGAGGTCACGGACGGCGCCGGACGCACCATCCGCCTCTTGAAGCCCCGCCTCGTCCCCGATACCCCCGGGGTCACGACGCGCCGCATCACGCAGGGAGACCGAGTGGACCTCGTGGCGTACCAGTATTACCGCGCGCCCGATCGGTTCTGGCGCATCGCCGACGCCAATGGTCTTCAGGACCCCGGCGAGTCGTACCGCGACCCGGGCGACGTCATCGCCATCCCCACGAGCTCCTAGGACCTCGCGTGCCCGCGAACGTCACCCCGGCTGTCACGATCGCCCTCGACACGGTCCCCCTCCCCGGGGATCGACTGCGCGACCTGCGGTCGGTCGAGGTGGAGGCGTCGGTGCACGAGCAGGCCGCGTTCCGGGTGAAGCTCGGGATGGGACAGGACCCGACGGGCGACTGGGCCAAGTACGCCGAGCACACGTTCGTGCCGATGCAGCCCGTGCGCATCGACGCGCGGGTGGGCGATCGCCCGGTGCGGCTCATCAACGGTCTCCTGACGCAGGTCAAGATGAACTTCAAGGCGGACCCGTGCGAGTCCGAGCTCGAGCTCACCGGCTTCGACGCCCTGGAGCAGCTGAAGCGCTCGCACACGGCACGCGGGTTTCGGGGGCACAGCATCGCATCGATCGTCACCCGGGTGTTCGGCGGGAAGATGACGCCCCCGGACACGTCGAGCATCCCGGACGGCGGCACCACCAACCCCACGCGCGAGGTCTTGATGCAGGCGCACGACGACCTCGAGTTCCTGCGCACGCTCGCCGACACCGTGCGGTGCGAGGTGTACGTGGAGCCCGTGGGCAGTACCGATCAGGCGCACTTCGAGCCCCTCGACCTCGGGAATGCGCCCGCGATCGCGGCCTCGCTCAACGTGAACCAGGGAGCCGCCACCAACGTCCGCAACGCCCAGTTCTACTACGACTTGAGCGGGCCCACCGCGGTCGAGGCGGTCTTCGTCGACGCCGGCGGGCACGCCGGCGCGCCGGTGCGCAAGAGCCTGAGCGAGCTGGTCGGCGCGGACGACAAGGCCCTGCTCGGGCCGCCCGGCTTCGAGAACGTCCGCCGCCTGGAGCGCCACGGCCGCGAGACTCAGGCAGCGCTGCTGCGGCTGTGCGAGACGGAGCTCGAGAAGCTGGCGTGGGTCGTGATCGGCAAGGGCGAGCTCGAGACGCAGGCGTTCGGGGACGTGCTCGTGCCGCGGCACCGGGTGCAGGTGAAGGGTGCGGCGTCGTCCTTCAACGGCTGGTACCTCGTGTGGAAGGTCACCCACTCCTTCAGCCGCGACCTGTACTGCCAGCGCTTCGAGCTGCGCCGCAAGCTGTCCGTGAGCTCAGTGTGAACGGCGATCCCGAAGTCGCGCAGCGCGCCATCGTCCGCCTCGCCCAGGAGCAGCAGCGGCGCTTCTACGGCAAGTACCGCGGCATCGTCACGGACAACAACGACCCCGACAAGCAAGGGCGCATTCAGGCGAAGGTGCCCGAGCTGTTCGGCGACGACCCGACCGGCTGGGCGATGGCATGCGTCCCGTACGCGCCCTCGGGCCACGGCTTCCTCGTGCTCCCCGAGCCCGACAGCAACGTCTGGATGGAGTTCGAGGGTGGAGACCCGTCGCGCCCCATCTGGTCGGGCTGCTGGTGGCCGCAGAACGGCGCCGCATCGATCGCGAGCCCATCGGTCAAGGTGCTCGAGACCGCCGCCGGCAACCGTATCACGCTGGATGACACGTCGGGGAGCGAGCTCGTGAAGATCGAGGACAAGAACGGAGCCACCGTCACCCTGGCCAAGCAGGGCATCGAGCTGAAGAAGGCCGGGATGAAGATCGCGGTCAGCGACTCGCAGGTGGCGATCAACGACACCTCGCTCACGGTGACGTGACGATGCCCGCTCCGGTGCTCCAGCTCGGCTGCAGCATGACGTGCCCGCACGGCGGCCAGGTGCAGGCCGTGGCGTCGCAGTCCAAGGTGCAGCTCGGCGGCCAGCCGGCCCTGCTCGCGAGCGACACCACCACGGTCGCCGGCTGCCCCTTCAACGTCAGCGGCGCGCCCTCGCCCTGCATGACCGTCGAATGGTCGGCCCCGGCGACCAAGGTGACGATCGGCGGACAGACGCCGCTGCTCGCGACGAGCGTCGGCCTCTGCAAGTCGGCCGCCGGCGCGCCCCAGGGCAGCGTCTTGATCGCGAGCACCCAGCAGAAAGTGACGGCATCATGAGCGAGACGAGCTACTTCGACCAGCCGTACCGCGTGGACGGGCGCGGGCGCTCGGCCCTGACCAACGTCGACGATCACGTGCGCGACCTCATCATGGCCGTCCTGTTCACGAGCCCCGGCGAGCGCCCCAACCTCCCCGACTTCGGGTGCGGGCTGCGCCAGCTCGTGTTCGCGCCCAACGGTGACCTCCTCGCCTCGGCCACGGAGTCGCTCGCCGCCGCGGCCCTGAACCGCTGGCTCGCCGACTGGATCGTCGTCGACCAGATCGAGGTGCGCTCCGAGGAAGCCACACTGTCCGTGCGCCTCCAGTACCGCCGTCGCGACACGCAGGAGCCCCAGCAGCTCGTGGTGACCGGATGACCGGCCCCGCGACGACCTGCAGCGGCATCACGGCCGCGTGCGATGACGAGCGCCGCCGGGCGCTGATCGACGCCGCGGGACCGCCCCACGACGGCATCGCGGCCGTGGAAGTGTCCTACGTACCGCCGCCCCCCTGGCCGCCCCCACCGCCGGCGCCGCATGCCGTGCTCTCGGTGTACTTCTTCTCCGGGGCCGTGCCGCCGGGCTCCGCGGGGCCGGGCGTGTCGTACGCCATCACGGGCGGCGTCCGCGTGCGGGGTGAGAGACTGCACGTCGTGGCCGTCGCCGCCATGCCGGACCACCTCGAGCTGACTTTCGACGGCTACGGCGATCACTCGGAGTACGTGCTCACGATCGAGGGCCTGGGACTCGATCCCTACTACAATTGCAAGGCGTTCAGCTTCACCGTCGGCTGCCCCAACCCGTTCGACTGCAAGCAGCCCCCGCCGCCGCCGGCGCCGCTCCCGCCGGATCCCCCCATCGACTATCTGGCGAAGGATTACTCGAGCTTCCGCCGCGCCCTGCTCGACTTCCTCCCCACCCGGGTGCCCGGGTTCCGGGAGACGAGCGAGGCCGATCTCGCCCTCGCGCTCGCCGAGCTGTTCGCGTTCGTGGGCGATCGGTTGAGCTACTTCCAGGACGCGGTGGCGAACGAGGCATGGCTTCCCACCGCGCGGCAGCGAGTCTCCGTCAAGCGTCACGCGCGGCTCGTCGACTATCGCATGCACGACGGACTCGCCGCGCGTGTGGTGCTGCAGCTGTCGGTCACGGGCCCGATCGTCGTCCCCAAAGGCTGGCAGGTGGTGACGAACGACGCCGACCCCGCCGCCGTCCAGTACTTCGAGACCGACGAGGACGCGCACTGCTGGAACGAACACAACCCTCCCCCGCTTCCCGGCGGCATCGCCCCGTACACCTGGGGCAACACGCAATGTTGCCTGCCCCAGGGCAGCACGCGGGCGGACCTGACCGGAAACCTGACCAGTCTCGCCGCCGGCCGGCTGTTGCTGTTCGAGGAGGTGCTCGCTCCATACGCGGAGCCCGGCGGCAGGATCCTCCGCGCGCCAGCGGACCCGACGCGGCGCCAGATCGTGCGGCTCACCGGCGTGGAGCACCTCACCGATCCGCTCACGGCGGCGGCCGTGACGCGGGTGACATGGGACCCGAGGGACGCGCTGATCTTCGACTTCTGTCTCGAGATGGATGAGAAGGGCGAGCCGGCCACGCTCGTCTCCGGCAACCTGGTGCGGGCGAGTCACGGGCGGACTATGCCCACGGAGCCGATCGACCCGACCCGCCCGCTCAAGTACGGACCGCTCACGCGGCTCGACCCGCCCCCCGGGGCGGCGCCGACGTGGCTGATCCCGCCCGACGCCGCCGATCCGCGGCGCGCACGCGGCGCGATCACCGTCGTCGTGAACACCGAGACGTGGCAGGAGCAAGACTCGCTGCTCGATTCGTCACCCGACGATCCGCACTTCGTGGTGGACATCGACGACGCCGGGCGCGCCCAGCTGCGGTTCGGGGACGGTGGCCTGGGCCGGCAGCTGGCGCCGGGCGCCGCTGTGACGGCGACGTATCGCGTCGGCAACGGCAAGATCGGCAACGTCGGTGCCGAAGCGATCACGCGGAGCGCGGCGCCGTTCCCCGCCGGCGTCACCGCCCTCCGGAACCCGCTGCCGGCCGTCGGGGGCACCGACCCCGAGCCGATCGTCGACGTGCGGCGCGACGCCCCCCAGGCGTTCCGCGCCGTCCAGTACCGGGCCGTCACCCTGGACGACTACGTCGCCGCCGCGACCGGGGTGCCGGGCGTGCAGGGCGCGGCGGCCGCGTTCCGCTGGACGGGGAGCTGGCTCACGATCTTCCTCGCCGTCGACCCGATTGGGCGACGAGGGCTCGACGACGCGCTCAGGCAGGCCGTCGCGGACCGGCTCAACAGCTACCGCCAGGCGGGCTACGACTACGAGATCCGTCCCCCTGACTACGTGCCGCTCGAGATCGTGCTCGGCGTGTGCGTGCTGCCGGATTACTTCCAGGCGGACGTGGTCGCGGCGGTGCGGGACGCGCTCTCGAGCGGCCGCCGCAACGACGGCGGGCTGGGATTCTTCCATCCCGACGGGTTCACGTTCGGCCAGAGCCTGTACCTGAGCGCGCTGTACGCCGTGGTGCAGGCCGTCGAGGGCGTGCGGTCCGTGGAGGCGAAGACCTTCAAGCGGCTGCACGAGCAGACCCGAGGCGAGATCACCCACGGCGTGATCGCCGTCGGGCCCTTCCAGGTCGTCCGCCTAGACGACGATCCGAGCCAGCCCGACAACGGCACGCTCCGGATCGACCCCGCAGGTGGGAAATGAGCGGAAACCCCTGCGACCTGTTCGAGCAGCCGGCGTGCACGGCGTGCGAGCCGCAACGCCCCGCCACGCCCCTGTCGCTCGTCAACCGGCCGGGGCTCGGCGCCCTGCGCTATCGGGTCGGAACGTTCTCCACGTTCCGGCAGGCGATGCTGGATGTCCTGGTCGCGAGTCCGGTGGCGAGCGTCGACCCGGACGATCCGTCGCAGCCGCCGCGGACGCTCACCACCGGCGCGTCGGACGACTACGGCGTCGCCATGCTCGAGCTGTGGGCGTACGTGTGCGACGTGCTCACGCTGTACCAGCAGGCGTACGCGAACGAGGCGTTCCTCAGGACCGCCACGCTGCGGGAATCGCTGGCGCGCATCGCCGCGCTGCTCGGCTACGAGCCGGCGCGCGGCGTCGCGGCGACGGCGCGGCTCGCGCTCTTCGCCGACGCGGGGCAGAGCGTGACCGTTCCCGCGGGCCTGCAGCTCCAGTCGGTGCCGCCTCCGGGTGGCAGCGCCGTCACGTTCGAGACCTCCGCGCCTGCGGCCATCACCGCAGCCAACAACCGTCTGGTGCTGCTCGGCCCCAGCCGGAGCGCCACGTTCGTCCGGAGCGGCGAGCTGCTCGCCGCGGACGCAGGAGCCGTCGCGACCGGTCTCAAGGTGCTGTTCTACGACCTCGATGATGGGAGCGTCGTAGAGGACGTCGTGACCGCCGTGTCGCCCACGCCCATCGGCAAGCTGGTCACATGGCGCGGGACACGACCGGGGCACGCGGTGTCCGATGTGTCGGTCGCGCCTTATGGACGGAAGTTCCGCTGGTTCGGCGCCAATGCGCCGGCGAGCTGGCTCAAGCCGGTGCTCTCCGGCACGACGGTGACCGGATGGACGTCGGTGTCGATGAGTGTCGACGGCTCCTCGTTCGACTCGGCTTCGAGCTTCTCCGTTGCTGCCGCGGGACCAGGAGGCGCAGTACCCCTCGACAGCGTGTACGACGGCATCACGGCGGGGAGCCGAGTTCTGTTGGCGACCCATGAGTGGAACCCGTCGTTTCTGGTTGCTCGTGTGCTGACCGCAACACAAGGCTCCTCAGCGCGCGGTCCGCTTTCCGGGTCCTGCACGGTGCTTACGATCGACCAGTCCATGTCCCAGATCGACGATCTGCGCAGCGTCACGATCTACGAGCTGTTGAGCGACGATCTGCCGTTCCGCACCAGCACGAACGAGGGTGTCGTCGACCCCCTGGACACGGAAGCCGGCCGCACGATCTGGGTTGCGGACGCGCGCGCGGTGCAACCGGGCACCCAGCTACTCCTCGTCGCACCCGACGGCGCTGGGCTCAAGTCCGACCTCGTGAAGGTCACCGCCATCGGCGCCGCCCCGCCTCCACCCCCGTACGCGTTGACCATTACGCCGCCCGTGACGCACCGGTACGTCCCCGCCGAGACCGCTGTGTACGCCAACGTGGCGACGGCGACACACGGCGAGACGCAGAAGGAGCAGGTGCTCGGCAGCGGCGCATCCCACGAATGGCAGGACTTCCCGCTCGCGGTCGCCCCGGTCACCTACGTCCCCGACCCCGCGGCCGAGCGGGGCGCCGCGACCACGCTGCGGGTGTTCGTGGATGGCGTGCAGTGGCACGAAGTCCCGAGCTTCTACGGGCGCGGCCCCGACGAGACCGTGGTGACGACGAGCGTCGACGCTGCCGGCAAGCTTCACGTCGGCTTCGGCGACGGGCACACCGGCCGTCCGGCGCCGACGGGGGCGCAGAACATCCGCGCCAGGCTGCGTAAGGGCCTGGGCGAGGACGGCAACGTCGGGGCGGGCACGATCAGCGTGCTGATGCAGACGCTCCCCGGGCTCAAGTCCGTGGTCAATCCCGTGCCGGCGGTGGGAGGTGCCGATCCCGAGTCGAGGGACGCGGTGCGGCGCAACGCGCCGAGCAGCGTGGTGACGCTGGGGCGCGCGGTGTCGTTGCGTGACTACGAGGCGTTGGCGCTCACCTACGCCGGGGTCGCGAAGGCCAAGGCGGCGTGGGGCGACTTCGGCGGGCGGCGCGGCGTCCAGCTGACGGTGGCGGCCGCGGGCGGCGAGCCGCTCGACCAGCTCGCGGGGCCGCTGCGCGACTTCCTGGACCACCACCGCGATCCCAACGTGCCCCTCGCGATCCAGGAGGGGACCACGGTGCCGTTCACGTTTGCCGCCACGGTGCACGTCCGCGACGGGTACAAGCAATCGGTGGTCAAGGCGGCCGCCGAGTCCGCGCTGGGGCCGGGCGCTGGGGGTACGGGCTACCTCGATTTCGAGCGCCTGCAATTCGGCCAGACCATCTTCGCTAGCGCCCTGGTCGCCGTTCTGCAGGACGCCGCCGGCGTCGCGTGGGTCGAAGTCGCGGACTTCAGCACGTCCGCTTCGGGGCACGCCTTCTACGCCGATGTCGCCCCGCCCGACACACCCACGCTCGAGGCCGTGTACGTCGGGCCGACGGAGATCGCCGTGCCGTCCGTCGCCTTGAGTTACGCGGACGGCTTCAACGATCTCGGAGGCGCGTGATGGCCCTTCCCACGAAGGTCGACCTGTACGGCCTGCTCCCGGAGTTCATGCGGCGCGCGGACGTGGAGCGGGGCACGCCGCTCGGCCGGCTCCTCGCCGCGGCGAAAAGCCAGGCGGACCTGGTCCGAGCCGACATTGTGGGCCTCCAGAACAACTTCTTCGTCGAGACGTGCGACGATTGGGTGCTTCCCTACATCGCCGACCTCATCGCCCTCACCCTCATCGCCGACGAGCCGGCCAACAACCGGCGCGACGTGGCGCGCACCATCGCCTATCGGCGCCGCAAGGGAACGGTGCCCCAGCTCGAGACGATGGCCCGCGACGTCACGGGCTACGATTGCCGGGTCGTCGAGTTCTTCACGCGCATGATCTGGAGCGAGTGCATGTTCCACCTCCGCGTCGACGATCGCGCCACCGTCGACGTGCGCGACCGGGCGGCGCTGGCGCGGATCGGCACGGCGTTCGACCGGCTGTCCCACTACGCCGACCTGCGGCCCGCCACCGAGCGGCAGGGGTGGTACAACATCCGCAAGCTGGGATTCTTCCTGTGGCGGCTCCGTGCCATTCCGCTGCGTGCCGTGGAAGCGGCCCCCGCCCCGGGCCCCGCGCCCGCCGGCGCTTACCACTGCAACGTGCTCGGCCAGCCGGAGCCGCTGTTCCAGGCGCCCGCCGCCACCGAGCGGCCGGCCGACGCGCAGTGGCCGCGCGTCGACGAGTTCGGCGTGAGCGCCCCGATCGCCCCCTGGCTATTCCGCGAGCGCCCCGATCAGTACTGGCAAACCGCGTCGCCGCCCTCGCCCGCGTGGGCAGGGCCGCGCGGCGTCGACGTCTTTACGAACGGCGCACGCATCGCCCAGAGCGTCGTGCCCGCGGACCTGTGCGACTGGTCGGTGAACCCGCCAGCCGGCTCGGTGGCGGTCGACGTGCGGCTCGGTCGCCTGCGCTTCAATTCGGGCGAGGTGCCCGCCGCCGGCGCCGTCGTGACGGTGAGCTACTTCTTCGGGCTCAGTGGGCCGTGCGGGGGCGGGGGGTACGACCGCGACACGTCGCTCCCCCTGAACCCCGGCGAGGTGGCGGACGTGCGCGACGTCACCAGCACGGGCGTCGGGACTCCCATCTCGACCGCGCTCACGTCGCTCGCAGCGTCGGCGGCGCGGGTCCGCGTCGTCAACATCAAGGACTCTCGCACCTATCGCGGCGAGACGCTCCCCCTGCCGGCGACATTCGAGACCCTGATCGTGCAGGCGGACTCGGGCGAGCGGGCCACCCTGCTGCTCACCGGGCCGGTTTTCGGCGGCGGGGCCGTCAGCGGCAAGATTCTGGTGCTGCGAGGCCTCCTGATCACGGGACTCGGCCAGACGATGACGTTCCCGGACGGCATCGAGCGGATCGTGCTCGAGGACTGCACCATCGATCCGGGGGGCGGGTTGAGCGCCGACGGCCGCACGGCTCGCGGGGCCGGGGTCACGCTCGCGGTCGCGGCGCCGGGGGACGGCATCACGCTCGAGGTGACGCGGTCGATCGTGGGGCCCCTCGCGCTCCCCGCAGCCATGACGTGCGTGCACCTGCGCGATTCGATCGCCGACGCTCAGGCGTTCGCCGGACAGACCGTGCTGCACGCGGGCCCACCGGCCGCGCTGGAGCGCTGCACGCTGTTCGGCGCGTTCGACTGCTATCGCCTCGAGGCGAGTGAGTCGCTGTTCGTCGGCTCCGCGACCGCGCTCCGCCGCCAAGAAGGATGCGTGCGCTTCTGCTATTTCGCGCCCGGCTCGGAAACGCCGCGCCGCTTCAGGTGCGTGCCGGAGAGCCCGCCACCGGAGGCGTCGCCGCCGGTGTTCACGTCCACGGCGTTCGGCGATCCGGGCTATGCGCAGCTGACGCTCAACTGTCCCGTGGCGATCGCGACCGGCGGGGAAACGGGCAGCGAGCTGGGCGTGTGGGCGTCACTGGGCGGCGCGCGACGGCTCGAGCATTTGAAGCTGCGCCTGGCGGAGTACCTCCCCGCCGGGCTCGTCCCGGTCTTCATCTTCCAAAGCTGACGGACGGCAACCATGCGTGGCCATTTCAGTCGCCTGAGCTTCGACCCGCGCCGCCATCTGGCGGCGGTGCTCGACCAGCAGGGGAGCGTCGGCCTCGACGCGGACCAGAACGAAGGCATCCAGATCCTGCTCCACCGCCTCGGGATCCAGAACATCGACATCATCGGGAGCTGCGGGCGGCCGCGCGGCGCGCCGGGGCTCGACCTGTCGGTGATCGGGAATACGATCACGACCGTGTCGGTGCAGCTGTCTCCGGGCCGGTTTTACGCGGGCGGCTTGCCGGTGGAGGTCGAGCAGCCGCTCGATTTCGGCGCCCAGCCCGATTGGCCGATCCCGACCCCGGCGCAGTGGACCACGATCCCCAACAACGGAGAGCCGTGGCCGGGCCTCGACGTGTCGGCGCTCGCCCCCGACGGCTCCATGCGACGGGACCTGTTCTACGTGGAGGCGTGGCTCCGGCACAAGACTGCGCTCAACGACGAGGCGGAGCGCCAGCAGGCGGCGGACGACGGCAGGGCGGCGCCCGGTGCGCCGGGCTGGAACGAACTGCCCGAAGTCGGGTCCCTCATCCGCGAGCGGGCGCTGGGCGGGCCGGAGACCGGCACTCGGCTCCAGACAGTCGCGCAGGTGAAGTACTGGACTCTCCTCGACGAATCGATCACCGACTGCGGGGGAGCGTGCGCCGCGCTCGCGACGGCGCGCCCGCCGAACACTACCGGGATGCTGCAGGTGACCGTGTCGGCCACGACGGCACCGATCGACCCGTGCACCGAGCCACTCGCTGGGGGCTACGCCGGCGCCGAGAACCGGATGTACCGGGTGGAGATCCACGACCCGGGCGGCGTGGGGACGGCCACCTTCAAGTGGTCGAATGAGAACGGCGCCATGGTGGTGCGCGTCACCGAGCCGGCCTACTCGGCGATCGCAGCCGGCGGCGACATCGTGATCCAATCGAAGGGCGACGACGAGACGACCGCGTTGCGGGCCAATGACTGGGTCGAGCTGTGCGGCGAGGACACCGAGCTGGGCGTGTGGCACAACTCCCTGGCGCAGCTCGTCGCGGACCCGGCGCCCCAAACCGACGGCACGTGGAAGGTCAAGCTGACGCGCAACGTCGTGGTGCCGCGCGCGCCGTTCCTGCGGCGCTGGTCCGACAACGCGCACACCATAACGGCGTTGCACACGGCTTTTCCTCTATCCGACGACAGCGCCGCCGCGGTGACGTTCTTCGACGACCATGGCGGACCCGACGGCAGCGCCTACTTCCACGAGCTCGACTACTGGACCTGGTCGGGGCGCACGATCACACGCGAGATCGATCCGGAGGACATCACCCAGAGGCCGCAGCAGGTGCAGGGGATCGAGCGTGCGTACTGCTGCCTCGGGATCGTCACGTGGCGCGGTCCCGGCGACGACATGTCCAACAGGGTGGACCCGTGCCTCGACGTCTTTCCGCCGCTCACGGATATCACGGCGGCGGACGTACATGTCGTGGATACCTGCACGCCGCGGCTTGGCGTCGAGAACCTGCAGCAGGTCTTTGACACCCAGTGCGCCGAGCGCGTCCTGCGCTACGTGAGCGGGGACGGGCAAGAAGGCCTCCCTAGCCACGCGCTCGCTGGCGCTCTCGTCGTGGGCGTCGAAGACGGGTTTGGGCGGCCGCAGGGCGGTGTGATCGTGACCTTCACGATCGAACCGGACCTAGCGGGCCAAGGCACGGTGAGTGGTGGCACCGCCATAAGCCCCACGCAGGTGGCGGGTACGACGGGAGCGGACGGCCTGGCGCAGTGTCAATGGACGCTCGCCCCTGGGGTGGGGTCGAACACGCTGAGCGCGTCTATAGGCGCTGCCCGTCTGCCGGTGATGTTCCACGCCATGGGCGTCGTGGCGGAGGCCACGGGCACGTGGCCGACAATCGCCGGCGATGCGCAAAAGCCCAACTGGACGAACGATCGACCGCTGGCGTTGAGCGTGTTTGCCGCGGGGCTGCGGGTCACGTTTACCGACGACATGAACCCAACGACCGTCACGCCGAGCACGTTCATCGTCACGCTCGAGGTGCCGTTCCACGACCCGACCGGATTCTGGTGTAAGCATTCACTCATCGCGGCCGGCGTCATCACCCCACCTGCCGCCGGGTCCAGGACATGGACCTACCACCCGCAGCCACCGGTCACGCCTGCCGCCCTCAACGAGTGGACCTTGGTGGCGTCCCGCGAGTTCCGTGAGCACGCACTGCGCTGCCGCGTGGTGCTCCTCGGAGACACCATCCTCTCGACCGCGGGACTGCCGCTCGACGCCGAAGCGGTCGGACAGATCGCAACGGATCCCGTCACGGGCCAGTCTTACACTGATCTGATACTTCCGTCTGGAGACGGGCGCCGCGGCGGCACGTTCCGCAGCTGGTTCTGGTTGGTCCAGGATGTCCCGCGCGTCGTCGGGATCACCATACCCTCGGCCCACGTGCTCGGCGGAGTGCCGCTCACCGGCACCGTGACATTGAGCGACGTCGCTCCTGCAGGCTTTGCGGTGCACCTTGCGAGCTCCGATTCCGGGCACGCCCAAGTGCCCGATCCACTTCCGATCCCCGAGGGGCAGGCAAGCGCAACTTTCCAGATCACTACGCGGCCGACCCTAACAGCCGCACCAGTGACCATCACCGCGACTACCACTGTCGGCCCGCCGCAGAGCACGACGGTGACGATCGATCCGCCAGCGCTGTCGCAGGTAACCGTGGACGAGACGGACATCGCGCTAAATCCAGGGGACGCAATCGACATCGGCGGCGCTGTCGTCCTGAGCGGCGACGCGCCTCCACTTTTCTTCGTCACGTTGGGTGCGACCGACCAGCGCGCCACGGTCTCGCCCAAACAGCTGACCATCCCACCCAACAGCTCCGCTGGGGATTTCACCGTCACAGTGACCCTCCCCCGAGGCGTGAGCTACCGGTTCAGGGTCGCCGTGGGAAGGGGAGCGGAACATCAGGTGTCTCCCGAAGTCTTTGTACACATTCCGCCTCCGGGGCCTGGGCCGCAGCCCGTGCGCGCTGCAGACGTCAGGCCGCCTTCGGTCGGAATCGAGGGCGCGGGCCGCGTCGTCGGTCGATCACTCACAGATGTTCCCGGTGTCGACGGCGGATTCTTCCGGCGTCTCACCGCTGCCGGTGTCACCACCCCCACTGCGCTGGCGCAGATCGACCAGGCCCGGCTGGCGCGGATCCTGGGTATTCCGGAGCAGCGTGCTCAGGAAATCATCCGTGCGGCGCAGGCTCTGCTCGGGCCGTAGGTACGACCTTCGAGGCGCCACCATGACCAACGTCCAAATCGCGGTGCTCAATCGCAGTACCGTCCTCGCTGACGCCGAAGTGCAGGCTATCGTCCCGGCGCTGCAAACTCAGGTACGCCGGGACTTTGCGCCCGTGTGGGGCGTGGACGCCGACCTCCTGTTCGTAGCGCAAAGCCTGGAGCCGGCGCCAGGGTCATGGTGGGTCGCCGTGCTGGACGACTCAGACCAGGCTGCTGCACTCGGCTACCATGACCTTACCCCTGAAGGGCTACCGATCGCGAAGGTGTTCGCCAACAGCGACCTCCGGTTCGGTTACAAATGGAGCGTGACGTGCAGCCATGAGATCCTCGAAATGCTAGTCGATCCCGATATCGACCTCACAGCCTTCGTGCAGAGCTCCGAGACGACGGGCCGCCTTTACGCCTATGAAGTCGCCGACCCGTGCGAGGCGGATGAATACGCGTACAAGATCGATGACACCTTGGTCTCCGACTTCGTTTATCCAGCTTGGTTCGAGTATTTTCGCGCTCCCGGAAGCACGCAGTTCGACTATGGGAACGTCATGGGCAGCCCGTTCGAAATCCTCCCCGGCGGGTACATCGGTGTGTTCGACGTGGGCGCGGGCAGCGGCTGGACCCAAATAACCGCCGAAGGACAGCTCCACACATACGTCATGCGACCGAAAGTGGGGAGTCGCCGCGAGCGGCGGCGGACGCCGCGTGACCAATGGTTGAAGAGCGCGCCGCAACAGTGAACCGCCTCGCTCGGCCCCTGGAGTCCGGCGTTGGAGACGCGAGGCCGTCCCTTTCGAGTCCACTCACGGCTTGACACAATAGGCCGAGGCATCGCTGGATTTCGCCCCGCCTCGTTATGAGCGATCTCGAGCTTGACCAGGTGGAGGCGTCGGTCTCTGACGGTTGTCTGACAAAGATGCTGCCAGGTACCCACACCAACCCCGTTCCGTACCAGGTCTATCAAGAGCGCTTGGCGAGCGAGGTAGAGGCATCTTGCTTGGGGGAGAGTTCCGGACAGAGCTTTCCGGTCTGGGAGTGATGCAGGTCGACGTGTTTCCTTAGGACCCCGAGACCGGGCGTAGGGGTGCCACCGTCTCCTTGCACCAGGGCGCTAGATTTGCTGCATGCACGACACCCTCTACTTCACCGACCATCACCTCCAGGTCCGCGACATGGTGCGCGACTTCGCGCAGCACGTCGTGAAGCCGAGCGCCCGCGCCTACGACCTCGAGAGCCGCTTCCCCTGGGACAACGTGCGTCGCATGGCCGATCTCGGCCTGTTCGGCATTCCCTGGCCGGAACAGCTCGGCGGGTCGGGGATGGACTACCTGTCCTACATCCTCGT
>JACXTT010005252.1_pt1 | contig 18903 bp, 16 predicted proteins | sample 9270951 | NCBI WGS metagenome assembly JACXTT01 (sample SAMN15532306, study PRJNA645909) | rock metagenome | isolation source: weathered quartz diorite | place: Puerto Rico | collected 2017-06-21 | reverse complement strand
GATTTTGAAGTGCTGGGAGTAGCAGAGAGCGCGGCTCAGCTTGAGCTATTGTTGCAGAAAAGCGCTCCAACGCTTGTTCTTCTAGATATCGAGATGCCGAAACAAGACGGCATTAGTGCAACAGCGTTAGTGCGTAAACAAGCGCCAGAGACGAAAGTGGTGATCCTGACGGGATATGATAATCCGGATCTCATTTTTCGCGCACTAAAAGCCGGCGCAGTGGGGTATTTACTTAAGAATTCTCGACCAAAAGACATTCTTGACACATTGCGCAAAGTAGCGGCAGGAGAGATTTTTCTCAATCCTGAATTAGCGGGGAAATTTTTACGAGAGTTTCAACGTGATCAAGAATTGGAAGAAGTGCGTCGCCTTGTGCAGACGCTAACGCCGAGGGAGGAAGAAGTCTTACGTTTGGTGGCGACTGGAGCAACGAACAGGGAGATTAGTCGGCGTCTCTTTATTAGTGAACTAACCGTAAAAATGCATTTGGCAAGTATTTTCCGTAAATTACAAGTGAACGATCGAACCAAGGCGGCAATTCTCGCCATCAAGGCGGGTTTGGGACAATTATGACTCTTGCTTTGTCTTCTTTAGGTACTTTGATTATTCTTCTCTGTTGTGCTGTTCCTGTTGTGCGAGGCGACCAATTTACCGAGTTGCAAGAAGTCCTCGCCCAATGCCAATCCGCTCATTATCGTTTGGCTGACTACCGTGGCGTCCTACGGCACGAAGTTGTTGAAGGGCTTTCTACCATTCGGGAAGATGAAATTGAAGTAACTTTCCGTAAACCCTCCTTTCTGGCTCTGCACTGGAAAGAGGGTCTATTCAAAGGGACTACACTTCTTGCCCGACCAGCTTGGAATCGTGGCAACTTATTTATTCACTTGGGAGACTGGTTCGATTTTGTGACGCTCAACCTTCCGCCGACTGATGTTGGCGAGCCTTTTACCCCCGGGTTAAAGGATCTGAGCGAATGGTTAACTGCACTGACTATGCTCTCCCAGCGTTTGACTGCTGAGGACAGGAGCTTGCGACAACTGAAACTTCGGATGCACGATCCGAATATTTCGGAAGACCATGTGGTGCTAGCCGTTCCTGCTTTTCTCGTGCCATTCCGTGATAACGAGGTTTCGACGTATGAATTTGTGATTGAACGCGGGACAGGTATGCCAGTAGAGTTAACTTTACGTGGTGCTGGGGGGGAGATACGGCAACGTTCTGTGTACCAAGATCTGCAAATCAATACTGGAGTGCCTCTCCAAGCCTTCGATTTAGAGGACAAGACTGAAGGAGTTCGAATTTTGCCACGTGAGGATGCTGAGATTGATGTACGTGGTTTTATTCAAAACTGGCAGCGGAGATATGTTGAAATTACTGACTATACTGGAGAATGGATCTTAGAAGAGCGTTGGGGGAATAGCTTGCAAGGAAGCTCTGCTTCGTTCAAATTTCGGAAACCATTTGATGTGTATCTTTCCTGGGTAAATGGCGGCAGGCGAGGGGGGCAAGAGCTGCTTTTTCGACAGGGATGGAATAATGAGCGTGTACGAGCGCACACAACTTTCGGTGGTATTCCTCTTATTGGCGACCTCGAACCTAGCGGGTACTTAGTTCGGTGGGGCCACCAACATCCTTTCACTGATTTTGGTATGAATCGCATGGTGGAACTTTTACAAGCCCAGTTACTGCGAGAGTGGTTGCGAGGCAGCTTACATGTACATTTTCAGGGTTTGCAGGATTGCTTAGGACAGGCTTGTTTTGCCCTGGAATTTCTTTTTACTCGTAATGCGGATAATGAAGATGATCCAGCTCGTGTGATTATCTACTGGACTCTTGCTGATCATCTACCTAAGAAATATGAGGCTTTTGACTGGGCGGACCAATTGTTGGAGCGTCAAGAATTTCAAAAACTTCACCTCAATGTTTCTTTACGAGACACAGATTTTGACGCTGCGAATCCGATCTATGGATTCCTCATTTTTCCTCGTATGCCGCGACTTGATCGTTTTCTGACCGGGAGGGAGTGAGCAATGGCGGCATTTTCCTCACGTGCCGCCATTCATCCAACAATGGTTACTGCTGGTTGTATTCTTACCCTGCTTGGGTTGGTCGCGTTTAATTTAGGGTATGTGTGGCTGTATGTAGCATTTCTGCCGCTGCTTTGCGTGAGTATCGTCCTTAGCGTTGAAGTTCATATCGATTTTTTTCTTTCCCTCCTTTTGTTAGCCATCGCGAGCACGTCACTGTACCTGGTTGGTATCTTTGCCTTACCTTTAGTGGCGTGCGCTCTCATGTTGAGTCTTCCTCTCATCTTGTTTCTTTGCAAGTCGAATGTTTTGCCGCTGGCCGAAAAAAATGCCGGAGGTGGATATCTTGGATGGCGTACGCTTGAACTCTGCAGTTTATTTTTAATCACTCTTTTTGCCCGTTATGTCTTATATCGCGCCGGTGGAGGAGCGTTGCCGTTGCGAATTGGCGAATTCGAATCCTTAAGTCGTTTTTTGATCAGTGAAGTCGGAGGATGGGTTGTGTTTGCTATTGGATATGGGATCCATCTACGGAGCTATGGAAGTCTGGCTCGTCTTTCAGAAGGAGAATTTGCCGCCAGTCTGCCTTCGTTGCTTGCCGCAGGACTGTTTTTTGTCTCACCGTATGTGGCGATTCTTACTTTAGGCCTGAATCTTTTTGGCATGACCGGTCTCTATGTTGGATCGCTTCCTGTTGGGGCTGCTTATCTCCTTCTGCGCAGCTTGACTAACCGTCGTCTCGCTATTGAACAACAGAACTTGCGCTTACAACAAATGAATGTTGAACTTGCTCGAAGTGAGAGATTAGCCGCCATCGGGGAAATGTCTTCCGCTATTTCTCACCAGTTGTTGCAGAAAGTTGGACTTGTGGGTCTACAATGTTCGTTGCTACGAGATGTGCTATTGGAGGATTCCTCCTCGGTTGTAGAGCGACTGCGTGAGGGGCGAGAACGCGCCGAGCAACTTGATGAATCAATTGCCAATTTGAATGCTACGCTGTCTGATTTGCTTGTTTTTTCGAAAGATATTGCTCTTCATATTGATTCTTGTGACCTTAACTCGCTCTTGCATAATATAGTTGAGGAAGTCAGTGTTTTATCGAATGAGCACAAAGTTGATCTTATGTATTGGTGTGAAGCGGCAGATATTTCTGCCGCAATTGATCGTATAAAAATGCGCCAGGCAATTTTTAACTTATTAAAAAATGCAATAGAAGCGTCGCCTTCACAATCACGAGTGGATGTGATGTTGCGTGGAGACGCCGAGGAAATCCAGATCGAAGTCGCGGATCAAGGGGAAGGCATTCCTGAAGGAGATCTCGATCGTGTTTTTGCTCCATTTTTTTCGACGAAAACTCAAGGAACAGGGATCGGACTGACCTTTGCTCAGAAGATCGTCTCTTTGCATAGAGGAACTTTAACCGCAAGCAATAATCGACAAGGCGGCGCTACCTTCGTCCTTACATTACCGAGACGGCACCCGTTGCAGGAGTAATATGATGGATCTCCGAGAGAAATGGGCTCTAGTCACCGGAGGAGGAAAGCGGATCGGACGTGCAATCGCCCTCTCGCTTGCAGAAGGGGGAGCCAACATTGTGTTACATGTGCATACCTCTTCAGGAGTCGAGGTAGTACAAGCTATCGAAACTCTTGGGAGACGCGTTGTTGTTCTACAAGCTGATTTGTCGACTGCAGAAGGATCTCGTCAATTGGGACAAGCTGCGTTGGCCGCTGCTGGCCATATCGATATCCTCATAAACAATGCTGCAGTTTTCTTTGCTACGCCCCTGCCAACTTTGACCGCGCCGTCCTGGCGGACAATGCTGCAAACGAATTTAACTTCACCATTTGTGCTTTCCTTATTGCTTGGCCGTGTTATGCGAGCGCAAGGGAGGGGAAAAATTATCCAACTGGGAGACTGGTCGGGGATGAGACCCGTCCCTCACTATCTGACCTATTGCGTGGCGAAAAGTGGTATCTTCACGCTGACGCAAGTGCTTGCTAAAGCGTTTGCCCCATCTGTACAAGTCAACGCCGTGGCCCCAGGGCCAGTACTGCCGCCAGAATCGTACACTAAGGAAAAGCTACGAACGCTTATTTCACAAACCCCAGTGAAGCGCATTGGTCAGGCCCCCGATATTGCGCGAATGGTGCGGTTCCTTGTCGAATCTACAGACTTTGTGACTGGAGCCACCTATGGGGTAGATGGTGGATGGCTTGTGAAAGTTGGTGATGGAAGCTCCACTTCTTTGTAAGGTGTCTGACATGGAGGTCCAGAGGCAAAATGATAACGAAAAAAGCGCTCCTGTGCGGCGTAGGCTAGGAGTGTGGAGGATCGGGTTCCATAGCCTTCCAGGTGAATACACAGGCCATCTCGAGCATCTGCCGTTGGATCGGCGTGGGTTGCCATGCGCTGATGCAACAGTGAATAAAAGTGAGGTAGGGCAGGGCTTCTTTTTTTTGAACGCGCCACGTCTTCAGCGAAAAGCGGAGAGAATCGGGAAATACGTGAACAGCCAGGATCGTTTGCATCGCGATTCGTTACAAGGTGAATGCCAGGGGAAAGTTGACGAGCAGTGAGGCGGTTAATGTGATTGTCAATGACATAGGCCGACGTAGAATCAACGAGGACAAGATTGAATGGGTTATATTTCGAGTCGTCTCGTGTGAGTAAGAAACCTAACGCTGCCTCAGCTGAATGTTGTTTCAGCGCATCGAGACACAATTGCCCACGCGAACGAGCTTGTGGATCCATTGGCTCGTAGGATTGACGATTTAAAACACCCACCGCGACACCGTGCGCGTTGACTCCAAGCCAAGTACCTTGAGCGAGTAGATCCTTGCCGCCAACTATCCAAGGGGAGGAGGCGAGATGAACTGGGCCTAAAGAAGGGCGAGAGAGATTCTCATCACGGTTTGCTGCGATTACGATGGGAAACTCTGGAAAAACGTGGAAAAACAAGACTAGGGTACACATAACGGAAGCAGAGTATAAGGAGAAGCGATAGTGCAAGCAAGGGTGCAAGCTTCGCGTTGTCTTTCTATTACCCCTGTGCTAGGGTGGGCCAAACTTAACGCCGGGGAGGGAGAATGTTTGCCTCGATCGATGATGTGATTAACAAATTTGCCGAACAGAAATACATCTGCGACCGGCGGATTGCCACAATCGTTTACTTAGCAAGCCACATGCGCAAACCGATCCTTGTGGAAGGGCCTGCTGGGGTCGGAAAAACCGAGTTAGCAAAAGTGATCGCCGAATCTTTGCACTGTGAGCTTGTGCGGTTGCAATGCTATGAAGGACTCGATGAAGCAAAAGCGCTCTACGAGTGGGAATACGCTAAGCAGCTGCTGTACACCCAAATCCTCAAGGATAAAATCAGTGAAGTCTTAGCTGGGACGACAAACTTGAAAGAGGCGGTTGAACGCATTGCTGATCAAGACAGTGTGTTTTTCTCGCCCAAATTCATTCTTCCTCGTCCCTTGTTACGTGCGATTTCCGCTGATCATCCTCTCGTATTACTGATCGACGAAATAGACAAGTCAGACAGCGAGTTTGAGGCCTTTTTGTTGGAAGTCTTAAGCGACTTTCAGGTGAGTGTGCCCGAGCTCGGGACTATCCATGCTACACATCTTCCTGTTGTGGTATTGACGAGTAATAATACCCGGGAAGTTTCCGACGCATTAAAACGTCGCTGCTTGCATTTGTACATCGATTTTCCGCCGAAGAGCCAAGAACTTGCGATCGTACGGATGAAGGTGCCGGGTATTACGGAAAAACTTGCTGACGAAGTTGTCGATGTCGTACAAGGGGTGCGTAAACTTGATTTGAAAAAAGGGCCGAGCATCAGTGAGACGTTGGACTGGGCGAAAGCCTTGACATTGTTGAACGTTGAGCAGCTTGACGAATCTGTAGTAAATGACACGCTCAACACTATTCTCAAATATGAAGGTGATGTGAAAAAGGCCGAGGCTGAGCTAAAAGATTTTCTACAAAAGAAAAAAGCCCGAGCCAAAGCGGGAGAAGCAGAAGACAAAGACCTCCTTCATTAAAAAGTAGAAAAGAATTCAAGGGACAGGGTATGGACGATAAATTTATCGATTTCACTCACCTCCTGCGGCAGAATGGCCTAAAAGTTTCTGCCGCGGAGAATATGGATACGCTTGCAGCTGTGGGGTTAACGGGCATTCGTGATCGTCATGTGTTAAAGGATACTTTGCGGGCGACCCTTGTGAAACGGGTTGTCGATATTCCTGTCTTTGATGAACTCTTCGATCTTTTTTTCACAGGACTCGGGGAGATTATTAGAGCGGCCAGTCAAGAGACTATGGGCGCAATGGAGATGACCGAGGAGGAATTTCAAAAGTTCCTTGAGCAGTTGGAAGAGACCTTGAAAAATATGGGGAGCGAGCTCTCCGAGTTAGCGAAGTCCCTGCTTCTTAACAATACCGGCCAGCTCGAACGCATGTTACGTGAAGCGGCGCAGAACGCCAATCTTCAAGATATTCAACGGTCATTTCAAGAAGGGCAATTTGCCAATGCTTTGGCTCAAATGTTGGGGTTTGGTCAGCTGACGCAAGAACTCGCTAATCTCAAGGAAGCTCTTCAGCACGCTGGGTTAAGCTCTGAGCAAGTTGAAAGATTGATGGCTTATATTGACCGACGTCTGCATGATCTTGCACATATGGTGCGAAGCTTCGTCAGAGCTGAACTAGAAAAAAAAGATCCTCAAGTGCGAGAGCAACAGAAAATGCGGAGCCTCGCGGATAAGAGCTTTTACTATCTGAGTGATGATGAGATCAGGAAGATGAAAGAGGCAGTAACGAAGCTCGCGCAACGACTCAAACATATCATTGCAATTCGTCGGAAACGAGCGAAACGAGGTCGGTTCGATCTCCAACAGACTTTACGGAAAAATCTACAATATGGAGGAGTTCCTTTCAGAGTCATTCTTGATAAAAGAAAAAAGGAAAAACCACAAGTCGTGATTATGTGTGATGTTTCAGATTCTGTGCGAAACGTCTCGCGTTTCATGTTGCAGTTTGTATATTCTATTCAAGATTTATATTCGCGAGTGCGCAGTTTCATTTTTGTAGCTGATCTTGGTGAAGTAACCCGACTATTCGAGGAAAATGAGATTCAGGCGGCTATTGACCTTGCCTTGCGGGGCAATATCATCAACATTTATGCGCATTCTGACTTTGGTCGCGCCTTTCGCACCTTTCACCGTGATCATCTGTCGGTGATTAATAAGCGGACTACTGTTATTGTTCTTGGGGATGCGCGAAACAACTATAATCTTCCTCATGAATGGGTGTTGCGAGATGTTAAGCAGCGAGCTAAGCAGGTTATCTGGCTCAATCCAGAAAGTAAATTAACCTGGGGGTTTGGCGACAGTGAAATGGACCGCTACTCTCCCTATTGTGACTTAGTTGAAGAATGTCGAAATCTTAACCAGCTTTATCGTGTGATTGATAAGCTCGTAACGGCGTAAAATAGTGCTTTTAGATTGACTCTGTTCCTGTGGGTGGTACGATCCCTTCTCCACTCGAGGGAGGTACAATGGACCGAGAGGGTTTTATTGAGATGAGGGTTGGCGGTCTCACTCTTGATCCGGTGACAAAGACACCGATCGTCATCCTTAAAGATGCGGAAAATAAACTGACGCTTCCTATTTGGGTCGGTTTGATGGAAGCTACAGCTATGGCGACGGAATTAGAAGGCATCAAAATGGCCAGGCCTATGACCCATGACCTCTTGCGTAATACTATCGTCGAACTCGGAGGAGAGGTTGAATCGATAGAAGTGGCTGACCTTCGTGACAATACGTATTACGCTGTTATTTACTTGAGGACAGGAGAAAGAAGACTTGCTATTGATTCGCGACCTAGCGACGCAATTTCTTTGGCGCTACGTACTCGCAGTCCTATTTACGTTGCAAAGAAAGTAATTGAAACCTCAAGCGTTTTACAACAAAATGAAGAGACGCAAGAGCAAAATTTATCAAATGTGTCGCGAGACAAATGGTCTGAAATTTTAGAGAAAATGTCTCCCGAAGATTTCAAGTATAAAATGTAAACATAATTTTGCTATTATGGCTCGGCCAGACACGACCTCTCAACCCTCTTCTCATCGTTCATACAATCTATTGTTCGCTTCTTCGCCTGTAGTCGACAATTTGTTTGCAAAAAAGAATAGATATTGGCTTTTAGGCGGGGGAGCGGCAGCCGTAGTGCTTGTTTTTACTACATTGCTCATTATGGTAATTCGTCAGCATCAAAGGGCGAGTGCGTTTGAATCGCTACGTGATGGAATTGCCATGCTCCAAAATGGCAAAGCTGAGGAAGCTATTTTGCCTTTAGAACAAGCAGAAACTTATTTCAGGTCCGGTGATGAGGTCCAATTAGTTGAATTTTATTTATTTGAAGCTTATAGGCAAACTGGAAAGGTGGACAAGGCCAAAACTCTTTTTGAGAAAATGAATCAATCAGGAAAAGACTCTGGATATCTTGCTCAGATACTGTTTTTATCCCTAGGTCGAAATGCGGAAAAGGGGAATGATTTGCAAGCTGCTCGCAAAGATTATGAGGGAGCGGCGACTCTAGAAGGCCCTTTTTCAGGCGATGCTTTACTCTCACTTGCGAGAGTTGCTGAGGCGAGTGGGGACCCTGCGGCCGCTGCTACAGCGCAGGAGAAATATCTCTTATCTTATCCTAATTCTCCACTTACAGAGATTTTCAAACAGAAAAGTGGTAAATAAAAAATAGAAAGATAGAACTTAACAGTACAGTTAATAATTTGTCTGATAATATATATTATGAAAATTAAGAAACTTCTTAAGGTGTCTTTTGTGTAAAACAGTATAGAAGAAGAAGCGGCGGCTGCCATGATGGGCAAGATGTTCCTGTGCCAACGCGCGATTATCGCATCAATCGTCGATCAGACGTCAGCTTAAGAACCTCCCAGTGATAGCTGGCGTAATGATCCGTCCCGATCGTGCCCCATACTTCCTCGCCCAACACTTCCTTCGCCCCTGCCGCCCCGCGCGTCTTCAACAGCCGAAAGGATCGTCACCAGCGGCGTCCTGCTAATCCACAACCACAGCCGCTTCGTTTTCTCCCGCCAACTCGTCTCATCTACGTACGTTCCGCACCGGCTGCCATTGCACGTACTGTCCCGCCACCGGCGTCGCGAGCGCTGCACTCCCCGCCTGTGCCAAGGGTGCCCCACGGCCTGCAGTGCTCGGGGCGTATGTCAATGATATGGTCCACTTCGCTCTCCGGCTTCAATTGCCGATGGTGACCCGTATGACCGGGCTGCCCCCTGTCTTGCGCCCGGACGGCTCTTTGGTCTGTCGTGGCCTCACATGCGGGGGATCCGAAGATGGTGGTTTGGACGAGTTTTGGGAGGTTTGATTGAGCCACGCTTCAAGGTTCGCGAGCCGCTGCAATAACTCCATCATCAGCATCCGCATCGCAGTTGGCGTAGCAGCCCAATCTTCTGCACTAATCCCCGGAGGCGGCACGGTGTCTTGCAGTTGTGTGTTGTTTATCACGATCTTGCCACTACGCCAATCTTTTGCTCCCCCTCTGAGCGGTTACTTCTTGCCTGTGTTCATGCTTATGCTGGCCCCTGTTTAGTCTAGAGACTCATCTCTCTCTGTCATTTTTTATCACAAAAAAAGACTATAGTCTTTTTTGATTTTTCCACAGCTGTTCTTCCTTTTAATAACTAATGAACAGAGTTTTTATACTCTGTGTATTTATGTATTAGAGAGAAGGGAAAGGTAGTCTTTTGGAAAAAAAGAAAATGACTATAGTCAAAAAAAAATAATTGTGAACCCTTATCACTTCTCAAATCGAACAACCAAATTAACAACACGATTAGAATCAACCAAAACAGGAACTTCACGCACGCCTAGCATCTCGTGCCAGAATCGCATCATATACTCACCAGCCGGCACTTGAGTGAGCTCAAACTCTCCCCCCAAGTCTGTCACTGAAAAATACGGATGCCCCTGCACAACAATCCAACCGGTCATCCAACTATGGACGTCACAAGTCACTTGGATTGTTTCAGGATATGAAAACGTTTCAGACATCTCTTTTTTAAACTTTGATTGGGCTCGATTAAAAGCAGGATTTTTTTCACTATGCGTGTGTACGCTATGGAGAATCTCATCATTATTAAGAATCGATAGTGGAATCCCAACCGGCGTTAACACAATATGAGGATTGTACCGACATTCCCGCTGCTCCAGTACGCCCTTCGCTTCAGCAAACCCCTTCCCTTTTTGTATGTCAACGATCGATACAACAACATTACGTAACCCTTGATTCTCTCCAACAACAAGAGATTCGTCTCTCTTTTCAGTCATCCCGCACACAGCTTGATCTTTTGAAATCTCCACAGGTTGAGAAGAGCGAGAAGGGCCAACATATAGAACTTGCCCCCGAATTGTCCCACCATCGGTCACCGTCGTCACCTCATATACAGATCCAGCCGCCAGATTACACGAAAAAAAAGAGGCGAGAAAAAAATGCTCAATAACAACAGCGAAAGAAAAAACTCTTACCTGCAATACGCCCTCAATTTTCCACAACACTACCCTACTCCTGTGCAACGATGCTTTCTTGTCCGCCCATGTAGGGGCGCAAGACAGTAGGAATCTGTATACTACCATCTTCTTGTTGATAGTTTTCGAGCACTGCTATCAGGACACGAGGAAGAGCTAAACCTGATCCATTCAGCGTATGGACAAACTCCGGCCTAGCTCCTGGCGTGGGTCGATAGCGAATCTGAGCGCGTCGGGCTTGAAAGTCACGAAAATTGGAACATGAACTCACTTCAAGCCACTCCTCACAACCAGGAGCCCACACCTCGACGTCATATTTAATCGCGGCCGTAAAACTCAAATCGCCCGTGCACATTTGAATAACCCGATGTGGAATCTGAAGCTTGCGGCACACATCTTCGGCATTATCTACCAAGACATCAAGTTCCGCATCTGAAGTCAAGGGAACGACAAATTTCACCATTTCAACTTTATCGAATTGGTGCCCTCGCTTTATGCCGCGTACGTCCCGTCCCGCAGACATCTTCTCCCTCCGAAAACACGGCGAATAAGCCACATGATAGATCGGTAACATTCCAGGCTCAAAAATTTCACCACGATACAGATTCGTAACTGGTACTTCCGCCGTCGGCACCCACCACAAATCTTCTTCATGATCACGATACAGATTCTCTCCAAATTTCGGCAGATTGCCCGTACCAATCAAGCATTCTTCCTTCACCATCGCCGGCGGATAGACTTCGGTATAGCCATGCTGTTGCACATGTAGGTCAAGCATCCAACTAATAAGAGCACGCTGCAAACGCGCCCCTGCCGCTTTCAATATATAAAACCGCGACCCTGAAATTTTTACACCCCGCTCAAAATCGAGAATCCCTAAGCGTTCCCCAAGCTCCCAATGCGGCCGAGGGGAGAAAGCAAAGGTAGGAAGAACACCCACTGTACGCACCACAATATTTTCCCGATCATCTTGTCCAATTGGAACACTTGGGTGTGGCAGGTTGGGAATGTTTAATAAACACTGGTGAAATTCTTCTTCCAAAAGGTTGGCTTCTTTCTCAAGCGTAGCAATACGAGCGCCGAGTTCACGCATTTCTCTTACTGCGGTCTCACGCGCTTGCTCGTCAGTCATCTTCCGAATCTCTTGTGAACGTGTAGACCGTTGCGCCTTGAGAGTTTCAGTCATGTGAATTTTCGTGCGGCGCTGTCTATCAAGCTCAAGCAATGCATCAATATCTTCTCGAGCATAACCAACTTTCTCAAGTTCATCCTTAACAAAATCAGGTCGTTCACGGATCAGTTTAATATCTAACATGCCTCCCACTCCTCGTTAGCGCCAAGTCGGCCAATCGAACGCCCCAGGAATATGGGTCACACGTGATGCGCCATTTTCCCATTGCACCCCAATGACATCAAATCGGAGGGGGCGATTCTCAATCTGGTGACGTAAGACGTAATGGGAAGCCGCTTTTGCGATTTGTCGCTGCTTGCGCAGTGTGACCGACTCAAGTGGATCACCAAAGGTTGTTCCAGTATGGGAACGTACTTCAACAAAAACGAGCGTCTTCCGATCTTGCATCACTAAATCAATCTCACCATAAGGACAGCGATAATTTCGTTCTATAACCATATAGTGGCGCGCACATAAAAACTGTTCAGCTATTGCCTCTCCTTGTCTGCCAAGATCACGTTTTTCAATTCCAGTCCGCACAAATTTACCCTACCCGAGCGCCTCGGCTGCGATCAAGGCCATAAAGGCTCAGCTGCCCCTTGCTCTTCCGTTGCATCTCCCGTCGCTCTATGTCACACTTACGCCTCGTTCAGAACAAGACATAACCACACCAGCGCAAGGACAACAAAGGATACAGATCCACTATGAGAATTGGAATTACCTTAGAAGAAATACGACGAGTCGCAACACTGGCCCGCCTCGAATTGACAACCATAGAAGAACACGCTCTCGTTGAGCACTTTGACAAGATTCTCGTCTACATGGAGAAGCTCAATTGCCTCGACACAAGCCACGTTGAGCCGACAGCCCATGCAGTAACGGTCGCGAGTCCGCTCCGAGATGATCATGTAACGAATCAGCCGAATACTGAGGCCCTGCTTGCGAATGCTCCTGCACGGGAAGGGCATTTTTTCACAGTTCCTAGAATTATCGAATAGGCGCCGAGAACTTCGCGCCGGTCATTTTCAGTTGCCATGACGCCATTCAGTCTTACGATCCACGAAGCCGCGACGCTGCTTCGCACCCACGCCCTCTCCTCCCAAGAACTGATACGTTCAGTTCTTGATCGCATTCGCGCCACGGACAATCAGATTCATTCGTACCTGACCATCAACGAAGATGAGGCGCTCCAACAAGCACAGGAAGCTGAGCAACGCTTCTCTGCAAAATCATCCACATCGCCTCTTTGCGGCATCCCCTTCGCCATCAAGGATGTCATCCTCACAAAAGGACTCCGCTCAACTGCTGGCTCAAAAATGCTGGAGCATTTTATTCCCCCGTACGACGCCACAGTGATACAGCACTTAAGAAACGCCGGCGCCGTGTTGATTGGTAAAGTAAATTGCGATGAGTTCGCCATGGGTTCATCGAACGAGAACTCGGCCTTCACACCAACATGCAATCCTTGGGATCTTACTCGGGTTCCTGGCGGTTCCTCTGGCGGCTCAGCAACTGCAGTGGCTGCGGATCAGGCGCTCGCTTCGCTCGGTACAGATACCGGCGGTTCCATCCGACTCCCAGCGTCATTTTGTGGAGTGGTAGGACTCAAACCAACCTATGGCCGCGTGAGCCGTTTTGGCGTCGTGGCCTATGCTTCCTCTCTCGACCAAGTAGGAACGTTCACGAAAGACGTACGCGACTGCGCGCTTGTGCTTCAAACTATCGCTGGACACGATCCACGCGATTCTACTTCTGTCAACATACCCATACCAGATTATCAATCGCAGTTGGAACAGCCCATTCGAGGCCTTCGCATCGGGATTCCGAAGGAATACTTTGTCGAAGGCTTGCAACCAGAGGTCCAATCTGCTGTCCAAGAAGCAATTCACCAACTTCAAGTACTAGGAGCACAACCAGCCGCCATCTCGTTACCACACACGGAATATGCGATTGCGACCTATTATATTCTCGCCACCGCCGAAGCCAGCTCGAACCTTGCGCGTTACGACGGCCTGAAGTACGGCCACCGGACTGCTCAGGCCGCCGGCCTTAATGCGACGTATCAAAAATCTCGCGCAGAAGGATTTGGCAGTGAAGTGAAACGACGCATCATGCTAGGCACTTACGTCTTGTCCGCTGGATACTACGACGCGTATTATTTGAAAGCGCAAAAAGTCCGTACGCTTATTCGTGAAGATTTTCTCAAGGCGTTTGCCCAGTGTGACGTCATCGTCACGCCGGTTGCGCCCACGACAGCCTTTCGTTTGGGCGAGAAAACAGACGATCCTTTAACTATGTATCTCTCCGACATCCTCACGATAGCAGTCAATTTGAGTGGATTGCCAGGACTCTCTGTTCCTTGCGGATTTGATCAACAAGGCCTGCCCATTGGCCTCCAACTGATTGGTCAACCATTTGGCGAAGCAACCTTGCTGCAGACTGCATACGCCTATGAGCAAGCAACGGCTTGGCATACGCGCACCCCCCCACTGTCGTCGCTTACAACACGGTAGGATAACAGGTATGGCTTACGAAACAGTCATTGGCTTAGAAGTCCATGCTCAATTGCAGACGGAATCAAAGATCTTTTGTGGCTGTTCTACCAAATTTGGCGTGGCTCCCAATCACAACACCTGCCCGGTATGCACAGGCCTTCCTGGCGTGCTCCCAGTTCTCAATAAACGGGTAGTTGAATTTGCTATTCGTACGGCTCTTGCCACTCATTGTGAGATTTCCCATACAAGCCGTTGGGCTCGCAAAAATTATTTTTATCCCGATCTGCCAAAAGGATATCAAATTAGCATGTATGAGCTTCCCATCGCTCAGCGTGGCTATATTGACATTGACAACAACGAACAAAAAAAACGGGTTCGGCTCACACGCATTCACATGGAGGAAGATGCGGGCAAAAGTATCCACGATGCGCGGAGCGATGCAAGTCTTGTGGATCTTAATCGCACCGGCGTTCCCCTCTTAGAAATTGTCAGTGAGCCCGATATGTGCACCCCGGAAGAAGCTGGAGCCTATCTCCGCAGCCTGCGCGCCATCCTCCAGTATCTGGAGGTGTGTGACGGGAATATGCAGGAAGGGAGTTTGCGCTGCGACGCGAATATTTCTATCCGTCCACAAGGTAGCCTCGTCTTTGGCGTTAAGGTGGAGATTAAGAACCTCAACTCTTTTCGCGCGGTAGAAAAAGCAATCCAATACGAGAGTAAACGTCAACAAGAAGCACTGCAAGTAGGAGAAAAAATCGTCCAAGAAACGCGCCTCTGGGATGCCGAACGGGAAGTCACGCGCTCGATGCGCAGCAAAGAGTCTGCGCATGATTATCGTTATTTTCCAGACCCTGATCTGTTGCCGTTGGTCGTCGAACCGACTTGGGTTAGTGAGATTGACGCAACCTTACCAGAACTTCCAACAGACCGCCGCGATCGCTTCATGCAAGAATACAAACTTCCCTGGTATGATGCTGATCTTCTGACAACACGCAAGGAAGTGGCGAACTACTATGAAGCCGCGGTACGCGCTTATCCAGCTGACCCTAAAGCAATCAGTAATTGGGTAATGGATAGTATTCTCCGCTCTATAAAGGACGAAAAAGACGAACAAGCATTGACCACTTCGTGGCCTTGCCCACCTATCGACCTCGCTGAACTCGTGCGCTTGATTCATGAGGGGCGCCTTAGTGGAAAAATGGCCAAAGCGGTCTTTGAGGAAATGTACGCGAGCGGAAAAACCCCAACCATCATTGTCGCTGAAAAAGGCTTAACTCAAGTCAGCGATACCGGCGCCCTGGCTGCCGCTATTGATCAAGTCATCGCAACCAATCCGGAAAAGGTTGCTGACTACCGTGCTGGTCGTGATAAGCTATTGCAGTTTTTTGTAGGACAGGTCATGCGTGCTACCCAAGGCAAGGCCAATCCTCAAATGTTGAATGATTTATTAAAGCAAAAACTCGCTTCACATTCGTAACCTGGTCAGTGCAGGAAGGAGAAGGCATGGATTTTTCTTTTACTCCTGAGCAAGAAGCCTTTCGTCAAGAACTTCGTGCGTGGCTCGCCGCTAATGTCTCCTCCTCCGCTCAAGAGCTGCGCCATCTGCAGCCGCAAGCTTCGGAAGAAGACCTCAATTTTCTCAAATCCTGGCAACGACAGGTTCACGCTGGCGGTTGGACTGGTATTTCTTGGCCCAGAGAATATGGAGGGCGTGGCGCTTCGCTAGTGGAGCGTATGATTTTTGATCAGGAAATGGCGGCGGCCAAGGCACCGGGGCTGCTTAATGTATTGGGATTGGAAATTGTTGGCCCAACCATGATCGTCCACGGAACCGAGGAGCAAAAGAAAGCACATCTCTCCAATATTTTGAGCGGTGACGAAATCTGGAGTCAAGGATATTCAGAACCAAACTCAGGTTCTGATCTCGCCTCATTGAGGACGCGCGCCATTGATGAGGGTGATTATTTCAAGGTGACAGGACAAAAGGTATGGACAAGTCTAGCGTTCTATGCAGACTGGTGCCTCTTGCTCGTTCGCACCGATCCCGATGCGCCAAAGCATCAAGGGCTCTCTTGCTTATTAGTTAATATGAAAAGCCCCGGGATTACCGTGAAACCCTTACGCACGCTCACTGGCGATAGTGAATTCAATGAGGTCTTCTTTGAAGATGTTCGCGTCCCAAAGACTAATCTATTAGGGGAATTGAACCAAGGCTGGAGAGTAATCGTAACCTCGCTCATGTTCGAACGGCAAGGTCTGAGTTTTTATTTTACCTTTGCCCAAAAACGTTATTACGAAGACCTGGCGGCTACAGCGCAACGCACAACCCGTTACGGGAAACTCGTGACAAACGAGCCCCATATCCGACAGAAACTTGCACAGGCTTATATTGAATGCGAATTATTGAAGTTGAATAATTATCGCGCTCTGACGCGCCTGTTACGTGGGAATCCTCCGGGACCGGAAGGCTCCTTGCCGAAACTCCAGTGGGCGGAAACCAATCAACGTATGCAGGAGTTAGCAGTTGATCTGCAAGGACCATACGGGCAATTATACGAAGGCGATCCTTACGCTTTGCTCAACGGCTATTGGCAATACGGATTCCTGCGCGCGAAGGCTAACTCTATCGAAGGCGGCACCTCAGAAATTCAACGCAATATTATTGCAGAACGCGTTTTGGGCATGCCCAAAGGTCGGTAAGAATAAAAGGGACGGAGAGAATCAAGTCCTCTCCGTCATTGCATGGAACACATTACAATCTGACAATACGTCCTTGTGGCGCTGCTACTCCGCGTGTGGCGTTGCGGGAATCCACGATAAAGTCAGCGTTCTCTACCACCATGCGATAATCGAATTCGTGATGATCGGTCAGGATGACAACGGCGTCCTGCCGCCGCACTATGTCAGCCGAGAGATCTACTCGAAGCAGATCCAATCCTTCGTGAGACAAAGTGTTCACAAAAGGATCAGCATAGACAAGATTCGCTCCTTTGTGTTGTAGTTCTTTCATCACATCGAGTGCAGGCGACTCCCGTAGGTCTCCCACGCCGCGCTTATACGCCACGCCAAGCATGAGGAGGTTGGCCCCATTCAAACATTTTTTTCGCTCATTCAATCCATCTACGAGCAGATTGATGACTTGATGCGGCATACTGCGGTTGACTTCATCAGCCAACGCAATAAAGCGCGCTTCATATCCGTTGAGACGTAACTTCCAAGATAGATAGATCGGATCGATCGGAATGCAATGCCCGCCGATGCCAGGACCAGGGGAGAATGGCATAAATCCAAATGGCTTAGTCGCTGCGGCTTCAATAACTTCCCACACGCTCACGTTTAGATAACGACACATCAGGGCAAATTCGTTCGCCAAAGCGATATTCACACTGCGAAAAGTATTTTCGTATAATTTCGCCAATTCTGCTACGGTTGGGCTGGAAACTTCAAGAACTTTCGAGACAATCTGACCATACAATAGCGCACTCATAGCAGTACACTGCGGAGTTATCCCACCAACCACCTTGGGAATATCTTTGACCTTGAACTGCTCGTTACCTGGATCGATACGCTCAGGCGAGAAGGCGAGGAAAAAATTGCGCCCCACTTTGAGTCCGCCATCGGCAAACATTTGCAGCAACATTTCCTCTGTCGTTCCTGGATATGTGGTGCTTTCTAGAATAATCAGTTGTCCGGCGCGCAACCGTCTTTTCACTTCTGTTGCGGCAGACAAAACGAATGAAATGTCCGGATCTTTCGCTTTCCGTAACGGAGTCGGGACACAAATAATGATGGCGTCACACTCCTCCAACACATCCATTTCCGTCTCAGCATGATAGCGTCCAGCCGAAACAAGTTCGTGTACGGTCGCGCTCGGAACATCAGGAATGTGGGACTCCCCACGATTTAACGCCGCAACTTTCTCGCCATCAAGGTCGATGCCAGTGACGCGAAAGCCTGCTTTGGCAAATTCTATCGCAAGGGGTAATCCGACGTATCCTTGTCCCATCACCGCTACACGTGCAGCGTGTGATTCGATGCGTTCGCGCAATCCCACCATAAAAAAATCTCCTCTTCTCCTACTCTGATCCATTGTCGGTGCACTATTATTATCAGCCGCTCCTATGGAAATCTTAAATCTTCAGGTCGAATACGCTGAGTTGAACCGTACGTACTCAACTGTCAAATCTGAAGTGACCACATGAGCAGCGCCACGCCCAAGATGTAAATCAATAGTGAGAGAAAATTCAGGAGCCTGCATGACCGAGGCCGCTAATTTTTCGCTTTCAGCTCCAGTGCTGATGCCATTCCGACCAATTGCCGTTTCGCCAATAAAGATATCCAATTTCTCCGGATTCAGTGCAGCACCTGCATTTCCAACTGCACAAACGATTCGACCCCAATTGGGGTCTCCCCCATAAAAGGCAGTCTTCACTAACGGTGAACAAGCAATCGTACGCGCCACTTTCTCCGCATCAGTCACATTCTTTGCACCACGGACGAAAATGTCCACCATTTTGGTAGCACCCTCCCCGTCTTTCACGACTAAGCGCGAAAGCTCACAGAGAATAGTTCCAACAGCTGTCTGTAATTGCCGGAAGTCACGTCCGGCGGATCGAACTTCACAGTTGCCAGCAACCC
>JACXTT010005251.1_pt1 | contig 18904 bp, 28 predicted proteins | sample 9270951 | NCBI WGS metagenome assembly JACXTT01 (sample SAMN15532306, study PRJNA645909) | rock metagenome | isolation source: weathered quartz diorite | place: Puerto Rico | collected 2017-06-21 | reverse complement strand
ACGTCGAAGTTCGCGCTCTTGCCGAAGCCGGGCTCGGCTTCGATGAGCGCGGCGGCGATGGCCATGCGGTTCCACTGCCGCGCGAGCTTCGGCGCGAACAGCGTCGAGAGCGCGTTGCTCAGATCGGAAAGGGTTTCTCCAGCCATGTTCTCCTACTTTCGGCGGGCGGCTCGGGTTGGTCAGCCGCCGTCCATCACACGCAACAGCGCGTTGCTGACGGCGGCACGGTCGGGTTGGCCAGGTGTCTGGGGTCGTGTGCTGCCGCCTCCGCGGTCGCCCGAGCCGGCGACGCCGCGTGGTGGCAGATACAGTTTTGCGTCATCGCTCTTGAGCCACGCCTTCAGCCCGGCGGCGAGTTCGAGCTCTTCGTCGCCGTCGACGAACACGAGCTCGTCGGTCTCGTCGGCCGCGTACTTCACGCGCTTCTCGACATCGACGAGGAAGCCCACGGCGTGCCGAGCGCGACCCGCGTCCATGCCGCCCTTCACCAGCGCGTGGGCGAGGTGTTGGCGCAGCGCGCTGCTGCGGCGCTGCTCGCGCTCGCTCGCGGCGATGGCATCCTTGCGGGCGTTGTCGGCCTTCAGCTCCTCGACCTGCTGTTGCAGCCCGGCGATGACTGGATCGGCGCTCGGAACGGGCTCGTTCGGCTTCGGCTCCTTCGGCGGCTCGCTCGGCGGAGCGAGCTTCGCGAGCAGGGCCTCGTCGCGCTTGTTGAGCACCGTCTCGATGGTGCCGAGCAGGCTCTTCTCGAACTTCTTGAACCGCTTGGTCAGCCCGCGGTTGCCGATCGGCGCGTCGTCGTTGTCCTGGTCGGCTGGCGACGGCGCGGGCGGTGGCTGCTGACCGGGCTGCGTGGGCGTGGGCGTGGACGGATCGGGGGTGGTCGGTGCATCTGCCATGAACGTGGCTCCGTTGCCGGCTCTTCAGCGCCGGTAGCTGTGTCGCGCGAATCGCCGCGCGCGAGCGGCTGCCCGCAGGGGTGCGGGTCGGGAAATATTTCCCAGCGAGTAACGACTCCGCGAGTCCTCGTTCTCGGGGGGAAGGGACGCTCGCGGCGCGAGAATCTGTGGCGCTTGCGCGTTCCCGACGCTATCCCAACTTGGACTGCTCGGGTTTCGCGCTCCGGAAAGGATCAACCCCCGCCATGACTGCTCCACAACTTCTTCAGGGCAACGAGCCCTTTCCTTGGCATCTCCGCCTGTGGGGAATCGGCCGCGCGGGCGTGGAGCGCATCTGCCAAGCGCTACAACTCCTTCAGCAGCATGCCGTCGAAGAGTACGTCGCGATCGTCTGGAAGCTTGAAGGCGTGGCGTTCAACGAGACATTCTGCGGCCCGAACGCGATCGCGTGCATCGACCACCGCCGAGTCGCCGTACTCGTTGGAGATCCGGCGTTCCGCGATCCGCTGGACCTCGCCATCGACCTTCGCCACGAGGCCGACCACATCAACCTCCACGCCAACGGGGCGGTAACGATGAACCAGCACACGTGCCGAGACTGCAGGGCGCCGTGGGAGAGAGCGCAAGACGCGATCTACCAGCGTGATGAACACGTGCGTGCGCTGATACAGCGCCAGCAATACCGGCGCTGGTAGGCCTCATCCTTGGATCAGGGCGCCGCTGGCGGCACTCGCGGCGCGGGAGCCCTCGTGGCGCTCATCGGGTGCGGCGCGATGCCCAGCGGCGGCTGCGGAGGCGCGGCGGCCAGCTCTTTACGCCTCGTCTCCTGCTCGTCGACGCCGTCTTCGATCTCCTTCTGGATGGCGTCTTGCGTGTCGGGCGGGACGTTTCCGAGGAGGGCAAGCGCGAGCTTCACCTTGTGGTGCTTGTGGAAGGTGGGCGATGGGATCGCGACGAGGTCGAGCCCATCCGCCTCTTCGAGCAGCGCCTCGCGGTCGATCAGCTCGTACTTGTCGAGGCCGTGCGGCGTCCACACGACGTTCTCGCCGCGCGCCTCGCTGACGATGGCGTAGAGCCGCTTGGCGCAATCGCGCACGGCGCTGCCGAGCTCGCCGAGAACGATCTCCGTCGCGTGGCGATCCTCCTGCTTCGACAGCCCCGAGCGACCGAGCGATGTCGAGGTGGCCGCGACGCTCGCCGCCATCTGCCGCGTCACGCGCAGCATCTCGTCGACGAGCTTGTCGAGCTGCTTGTCGACGATCTCGTAGGCGCGTCCCGACGGCTCGGCGAACCCGAGGTCGTCGCCGGAGCCGATGACCGTCCAGCCGCGCCCCTTGAACTCGCCCACCGGGTCGCGCCCACGGTTCGGGTTCTGTTGGACCTCGGAAGGCAGAGCCTCGCCCGGTGCCGTCATCTCCGAGCCGAGCTTCGCGAACGGGATGGCGCAGAGCGAGTCGGCCTCGGCGCTGTTGAGCGCGCTCCGCCGCTGGAAATGTTCGCGCGCGAGCCCGCCGACCAGGTCACCGATCCAAAGGCCGCTGGGCGCTTCCAGCTCGACGATGGGGATCTGCCGGAAGCTCGTGACGCCCTCGCCGGCGAGCGGCACGTCGGCCTCGGGGTTGGGCTTGTCGTCGATGGGGATGGGCGGCGTGCGGAACAACTGCCAGCACGCGTTGCCTGCGTCGTCGCGCTCCCAGCACTTGAACTCCTCGACGTAGGTTGCCCGTGAGCCGCCGAGCCCATGGCGCTCACACATGGTGCGGTGCAGCACCGCCAGCGTGAACCGGCCGTGGTCGTCTTTCTCCCAGTCGACGAGCTGCTCGAGCGGGATGGTGAAGGCGTACGCCCGCCGCGCGCCGAGCTTGTCCTCGTCGGCGAGGCTCGCCACCGGCGCCGCCGGCGCCGCCGGCAGGTCGACACCGACGAGCCCGCGCTTGCAGATGAGCGCGCCCTTCAGCGTCTCCCGCATGAGCTGCGAGAGCGAGCTGCCGCGCCGGTCGATGTCGCGCGCAAACAGGCTGTAGAAGCCGTCGTCGATGGGCAGCGCGCCCGCCGTGGTCGGATCCTTCGCGTCTACGGCGGCGCGCACCGTCAGCTCCTGCGTGAACAGGTTGCTGAGAAAATAGCCGACGATCGCGTTGAAGTGGTTCACGTACGCGGCGAGCTGCATCCGCTGCCGGTACCGCTCGTCGAGCTCACCTGGCATCCGAGGCAAGAACTCCACCGCCGCCGCGCGGAGCCGATGTCCGCCGTGGTAGAGGAGCGAGTACTCGCGCCAGAGCCTCGGCGCGTACTCGGGGTGCGTCTGCGCGAGGACAGAGTATTTCACGCAAGTTCACGCTGCGGCGTTCCTGGTGGTGGCCGTCCAATGGTGTGCGTCTGCGTGCCAAGCAGCAGCCGTTCAGCGCGATCGGGTCAGAGCATGCGCCGTTCGTGGGCATACTCCATGATCTTCATGAATGCGGCGGCCCTCGTCAGCGCATCCTTGTTTGGCACGCTCACGCGGTAGTGAGTCTTGCTGCCAGGTTGCGCCGACTGCAGGGCTCGCTGAAAGGCGGAATCGTCATGCCGCCAGAAGTAGAAGGACGCGCCTTTCTCGACTGCGGTGATCCACAGGTGCGGAGCGCCGTCCGGATTCGCTTGCCGGTACCACGTGTCATACTGCTTGTTTGTGACCCCAATGGTGCCGCCCTTCTGCTTGTAGAACGTCTTGAACTCCACGCGGAGTTGATCGTTCGCGCCAAGGAAATGGAAGCACAGATCTGGGATTGCGATCGCACCCGCCCCGCCGTCATCGGTGCACAGGCGTACATCGCGCGCATGATCCACCCACGGAAACAGCCGCACGTAGAAGTCGGCCACCACTTTGTTCTCGACGCTCATGGCGCGCTTGGTAGGTATCCCAAGCGATGCGGGAGGCGCAAGTCGTAGCGTAGGCGCGGAACGACCGGGACCATCGCCTAACGCGGCGGAAGGTGGGTGAGGTCGCGCCGAGGGGCCTGGCGCGTCAGCAGCGAGAACGCGCTCGCGAGCGCGTCGACCTGATCGTCGCTCGCGTCGTTGATGCCGGTGAACGCCATCACCTCCGACAGAAACGCGTCGAGCCACGGCGCTTTCGCCGGGAGCAGCACCTTGCCGCGGCGCCACCCTGCCGCGACCGGCTGGGCGCGGAGGAACTTGTCACCGATGGCGCTCGCGAGCTCGGTCCGGAACCAGCGCGCGCCGAGGAGCTGCTGGAGGAACTGTCCGGCGCCGAGCTCGCTCGTGGCGCAGTGCCAGAGCATCACGCCCGGCCACGCGGCCTGCAGCGCCTTGAGCGTCAGCGCGAACGAGGTCGCGTCGACCTGCTTGCGCTGGACGTCGTGGACGAAGAATGTGTCGCCGCTGCGGCAGAGGCGCAGCGCCACCGAGTGGCAGCCGCTCGTCTTGGCGGTGTACGCGAGATCAACGCCGTAGCCGACCGCGCAGCCCTCGGGCAGCCGCTCGTAGTAGTGCGGCTCGCCGAACAGGGCATCGCCGCGCGGGCGCGGATTGCCTTGCCATTGCGACGCCCACTCGTACTCGTGGACGCGGGCGCGCTTGTCCTCGAGCCACGCGAGCGGCCGCTGCGCCTCCCACAGCGCGGCGCCCACCGGTCGGCGCGCGTCGCTCCCGTCGTTGACGGCGGGGAGGTTGATGTACGTCCAGCCCTGCTCGCGCACGAGCTGGCCGATCATGTCGTCCGGGTGCCAGCGCGTGTGCACGCCGATGAAGCTGGCGCTCGGGTGCATGCGCCCCTCGGCCGTCGAGCGCACGAGGTTCATCACGTCCTGGCGCTGGACGCGGCTCTCGGCGGCCTTGCGGTTCTTGTGTGGGTCGTCGACGACGAACAGGCCGTCGATGCCCTGGCCGGTGATCGAGCCGTCGGCGCCGCGCGCGAGCAGCGACGCGCCGTTGCCGGCCTTCCAGAGCGCGCGCGTGCCCTGCGGGTCGAGGCCGGCAAGCTTGGCGAGCTCGATGATCTCGCGCGAGATCTGTTCGGCGCGCGTCGTCTCGAAGCTGATGTACGCGTTTCGCGATCCCGGCCGGCGCACCATCCACCAGACGAGCCCGTGCTTGATGAGCTCGGTCTTGCCGTGCTGGGGCGGCACCCCGAAGAGGAGGCGAATCGGCCCACGCACTGCCTGCTCGATCGCCTCTGCGATCGGCGCCAAGTGCTCGGGGCGCTCGAAGCCCGGCGTGAGCCGCGGGATGAAGTCGAGGAGCGGCTCAGTGTTGCGTTGCGGCTGCGTCGCCTGCAGCGCCAGCAGCCGGCGCCTCGCCGCCATCGGCAAGGTCGCGGAGGACTTCTTCGAGGAGATCATCGCGGCCGTGGCGCAGGAGCGTGCGCTGCAGGATGTCGAGCATCTGTTCGCGCTCCTCCTCGACGCGCATGGTCACCACGCGGTGGTCACCCCACTTTTTTGGGAAACGCCGCTCGAGCCACCAGGCGAGCGCGCGCCAGTCGTTCTTGCCGTGGAGCTGCACCTGCGCGACTGCGCGTGTCTCGGCCTCGCTCTCGGCCTCATGGATTTGCCGCGCGAACCGGGCCAAGCGCTTGTCGCCGTGCTCGGCGGAGGCGATCCAGCGGCGCAGCGTGGCGCTGCCGATGCCGACCGCCGCGCACGCCGACTCGCGGTTTTGGCCCGCGCGGAGGAGCTCGACGAGCCGCGCCGTGCGCTCCTTGGTCAGCTTGGGAAACGGGCGAGCGGCCATCTGCGCGACACCTTGTGAGATTCTATAAGTGCCTGTAATTAATCAGAAATCGACTTGCTTCTGTGCGCACCGGACGCAATGTGTCCGAGCGCCGCCGACACCGGCGCGAACAGGAGAGAGCAGATGAACGACCAGACGGCCACCCGCCAGAACAGCGCGATTTGCGATCGCACTCACACCAGGACCGAAGCCTGCATGTGCGGCCGCTGCGGGCGTGGCTCGCCCGACGCGAAGCTCGCCGCCAACAAGCGCGACGTGCTGGCGCTGCTCGACCTGATCGCGGGCTGCGTCGAGTGCCACCCGAAGATGGTCGGCGAACCGAGCTGGGGCTTGGCGGGCGACCTGGCGCACCTGCGCCAGCAGCTCGTCGCGATCGCCACGAGCATCGCGCTCGGGCCGGACGGCGAAGAGAGCGCCGCGCGCCGGGGCATCGAAGCGGCGCTGTGCGAGGGCGACGAGCATGTCGCCGACGCGCTCATCAACGCGATGTAGCCGAAACGGGCCGCCGGTCCGTCCGCCGGTCGCTCCGGCGCTGACGAGGCAAACGCGCGATCGCGTCGCGCCACCAGAGGGAACCATGAAGAAGACCACGACCGCCGATCAGATCAAGAACCTGAAGAAGATGAAGAGCGCCGCGCTGCGCGAGCAATTCCACAAGCTGACGGGCAAGGAGGCGCCGTCGAACGATCGCGCGTTACTCATCAAGACGATTACCAGCGTGCTCAGCAAGCACCCAGCGGAGCCAACGAAGGAGGCGCCCGAAGCGGCGTCGAAAGGCACCGAAGCGCCGAAGAAGACCGATGCGAAGAAGGCTTCGCCCACGAAGGCCGGAGCGCCGCGCGCGTCCGATCCGCGTCTGCCGCCAGCGGGGACGGTCCTGCAGAAACGCGACCGCGCCGGCGTCGTGCGCTGCGAGTGCACGATCGAAGAGGGAGGGCGTATCCGCTACAAGGGCGCGGTCTACAGCTCGCTGTCCGGCGCGGCGATGGCGGCCGGCAAGGACATCGGCCTCGGCGGCGCCGCGACCAACGGCTGGACCTTCTGGGGGATCACCAAGGCGGGCAGCCGGATCGATCCGCTCGTCGCGCTCGACCGCGCCTGGGAGCGCTACCGCGGCAACGTCGAGACGCTGGTTAAGACCGGCATCACCGACGACAACCGCAGCAAGGTGCTCACCGCGATCAAGAAGCACGTTGCCGCGATCGAAGCCCTGCGCGACAAGGTCGCGTGACGCCCTTCGCCGCGGACATCAAGTCGCGGCACCGCGGACGAGCTCGGCCTTCTTGCCGGTGAGCTTCTCCCAGCGCTCGACGGCGACGTCGACAAACCGCGGCTCGAGCTCCATCGCGTAACAGCGCCGACCGAGCTGCTCGGCCGCGGCGATGCTCGTGCCGCTGCCGCTAAACGGTTCGAAGCACACGTCGCCGGGGCGCGTGTGCCATTTGATGGGGCGCGCGAAGATCTCGACCGGCTTCTGCGTCGGGTGGATGCCGTCCTGCTCGCCCTTCTGGTCGATCTGCCACACGGTCGAGACGCCGTTGCCGAGGGGCGGCTTGCGCTCGGGCTGCTTGCCCTTCACCCAGCCGTAGAGACACGGCTCGTGCTGCCACATGAAGTGGCTGCGCGTGAGGATCGGCCGGCTCTTGGCCCAGATGAGCTGCTGGTGGACCAGCAGCCCGGCCCGCTCCCACGCCGCCTCGACGAGCACGTGGCGCTTGCTCGCGTACCACTGGTAGATGATCGGATCGTCGGTCAGCGCTTCGGTGAGCGCGCACTCGATAAAGCCGGCGAAGAAGTCGATGCTCGCGGCCGGGTCGCGGTAGGCGTCCCAGTGCTTGTTGTTGTTCTTGCCGGCCTTCTTGCGCTCGAACGCCTGCGGGTGGTTGGTGCCATCGTAATCGACGAGGTACGGCGGGTCGGTCGCCATCAGCGCCGAGCGCTCGCCGTTCATCAGGCGCCGCACGTCTTCGGCCTTGGTGCTGTCGCCGCAGAGGATGCGGTGGTCGCCGATGATCCACAAGTCGCCGAGCTTGGTCGTGGCGACGTCGGGCGGCTCGGGCGCCTCGTCCTCGACGACGGCGGTGCCGTCGGCGCGGCAGACCTCGGCTTCCAGGTGCCGCATGTCGGCGGCCGTGAAGCCCTGCAAGAGGCGGTCGACCTCGTCCTCCCCCTGCAGCTGCGCGAGGAGCGCCACCGAGTCCCACTCGGCGAGCTCGGCCAGCTTGTTGTCGGCGCGCGCGAGGCGGTGGGCTTCGTCCTCGCTGAGGTCGAGGTAGCGGACGGGCACGACGTCGAGGCCGAGCTTGAGCGCAGCCTTCAGGCGCGTGTGTCCGGCGATGATCTCGCCGTTCTCCTTGCGCGCGAGGATCGGGTTGCCGAAGCCGAAGCGCGTGATCGACTCGGCGACCTGGTCGACGACGTGGTCGTTCTTGCGCGGGTTCTTCACCCAGGGCTTCAGCGCCACGGTCGGCACCCAGACCGCGGCCGTTTCAGCCGCCGCAGGGGTCGCGCGCGCGCGCGAGTCGATTTTTTCGCTCGCGCCGCCGGCCCCGCGGTTGACGCGGCGTCGCTTGACCGGAACGTCGCCGGCAGCTACGGGACTCGCCTCATGGCTCACGTCGATCGCACCTTCAAGAACGAAACCGTCGTCCTCGACGGAAACCAGTTCAACAACTGCCGCTTCGAGTTCTGCAAGATCATGTACAGCGGCGGCCCGGTTCAATTCACGACGCCAATCCAGTTCACCGGCTGCGTGTTCGGCTTCGAGGGCCCCGCGATGGCGACGGTGCAGCTGCTGCAGCTCATCGGCCGCAACGGCAGCCCCGAGCTCGTGCAGGACTTGTTCGCGACCGTGCTCGGCCCGCAGAACTGAGCCGGTCAGCCGCCGCTCTCGCTCTTCTCGATCGCGGCTTCAATGAGCGCGAGCACCTTCTGGTCCTTTGGCCGATTCGCGGCGCGCTTCATGCGGAGGATGGCCGGCAGCCCGGCCACGAAGACGCTGGCGCCGCCGACCGTGATCTCGAGGGCTTCAGCCATCAGCGCGGCGTAATCAGCGCCGCCGGAGCCCGAATCCGAGCTCTTCAACACGTCGAGACGACCGTGACGCGTACGAAGCATCATCGTCCCGGTCAGTGACCGGATGCGATCAAGGTCTGGCCGGATGCGTTGAACGCTTCCAGGTGGAACAAGGCACCACGCGTCGATGGCGACCAGCGCGGCGGCGAGCGCCACGTAGTTCTCTTCGCGGCTCTCGATCACGATGTCGAGATCGTAGGTGAGCCACTGGACGCCCTGCAGCTCGGCCGCGTACCCGCCAATGAGCACGTAACGCACATCGTGCCGTGCGAGGGCGGCGACGATTGCGCTGGGCTCAAACGTTGGTGGGACCGTCACCGTGGCGCCTCGGACGCAGGTTGGCGCGGCCTTCGGCGATGAACGCGCGCACGTTCGCTTCCGTTTGCGCCCGTTGCTCCGGCGTCATGGCCGCGAGCTCGGCGGCGAGGGCGAGGTCGTTGCCCTCTTCGTCGAAGGCGATGATGTCCGCCGCGGTAAGCGGCGAATCGGCGGTGATCCAATCGCTCACGAGCCTACTTTACCATGACCGGCGGCTTGGGTCGCATGGCCTGCGCTCCGGCGCTGCACAGCTGCTTTTGTCTCTGTCTCTTCCTGTAAGGATCGGCGCGGCGTCGACTCCCGTCGACTCCCGTCGACTCGGCGCCCGCCGATGGCCTGTTCGCAGGCGCCCAGGCGGAACTCGACGTCCTCGATTCTGCGAGTGAGCTCGCCAACTTCGACGCGCAGATCGCGAATGCCGGACGAAATGGATCGCAACAGCTCGGAGTTGGTGACCCACAACTTGGGGAGGAGCTGTAGCAGCCCGCCGCGCGTGACGTGGTAGCGCGTGCCCTCCCGCTCGCCGCCGGTCACCACGAGGAGGGTCGTGCCGGTCTTCTTCTCCAGCGCCTTGAGCTTGCGGAGGAGGCGCACGCCGGCCCAGCGACCGCGCCACCCCAGCAGCGCGGCCGCCTCCCTCATGTCGAGCAGCTGCGGCTCGTCGGTCATTCGGCTGCCATCGCCTCCTCGTCCTCCGGCCAGCGACGGACCAGGCGGTTCTTGCGCAAGTTGTAGTTGTAGATCTCGAACAGCGTCTCGATAGCCGCGTCGCGAGGCCCGATCTCGCTGGCTGTGCGGCGGATCTTGTTGACCAGCCGATCAGGCGTCCACGCCGTCAGCTTGCGCGTGAGCTCCCGCGTGCTCGCCTGCGGGTAATGCGCGAGGAAGCCGCCGATCGCCCGAATGAGCGTGCCCTCGTAGGTGCCGGGATCGTCCGACCACGCGGTCAGCACCTCCAGCGTTTTCGCGAGGGTCTTCTTTCTCGCGTGGACGAATACCAGCGACCGCACGGCGCAGACGCTGCGGCTACCGGTCGACTTGCCGATCTTCAAGCCGGCCTCCGTGACGATGCCGTTCACCTCGACCGCGGTCTTGTCGCCCTCGACCAGCGCGGCCTTGAAGTCGTCGTGGGTGGCGATGGCGACCCGGTTGCGGTTCAACCGGCGATAGAGACCGGCCTCCTCGTCGAGCGTCAATCCGGTGAACACCTCGCACAGGAGCTCGCGGTCACCCTGGCCGGCAAGATCGATGGCGCCGATCCGGTGCTGGCCGTCGACTGCGTAGTGTTTGCCGTCGCACCGCTCCGATACGACGGGACAGCCGACGACCGTCCAATCGAGGCTCTTCGACATGGCCTCCATGCGCTTGAGGTCGACTTCGCGTTGGAATCGCTGATCGCTGAGGATCGACTTGACCCTGAGCTGTTTGAAACTGCCTTGTTCGTTTTTCATGTGGACTCCAGTTGTTGTTTCACTCGCTCGATGACTCGCTGCGCGGATTGGATTTCGCGCGCCAGCTCCTTTTTCAGCTCCACGAGCTGCTTCTTGGTCGCCTTCGCGAAGGCGCCGCGTTCGGTGTTGAGCAGCCCGTCCCACGCGTCCGCGAACTCGGTCGCGTAGCGGAGCCAGACCTTCAGCGGGTTGTCCGAGCCGCCGCGGGTCGACCCGGCCCCCGAGGCAGATGTCGAATCCGCCTCGGGGGCCTTGTCGCGGTCCGTGCCGGCAGGAGAAGGGACCGGCTCGGACCTGCTCGCCTTCCCGCGCTTCGGCTTCGCGGGGTACATCTTGCCGTCGCGACCCTTGCGCTTGCGCGGAGTTGCCTCGCAGGTGTCCACCGTGGACACCTCGGCGCGCAGCTTCGAGACGAAAGCGTGACCGACGCCCACGTGCTCCGCGATGTCCCGATCGCTCCACTCCGGCACCATGGCGAGCGCCATCTCGACGCAGCGGCGCTTGTCGGCGTTCGTGCGCCGCATGCCGCGGTCATCGTGGGCGCCATTGGCCTGCTTGCTCACGGCGTACATGCGTGCGTCGGTCTGCGTGCCCTTGCGGACCTCGCACGCGGCCTCGGTGCGGCCCGTGCGTCGGAGCGCGTGCCAGCGGTGAAAGCCGTCGGCGAGCCAGTAGTGCGCGCCGTCGAAGAACACCGAGAGCGGCGGAAGCTCGTCGGCGTGCTCCGCGTAATCGGCAACCGCCTCCTCGTTCACGGCGGCGCGTGATTGCGTGCCGCCGTCGATCCGGATTTCGTCCAGCTTCAAGGTCTTCGCCGTCATGCCCATGCCTCCTGACCGTCCTGGCCTCGTGCCTTCGCCATCAACGCCGCAAGTCGTTGGCGCTTCGACTCGCGCGCCGATCGCTGCGCGTCACGCAGTGCGGCGACGTAGCCGTCGATCGCCTCGCGAATGGCGGCCTTCGCGGCGAGCCGCCGGTCGTTCAGCTCGGCGGCTGCCTTTTCGCTCGGCCCGACCTTCTTGCGCTTGTCGCCGTTGGCGCGCTCGATCTGCGCTCGCATCTTCTCGCGGCGACTCGCGCCGGGTGCGTCGACCGACATCGACAGGAGCGCGACCGCCGCAGTCTCGCGATCGCCGAACGTGCTGACCAGGCCGAGCACGAGCTGCTCTGGAATCGGGCTGAACGCCGTCCGCAGCACCTCGACCTGAGCGCGCGACAGCCGCTCGAGCGCTCCGCGGATGATGCGCTGGCGCGCGACCAGCATCGCCGCTTCGATGAGCCGGTCCTCGGCGTCATTGACGATCACCGGCTGCCAGCCGACGACCGCACCGCGCTTGTCGTCGGCGTAGTAGTTGCGTCGCAGCCCAACGATGTTGTCCGGCGGCAACTTGTACTTCATCCGCTCGAGCATCGAGCCAAGCGGACTGCGACAGCCGACGGCGACCTCGAGCGCGCCGCCGAAGAATCCGCGCAGGTCCTCTTCCTGGTCTTGCGTGAGGCGGCTCACGGGAACGACTCCTCGCCGAAGTCGTCGGCGTCGCTGGTCGGCCCCACGCCCGTGACGAGCGGCGGTGGCCAGGGTTCATCGGGCTCGTCGACCACATCGTCTTCATCGCCGTCATCGTCGGGCTCGGCGGCGAGCTCGGCGAAGACGTCAGGGTCGATGCGCCGCGGGCAGCACCTGCAGTACTCGGTCATGACCGCGGCTCCGTGCGGGCGTGCAGCAGCCGCACGCGGGGTTTGCGCTCGTCCACGTCGCGTTCGATCGCGACCGCGATGGCGAGGTGGACGGTGATGACGACGCGCTCGCCGACCGGTTCGCCCACAGGATCACCGACGGGCTCGCCGAGCTCCACGATAACGGGCACGAGCTCGTTCATCGCGAGCCTCCCTTCATCGCGTCCTGCCAGCACTTCAGGTGCGCGAGTCCGCTGGCGACGTGCACCTGGCGCTGCCCCATGAACACGGGCGCACCGCAGTACACGCACGCCGGAGGCGGTCCGTCCGCCCCGGCCGCCAGGGTGGCGACCGGCTCCACGATCGCGGGAGGCGGCAACCAGTCCCACGCGCTCCATGGCGCCGCGCCGGTCATGACGCCACCTCGCCGAACTGCAGCGCCGCGAGCTGCTCCTTGTACCACTCGGGCAGCCCCACCGTGGCCTTGCGCATCACGTGGCCCTTGGCCCAATCGAAGAGCTCGGCCGCGATCTCGTCGCGGCACTCCTCTTCGATGTCGCGCCGCACCTCACGGATGAGCCCGCCGATGTCCTCGGGGCCCGCCTTCAGCTCGCCGCGCTCGGCCAGATGCAGGATCGCCTTCTGCCAACGCGCCTTGCTGCGGTAGGCCTGCCCGATGCGCTCGACGATGTCGCCGCTGCCCGGCTGCGCCTTCTTCCAGTCGCGCTTGTGGACCTCCTTGAACGCCTCGGACACCCACTTGCCCATCAGCGCCTTGCCGTCGGCGCCGAAGCGGTGGTGGTTCTTGATGACGATGCCCTCGACCTTCTGGCCGCCGAGCACGCTGGTGCGATCGAGGAACGCGCCGAGTTGCTCGGACGAGTCGACGCGGCCCGCGTAGAGCACCGGGACGGCCTCGAGCCCGAGTCGCGCTGCCTCGGCGTCGCGCTCTTGCGGACCGAGGTACGCCTCGCGCCCGACGGTGACGTCGAACACGATCAAGTGGCGCTGCGGGATGCGGTCGTACGCGAGCGCGTTGTGCTTGGGCTTCTTCAGGTACTCGCAGCGGTAGGTCCACCCGGGCACGAGCGCCGGCGCGAGCTCGCGCGCGGTGGCGACCGCCTCGATGAACAGCCCGTCAGGTGCATCGAGCACGATTTGCTGGCCCTTGCTCCGAGAGCGCAGCTCGCCGTCGATGACCGCTATGCTGAACTGCGAGCCGTCGACCTTCTCCTCGACGACCACCTCGCCGTCGAACAAGTCCGCGATCGCCGCGTGGCCCAGGTTCCAGATCTTCGGGTACGAACCAATCGCCGACGTTTCGTCTGCCATCTCGGCACCTCCTGCAAGAAGGCGCACGAGTCGTCTTCCAGTCGTCTTCAGTCGTCTTCGAGTCGACTCATCACGCGAAGATTTTCGATCGCGTCGACGAAGTGCGTGTGCATGTCGCTGCGCACGCCGGCGAGTAAGCGCTCGACCCGCTGTTCCGCCTCGCGATCGAGCGCGCTCACCGCAGGCAGCACCGGTCCGAGGCAGCGCCGCGCTTCAAGAATCGACACGCGGTAGCGCGCAGCCTTGCCGCTCTTGCCGTTGCCGATGAGCACGGTCTTGCCGGTCTCGTGCTGGTACGTCTCGAGCCGACGGCGCAGCCACAGCGTCGGCTCGGCGCCGCCGATGCCGAGCGCCTTGGCAGCCGCAGCGAGCGGCAGCAACAGGTCGTGGCCGGCCCCGGCATCCACCGCGCTGACGACGTCGGCGCTCATGCTGCCGACTCCATCGGGCGGCGCCAGATCTCGATCTTGACGGCGTACTCGTTGGGTTTGCCGCGCTGCTGAGCGACCTCCCAGGTGAGCGACGAGTCGCCGTCGTCGACGCCAAGGTAGTCAGCGACGCCGCCGCGCACGGCTTTGAGCGCGCCGTGTACGTTGTCGCTGTCGAGCCGCTTCGGTGCGATCCGCGTCAAGCGAATGCACAATGGGCCGACCGGCGTGCGCGCCGGCTGCGTCGCCAAAGCCATCCGCGCGGCGCTGCGCTGTTCGCTGGCGCGCCTGGCGCGCTTGGCCCAGTGGCCTCGCTGGTTGGCCTCGCTTACCGTCCGAATCGGCACGTCCACGCGAACGAGCAGGGCGGCGTGATGCTCTGCGTGCACCGTCATGGCTTGGCCTCCTTGAACAAGTCGACGACCTCGGCGCGTTCGGCGAGCCGCCGCCATAGCGCGGCGCCGTAGCGCTCGATGAACGCGTTCGGCTTGAGCCCGGTCGTGATGGCGGTGGCGACGCCGGCGTCGTACCGGGCGTTCACGACGGCCATCAGCGCGGGCGTCCTTCCTGCGGGCGCGCGATCGCCGCCGGCGAAGCCCACCTCGTCGATGATGAATACGCCCGGCCGCGCCTGCGCTTTCGTCCACGCGACCGCGTCCTCGTCGCTGTCCCAGCGGTACGCGTCGCGCATCAGCGCCTCCTCGGTCGTCCACCGCACCGACGCCAGGCGCGGCAACCTGCCCGTCGTGTCGAGCTTCCTCGCGAGCTCTGCCAAGACCGAGCGAAGCCGCGCGACGATCACGCTGCTCTTGCCGCTGCCCGTGGGACCGCACAGCAGGATGCCGCTGCCGCCGAGCGGATCCCAGCGGCGCACGGCGGCGATCGCCGTCGAGCTCACCTTGCTGGCCCATTCGGGGTTGCCGAAATGCGCGTACGGCCAGTTCGGCAGCTGCGCAGACACCGTCGACCACCAATCGCGCAAGCGCTGCCGCTCACGCTCCAACTCGAACCGCCGGCACCGCTCGGCATCCGCCGGCGTGAAGCTCGTCGCGATGATTTTTTCGAGCGTGTTCATGGCGTCCTCGGCTTCAGTACGAACTTCGGCAGGTCAGCCGTCATGGCGGTGATGCGCGCGAGCTCGGCTGCGGCATCCGTTGAGCCCTGCGGCGCGGATCGCGGCATGGGTCGGCGATCGCGCTGCTGCCGCTCCCAGTCGGCGGCGTAGCGGCACTTGCTCTCAACGATCCGCGCGACCGCGGCGCCGGACAGCGGCTGGCCCGTGCCGGCCTCTTCGGCGCCGACCTTCGTCGCCGCACGGTCGATCGCCGCGCACATCTGCACGCAGGTCGCGCCGCTCGACTGCATGAAGCCGAGGGCCTGCGTCGCCATCGCCGCCGGATCCTTCATCGCCGCGAGCTGCGGTCGGCTCGTGATGGCAACGAATAGCAAACGCTCTTCTTCACTCTGGATCTGATCGGAGAGAGGAAGAGGATGAGGATGAGGATCCAGGGAGCCATCACCGTTGCCATCCGGTTGCCATGACCTTTGCGATCCCGTTGCCATCGGCGGCGATGGCAAGTTGCCATCGGCTTTGCCATCCGCCTTGCCATCGGCTTGCCATCGCGCTTCGGCGCCGCGCTTACCCGCAAGGCTGCGTTTCTGCGAGAGATCCGACTGCTGGTGCGCTGCGCGGCTGTAGATCGCGTCCCAATCGTGGAAGCGGTAGCCGCCGTCGACCTTCACGAGCAGACCCGGGTTGCCCTCGCCGCCGCAGGCGACGAGCTGCTTGAGCTCGGCGGGCTTCGCAAATCGGCGCGCGACGTCCGCGGGGACGAACCCGTCGCCCCGCCGCCGCCGGCACCACGAGCCCATCATCGTCCATGCGCCGATCGCTGCATTGCCGGCGCGCATGAACTTCTCGTGCGCGTGCGCTTCGTCGTCGACGAGGAACCACGCCATGATCAGTCCCCCCGCGCACGCCGCCACGCGCGAAACGCACGTTCAGTCTGCGAGCCAAAAAAAAGAACGAGCATCGCTCAGGCCCCCGCCTCGCCGAGATCGAGCCAGAGACGCTCCACGGGGAGCGCGGGCTGATCGTCGAGCTCGGCGACGTCGACCATGTCGGCGAAGTCGATCGCGTCCACGAAGTCGCACGCCGCCGGCAGGTAGAGATCGTCGACGTTCAACGGCCTGGCAGTGACAGGGGCGCTGCCCGTCGCTAGCCACGCGAGATCGACGTCGAGCGCCTTCGCGAGCCGTTCGATCGTGCCGAGGCGCGGGTTTGCGGTGGGGGTTTCGAGCGTGCGCACGGTGGCGGGCCCGAGGCCGGCCTTCAGCCCGAGCGCCCTCATGGTCAATCCCCGCTCGGAGCGGGCGTGGCGGAGTCGGTCGGAGAAGAGAGACATACACGAGATATTATGCATGCACATCACAACGAGCAATAGCAAACTTTCTCGAACGTGCAAATTCGCATGCACTTTATAAAGTGCGCGTGGTAGGTTGTCGGTGCGATGTCGCCAAGGAAGTCCAACGACGCGAACCCCAAGCCGGCTTGGGCCAAGCGCCTTCTGCGCATGGTCGAGGTGACCGGGATGTCTCACCGAGCGTTCTGCGAGAAGGCCGGCGTCTCGGTGTCCTACCTGAGCCAGGTCAACCGAGGCGACGTGAAGTCAATGGGCGTCGATCAGGCGGCCAAGCTCGTCGCCGCCGCCAACGAGGCCGGCGTCGCCGCGACCGTCGAGTGGCTGGTCGGCGGAACCGGGATCGGCCCGGACATGCCGAGCGACGCGGCGGAGAAGTACCCGGCCCGCAAGGTCGCCCAGGCCATGTTGCGCTCCAAGAGGGTCGACGACGCCGTCATCATGGGCATGATGAGCACCGAGCTGCGGCCCGATCAGGAGCGCGACGCCGAGGACGTTTCGTTCTGGCTGCGTCTCGCCCGGCAGCTCCAAGACGCGATGCGGGAATTCGAGCAGGGCGGCGAGCCGGACGGCTTCGACGTGGCCGCCGGCTCGGGCCGAAGGAAGTAGCTCAGCTCACGCGGCGACGATGCCGGTGCGCCGTTTTTCGTCGGTGATCGCCACGCGCTTCACCGCAGGATTGCAGATGGGCTTGCCGTACTCGAGCGGCATATGGCTGCAGGGTTCGCCGCGGACGATCGGCGGGGCGTCGCGCCGCAAAACGGCGCCCGGCCTCCCGGTCACCTCGCTCACGCGCAGAAGGGCGAGCGACTGTGTCGTTTTCAGCTCGTCGGCGATGGCGTGGACGTTGTCGCCGAGCTTGCTGTGCACCTGGACGAGCACCGGGCGCGGCACGATCAGCGCCGCCCCAAGCGCGTCGCAGCGCGCCTCGAGGTCGGGGCCCGCGTAGCCGATCCGCTTGAACCACCAATGCGCGAGCTCATGGCCGGCGATCCACCGCGCGCGCGGCCAGGGGGTGCCGCAGCGGATGTAGATGCGCCATTGACCCTTCACGTGGGCGATCGTGCCCTGGGACGCGAGCGGCACCATTTTCGGGCGCGTGCCGAGGAGCTTCATCGACAACGTCGCCGGCGCGAGCGCCGCGCTCAGATCGCTGTCGGCGAGCCGGTAGATCGGTTCTACGTAGCTCTCGATCTCGTTGAGCGTGTGCAGATCGAGCCGGGGAACGGCCGGACCGCATGTAAAGCAGTCCTTGGCCGGGAAAAGGGTCGCAGCAGCATCGCCGCGACCGAGCGTGGAGGTGGTCGGTGCGTTGGGAGCAATGTTCATTTTGGCGTGTGTGAGCATTGGACCGACGACGCTACCAGACGCTCGAAACACTGAACACTGGTCCATGTGTGAACCACGTATGGTCTTGTAACTAGCTGGTTTTGCGCGAGTCCGCACAGAGCGAGCAGAATTCGAGCACCGGCCGTTGACATTCTCGGCGAGACCGCACATGTTGATGTGCATGCACAGCAAAACGAACGACGCAGCCATCAACCGCATCCGCAGCCAGTTCGCCGAGATGAAGGACAGCGCCGAGCGCTCGCTCGCCCGCTTCCGCGAGGAGCTCGGCACCGACCCGATCCGCGCCATGCGCTGGGCCGATCGGGCGATCGCCGACGCGGCGCGCTTGGATCTCGCAGCCGGATACCTGCGCTGGATCGATCAGAGCGGCCCGAACACCAGCGAGCCGCCGACGGCCGAGATCGTCGCCGAGGACTTGCGCGGAGCGCTGATCCGGGGCGGGCGCAACACCGAGCGGTCGACCAGCCCGACCGCCAACCTCTTCGAGCGCGAGCGGCTCTCCGCGATCGCCGACATCTACGAGACCGTCGAGCGCACGATGCGCACCGCGAAGGAGATCGCGTCGTGAGCGCGGCGACCGTGTTCACGCTCGCCTCGGGCGGCTGGCTCGTCGTCGGCCCGGACGGCAAGACGACGATCGTCTCGCCGCTGCCGACCATGACCGGGCAGCCCGCGCCCGAGCTCGCGCAGACGCTCCGCGATTGGGCAGATGACATCGAGCGCGCGGCGACCGACCGCGCGGCGGCCGGCGCCCCGACGTGCGTGCGCGTCGTCGATCTCGTCACGGGCGAGATCGAGGAGGGCACGCTCGCCAATCTCTACGAGGCCTACTCGCTGAGCGACAACGAGCGCGAGGCTTGCGAGCGCGCGCTGAAGGACTTCGGCGCCTGGCGATTTGGCAGCGCCGCCCACGGTCGCAAGCGCGTCGAGGTGATGCCGTGACCGCGCGCGTCGCTCCTGCGCTCGACCTCGACGACTTCGGCAACCCGCTCGCCGCGGTCCAGCCGCCGCTCTACGACGACATGGGCGGGCTGCCGCCGGCGCTGCGCTGCCCGGTGCCGGGCTGCGAGAACGAGAGCGACTACGCCGAGGACTTCGAGTCCGAAAAGCCGTACCGCTGCCGGCACCTCATCTACGCCGGTCGCTGCCACGAGTGCGACGCGGTGGTCGCCGATCGCGCCGAGCTCACTCCGCTCCGCGGGAGCTGGGTCTGCGCCGAA
>JACXTT010005250.1_pt1 | contig 18905 bp, 15 predicted proteins | sample 9270951 | NCBI WGS metagenome assembly JACXTT01 (sample SAMN15532306, study PRJNA645909) | rock metagenome | isolation source: weathered quartz diorite | place: Puerto Rico | collected 2017-06-21 | reverse complement strand
GGCGATCTTGCCGGAATAAAGCGGTGCCAGATGGTTTTCCCACAGGCGGCCGCCCTCGACGTCCGTCGAGGCGATGCCGACCACGTGCACGCGCGCGACAAACGGCAGCCGGCTCACGTGCCGTACCCACGAACCGCAGTGTATGCCGAACGGATAACGCATGTTGTCGGGATGGTTGTCGAACACCACGATCTGGATGCGTGTGTTGAGCGCCCGCAGCCGCCCGATCAGCAGGTAACTGACATGGTGGTAGTCGCCACTGCCCATAAAGACCACCGGTGGACGGGCATCCAGGACCGGGGCAAGTTCCCGACCCAGCTCACGAAGCGTTTTCTTGCGACAGCCGAAGCGGATCGCTTCCTGCCAGTTGCCCAACGGAATCGTGTCCGCTCCCGGCAGAGGTTTTACCGAATCGTCGAAATCAAGAATGAGTGCGCGAGACATGGCTGGCGTGCCACTGCTGATCGCTTTCGAAGAAACGTTTGAACAGCATCAGGATTTTTCTCAATACCGGGTTGCGCACGTACACCGCGTGCCGCGTGAGGGTGAAGCGGGCGCCGAGATTGCGCTTGATTTCCGGATCGGTCCAGCCGGCGACGTAACAGCGTAATCCGTGCGTCAACGCATAATCAAGATTATGGAACCAGCTGACCGTGTACAGGTTGTAGTCGCGTGCTTGCGGATAGACGAAGCCGACATACTTGTCCAACAGCAGGTCGTTCTCGATAAAGCAGAGGTTATAGCCGATCAGCTCGCCCCTGGCGCGGTACATGAACACGACGCCATGGCTGCCGGCATCCTGCAGCAAGGCCTTGAAGAAGGTCGCGGTCAGCAGGTCGAAATGAATCTCACTTTGGCGGTAGACATTCAGGTAGAGCGTGTAAAACGTCGCCAACAATGTTTCGTCCCGGAAACGCGCATCGCCGGTCGGGATCGCCTCGATCTCCAATTCCGACGTGCTCTTGAGCTTGCGCCGAATATCCTTGCGCCGGGTACGTGACAGGCGCGCGACAAATTCCTCCGTCGAAGCAAAATCCATGGGCACGTAGGCCAGCGCCTGGCCTTCCACCAACACGAACCCTTTTTCGCTGCAGACTTCGGCCAGACGCTGCGAGTAGGCATAAGCCGCGTCGCCAACCAGCGTGGCGTCGGTCGGGATGTCCTTGATGATCAGGAACGGGTAGCGCGCAGCCATACCTGCCAGCAACTCGCGCACGAAGTCCTCAGGCGACGACGAACCCGGCAGCAGCGCATATTCCGACACTGTGGTGCCGATGAAGCAGGTATTCGGATGCAGAAACCGTCTCCACCAACGCGAAAGCGGCAAGGCCTCCAGCTTTCTGCGGACGGCGGGTTCCATGGTGGTGAGCAGATCGAACGCCGTGGAAAACGCCGGTATGCCTTCCATGTCGAACGTGGAAAAACCTTCCGGAGGACATTCCTGAAAGCACCGAAGCAGATTTACAGGCTCGAGAAGGTTATGAAAAGTTGGCACCGCAGTTTTCGGTACGGGAAGGACTTGATGTCGATGGTTTGACTTTACTCTGCCCCCGAACACCCCGGCAACTGTTCGTATGGGTTGATGGGTTTCGACTATTGATATCAGGGCAGGACTGAAGGCGTTGCCGCACAAGGTTCTCGTCCTTCAGGACCGCGCCGATTATCCAGGGCAGGACGGTCGTATCCATGCAAGCGTCAGGTTCGAGCCGGGCGACAGGTCACGGTTGAACCCGATTTTAGTACTGCCTAGAATTCGTCGGATGTGTTGCCCAGCCATCCAGACCGACCCACCGGAATTTTCCAACCCGCGGCACGGCCATTCCTGACGGTGCCCTTGGCAGACCCGATACAGCATATTCTCATCGTCGGCCCGGCCTGGGTCGGCGACATGGTGCTGGCGCAGAGCCTGTTCAAGCTTCTCAAGCAGCGTCACCCCGGTTCGACGCTCGACGTGCTCGCGCCGCGCTGGACGCAGCCGTTGCTCGCGCGCATGCCCGAGGTGGACGAGGCGATCGCCATGGACATCGGGCACGGCGAGCTCCGGCTCGGCGAGCGTCTGCGGCTTGGGCGCGAACTGCGAGCGCACGGTTACGACCGCGCCATCGTTCTGCCCAACTCGTTCAAGTCCGCGATTATTCCGTACGCGGCGCGTGCGCGCGTGCGCACCGGCTACGTCGGCGAGCTGCGCTACGGCCTGCTCAACGATATCCGTCCGCTCGACAAGCTGAAGCTCCCGCGCACCGTGGACCGGTTCGTCGCGCTGGCGCTCGCGCCGGACGAGGCGCTGCCGGAGATTCCCGCGCCGCGCATCCGCGCCGACATGGACAAGGCGCGCACCGCGCTGGCGCGCCAGGGGCGCAGCCTGCCGGCCGTGCCGGTGCTGGGCCTGTGCCCCGGCGCCGAGTACGGCCCGGCCAAACGCTGGCCGGCGGAATATTTCGCCGACGTGGCGCAGGCGAAGCTCGCCGCCGGCTGGGAAGTATGGCTGTTCGGCTCGGACAACGACGCGCCCGTGACCGGCGCGATCCAGTCCATGACCGGGAAGCGCTGCCTCGACCTCGGCGGCCGGACCACGCTCGAGGAGGCGATCGACCTGCTGTCGCTGGCCGGTGCCGTGGTGACCAACGACTCGGGGCTCATGCACGTGGCCGCGGCGCTCGACCGCCAGGTGGTCGCGCTCTACGGCTCCTCCGACCCGCGCCACACGCCGCCGCTGAGCGACAAAGCGAGCGTGCTGTATCTCGATCTGGAATGCAGCCCCTGCTTCAAGCGCGAGTGCCCGCTCAAGCATCTCAAGTGCCTGCGCGACCTGACGCCCGACCGGGTGCTCGCCGCCCTCGAGGGGTAAGGCCGGAAAAAATCTGCTATCGTTGGCGCCATGCTCAAGGACGCCGTTGACCTTTCCGGCCTGCACCGCGTGCTGGTGGTCAAGCTCCGCCACCTGGGCGACGTGCTGCTGACCTCGCCGGTGTTCACGGTCCTCAAGAACCACGCGCCGCACGCCGACATCGACGCGCTGGTGTACCGCGACACCGAGCCGATGCTCGCGGGTCATCCGGCCATCGCCAACATCTTCACCATCGACCGCGAGTGGAGAAAGGAAGACTGGACCACGCGCCTGGCCAACGAATGGCGCCTGTTCCGTTCGCTGCGCGCGCGCCATTACGACCTGATCGTGCATCTCACCGAGAATCCGCGCGGCGCGGTGCTGACGCTGCTGCTGGGCGCGCCGCACAGCGTGGCGCGCGAATATCCGCGCAAGCGCGGGCGGATGTGGCGCAACAGCTTCACGCACCTGTACCAGGTGCCGTCCAAACCGCGGCACACGGTGGAAATCCATCTCGACGCGCTGCGCCGGCTCGGCATCTATCCCGAGGCCGACGAGCGCCGGCTGGTGCTCGCGGTGAGCGACGAGGCCGAGACCTCGGTGCGCGCGCTCATGGCGCGTCACGGCCTGGAGTCGAAGCAGTTCATTCACATCCACCCGACCTCGCGCTGGCTGTTCAAGTGCTGGGAGCTGGACAAGTACGTTGCGCTGATCCAGCGCCTGCAGGACAGCGGCGAACGCGTGGTTCTCACCGCCGCGCCCGCCGAGCATGAACTCCAGTTCGCCGCCGGCATCACCTCGCAGCTCAAGCGCCCGGTCACGGACCTGTGCGGCAAGCTCAACCTCAAGCAGCTCGCGGCGCTCACGCGCCAGGCGAAATGCTTCGTCGGCGTCGATTCCGTTCCCATGCACATCGCCAGCGCGATGCAGACGCCGGTCGTGGTCCTGTTCGGTCCGAGCGGCGATCTCGAGTGGGGCCCGTGGCGGGTGAAGTCGCGCGTGCTGACGTCGAATCATTCCTGCCGCCCCTGCGGCATGGACGGCTGCGGCAACGGTAAAGTCTCCGAATGCCTCACCACCCTTCCGGTGGACGATGTCCTGAACGCGATACGGCAGATCACCGCCTCCCCATGAATCCGCCGCGCGTGGCTTTGATCCGCCAACGCTATGCGCACGATGGCGGCGCCGAGCGCTTCGTGTCGCGCGCCCTGGACGCGCTCAAGTCGCGCGACGTCCGGCTCACGCTGATCACGCGCGAGTGGCACGGCGCCGAGGGCTTCGAGGTCATCCGCTGCGACCCGTTCCATCTCGGCCGCCTGTGGCGCGACTGGTCGTTCGCGCGCGCCGCGTGCCGCGCGGTGCGGCACGGGTCGTTCGACCTGGTGCAGTCGCACGAGCGGCTCGGGTGCTGCGACATCTACCGCGCCGGCGACGGCGTGCACCGCGAGTGGCTCCGGCAGCGGGCCCGGGCGCAGGGGCCGCTGGCGCGGTTCGGCACCGCGCTCAACCCGTATCATTACTATGTGCGGACGGCCGAAAAGAAGCTGTTCGAAAGCCCGCGTCTCAAGGCGGTGATCTGCAACTCGCGCATGGTGCGCGAGGAAATCCGGGAGTATTTCAGCGTGCCCGGCGACAAGCTGCACGTGATCTACAGCGGCGTGGACACGAGCGCTTTTCATCCCGACCTGAAACAGCATCGTGGCGCGGTCCGCTCGCGTCACGGCATTCCCGACGCGGCCACGCTGCTGCTGTTCGTCGGTTCCGGTTTCGAGCGCAAGGGCATGGCGGTGTTGCTCGAGGCCGTGGCCAAGCTGCCGTCCGACGTGTTTCTGCTCGTGGTCGGGCGCGACCGGCACATCGGCCGGTTTCACACCCGGTCCGAGAAGCTCGGCCTCGCGCAGCGCGCGATATTCGTCGGCGCCAAAGAAGACGTGAAACCCTACTATGGCGCGGCCGACGCGCTGGTGCTGCCGACGCTCTACGATCCCTTCCCCAACGTCGCGCTCGAAGCCATGGCTTGCGGACTGCCGGTGATCACCAGCCTCAAGTCGGGCGCCGCGGAGCTGATCGAGAACGGCCGCAACGGTTACGTGTGCGACGCGCTCGACGTGCCGGCGCTGGTCACGCACCTGCGCGCGATCACGCCGGCGGGCGCGAAAATCCTCGGCGAGCGCGCCCGCGCGACCGTGGAAAACATGGACCTGGCGCGGATGAGCGAGGACCTGGTGCGCCTGTACAATAGCCTTTTGCGCACTTGAGACGCGGCTGGCTCTGCATTCATGGATAATCGAAGGATCACGGTCCTGCACACCGAGGCCTCGCTCGGTTTCGGCGGGCAGGAGCGGCGTATCCTGCGCGAGCTCGAAGGCCTCGATCCGGCGCGGTTTCGCGGGCTGCTGCTGTGCCAGCCCGACGCCAAACTCGGGAGCGTGACCGAAGAACGCGGCATTCCGACGATGCGGTTCCGGATGCGCTCGGCCTATGACCCGGTGGCGTTCGTGAAGATCATGCAGCTGCTCAGGCGCGAGCGCGTCGACATCGTGCACGCGCACAGTTCGCGCGACGCCTGGCTCGCGGGCGCGGCCGGTAAGCTGCTCGGCATTCCGGTGTTCCGCACGCGCCACCTGCTCACGCGCATCGGCGGGCCGTACGTGTACGCGCGCCTCGCCGACACCGTGCTGACCGTGAGCGAAGGTGTGCGCCAGTACCTGATCTCGCAGGGCGTGCCGGGCGACAAGATCATCGCCGTGCCGACCGGCATCAACCTCAAGCGCTTCGATCCGGCGCGCACCGACCTGGTGGACATGCGCGCGCGCTTTGGCATTGCGCGCGACGTCTTCGTGATCGGCCTGATCGCGGTGTTGCGCAAGGCCAAGGGCCACCGCTTTCTGCTGCAGGCGCTCAAGCGGCTGGCGCCCGAATTTCCGCAATTGAAATTGCTGATCGCGGGCACCGGCCCGCAGGAACAGAACATCAGGAATCTCATTCAGGACCTCGGGCTGACCGGACAGGTCATGATGCTCGGGCACCAGGACGACATCCCGAGCCTGCTGCGGGCGCTCGACGTGTTCGTGCTGCCGGCGCAGGAAGAGGCGCTGGGCACGGCGATCGTCGAGGCCACCGCCATGGGCGTGCCGGTGATCGCCACCCGCATCGGCGGCATCCCCGAAGTGGTGGGTGAGGCCGGGCTGCTGTTCGAATCGGAAGACGTCGAGGCGCTGGCGAATCATTTGCGCACGCTGATACGCTCGCCGGTACTGGCGGCGCGCATGCGCGCGCAAGGCGCGGCGCGGGCGCGCGAACTTTACGATGAGAATCTCATGATTCGCCGCACTGAAGAGTTGTATCGCAAGGCAATGGAGGCGGGGACATGACGCGCGCGGTGCCGGTGCTGATGTATCACCATGTGTCGCCCCACCCGGGACTGGTGACGGTGAGCCCCGAGACTTTCGAGGAGCACATGGCCTACTTGGCGCGCCGGAAATACCGCGCGCTCGCGGCCGACGAGTTCCTCGAGTTCCTGCTGGGCCGGCGCGCGCTCGACGGCCGCAACGTGCTGATCACCTTCGACGACGGATATCTCGACAACTACGTCTATGCTTGGCCGATCCTCCAGCGTTACGGCCTCAAGGCGACCGTGTTCGCCATCACCGGTCTGATGGGTGAAGGCCCGGTGCGCGCCCGTCTCGGCGCGGGCAAAACGTTGCCGGCGACGCCGGATCACCGCGCCTGCAAGGCGGCGGTGGCCGAAGGCCGCTCCGACGAGGTGATGCTGCGCTGGTCCGAGATCCAGGCGATGCAGGCGAGCGGCGTCGTCGAAGTGCATTCGCACACCCACACGCATCAGCGCTGGGACAAATTGCATGCCGGGAGCAAGGAACGGTTCGACGCCGTCGCGGCGGACCTGGACGCCTCGCGCGCGGCGCTGAAAGCACGGCTCGGGCTGGAGTCGCGGCACCTGTGCTGGCCGTGGGGATATTTCGAGCCGGAATACCAGTCGATCGCCGCGCGCGCCGGTTTTGCCGCGCAGTACGCCACCGCGCGCGGCGTGAATGTCGCGGGCGGCGACACCCGCTGCATCCCGCGCCTGGTCATGAAGGACCGGCCGGCCGGCTGGTTTGCGACGCGGGTGGCGATCTATCAGAATGCCGCTCTCGGCCGGTTCTACGGCCGGCTGCGAGGCGCCTGATTCGTGTCTTGTCGTTCACAAACGGTTTATACAGGTGGTCATCCATGAGCATTCGCGATCGCGTCCGGAACTTCAGGCTCTACTACAAGCGCGACACGATTGATTTGTATCGCCGGGCATTCACGAACTACGCCAAAGCCTGGTGGTTTCCTTTTTTTGGCTCAGGGGAATTCTTCCCTCGCGATGGCTCGCCTCCGGTGACAATCCCTCGCGAGCGTTGGCCCATGCTCGCCATGGCCAGCAAGCTGGTGCTGATGGGGGCCAGACCGCGCTGGACGTCCCAGGCGCTGCACGTGTCGTTTGGCAGTCTTGAATTGACGGCGCCCCCGAGCGCGCGACTCGTTGCCACGAGCCTGCAGGGAATTTTTCTTGACGACGTGTGGAGGATGAATCAGGCCGATCTTCACGGCAAGACCGTCATCGACATCGGCGCCTATATCGGCGACTCCACCGTCGCGTACGCGCTCCGCGGCGCCAGGGTTCATGCGTTCGAGCCGCTCCCGGGTTTTCAGGAGTATCTCAGGGAAAACACGCGACTGAATCACGTGGAGAACCAGATCACGATTCATCCGGTGGGCCTTTCGGACCGGGACGAACTCGTCACGGAAAGCGGCCGCTTGGCTGAAATGGCGAGCCTTGGCCACGGGGAAGGCGTGCGGCAAGGCGCCGGCGGCGGGCCGGAAAGCGCCATCAGGCTCGTCGATGCCATCAGTTATTTTCGCGACCATGGCATCGACACCGTCGATGTCCTGAAGCTCAACTGCGAAGGTTGCGAGTATGCGCTCTTCAAGGATTCGACGATTCTCGATTATCTCAGGCCGAAGCACGTGGTGATGGAATTTCACCAGGGCGGCGACCGGATTTTCAAATTTCTGACGGATCACGGCTATGACGGTGACTGGCCGAGCGCCGCCGAGTGTCCCAAGAAGGGCAAGCTGTTCGCCCAACGCCGGTCCCTCTGAGATCATGCGGATCACCATAACAAGCGGCGGCAAGCCGGGCCCGAAGACAGGCATCCGTCGGCGAGGCGACTGATTCATGCCATCCCTGTTCAACACGCGTATCCTGCTGCCGTGGTTGACGCGTGCGCAACGCCGCGGCGGACGGCCGCTGCCGCTGGCGCAGCTCCGGCCTGCCGACATCGGGAGAATTCTGGTGATCTCCTCTACCGCCATCGGCGACACCCTGTTCTCGACGCCGGCGATTCACGCGCTGCGGCGAAAATTCCCCGAGGCGCGCCTGATCGGCCTGTTGCACCGGCGCACCGCCGAATTGTTCCGCCATTACCGCGAACTCGACGAGATCGTGCTGCTCGAACGCGGCCTGCTGCGCACCGCGCGGCGGCTGCGCCGGGCGCGTCCCGACGTCGCCGTGATCCTGCACGGCAACGAACCGGAAGCGTCGATGCTCGCTTGGCTCTCGGGCGCGCGTTTCATTCTCAAGCATCCGAAACGTCACCCGGCGCCGCAACTGCTGTCGCGCCGCGATGGCGACGAGGATTACGATCCGCTGACCGAGCACGCCATCGTCAGCCGCCTGCGCCTCGCCGGATGGCTCGGCGCCGAGACCGGCGACACGCGCATGCGCCTGGAACCGCCGCCGGGCACGGAAGCGCGCGCGGTGCAGTTGCTGCGCGCGCATGGCATCGGCGAGGGAGACGTGTGCATCGGGTTTCAGCCCGGCGCGGCCACGCGCTACAAGATGTGGCCGGACACCGCGTTCATGCTGCTGGCGCACCGGCTGATGCACCACCATCCGGATTTCAAAATTCTGCTGCTCGGTTCCAAGCCGGAATGGCGGCTCTGTGAAACCATCAAGGACGGTGTGCGCGACTATCAATTGATCAATCTCGCCGGCGCGATCGATCTGCCGGTGTTGCCGGCGCTGGTGCAGCGTTTGGCAGTACTCGTAACCAATGACACCGGCACCCTGCATGTCGCCGTCGCCCTCGGCGTTCCGACGGTGTCGCTCTTTGCTTCCACCGAACCCGCCGGCACCGGGCCGATCCAGGATCTCGAGCGGCATCGGGTCATCAAGAAGCCCCAGACCTGTCATCCCTGCGTGACCAAACGCTGCACGACGCCCTTTTGCATGGACCAGATCACGGTGGAAGAGGTGCTGCAGGCGGTGTTGTCGAGTCCGGCACTGACCGGGGCGGGACCGAAGGACCGCGCGGCATCATGAAGGTATGCCTGTATAACGTCACCACCGGCCATGTGCGCGGCGGCGTCGAGACTTACTGCATCGAGATGGGCAAGGCGCTCGCGCAACGCGGGCATCAGGTGACGCTCGCGGTGGGTGAGGGCGCGCCGCATCTGGGCGGCGTGGATCTCGAAGTCGTCGCGTTTCCGTTCCGGCACCGCTCCGGTTTCGCCGATTTCGGCACGCGCTACCGCAAACTGAGGGAGCGACTGTCGTTCGGGCGTGCCGCCTGGCGCCACCTGGTATCCGCCGGCTACCACGCCGTCGTCGTCAGCAAGCCGTTCGATTTTCCGGTGCTGTGGTGGGCGAAACATCACGGTATGCGCGCGCAGACCCTGTTTCAATCCGGCGGCACCGATTTTTTCCCGGGCGATCGCCTTTTCGCCGGGGCGGTGGACCACTGGGTCGCGTGCAGCGCCTATACCGCGCGGCAGGTGCGGGAACGTTATCGCCGCGACGTGCAGGTGCTGGCCAATGGCGTCGATACCGGGCGTTTCAGGCCGGGGTCGCGCAATCCGGCCACGCGCGCGGCCTGGAGCGTACCGGCCGGCGTGCCGGTCGTCATGAGCGTGGGTCGTCTCATCGGCTGGAAAGGGCTGCGCATCATCGTCGAAGTCATGGCGCGGATTCCCGAAGCGCATTACGTCGTCGTCGGCGAGGGCGCCGAACGAAACAAACTCGAGGAGCAGACCGGACGGCTGGGCGTGCAGGAACGCGTGCATTTTCTGGGCGGCGTCGATCACGACGATCTTCCGCCATTGCTGCACGAGGCGGACATTTTCGTGCAGCCGTCGATCGGCGAGGAGGCCTTCGGCATCACCGTGATCGAGGCGATGGCAAGCGGGCTCGCGGTCGTGGCTTCGCGCAACGGCGGCATGCTCGAAATCATCACCGACGGCGAGAACGGCGTGCTGGCGCCGGTCGGCGACGTCGACGCCTGGCATCGCGCCCTGACCGGTCTGCTGAACGATCGCCCGCGCCTCGCGGCCATCGGCGCGCGCGCCCGGCGCCACGCTGAAATGCATTTCACCTGGGAGGCCAAGGCCATCGAAACCGAACGCCTGTTTCTGCGCCGGCCCGGCTGATGGACATGCTCTACGTTTTCCCCGAACCGTTGCCGCTGCCGCGCGCGCGCGGCATCCAGGTGGCGCACACGGTGGCGGCGCTGGCGTCGCAGGGCGTCGGCGTGCGCCTGGCGTACGTACCGGCGCGCGACGGCGCCGATCCGCTGGCGGGCTATGGCGTGGACGATCCGGGCGGCGTCGAGCGCGTTCCGCTGTCGCGCGGATTGGCCGCGCCGTTTTCCTGGCTGCCGCTGCGTTCGAACCGGTTGTTCTTCCGGCGATTGCGCGACTGGATCGGGCGCGAATCGAAACGCGGACGACGCCCGGCGCTGATCATGGCGCGGCATCTCAAGATCGCGCACGCTTTGCTCGACCGGTTCCCGGACGTTCCCCTGCTGTACGAGGCGCATGAAGTCTTCGCCGACGTCGCGCCGCCGGCCAGGCGCGCGAAGCTCGCGCGGATCGAGGAATCCGTGCTGCGCCGTGCCCGGGCGCTGGTGGCGATCACCCGGGGCGTCGCGGACGACCTGAAAAAACGCTACCGCCTCGACGTGGACATTCACGTGCTCCCGGACGCGGTGACCTGGCCGGCGCAGGTTCCGGAAAAACCGTGGCACGAGGCCGGCCGGCACATCGTCTATGCCGGCAGTTTCTTTCCGTGGAAGGGCGTGCAGGACCTGGTCGCGGCGGCGGAGTGGTTGCCCGGCTGCCGGATCGAACTCATCGGTGGTTCGCCGGAGCGCATTCACGAATACCGGTCGCGGGTTCCCGCGGGCGGCGCCGAGATCGTCTTCGCCGGTCACGTGACGCATCCGCAAACCCTGCAGGCGCTGGGCCGGGCGTGCATCGCCGTGCTGCCGAACCGGGCCGAGCCCAACAGCCTGTGGAGTTCGCCGCTCAAGCTGTTCGAGTACATGGCCGCGGGTTGTGCCGTGGTCGCGGCCGACTTGCCCTCGGTGCGCGAGATATTGGCGGCCGACGAAGCCGTGTGGGTGCCGCCGGGCGATCCGCGCGGGCTCGCGGAGGGGATCCGCCGTCTGGCGGACGACCCCGCCCTGGCGCGGCGGCTGGGCGCGCGCGTGCGCGAGCGGGCGCGCGCTTTCACCTGGGAGGCGCGCGCCGCGCAGCTGGCCGCCATCCTGCGCGCGGCGATCTGAGTTTCTGCGGTTTTAGACCCGCGCCCCGGGACAGGTTATTCTTGCGCGCATCCATGCCCGTCGAACACGAAACACCGCTCGCGTGAAGGCCGCTATTTATGTCCCGCACGGCGCGATACCGGACCAGCGGGGTTTTGCGCCGGCCATCGTCGCCTGGAACCATACGCGGCGCCTGAAGACGGTGTCGCCGGTGATCGTGTCGGCGCGCGAGGATTATCCGGACGCGCACGAGATCGTGGACGGCATTCCGGTTTACCGGATCGGCGAGGGCCGGCTCTACCGGCGCGTGTTCCGCAAACTGACGCGGCTCGATCCGTATCCGCTGCACCGCCGCGCCGCGAAGCTCCTGCGCCGCGAGTCGCCCGACCTGTTGCACGCGCATCAGCTCGAGTTTCCGGTCGCGGATTTTCTCGGCGCGCTGGGACGGAAAATTCCGGTGATCGTGCACGCCCACGTCACCGCGGCGCGCTTCGACGAGCAACGCGGCGTCGCCGACCGCTATCTCGCGGTGTCGCAGCACGTGCGCGAGCGGCTGGTCGCGGAAAAAAATTTCCCGCCGGCGCGCGTCGACGTGCTGCCGAACGGCGTCGACACGCGGCTGTTCTCGCCGCCGCCGGCCGCCGAGCGGGAAAGCCTGCGACGCGAGCGACAAGTGCCGCCGGAGGCCGTGGTCGTGGCCTTCGTCGGTCGCATGCAGGAAGTGAAGGGGTTTCATGTGTTTCTGAAAGCCGTCGAGCGTGTGCTGCCGCGTTTCAAGTCGCTTTACGTCATCGCCGTCGGGCCGGAGCCGGAAGACAGCCGGCGCGAAACCACTTACAGTCTGCGCCGCGAAATCCGCGGCAAACTCCGCGCCGGCGGCGCCTACCGGGAATACCCCGCGGTCCCGCATGCGGAGCTGGCCAGGATAATGAAGATGACGGACATCGTGCTCGTTCCCTCGCTGAGCGAACCGCAGGGCATGGTCATGCTCGAATCCATGGCCTGTGGTTGCGTCACCATCAGTTCCAACCGCGAGGGCATCAAGGAGTCGGTGGAGCACGGCCGGACCGGTTTTCTGCTCGATCGTCCGGAGAATCCGGACGAAGCACAGGCCATGCTCGAAGACGTGATCGGACGCCTCGATTCGCTGGGAACCCTGCGCCACGCGGCGCGCGAGGCGGTCGTGACCCGTTTCGACTGGAACGTGGTCACGGCACGACTTGAAAAGATTTATCTCGATCTCCTCGGCGGAGTCCGCGCGACATGAAAAAACTTGCCCTCCTCGGCGCGGTGCTGCTGGGCCTGCTGTTTTTCATGTTTCCCGTGCCGGGCACGGTTTCGCTGCGCGATCTGCTGCTGCTCCTGGTGCTGCTGGTATTCGGTTATCTCGCCTGGAGAAACGGGCGGTGGCGCGACCCTCCGCGCGCGTTGATCGTGCCCGCGACGCTGCTGGCGCTGCTCACGGCGTGGATGTACGGCGTCGCGTTTTTTGTTTCGCCCGAAACCGCCTGGTCGCTGGGCGAGATCAACAGCCAGTGGCTGCGCGGACTGCTGGCCCTGCTCGGCGGCGTGTTGGTATCCGTGTCGCTTCGGTCGGATGCCGTCGCGCTTCAGAGAGTGTTGTTGATGATCGTGATCGCGCTGACGCTGCACGTGGCGTATGTCGATCTCGAGGCGGTTTACTTCTGGACGTCGGGCTGGGACTTCGAAAGGCTGGCCGGTCTGGCCGGCGGTCCCGATAAAAGCAACTACATCACCAACATGTTATTTTGCTTTCTCTTCGCCGAACTGGTTTACCGGTTTGCAAATAAAAAAAAGGCGCTGCCGGTGAACAACATGATCCTGGGAAGCGTGCTGGCCGTGACCCTCGCCAGTGTATTTGTCGAACGCACGCGAAATGGCATCATGGTATTGGCCCTGCTGCTGCTGGCCACGGGCCTGCTCAGTCTTTTCGCAATGCGGACACGCCTCCGGAAAACCGTGCTCGTCACCGCTGCCGTCGCGTTGTTGTTCATCATCATCGGCGGGCTGGGCGTGGCGAACAGCATCAAACCGCTGGCGTCCGATTTCAGGAATCTGGCCGCTTCGGTTTCGATCGCCTGGGACACGGAACGCTACACGGCCTGGCGCAACGACAAGCAGGCCGCTCCGGTTCTGCCGAGCGGCGAGACCATCGATACCTCCATTTATCAGCGGATTGCCTGGTTCAAGGAAGGCTTGCTGATTGTCACGGAACATCCATGGGGTATCGGTTTCGGCCGTAACGCTTTCGGACACGGCCTCAAGGCCAAATACGGTGAAGGCGCCGGGCACAGTCACAGCGGGTTGCTCGATCTCGCCATCGGCACGGGTGTTCCGGGCGTCGTTCTCTGGCTCGGTTTTCTGGCGGGCCTGGGGCATGTTGCCTGGAAACAGTATCGTCAGGCCCCGAGCTTCGCGGCGCTGCTGCTGTTGCTGCTGTCGCTCGATTTCGGCGCGCGCATGGTGGTGGACAGCGTCATCCGCGACCACATGCTGCAGCAGTTCATGTTGCTCGCCGGGTTCGCCGCGGTGCTGGCGGTGGCTCCGGCAAAAAGGAAACCGTCCGCATGAGCAAAACCGCCGCGCCGAGCATCCTCGTGATCCGCCGCGACAACATCGGCGACCTGGTGTGCACCACGCCGCTGATCCACGCGTTGCGCAAACATTTTCCGAAGGGGCGCGTGTGCGTGCTGGTCAACAGCTACAACCGCCCGGTGGTCGAGAACAACCCGGACATCGATGTCGTCTATGCCTACATGAAGGCCAAGCATCGCGAGCCGGGCCAGAGCGTGCTCGGCGTGTTCTGGAAACGCCTGCTGCTCATGCGCGAGCTGCGCCGCCAGCGGTTCGATTACGCCATCATCGCCGGGGCGCATTTTTTGCCTCGTGGCTTGCGTCTGGCGCGCGCGATCAGGCCGAAGCACATCATCGGTTTCACCGAGCCGGGCAAGGCCGGGATCGAGCACATCGATACCGGTGTGACGTACACGCTGCCGCAACCGCTGCACGAGACCGAGGACATCTTCCGCCTGCTCGCGCCGCTCGGCATCGGCGGCGAGCCGCCGGCGATGCGTCTGTTCCCGGCGGCCGCGGCGGTGGCCGCGGCGCGGGCGGCGTTGCGGGAGAAGCATCTCGCGCCGGACAAGCTCATCGGCGTGCACATCAGCGCGCGCAAGCCGCTCAACCGCTGGCCGGCGGAGAAGTTCATTGAACTCATCCGGCGCCTGCGCCTCGAACATGGCGCCGGCTTCATGCTGTTCTGGTCGCCCGGCCCGGTGTCCAATCCGCGGCATCCGGGCGACGACGAGAAGGCGCGGCAGATCATGGACGCGGTGCAGGATATCCCGGTGCTGGCCTATCCCACCGACCGGCTCGACCAGCTGATCGCCGGGCTGTCGCTGTGCCGCGCGGTGGTGTGCAGCGACGGCGGCGCGATGCACATCGCCGCCGCGCTCGGCAAGCCGATCCTGTGTTTCTTCGGCAAGTCCGACAAGACCCGCTGGTATCCGTGGAAGGCGCCGCACGTGCTGTTGCAGCCGCCGAGCCTGAACGTGGCCGACATCGGCGTGGACGAGGCGGCCCGTGCCTTCGATCAACTGCTCGCCCGGCCGGTGCGGAAAAACCCCGGCGCCGCGGCGAAGCCGGATTAGTGGACACGCCCGCCGCCACGCTGCGCGACATCGCCATCGTCCGGCTCTCGGCGCTGGGCGACGTGACGCTGCTGCTGCCCGTGGTCGAAACCCTCAAGCGGGCGGCGCCGCGGGCGCGCATCACCTGGATCACCGGCGCGTTCGCGCATCAGCTGCTCGAGGGATATCCGGGCGTGGAATTCATCGTGTTCGACAAGAGCCGCGGGCTGCGCGCGTATCTCGATCTGCGCCGGCAACTTCAAGGCCGGCGTTTCGATGCGCTGCTGGCGATGCAGGCGAGCTGGCGCGCGAACTTCCTCTATCCGCTGGTGAAGGCGCCGCTCAAGGTCGGCTTCGACGGCGTGCGCGCCCGCGACGGCCAGTGGCTGTTCACCAACCGCCGCATTCCGTTCGCGCGCGAGCACCTGCTCGACAGTTTCTTCGCCTTCCTCAAAGCGCTCGGGATTTCCGAACGGGTGCTGGAATGGAATCTGCCCGTCACCGCGGCCGACCGCGCCTGGGCGGAAGCGCGCGTGCCGCGCGGAAGCGCGCCGGTGCTCGCGGTCAACCCGGGCGCGAGCAAGGCCGAGCGCGAGTGGCCGGTGGCGCGGCTGGTCGAGGTGATCCGCGCGGCGCAGCGCCGCTGGGGCGCGCAGGTGGTGCTGACCGGCGGTCTGGGCGCGCGCGAGCGCGCGGCCGCCACGGCAATAATGACCGCGGTGTCCACCGGCATCACCAATCTCATCGGTGAAACGACGCCGAAAAAACTCGCCGCGGTGCTGGCGCGCGCCGATTGCCTGCTCGCGCCCGACACCGGGCCGGTGCATCTCGCCAACGCGGTCGGCACGCCGGTCGTGGGCCTGTACGCGGTCGCGCCGCCGCAGCTCTCGGGGCCTTACCGTTATCCGGAATTGGTGGTAAACCGTTACCCGGAGGCGGTGCGCACGATCCTCGGGCGCGACCCGCGGACGGTGAGCTGGACCACGCGCGTGCATCGCGGCGAACCGATGCGGCTGATCGAGGTCGCCGACGTGCTGCCCAAACTGGAGCAGGTTTTTGAAAAAATGAATCGCAAGGCGCCCGCATGACCCTTAGGCCGGGAACGAAACCGGACGCGCCGCTCACGCCGCTGCGCAAGAGCCTGTGGTACTTCGGCCTGGCGCTGGCGCTGTTCTCGCTGTTCCGCGTCGCGCTGTTCGTCGTGTACCGCGATTATTTCGGCCAGTTGTCCGCGGGCCGGATCGCGTGGGCGTTCCTGCACGGCGTGCGTTTCGACGCCGCCGTGACCGCCATGTTTTTCCTGGTCCCGCTGCTGCTGTTGAATCTGCCGTTGCGCTTCACCGCCAGCCGCGCGTGGCAACTGCCGCTGGCGGCGGTGCTGTGGGCGATCACCGTGGTGATGGGCGTGGTGCTGGCCGCGGACGTCGTGTACTTCGGCTACGTGAACCGCCACATCGCCGGCGAACTCCTCGCCATCGGCCAGGACATGGGCGCGATGTTCCACATCGCTTTCACCGGCTACCCCGGCGCCGTCGCCGCCTACGCGGCACTGTGCGCCGGACTCGCGTGGTGGTGGTGGCGCATCGCCGTGCGCGAAACGACGCCGGTGCGCGCCGGCGTCGGCGCGATCAAGTTCGTCGTGCTGTTGCTGGTGCTGGTGTTGACCGGACGCGGCTGGACGCTCTACGGCAAACCGGTCAACGTGGTGCACGCTTTCACGAGCGGCAACACGGCGGCGGGCAACCTGACGTTGAACGGTCTGTTCAGCGCAGTGATGGCCAGCGACGCCACGCGCGTCGTCAATCACCGGTTTTTCGATCCACGCGAGGCGCGGCGCCTCGTCGCGCAGGCTTACCCGATCACGGAGGATGGCGAATACCCGTTCCTGCGCCATTACGCGCCGAAACCGGCCGCGACCCGGCCCAACCTGGTGTTCGTGCTGCTCGAAAGCTGGAGTTTTCACTACATCGACGGGCTCGCCGGGGGGCATTTCGGCGTCACGCCGAATTTCGACGCGCTGGTGAAGCAGGGCCTGGCCTTCACGCGCGCCTACTCGGCCGGACAGCGCTCCATCGAAGGCGTGCAGGCGACCCTGACCGGCATCCCGCTGCTCATCGGCAGCCCGTATCTCGGCAAGGGGCTGGAGCTGGCCAACATTTCACGACTCGGCGACATCGCCCGGCGCCACGGTTATCGCACGATCTTCGTGCAGGCCCCGCACCGCGGCTCGTTCCGCATGGACGCGATCGCGCGCGCCGCCGGCTTCGAGGAGTATTACGGCATGGAAGACATTCCCGTCGTCCTCGACTACCCGGCTTCGGCCACCTCGGAGTTCGGCTGGGATTACGACACCTTCCTGTTCACCGCCGGAAAACTGGCGCAGCCGCCGCGGCCGTTCCTCGCCTACGTCTACACCGGCACCACGCACGAGCCGTTCACGCGCCTGCCGGCGCGCTTCGAGAAGCGTCCGCACGGCGAGCTCACCGAGGACGGTTTCCTCAACACGCTCTATTACGCCGACTGGAGCCTCGGCGAGTTCATGAAGACGGCCGAAAAATCGGATTGGTACCAGAACACGATATTCATCTTCGTGGCGGATCATCCGATCGGCAAGTTCGGTGTCAGCAAGACGCTCGACCGCTTTCACATTCCGATACTCATCTACGCGCCGGGCCGGATCAAGCCGCAGCTGAGCGACGTGGTCGCCTCGCAGCACGACCTGTTTCCGACCGTGGTCGACCTGCTGGGTTTCGAGGATGCGTTCAGCGCGCTCGGGGATTCGCTGCTGCGCAAGAAGGACGGTTACGCTTTCGTCAGCGCCGGCAACGTCGTGGGGCTCATCGGGAAGCAGGGCTATCTGACATCCAGCCTGAAGACCCGTCTCGACAGCGGCGCGGCCAGCACGCCGCCTTCGCCGGCGTACTTCGACGATCTGGAGAAGAAACTGCTCGCGACCGACCAGGTGGTGTACGAATTGCTCCAGTCGAACCGCTGGGCGCCGCCGTAGTCGGAAAATTTCCGGTTGATCCCGTGCACGTCATTCCCGCGAAGGCGGGAATCCAGTGTTTCTATCATCGGCCCGGCCTGGATTCCGGATCGCGCGAGCCTGATGGCTCGCTTGTCCGGAATGACGACTTGTTCAGGATTTGCTGGAACGCGCGAGCTGCATCAGCTTGGCGTACTTCATGAAGCTGTTGAAGCAGCCGATGGCGATGTGCACCAGCCCCGGCACGCCGTCGAGAAATCCCCGCCGCAGCAAATAGAACTTGATGAACCGCGCGAGCGGTGACAGCACCAGCCGCGCGCCCGTGACGCGTCGGCCTTGGGCATACATCCGTTCCGCCTGCAGCGTGGTGTAGCGGTTCTGCTTGTCGAGGTAATCGGCGAGGCTGACGGCGCTGTCGTGCAGCAGGTCGCCGTCGAGCCGCCCGACCGGGTCGGTGGTGACGACGTGCTCGTGGATCGGGTCGTCGCTCCAGCGCGCGTGGCCGCGGTGGAACAGCCGCAGGTTGGGGTCGGGGTAGCCCTCGCCGTGGCGCAGCCAGCGGCCCATGAAGCGGTTGCAGCGCGGCATGTCGTAGGCGAAGAATTCCGGCGCGCGCAGCGCGTCCTGGATGCGGTGCGCCAGCTCCGGGCTGACGCGCTCGTCGGCGTCGAGGCAGATCACCCAGTCGTTCGCGGCCCGCTCCACGGCGAACTGCTTTTGTTTGCCGTAGCCAAGCCAGTCCTGGTGCAGGACGCGCGCGCCGTGCTGCTTGGCGACGTCACGCGTGGCGTCCTGGCTGCCGGAATCGACGATCAGGATTTCATCCGCGAAACGGACGCTTTCGAGACACT
>JACXTT010005249.1_pt1 | contig 18906 bp, 17 predicted proteins | sample 9270951 | NCBI WGS metagenome assembly JACXTT01 (sample SAMN15532306, study PRJNA645909) | rock metagenome | isolation source: weathered quartz diorite | place: Puerto Rico | collected 2017-06-21 | reverse complement strand
CAAGGCATTGGAGTACGTGAATGAGGCGTTCGGACGCATTGTTGAGCGTATCAAGAAACTTGCAGGCTGAAGTTGGAGTTGGGATGACGGAAATTTCTGGGGTTCCGGCTTACAACCCCATTGAGTTTTCTTTCTACATTTACAGTTGATAACATATTTTATCAACTGTAAAATAGCCCCATGAATTCCCTCATCCCCAAACCTCAAAACTCGGATCTTTCCGATAGTTCTACTGGATCGGAAGTCTCGGTTTTAACTTCGGCGCAATTCCACCAGTTGGCCGATGTGCCGCCGGCAATCGAATGGTTCGCCAACATCGACAGTCCGCAAACGCGGCGTGCGTATGAAAATGATCTGCGCGGCTTCATGAAGTTTACCGGCATCGAGCGTCCGGAAGATTTCCGGACCGTCACCCGAGCGCATGTGCTGGCCTGGCGCAAGACCTTGGAGGAAAAATCGCTTTCGGGCGCCACCATCCGAAGAAAACTCGCAGCGCTGGCTTCCTTGTTCGAACACTTATGTGAAACCAACTCCGTGAGCCACAATCCGGTCAAAGGGGTCAAACGGCCAGTTGTCGAATCTCAACAGGGAAAAACGCCGGCGCTGGGCGATGCCCAGGCGCGTGCCCTGTTGTCCGTTCCGGATGCAGGCACGCTCAAGGGCAAGCGTGACCGGGCCATTCTCTCAACCTTACTCTATCACGGCTTACGCCGGGAGGAACTCACCAAACTGAAGGTGAAAGACTATTGCCAGACACGCCGAGGGGTTGCCCATTTGCGAGTCCAGGGTAAAGGCGGCAAGATGCGCTTTGTTCCCACCCATCCCGGTACGCTGACCCTGATAGAAGAATACCTGGAAGCGGCTGGCCACGGACAAGATGCGGACGCGCCACTATTTCGACCAGTCAAGAACAATGTCCACGGCCACACCTACACGGCGCTGACACCCGGCAATGTCTACGAACAAGTCGTTTTGAAATATTTAAAGAAATTAGGTATTTCTGGTGAAAACATGGGGCCGCACGTGATGCGGGCCACAGCCGCAACCAATGCGCTGGATAATGGGGCGGACATCGCCAAGGTACAAGAATGGCTGGGGCATGCAAATATCGCCACGACTCGGATTTATGACCACCGCAAGACCCGACCGGAGGATAGCCCGACGTTTAAGGTGAATTATTAACTGATCGAGTAGCCCGATTGTGTTTACGCAGCCTCCAGTATGCGTAGCTCAATGTGCAGCCCGGCGGCAGCCGCCATATTTACCAAGGCATCAAGGGCAAACAAGTTGATCTTGCCGCGCATCAGATCAGAGATACGTGGCTGCGTGACACCGAACAGCTTGGCGGCTTGGGCCTGGCTAATGTTAGCGCGGACCAAATGGTTTTTCAGGGCCAGCATCAGGGACGAACGGAGTTTCATGTTTTCCGCTTCTTCGGGAGTGCCCTCAATAGCATCCCATACACTGGCAAATCGTTTATGGCTCATTGGACTAACTCCTTTACAAGATCACGGTAGCGCTTCTCGGCTAAATCAATATCCGCTTTGCTGGTTTTAGTTGTCTTTTTCTGAAAGCAGTGCAGCACGTAAATGGTATCCAAGAATCTTGCGACGTAAAGAACCCGGAATGCGCCAGATTCATCCCGGATGCGGATCTCCCGGACGCCTTGGCCAATTGAGCTCATTGGCTTCCAGTGATCTGGATCGACGCCATGTTGTACCTGGTCAAGCTGAAATCCGGCCTCACGCCTGGCCGAGTCAGGAAAGGCGCGCAAGTCACCTAGGGCGCTGCCCCTGAACTCGATGGGTTTTGGTTCACTGGCTGACTTGGCATCATTCACACTGAGTTATACAATATTTTGTATATTATAGCAAGCAGGGATTGCAAGCCCGAACCCTTCGGAATTTGGGATGTTACTCATTTACGCAGGAATCCTTACGGTATCCCTGATTGTCCCCGGATCTTCGGTTATGAGAACGTCAGGGGAGTTGTCTCAAGGGCAGCGCTTCATTTGGGTACGGTACAATTCATGCCGGAATTGATAGCAAAGTAGAATTTTTAGCCCATGACTCCACTCTACAAATATATTCCCAACCAATATTTGAATGACTTCGTTCGGAAAGGTAAAGTTCTGTTTCGTGCCTTATCGTACTTCCGCGACTACGAGGACGCGCAAATACGAGGCGATGAGTTTGAAGGTACCAAACTCCATCGTCCAGAGCGAGGACTCGAAATTATGTTAACAAAAACGCAAGAGAGAATCGTTCTGCCACATTCCTTTGAATCGGCGGCGAATGAGGACGATATCTTTGTTTTTTGCCTCAGCACAGTTCTCTCTGCAGAGCTGGCAGTCCAGTTCAAAGTGAATTCTTGCGTCGAAATACATCAACCCGCAAATTTCATCTCAAAAATTCGCGCAGCACTTGCGCTCAGGCCGTCAATTAAAGACAAGACCCTTATACACGGTGAAGTAAACTATTACACCAAAGAAGATCCTCCAATCGTAGCTTGGGCGCTACCCGAGCGCATTGCAATGTCAAAACTTCAAACCTACGCGTCACAACATGAATACAGATTTGCCTTTGCCGTCAACGATGCATTTCGGGTCAAGAATACCCGCCTTCGTTTGGTCGAACCTGGCGACCGGAGGCATCCTCGATCTTTCGCTCATCCCGAACGCCTTCTGAAACTCGGAAACCTCAAAAGGCTCTGTAAACTGCATCACTTCGATCGACACGGGGCATAATTTTTAGATGAGCAAAGGACGAGATTCACTTGCATTTAAAGTGAGCATACGACAGTGGAATGCGAGCCGGCACGGATAAATACAAGCTCATTTGCAGTTAATGTGAGCATGAACGGCTTTTCATTTGCAGATAATTTAAGCAAAAACCGCGTTGATTGCGAGCACGACCGGTTTCAAATGCGAGCCGCTACAATTACTATGCCTGGCCGACCAGCTGAGCTGTCTTAGGATCGTAGACCACATCGGTAATCGAGCCATTCAGAATACGCTGAACCGCTTCGTCAATCACATGGAGCGGCACCAGGAACCACTCCCTCGGCTTGACCAGATGGCCGAAGCGGTCTTCGATGGTCAAGTCGAGCTGTGCTGCGCCGAACAAACGGTGGAAAATGTTTTCCAGCCTGGTGCGGTTCACGTTGTGCAGCTTGTAAGTGGCGATCACTTCCACGTTAGCCAACAAGTAGGTGGCATCCTTTTCCGCGCCTGCGATGCGGATCTCCACCTTGCCGCCCGTCACGCCGATCTTGTGGATCAGCTCGCGGTGCTCGGCGACGAATGGGTGGCTGGACAGGCTGCGCAGTACATAGATGGTTCCGGTTTCAATATCATCAGGCTCTGGCGCATCGCCAAACAACGGCCCCATGTCAGGATCGGTCAGGCGGCGGCCGGTGTCGTCCTTGTAGAGCGCCCGTTGCAGGGAGCGGCGCAGCAAGTTGCTTTCCGTGCCGTTGGCGTAGATGACGCGCAGCCGTGCATCGCTTTCGCCATTCGGGGCCTTGATGGTTTCGCCGATTTCAGCCACATAGGCAAGCTGCCCACCGACGACGAAGTAGTTGCCGCTGGCAATGGACGTATCGCGTCCAAAGCGCAGCGTTGTGCGAACGTTAGCCTTCAGCTCCCGCTCCACCTGCTCGAATAGCGGTTGGAACTTATCAAAATCCGCACACGGCGTGCGGTCAGCGATTTCCTCCGCAGCACGTATTTCCGCCCTCGAACGCACATAACGTAGTACGGTGATGTCATTCTGGTCGACAGATTCATCGCCAATACCCAACTCGGCCAGCAAAGCGTCCTCGTCAAGATCATCGACATCGGCCGAGGCCGCTGCCGCACCAGAAAGTAGGCCGGGGGCATCCAGCTCAGCCAGCAGAGTTTGCGCTTCCGGCAACTTGCGTAGCTGGTCCAGGCGCACCGCATACAGACGCTCGAAGATGTCACGACCCTCGCCGTGTAGCGGGGCGCGGCCATGGGTCTGATGAAAATGCAGGATGTCCTCGAAGCCGGCGATGATGCGTTCCTCGCGCGCAGTTCGGCTGGCGGATTTGAGCGGGGCGACTTCAATACCAAGATCAGCCAGCAGCTCGTCTTCGTCAATTTCTGCCATTTTTTGCCCCGCCCTGTTTGGCCGCCAACTCCTGTGTCTTGTAGCGCGCGAAAGCGGCTACACCCTCGGCCATGCGCTTTTCCCATGCATCAGCTGAATTGATATCTGGCAGGCGACCGCGCACTTTCTTGAAAGTTCGAGCGCGATTGGCAAGGTCAACCGCATCTTCGCGTGAAATGCTGACCTTCTTGGCGGCAATACTGGCCTGCACCTGGCGCAGCGATTTCTCATCCATCGCTTTCGCTAGCACCGCATAGGCGGCATCGAAAGGGTTGATGCGGTCGATCAGGTCGATGTCCAAGTCACGCACATTGACGAACTTGCGCACCCCATCCAGCAACGTCGTATTGCCCTGTACCGTGCCGCCGCCGTTGGCATCGGCCCGAGCCAACGCCAGCTTGGCCTGCTGCGTGATGTTCATGGCGGCGATGGCATGTTGCCGAATTGCCTCCTGGTCAGCCTCGCTCAAGTCCGGGTAACGCTCCCGCACGATCTTGCCCATGCGTAGTTGAGTCAATTCTTCGGGCAGGGTATTTTCCTTGTCGAACAGGCCGCGTTCCAACACGGTTTTGTCCTGCAGGAAACTGGTGACGACTTCGTTCAAGTCCTCCTTGCAGATGCGCGTGGCCTCCGGGCTTTTCGGTGTTGACAGCCCGTTGATCTCCACGTGAATCTGGCCGGTATCCTTGTTTACCCCGATGTTGTGGCCGCGGTCCTTATAACCTTCCTCGCCGTAATCGAAGCCTTCCTTTGGGCCAGCATTTTTTGGAGTGAACTCGTAGCGCGGGGCCAGCACCTGTTCCATGAGCAGGCTGGCGGAAATGGCCTTGAGCATGTCGTTCACCGCCTCGGTCACGGCGACTTGTTCGGCCGCAGGTTCGGCAATCAAATTGGTAAAACGCGATCGTTCCTTGCCCTCGGCATCACGGGTGGCGCGGCCAATGATCTGAACGATTTCGGTCAGGCTGCTGCGGTAGCCAATGGTCAGCGCATGTTCGCACCAGATCCAGTCGAAGCCTTCCTTCGCCATGCCTAGCGCAATGATGATATCCACGCTGTCGCGGTTGTCCTTCTGCGCCGGGTCTTTCAACGCGGTGAGCACTTTGGAGCGTTTCCCCGGATCGCTGTCATCCACCAAATCCGCTACTTTCAGGGTACGACCATCATGGGCCTGTACCAGATGGAAGCCGGTGGCCGGGTCGACGCCTTTCCATTCGCCCAAGCCGTGCATGATTTCATCCACCTCGCGCTGCTTGTCTTTAAGGCTTTCGCGGGCATTCACATTGGGAATATGGACGATGGTTTTCAGCGTCGGGTCCAACACCTTGGCGATGGCATTAACGTAAGGGCCGGTGTAGAAGAAGTAGCCGATGTCCAGCGACTTGAGCCAACAATAGCCGTTGAGCTGCTCGTAGTAGGTATAAGTGATCGTCTCGAATCTGGCCTCATCCGCCGGACCCAACACAGCCTCGCTGTCGCCACGGAAATAGGAGCCGGTCATGGCCACCAGATGCACCTTGTCGCGAACGATGAACGTGCTCAACTGACTACCCAGCTTGCTGTCCGGGTTGCTGGAGACGTGGTGGAACTCGTCGATGGCGATCAGGCGGTTGTCGAACGCTTGGACACCCAATTCTTCCACCGCAAAGCGGAAGGTGGCGTGCGTGCAGACCAGAGCTTTGTCGGTACTCTCAAGGAACTTGCGTACCGCATCCACCTTGGACTTCGCCACGCGTGGCTCGTCCACGCCAGGAGCATTACACAGATTCCACTGTGGGGCTACCCGCCAATCCCAATAGAAGCCGTGCTGACTCAGGGGCTCATTGGCAAAGCTGCCGCCAATGGAACGCTCCGGCACCACGATGATGGCCTGCTGCAAGCCCTGGTTGTTGAGCTTGTCCAGTGCGATGAACATCAGTGCGCGGGACTTGCCCGATGCCGGTGGCGATTTGATCAGCAGATACTGCTCGCCGCGCTTGGCATAGGCGCGCTCCTGCATGGCGCGCATCCCCAGCGCGTTGGCCTTACTGGATGCGCCTGTGCGCGCCGTGGTGATGGACACCGACGGCACGGTGTAGGTGTTGGTCGGATTGCTGGTTTGCTCGCTCACGCTTTCTTTTCCCTTGTCGCTTTCGTTGTGGACTTGGCCTTGGACGCTGCTGCCGTCATTTTTGTATAAAGCTCAAACAGTTTTTCCAGCCGTTCGGTGTCGTTCTTGAAGCGGCGGCCGATGTAGATACGCTCCAGCACTTCATCGTTGCGCTCGTGGGCATGACGCAGGTTTTCCGGCATGTTGTCCGGGTCGTATAGATCGGCGATAGTGGCTGGGAAATGCGCTTCGCGCGTCAACAGAATGTCCTCGGCGCAGGCACTCAGATCAGCTTTGTTTTGCTCGGTGAGCATCGGCACGGGAAAGGTGTTCCAGCCGAGGGTGTTGGAATAGCGAATGCGCGTTTCAAGTTGCCCACAGACAGCGCGCACCCAAATGTAATGCAGCCGGGACGAATAAATTGAAACCTCGTACAACATGTAATGGGAAAGGGCAAATGCACTATCTCCGATTACCGTATTCCCATCAACCAAATCGAAGGGGAGGTACGGTCTGTCCTCCGCGCTGTGACGTGGAATTACCAGAGATTGCACACCCGTGTGGCGAATTTCACCAAAAAGATGTGCCATCTCAGCTACTTCGTTCGTGGTTTCACGAGTGCTTTCAAGCCGATGCTTTCTAACTGAGTCCACTCGTCTGCATATTGGCTCAATATCTAGCGCTTCTTTCAATTCATCAGTTGGAATCCACAGGCAATATCTGTGCTTTCCGTGAATGGTATCTTCTGAACCGATCAGTTTCTTTATAAACTTTGTGGCTTTTGGCTGGCTACTAACGAATTCATGCGCCTCATCCGGCGTGAGAATCAACCCACCTCCGTCGTTTGGCATAGATCCATTAGCCATCTCAGTGAGCATAGACAATGGCCTAGTCGAAGGTGAAACAATTACTGGTTGGTCTGGCACCAAATAGGGGCCAATGTAAGAGGCTGCCTTTACGGTATCACTATCGAACACCAACTTTAGCTTGTTAGATTTTGCACCCAAGCCGATGATTGATACAGTGACAACTGCCTTCTTGGAGGCAAGATTACTCCAAGGGAAAGAAGGTCTAGCAAAGGTAATCTCGATGTCATTCGAGAGTAATGCCGGCCACAAAAGTGAAACCTGCCGACCTTGATTAACACTGTTCGTCGCTACAAATGCAGCCTTTGCATCCGTTTTTGCAATGTAGTCACGAGCAAGGATAAACCATCCGGAAACGTAGTCAGCAGACTTGGTGGATTTGATTCGCCCCGCAAACGCCGATTCAAGATCCTTTTTCTGCTCTTTAGTTTGGTCTTGGCTACCTTTGTATGGCGGATTGCCACAGATATACGTGTCGCCACCTTCATTCTCGAAGTCGATTTCCGTTTGATCCAGTGGCGTACCAAACAAATCATCTGCCACCAGCTTCACCCCTGTGCCCGTGGGCGGGCAGATGCTCAACCAGTCCAGCCGCAGCGAATTACGACAGATAATCCAGTTCTGCGCATCCAGCGGCAGAAACTCCGCCAGTGCATCCTTCTGCCCGCGATATAGCACGTCGCACTGGAATTCGGCAATGATTAGCGCCAGGCGCGCAATTTCCGCCGGGAAGTCGCGCAGCTCGATGCCCCGGAAGTTGGTTAGCGGCATCTCGCTGCCCAGATGCGGTTCTCCCCGGCGGTGGTTGATTTCCGCCTCGATCTCACGCATCTGCTTGTAGGCGATGACCAGAAAGTTGCCAGAGCCGCACGCTGGGTCGAACACGCGGATGTGCGCCATGCGGCGGCGCAAATTCAGCAGCTTGCGCTCGTTGTCACCGGCTTCGGCCAGTTGCGCGCGCAGATCATCCAGAAACAAGGGGTTCAATACCTTCAGAATGTTGGGCACGCTGGTGTAGTGCATTCCCAGTGCGCCACGCTCTTCGTCATCGGCCACGGCCTGGATCATGCTGCCGAAGATGTCAGGATTGATTTGTTTCCAGTTCAGGCCACCGGCATGCAGAAGGTAGGTGCGCGCCATGCGCGTGAAGTGAGGCACTTCGGTGTCACCGGAGAATAGTCCTCCATTCACATAGGGAAAGCCGTTGGCCCAGTTCGGCAAACGGGGCTGGGCATTGGCGCGCTCGGCAACCTTGATGTTCATGGCGCGAAAGATGGCTTCCAGCACCTCATGGGTATTGGAGCCGTCGCGTTCGCTCATCTGTTCTACGGTCTGGGTGAACAAGCCCTCGCCATTGAAGATGGCGGTGTCTTCGGCAAAGAAGCAGAAGATCAATCGCGCCATGAAATGGTTCATGTCGGCGCGGCGCTCGTCCTTGGCCCATTCTGGGTTTTCGCGCAGCAGTTCGACGTACAGCTTGTTTAAACGGCCGGTGGCGCGCACATCGATGGGGTTGTCCTTGATCTCCTTGATGGTGGAGATGCCGGCCAGAGGCAGGAAGAAACCGAAGTGGTTCGGGAAATCTGAATAGTAGGGAGAAATGATTTCGCCAGTGGCCAGTTCTTCGGCCTCAAGGGACTGTCCGTCTGTCGCGAGGATGAACTTGGCCTTGGCTTTTGTGGTGGCCGGGCTGGCGCGCAATGCCTTGAGGGTTTCGCCCACCATGCCGGCTTCGCACACAGCGATATGGATGTTGTTGCGCTGGAGCACGCCACCAGGTACATCCGAGGCGTTGTTGTTACCTGTACGCAGGCGCTTGAGGGTCGTGTCCTTATTGCCGAAAGCGGCCAGGAACGCGAACGGGAACTCGGCGGCGTCGAAGGGCTGGAGGGCCAGCTCCGATATGGCTGCTTCGATTTCTACTGCATTCATGATGCATCTGGCCTATGTGACGTCTTGTATACAGTTCCCGCAGGGAGGCGAACCGGGGCGATAGCCCTACCGCTTCGCGGCACCCCGTATCCCGGCAAAGGCATGGCTAAAACTAAAGAAACTATTAAAATAGGCATTTAGAATTTAATGTGCCGCATCACATCATAGGTGGCAAATCGGGCATCCAGCCATTTCCCCCACTTGGCCGCCTTTCGCATCAGATCCGCCCGATACGCTGCATTGGAGGTAAAGACACGATTCGCGTTTTAAAGCACGCTAAAACGAGGGAACCCCGTCATCTGGCATTTCCGGCCACCCTTGCGGCGGAGCTGGGGTGTCCTCAAGAAACGGATTTTTTCGTACGCTAAGGCATCCCGGTCGATTTCCTGACACGCAACGGCCGGAAGGCGATCAAACTCGTAGCCTGTTGATACTCAGCGTTACGGAGCCGCGCCGCAATCCCTGTGGGAAACCTCATGGACGGGGCAGCATCCGTCCATCAGGTTATCCATGGGGTTACTCTATCAGCGGTTCAAAACACATTGATCGCCACCGCTACCGTGGCGACGGTGCAAATACAAGAAACCGCCGCCGCGATGACTGCCATTTTGCGTAGGGTGTGTAATTCTTTCCTGGACCCTGCCAGGTCTCTCTTGATCTGTGCTTCTCCTTTTTCCAACGCTACTTCAACCGCCTCTTTTACCTGTTCGCTCACATAATTGGAAGCGTCGGTTATAACCCTTCCCCCCGTTGCCTTCGCTTCCGCAAGTCCCCGCGCCTGGGCCGCTTCGAGTGCTTTCAAATGCCCGGTATTCTTTTCAATCAAAATATCGATGTACTTTTGAATCATCAGCTCATTCAGAGTTACAGCGATCAAGGCAGGATCATCCTTCTCAAGCAAAGTGTTATGCCGAACAGCGATCTCCTTTCTTATTTCATCAAAGTCGATCATGGTTTACACCACTTCTTCAGGTTGCCCCATAACCGCTTCTATACGACGATAAATGTCCTCCTTTATCCTGAACAACCTGGATTTTTGCATCAGATCAAAGTCCGGCGACAGGTTGATTTCCGCAAACGTCATTTTTCTTGTCAGCATCTTTTCCATTGCCGACGAGAATGTTTGACTTTGTTTTTCAAGGCGGATAATTCCTTTAACCCGGTCTCTGTTTTTTGCGTAGATACTCATCTCGTCGAACGACTTGCCTTCGGATTCGATCTTGCCGAAATGTTCATTGAGCCATACCACTATTTGAACTTGCTTGGGCATTTGTTCAACAAGGTCCGCAAAACCGGTAAGCGTTTCCACCAGTGCCGACCCGCCAGCGATCACGTTATGTACCACGACCTGCTTACCGCGATCTGCGATCATTGACGCAATGTCGTTTTCGATCATGTAATTGTTCAACGCAACAAAACTGGACGCGCCATTATCAATTACAAAATTGGCGTCCTCATCAAATACCCTGAGCGTCAAGGCGTCGAATTTTTCCTCGACTATCGTATTCCCCTCCATCAGATCCAGGCGCTGAACCTTCAACGACTCGTACCCGTACAGCGTTGGATTAACCGGATCTGCATCAATGACCGCAACCGGCTCATCATGGCTCAACAGATATTGAGCGATCAATGAAGCAACGAGAGATTTTCCGACACCGCCTTTGCCCTGCAGGGTGAAATGCACTTGTTTCATTCTTGATCCTTTATCGTGTGGTTTAAACAAGATCGTCGAGTTTGCGGGTGCTTGATTTGAATCCTGGCCTGTCGTCGCCGGACTCAGGTTTTTTGAGTTTTCTTTCCTCTGGTGATTTGGCTTCACTTGGCTTGCTCCTGATGAATTTGTGAACGTACTTCACGAACTGGCTGTAACCAATACTCATATCCTTTTCATACTGCTGATAGATAGAAAGCAGCGGATGTCCGGCTTCAATCATCTTTTTAATATCATCCCGCCGCGCCAGGAATCCCACCCGCCCAGCCCCTCGAATCGTGTTTTTTTTCTCTTTTGTCACTTAACCCCCTTCGCAAGCGTAATAACGCAAATAATATAATATTTAAAGACATTCAACGCAATTAAAAGATTAATAATTCTTCCCGATTCCGTCAAGTGATTTTAAGCGATAAAAGTACTGGACTTTTCCCTGAAATTCCTTTACAGTCTTACAACTGTACTACAGAAAGTAGGCAAGATGTGTAGTGTAGGCCTACGCGCTGCGCGCTACGTCCTCCCCTACTCCCCTTATTCGCCTTCGGCTCAACGGGGAATCTTGCTCTGCGAGGCTAAAACCATGGAAGCAAAACCGAGTACCCGGCCGCGCGGCAAACCCATCAAGGTATGGGTGACGGAAGATGAGCGCGCTGATATTGAGCGCCTTGCCGCTTCAGCAAATCTCTCCCTGTCCGCCTACCTCCGGACTGCCGGACTTAATCAGCGCGTACGTTCCATCATCGACATTGAAGCCGTGACCGAGCTTGCGAAAGTGAACGGGGACCTGGGACGGGTTGCCGGCCTGTTGAAACTGTGGCTGGCGGAGAAGCGCGGCATCGGCGCAGATCCAAGGCATGTTGAAAAGATGATGGATGATTTCCGGGTCCTTCAGACCCAGATACTTAACATCATGGGAAGCGTCATGCGATGATCGCCAAACGCATTGATACGAAAGCGGCCTCTCCCCGGATTGCCCGGCTTGTCCGCTACGTTGTCGCGGCCCAGGGCGGCATCGATCCGCGCAGCTGGTCGCGCACCGCGGATTATGTGCTGAACAGCGGTACCAGCAGCCGGGGCGAAAAGGTAGGCGGGGTCCGGGTGACCAACTGCTACACGGACGACCCCGCGGCCGCGACGACCCTCATCGAATGCACGCAGGCGGCCAACACCCGATCAAAGACCGACAAGACCTATCACCTGGTGTTCAGCTTTCCCCCAGGCGAAGAACCGGACATCAAGACGCTTCACCACATCGAGGATCAACTGTGCGCCTCGATCGGCTATACCGACCACCAGCGCATCAGCGCCGTGCATATCGACTGCGACCACTTGCACGTTCATGTGGCCATCAACAAGGTCCACCCCAAGGGCTTCCAGAACATTGAGCCCTATTTCGACAAAAAGAAATTAATGGAAGCATGCGAACGTCTCGAACTGGAACTCGGGCTGCAGCGCACCAACCACGGCCTGACCGGCGAATTGACCAAAAAGGAAAAAGCAAAACTCAGGGCAGCGCCGGCACAGGCCGAGGCGCATTCTGGCGTGGAAACCTTGACCGGGCATGTTACCCGCGAAGCGGCTCCTGCCATTCACCAGGCTTCGACGTGGGAAGAATTGCATGCCACCTTGGCTACCCATGGATTGCAGATCAAGCCGCGGGGCGCGGGCCTCGTGATTGGGCACGCGGACTTATGGGTACGGGCAAGCCAGTGCGACCGCGCATTCTCCCTGAAAAGATTGACCGACAGGCTGGGGCCGTTTGAAGAAAACCGGCAGGAAAATCCCCGCAAGCCCTATGAACCGAAGCCACGGCAAGCGCATCCATCGAGCGCAATTCTGTTCGAGCAATACCAGCACCAGCAATTGAAACACAAGCTGGCCAGGAATCACGGCATCGCGCAACTGAAATATGAAGGCGCCCTGCTCGAAGCCAATCTTCAGCGATGGAGGCTCGCCCAGCGACTGCTGGTGAAAGCCGCTGCCAAAGGGCCACAACGCCGCGCCATGCTCAAGATGGTAAGCCTGCAAGCGGCAGTGACAAGAAATGCCAACAAACACGCGATTGACGCAAAGCGCCGCGCGTTCATGGCTGAGACGCGCATGCCCTCCTGGGCGCGCTGGTTGGCCCTGCAAGCGGAAAACGGCAACACCGAAGCCGTGGCCGTGTTGAGAAGCCGGGAAGAGCGGGAGGCCATGCGTGGCGAACTGTTAACCGCGGCCAAAAACGAGAATGCCGAAAACATCATTTTGAAGGGACTGAAACTCGAAGCTGATAAGGACGGTTCCCTTTCCTACAACGCCGCAGACGGCGGGCTGGTTATCGACCGGAAAACTCACGTCCAGTCATTCAGAACCACGGCGGGTTCGTCGCTCATCGCCCTCGAACTCGCCGCGAAGCGCTTCAAGGGGCAGGCGCTGATCGTGGAAGGACAGGCGGATTTTCAGAAGGAAGTTGCACGCCTGGCCGGATTGCACAGCCTGGACGTGCGCTTTGCAGATCCCGCTTTGGAACAAACCCGCAAATCGGCGCAGGCAAAACCGGATAAGTCGAAATCGCACGGAAAATCCATCGATAACGAGGCAGAACTATGAATAATTCCGATATCAGAGCGCGGCTTGCAGCGGCCGCATGCTTCCTGTTGCTGATCGTGGTAATCAACAGCCTATGCACACAGTTCGTCGCGGCCCGCTTCTTATATGACCCTGCTTTGGGAGCCCCTTTGTTTGCCCGGATTTACAACCCTTTCGCCTGGTGGGAATGGTTCAGGGCTTTTTATAACCATGCGCCGAGTACATACGGTTATGCGTTCCTTATTTTCTTTGGCGGGGTACTGCTTTCCTTGGTTGGCTGCCGTCTATACGTGGGAATAAAAACGCGCAGTTCACGCAAGCATGATGGTTCTCACGGGACAGCCCGCTTTGCTACGCTCGAAGATGTGCAAAAGACCGGTTTAATCCACAAAAAGAACGGGGCCGGCGTCTATTGCGGAGGATTCCACGACCAGGACGGCGGACAGACATATTACCTTCGCCACAACGGGCCAGAGCATGTCGCGGTATTCGCTCCTACTCGTTCAGGAAAAGGCGTCGGGCTCATCATCCCTACCCTTCTGAGTTGGCCGGAAAGCGTCTTTGTCCTCGATATCAAGGGCGAAAACTACGCCATGACTGCTGGATGGCGGAAGAAGGAAACCAATAATATCGTGCTGCGCTTTGACCCGGCCAATGAGTTCGATAGTTGCGCCTGGAATCCTCTCGGGGAAATCCGCCTCGGCACTCGAAGTCAGATCCGCGATGCCCAAAACATTGCCCTTATGGTCATAGATGATGACGGCAAGGGTGTTCAGGGTAATCACTGGCGGTCCGCGGCCTTTGAACTGCTCACCGGAATTATCCTGCATGCGCTGTACAAGGCAAACTTTGTTGGCCGTGAACCCTGCCTTCACGATTGCGCGAATATGCTCACCGGAGTCGGAGACTTCGCGGCTCCTGAACCTGAAAACGAATTCAACGACCGGGACAGCGGTGCGCTGGCGGGGTTGTTCGACGAAATGTGCAATGTCGAACTCAACTCTGACACCCCGGCGCAAGAAGCGCAATTAGCCATCCGCAGCGTAGGAAAACGCTTCTCCAATACCCCGCCGAAGGAATTGGACAGCATCATTTCCACGGCCAACAATACCCTTTCCTTGTACCGTGATCCCATCGTCGGAAAGAACACCGGGCATAGCGACTTCAAGATAACAGACCTCATGGATCATGACAGGCCGGTTTCCCTGTACTTCATAACCAATCCCAATGATTTGGTGCGCATGAAACCGATAGCGCGGCTGCTGCTGACGCGCATTGTCGCTGGCCTTGCTAGTGGCATGGAATTCGACGCCGGACGTTCCAAGACCGCGCACAAGCACCGCTTGCTGTTGATGCTCGATGAATTCCCGGCTTTAGGAAAACTGGACGTATTTGAAAGCGCTTTGGCCTACATCGCCGGGTATGGCATCAAGGCATACATCATTACTCAAGACGTTCAACAGTTGTACAAGGCATACACCAATCATGAAAGCATCGTCTCGAACTGCCATATCCAGTTAGCTTACGCGCCCAACAAGCAGGAAACCGCCGATTGGTTATCCAAGATGGCCGGGCAGACCACGGTAATCAAGGAACATATCTCGACCTCCGGAAAGCGGTTCGGGGGTGTGCTGCAAAATGTCTCGGTAGGCTATCAAGAAACGCAGCGACCCCTCATGACTCCCGACGAGATAAAGCGGCTGCCCATGATGCACACCACGGCTGACGCTGAAATACCTGGAGAAATGCTGGTATTCATGGCTGGACAGCCTGTGATCAAGGGACGCCAAACACCCTATTTCCTTGATCCAACCTTCAGCAAACGCTCGAAGATACCGCCGCCCAAGGGATCCGATGTCGTGTGGACGAAAAAACTGACAAGGGGATTTGCCATATGATGCGCGCCATTGGTTTTTTCACACTTGGGACCGTCGCTCTTACCATGAGCGCTCAGGTTGCCGGCATACGCCCCAACATTTCCGAGTCGGCGCCGGTTGGCCTATGGATAGACCGGCCCATGACCTCTCCGTTGCATCGCGGCATGATGATAGGCATATGTCCGCCTTCCACATCGGCGCTGGTTCAATTGTTTTCCTCGAATGGCACTCTGCCTTATGGGAAGTGCGCTGAAACGAAAGTAGCCCTTCTCTTGAAGCCCGTGAGGGCATTGTCGGGAGACGTTGTGCGGATAAGCCACGGAAACCCGGCTACTGTCAACGGAATACCCCTGGCCAACACCGTTGCATCCGAAAAACTGCCGGCATGGCCGGATGGAGAATACATCGTGAACCCTGATGAGGTTTGGGTATTCTCCAGCCACAGCGCTAAAAGCTTTGACAGCCGATACTTCGGACCCGTGAAGATCGCGGATATCCAGAGCCGCGCCTTTCCTCTGCTGGTGGCCGAATGATAGACCTCGCCCTTATCATGGCATGCGCCCCAAATGTGGCGCCTTCGACCATTCAGGAAATAATCAGAGTGGAAAGCGCCGGCAATCCCCTGGCGGTCAACATCAATACTCGCAATGGCGTGAAGCTGCGGCCGACGATCAAGATCACCACGGCGCGGCATGCCATCGCTGTCACCTATGCCGCAATGGCGCTGGGTCATACCGTGGATATGGGTTACATGCAGATCAATACCGCCAATCTTACGAAGTTGGGCCACACTGTTGAGGATATGTTCGATCCCTGCATGAATCTAAAGGCCGGTGCTGCGATATTATCCGCTGCCTATGCAACGGCATTGCCATTGCACAAAAACGAACAAGCGGCTCTCCAAGCGGCGCTATCGGCCTACAACACGGGGAGTTTCCAACGGGGATTCGATAATGGCTATGTGGCACGGTACATCAATATGCCGAGAGTACCGGAGAGAAAGGCTTTAAACCCTTATACCGCCGGCACCGCAGCATGGCCGCAATGAAAGATGCTCCGGAAGGGGCATCAGGTTCTCCAAGTTTAACGTTAATAAAGTTGTTGATAACTGCCTGAACCCTCTGTTTCTTCGCTAACTTCCCGCGCTGCTGTTTTTTGTGCCACAGGATGACCGCGCCACAACGGCAGAATCATGTCCTTGGTTATCATAATATTGAACAGAAAGCCGGGGCGGATCTCCATCGTTGGCGGGGTATTGAGTCCTCGCCGCGCCGATTGCATTCCTATCATGCCAAACTGCATTGCCGAAGCCGCCGCCGCTATCTGGGTTGCGCTCAGTTGACCGTTTACCGATCCTCCCCTGGGTTGCTGTCCTATTTGCATCCCCGCTGAAAGCACGGAAAGCAACAGTGCATTCCCGAACGTGCGCCAATAATGATTGTTCACCTGATCGTTGAACCCTGCTTGTCCGATCTGATCCGCGCCCGGCATGTTATTCAACGTAATTGAAGAACTGTCCGGGAAAATGATTCTGTTCCAGGCGATCAGCACCCTTTCTTCCCCTGCCACCACGTTGCTGTCGTAGGTGCCAACTAGCTTTGCTCCGGCCGGAATGAGCAAGTGCCGGCCAGTGGCCGAATCATAAACATTCTGCCGGACCTGGCCGATGATCGGTCCCGGAAGATCGGAATTGATCCCGCTGATCATCACGCCGGGAATGATCGAGCCGGCCTTTATCTCGGTCTCGGAAAGCGCTGCTTCCCTTGCATGCGGGAGATAGATGCTTGAATCATCCTGACCACCGAACCCGGAATGATTACGCACCGGCGATGCACCGCCCATCATTGAATCCAGGCCGTCGCCGCCTTGCGGTTGTCCTGGCCGGGGCGGAGGCATCATGAGCGGCATTTGAGGAGGTTGCTGGGCCGTCACGGGATTTACCGCGCCCTGCCTCGATGAAAACTTCTCCACGCCCGGTTCTGACTTAAGCGCCGCTTCCAATTCCGCTGCTTTCTTTTCTCTGGCTTGCCGTGCCGCGTCGGATTCCGGCATTGGTCCTCCTGGAACCGCAGCAGCTTGCATGTTATAAACCGGCGCATTACTCGCAATTACCACATCAGGGCCTGGCGGGCGTGCCACGGGCGGCGAAGCTACGCCAGAGATCCGGTATTTATCCTGTTCGGCGGCGGATGCTTGCCCCTTTGTCATCATGGAACGCAGTTGGCCGGTATAGACAAACGACATCAGCACCAAAATAAGCAACACGCCAATTATCATTACCGGAAGCCGGTTGAGACGCCGGACTCCATTTCCCTTTTCAGGCGCCTCCACCATATCCGGCGACGCGGTTTCAGAATAATTTGTCTGATCGCTCACTGTGCGGCCTCGCTCATCGTGTAGTTGGATTGCAAGGTTAAATGACCATCCGGGCCGCGGTCGTAATAGCGGCTGGCCGCCTGCCCATCGACTCCCATCCTCACCAGGACGCCATTCTGAAACTGCGTGATCCGGTACCGAACGAACACACCGCGCTTTTCCATTCCCGGCTTGACCTCGACCACTCCAAAGCCGCGTCGGGTTAACTGATCCCGGAACAACGGATAGAACGTTTCCCCGAAAGCCTTGACTTCCAACGTTGTTTTCGCTGGCGGCAGTTGTTTTGCCAGGAAACCGGCCATGTCCTGCGAAAGCTCTTTTGCATCCGAGGCGGTTATTTCCTTGTCGACGAAAGAGCTATCCGGCTTGCGGGCTTCGTGCTGGGCAATGCGCTCCTGAATCGCTGCGCAGCCGGTAAGGGACATGAGCATCAAAACGATTAGCGGTTTCATTTGTCCTTCCCCCGCGCAATCGTGACCTTGGTTTGATCGCTGCCTACACCGGAAATCAGGGCGGCTTGCTCAATTACCTGATCGACCACGTATGCATCGCCCACCAGGCGGTAATTGACCAGTTTTTCGGCGGGACCGGACCACAGGCTTTTACCCTTGCCGACAATGACTAGGGCGGGCGCTTCATCCGCGAATTTCTCCGTTGGGAATTGGATATAGGTTTTCACCCCATCGTTGTAAACCCGCTGTGGCTTCCACTTTGGGTTATCTCCACTGAGTTGATACCCAAAATCGAGATTGGCGACATTCTGCCCGCTTGGCATGGTGGACGCGTGCTCTGCCCTCCCCTGCTTTGTACGGTAGTTCTCCCATGCCCGCGCCTGATCGTCGGGATAATCGAATGCCACGTATGACACCCATTCGTGCCGGGTTGCCATCAACTTGAGCGTGTAGCTGCGCCGGTTGGTATTGATGATCAGGTTGGTAATCAACCCGGATTCGGTAGGCTTGACCATAACCGCCGTCACTGCCGATGCCCCGCTGCCGATCATGGATGGCGTGATGCGCCAGCGCGTAGCATCGCCGGCATGCACGTCGTTGACCTCTTCCCCTGGCTGCAGCCGGATTGCGCACACCTGAAGCGGGGTGCATATCAGGGTCGGAAGCGTTGCGCCGTACAGGTAAACCACGCCACCATCAGGTGAACGCCGCGGCTTGTCCGGGTTGTTCTTCCATTCCCGCGCAATTTCCAATGCTCTCTGTTCCTTCTCGTTGAGCGCTACTGGTGCTGAAGGTGCGCTCATCGCCGTCACAAGCGGCTCGCCTTGTTCGATCACGGGCACCATTTGCGCATTTACCGCGAATGGCAGCAACGCCATTGCAACTGCCAGTTTCGTTTTCCTCAT
>JACXTT010005248.1_pt1 | contig 18906 bp, 18 predicted proteins | sample 9270951 | NCBI WGS metagenome assembly JACXTT01 (sample SAMN15532306, study PRJNA645909) | rock metagenome | isolation source: weathered quartz diorite | place: Puerto Rico | collected 2017-06-21 | reverse complement strand
TGTGCAAGTGCCCACGCCGTCGAATGCGCCGGGGACCGCAGCTCCCCCCGCTGGGACATCCGCCGCCCCGGCGTCGCCCGACGCGGTGGCCGCGGCGCCCGCCCAGGCAGTCCGGCCGACGAGTCCCGCGGTTCCGCCGCCGCTGGCGCTGCTCGCCGGACTCATGCCGCTGCGTAGCACCGGAGTGGAGCAGTTCCGCGTCGCGCACCCGACGTACGACGGCCGCGGCGTCCTCATCGCGATTCTCGATTCGGGGATCGATCCCGGAACCCAGGGCCTCGTCATCACCTCCGCCGGCGGCCCGAAGCTGCTCGACCTGCGCGACTTCTCGGACGAGGGGCATATCCCGCTGCGTCCCGTCTCGCCCACCGCCGACGGCGCGGTGGAGGTCGGCGGCCGCGTGTTGCGCGGTGCGTCCCGCATCGGTAGGCTCGCCGCGGGCGCCACGTGGTACGGAGGCGTCTTCCGCGAGCTGCCGCTCGGGCCGCTGCCGGCGGCGGACGTGAACGGCAACGGAACCAATACCGACGCGTTCCCGCTCGTCGTCGTGCGGGCTAGTGATGGCTGGGTGGTGTTCTTCGATTCCAACCTGAACGGCACGTTCGAGGACGAGCAGCCGCTGCACGACTACCGCCAGGGGCGCGAGACGATCGCCCTCGGCCGCCAGCCCTTGACGCTCGCCGCCAATTTCTCCGATTCGAGCGGGGTGCCGAGCCTCGACCTCTATTTCGACACCTATGCGCACGGCACACACGTCGCCGGGATCGCGGCGGGGCACTGGCTGTTCGGCGTCGCCGGATTCGACGGGGTCGCCCCCGGCGCCCAGGTGATCGGGCTGAAGATCGCGAACGACGCGCGCGGCGCGATCACCGTCAGCGGCAGCATCCAGCGGGCGATGCAGTATGCCGCCCGATTCGCGACGGAGCGGGGCCTGCCGCTGGTCATGAACCTGAGCTTCGGTGTGGGCAACGAGCAGGAAGGGCATGCGGCGATCGATTCGATCGTGAACGCCTTCCTGTTGGCACATCCCAAGGTCGTGCTGGCGGTCAGCGCCGGAAACGACGGCCCGGGAATCTCGACCGTCAGCTTCCCCGGCTCGGCGGATCTGGCGCTGTCGGTCGGCGCGCTCGAGCCGGGCGCGTTCACCCGGCCGCCGCAGGCGGGGCCGCCGCCACCCGATCGCATGGGTTGGTGGAGCGCTCGGGGCGGCGATCTCGCCAAGCCCGATGTCGTCGCTCCCGGCGAAGCCTTCTCCTCCGTGCCGCGCTGGAATCTCGGGGACGAGATCAAGTCGGGGACCAGCATGGCGGCGCCGCAGATGACGGGGTTCGTGGCGTGCCTGCTGTCGGCGATGGCGCAGGAAGGCCGCCCGGTGCTGGCCGCCGACGTGATCCAGGCGTTGCGCACCACCGCGGCGCCGATTCCGGGGTGGAGCGCGATCGAGCAGGGAGCCGGTGTGCCGCGCGTCGAGGCGGCGTATCGCTGGCTCGTCGCGGGCCACCAGGGCTCACGCTACATCGTCCGCACGGCAAGTGGTGCTCCCGCGGCACTGCGCCGCAACGGATTCGTGGGCGCGGGTGATACGACCGACCTCTTCACCGTCACCCACGCCGACGGTCTGCGCGCCGCGCAGTTTCTCCTGTCGAGCGATGCTCCCTGGCTCACCGTTCCCCCGGTCGTCACGTCTCAGGCCCGTTCGACGGCGATCCGGGTGGCGTATCGGCCGAGCCAGCTGCTCGCGCCCGGCGTCTACGTCGGCACCGTCAGCGGCCGCTCGCCGACCGACAGCCTCGCGGGCGAGCGGTTCCGGCTGGTGAGCACAGTCATCGTTCCCAACGATCTGTCTCGGCCGCTGATCGACACCGCGCGCGTGCTCGGTCCCGGTGCCGTGCGGCGTTACTTCCTGCGGGTTCCGGGCGCGACGTCGTTTTCGTATAGCGTGTCGGTGGCGGATCCAGAGGACGGAGCCCTCGTGCAGCTGTACGATCCCGACGGGCGGCCGGCGACGGCGAGCCCCGACAGCATCGTGCTGGTGTACGGGAAGACTTCCTCGAGCACCGTGCTCGTTCCGGCCGAAGACGTCCGCCCGGGCGTGTACGAGCTTGACGTCGTGAACCAGGGAACGACGCGCGCGACGGTGTCGGTGCGGGCGCAACAGGCCCCGGTGGCGCTGACACCGCGCGCCGACGGGACGATCGAGGTGACGAACGTCGGTGACGGCACCGCGGTCCTCAACACGCTCCCGTCGCTCGCTGGCGCCGAGCGACGCGTCGACGTCGCGGGACGCGGCGCCCCCGCCGAAAGCGTCTGGGTGAGCGTTCCCGGGTGGGCCTCGCGGGCCGACGTCCTTGTCGAGATGCCGCGCCCGCAGTGGGAGCTGTTCACCGACTTCGGCTTGAGCATCTACGACTCGAGCAGCCAGCAGGTCGACGCCGCGGCGCTGAACTACGCACGCGGTCGAGCAGCGTTCGACGTTCCGCCGACGCTCGCCGGACACGCCGTCCTGATCGAGTTGTATCCCGCGTTCGCCCGGTCCGATTCGCTGCCGCCGTGGCAAGCCTCGGTACGGGTGCGGTTCTTCACCGACTCGCTCGAGGCAGTGGGCGCGCCGCAGCCCCTCACCGTCGTGGCCGGCGGGCGGGCCGTGCTCCCGGCGGTGAGCGTTCCCGCGATGACGCTGCCCGACGGCTTCCAGCCGCTCGTCGCGTGGCGCTTGGCGCCCAGCGGCGACGGGCGGGGCGCGGCGGCAGTGGGATACCAGGAAGCCCGGCATCCGTGACCCGAGCGATCCGGATCGCGGCCGGGCAGGGATTCTGGGGGGACTGGCTCGAAGCACCGTGGCGCCAGGTCACCGGTGGTCCCATCGACTATCTGATGATGGACTACCTCGCCGAAGTCACGATGTCGATCATGCAGAAGCAAAAGTCGCGGGATCCGTTGCTCGGCTACGCCAGGGATTTCGTGCCGCTGATGGAACGGCTGCTGCCGGAGCTGGTCCGGCGCCGCGTGAAGGTCACCACCAACGCCGGCGGCGTGAATCCGCAGGCCTGCGCTGAAGCCGTCGCGCGGGCGGCGCGGCGACTCGGCCTCGCCGGCAAGTTGAAGATCGGCGTCGTCTCAGGCGACGATCTGCTGGGACGCGTCGATCAGCTGCTGGCCGACGGCCACGCGCTCGCGAATCTCGATACTGGACATCCGCTGCGCGACGTGCGCGACCGGCTGCAATCAGTCAACGCCTATCTCGGCGCCGCGCCGATCGTCGAGGCGCTCAGGCGCGGAGCGGACATCGTCATCACCGGACGGGTCACCGACACCGGGCTCACCCTGGGGCCGATGATGCACGAGTTCGGGTGGGCGGCGGATGCCTGGGACCTGCTCGCGGCGGGAACCGTCGCGGGACACACGATCGAGTGCGGGGCGCAATGCTCCGGGGGCAACTGCCTCGTCGACTGGCAGCGCATTCCCGATCTCGCCAACATCGGGTATCCGATCGTCGAAGCGCACTCCGACGGCACGTTCGAGATCACGAAGCACGCGGGCACCGGCGGGCGCGTCAGCGTGGCCGGGGTGACCGAGCAGCTGGTCTACGAGATGGGAGACCCGCGCAGCTATATCACTCCCGACTGCGTCGCCGACTTCACCACGATCGAGCTGCGCCAGAGCAGCAAGGACCGCGTGCACTTTTCCGGCATCCGTGGTCGCCCCGCTACCGACAAGCTCAAGGTCTCGGCGGCTTACTTTCATGGCTACAAAGCAGTGGGGACGCTGGTGTATGCCTGGCCCGACGCCCTGCAGAAGGCCCGCGCCGCCGACAAGGTGCTGCGCCAACGGCTCGCCGATCTCGGTCTCGCGTTCGAAACGATCCTCACCGAGTTCGTCGGCGTCGACGCGACGCACGGGCCGCTGGCCTTGCGCGAGTTGCCGCAGCGGGAGGTTCCGGAGGTCCAGCTGCGCGTGGGGGTGCGGGCTGCGCAGCGCGACCCCGTGGAACGCTTCACTCGCGAAATCGCACCACTGATTCTCAACGGGCCGCCCAGTGTGACCGGGTTTGCCGGGGGCCGCCCCAAGCCGGAAGAGATCGTGGCCTACTGGCCCGCGCTGTTGGACAAGACGGAGGTCCAGGCATGCGTCGACCTCGTCGTCGTCTGAAGCCCGCTCGCCCCGCCCGCAGGCGCCGAACGGTGCGCCTGGTCGAGCTGGCGCATGCCCGCTCGGGCGACAAGGGCGACACCGCCAACGTCGGACTGATCGCGCGGCGTGCCGCGGACTACCCCGTCCTCGTGCGCCAGGTGACGGCAGCGCGGGTGGCGCGGCACTTCAAGGGCATGATCACTGGGCCGGTCGAGCGCTTCGAGCTGCCCAACCTCCGAGCGTTGAACTTTCTGTTGCACGGCGCCCTGGATGGCGGTGGGACGATATCTCTCAAGACCGATGCGCAGGGCAAGGTGTTTTCGACGGCGCTCCTGCGGATGGAAATCGCGGCGGACCGGTGACGGAGCGGGTCGTGGCCGCGCTGGAGGACGGCGTGCTGGCCGGGACGCTCAACCGGCCGGAGAAAAAGAACGCCATCGATGCGGCGATGATCGACGAGCTGGCGACGCTGCTCGAACGAGCGGAGCTCGAAGCGGCGGTCCGGGTGGTAGTGCTGCGCGGGGCGGGCAAGGATTTTTGCGCCGGCATGGACCTCACTGAGTTGCTCGAGTCGGCAGACCGGACGGTGGAGCAAAACCGGGCTGCGGCGTTGCGATTCGGTGGGCTGTTTCTGCAGATGCGCGCGCTCCCCAAGCCGGTGATCGCCGTGGTGCAGGGGCGGGCGCTGGCTGGTGGGTGCGGCCTCGCCACCGCCTGCGATCTCGTGATCGCGGCGGAATCGGCGCAATTCGGGTATCCCGAAGTGCAGCGCGGATTCGTACCGGCGCTGGTGATGAACATGCTGCGCCGAGCGGTGGGCGAGAAGATCGCGTTCGACCTGGCGGCGACCGGCCGCCTGATCACGGCCCGCGTGGCGGAAGGCGTGGGACTGGTCTCGCGAGTGCTCCCCGATGCGGAATTCGAAGCAGGAGCGGAGCAGATCGTGCGCGGCGTGGTGGCGCTCAGTGCCACCGCGCTCGCCCTCACCAAGCAGCAGCTCTATCGGCTCGACGGGGTCGGGTTCGAAGACGGGATCCGCTTGTCGGCCGATGTCAATGCGGTGAGCCGGACGACGCCTGACTTCCGCGCCGCGATCGCGGCCTTTCTCAAGAAATGAGCCTCAAGTCCTGGGCATTCGCCGTTGGATTGACGGCGGCGCTCCTCGGCATGGCGCTGACCTGGCGCTGGCTCGTCTGGATCGCCGTGGGGTTCCTGGCTGTCGCGTTCTTGCTGCGGTTCATCACCCGGCCCCCGGACACCAACCAGCCCTGACCTGCTGATCGGGCCTGCTCCTTGCGGGCGCACAATTTGCACGGTATCACAGGCTAGTACCTAGTCGATTGCCTGACGTGGATCCGGCTGCCAGGGGTCGCCCCCGCGTGGTCCGGCTCAACGTGCCCTGCAAGCCAAGAGGGTTCGTTCGAATCGGAGGGGAGATGCTGACGATCGGGTTGGGCGTCGTGGCGGTGGTGGGGGGCGGGTTGCTCGTGCTCTGGCTCGTTGCCTTTGCGGTATTGCGCGACGTGCCGCCCGGCCAGATCCGGCTGGTGACGTGGTTCTTCGGGCGGACCCGCGTCCATAGGGGTCCCGCCAAATCGAAGGAATTCCCAGTTCTCTCCACCGGCATGACGATTCCGAGCAGGCCGATCAACGCGGCGCTCGACCTGGCCGATCAGACGTTCGACGCGGTCGCGGTGCGCGCCTCGGTCACCGCGCTCATCTCGGTGGGCGATCCCGATGCCATGGCGGAGACGGCGGCGCGAAGCTTCTTCGCGAAGGAACCGGCTGAGCAGGCCGAGACGCTGCGGGATCTGTTGTCGAGCAGCGGGGCCCGCGCCCTCAATCTGTTGCGTCACGATCAGCTGTTCGCGGCGGTGCCGGCGGAGGACTCGACGCTTGCCGAGCGCGAAGGGCATCCGCTGGCGGTAATGGTGCGCCACGTGGCGGCGCGTGAGTTCGCCGACCTGGGACTCGTGCTGCGGTCGCTCTACGTGAAGTCGATATCGTCGGGGCTCGTGGAAGCGAAACGCCGCGAGGTGGAGGCGGAAGCGCAGGCCAGCGCCGATATCGCCGTCGCGCTGCACGCGCGGCGGGCGCGTGAGGCGCAGCTCGAGAGCGAGCGGGCGATCTCCGATCGCGAGCGGGAGCTGGAGCAAGCGCGCTCCGATAACGCCGGTTTGGTCGCACAGGCGAAGGCGCGGCAACAGACGATCGAAGCGGAAGCCAACGCGCACCGGGTGCGTACCGAGGCGGAGGCGGCGCAGGAAGCGTTGCGCGGTGCGCAGTTCGGCCTCGCGCTCGATGAGGCGCTGCGCATTACCAAGATCGCCGCCGCCCAGGCCGACGGGTTCCGCAAAGTGAACGACACGATTCGTGAAGGCGGCGACAGCTACTTCCGCTACCGCCTGATCGAGATGCTGCCCAAACTCACGCCGGCGATCGCGCAGGCACTCGCCAACGCCAATCTCGTTGCGACGAATGGCGACTCCACCGATCCGCCGCTCGTGACAAACGGTGTGACCGAGGTCATTCAATCCGCCCTTGCCGGCCAACTGGCGATGGTTGAGCAGCTCTCGGATGCTCCGACCGACCGTCGTCCGCGCCGCATGCCGGCTCGTAAGCGCCAGCCAGGCTAGGGTTTACCGACTCAGGTGCGGCTGGTTATCGTTGTGCGGGTCCCATGGACGCGTACACGTTCAGCTTGGCGCTCGGCGCAGTCGGCCTGGCCACCATGGCGATCGGCGGGCTGATTCACACCACGCATCTCCGGCCGGGCCGCCACGGACATGGCGGCCCACAGCTCACTTCCCTCTAAACCCGGCAGGAATGAAAACTATGGCACAACTGAACGTCTCCATGTACGACCCGCGGCTCGTGCAGCCGATGCGCGAGGAATTGACGCGCATCGGCTTTCAGGAGCTGCGGACGGCGGCGGAGGTCGATGCCGCCCTTGGCACGGAAACCGCTCCGACCCTCGTGGTCGTCAACTCCGTCTGCGGCTGCGCTGCACGCAACGCGCGCCCCGCGGCAATGATCGCAATCCAGCATGCCAAGCGGCCGGCGAAGCTGATGACGGTGTTCGCAGGCCAGGACGCGGAGGCCACGGCCCGGGCCCGTAGCTATTTCACGGGGTACGCGCCGTCGTCGCCGCAAATCGCCCTCATGAAGGACGGCAAGCCGGTGTTCATGCTGGAGCGCCGCAACATCGAGGGCAGGTCGGCGACGGACATCGCCGCCGATCTGGTCGACGCGTTTGACCGATTCTGCTGACGCGCCGGTGCCCGACGAGGCGCCCAAGCGCCTTATCGTCGTCGGGGACCGGGTGCTGATCGTCCCCGAAGCGGGGGAGGAGCGCACGAACGTCGGTCTCTACCTTCCGGCCACGGCGGTGGAGGCCCGGCAGGTCCAGGGGGGCCGCATCGTCGCGACCGGGCCCGGCACGCCGATGACCGAGCCCACCAGCATGGACGACGAGCCGTGGAAGATCCGCGGGCCCGACGTGAAGTACCTGCCGATGCAGGCCGACGTGGGGGACTACGCACTGTTCTTTCGGAAGGCGGCGGTCGAGCTGACGTTCGAAGGCAAGATCTATCTCGTCGTTCCACAGGCGGCGATTCTCGTGCTGGTCCGCAGGGAGGTTCCCGAGCCGGATTAAAGTGATGTCGCTCGCGTGAAAGCGACCCCGGTTTTTCTGCCGGGGTCGCTTTCTTTGGCGGCTGTGAAGGGACCTTCCTCGGGGCTCTATCAGGCCCGCACCGTCCTCGCCGAGAGCTTCGGGTATGCGAGCTTCCGCACGGCGCAGCTCCGGGTGCTGCAGCCACTGCTCGAGGGGCGTCATGTCCTCGCCGTGCTGCCGACGGGGGCGGGAAAATCGCTGTGTTATCAGGTCCCCGCACTGCTATCGGGCGGACTCACGATCGTCGTCTCGCCGCTCATTTCGCTGATGCAAGATCAGGTTGCGAGCCTCAGGCGCCGCAACATCCCGGCGGCGTATCTCAACAGCAGCCTCGCGAAAGAAGACCAACGCGCGATTCTCGACCTCGCGCTCGGCGGCGCCGCGCGGCTGTTGTACTGCGCCCCGGAGCGGCTGGCGTCGCTGTGTCGCCTGATCCGGGACGCCGGCGTCGACGTCCCGCTGCTCGCGGTCGACGAGGCGCATTGCATCGTGGAATGGGGCAACGCCTTCCGCCCCGTGTATCGCCGCCTCGGGGAATTCCGCTACCACTTGCGCGAGCCACAGACGCTGGCGCTCACCGGCAGCGCGACGCCCTCCGCCCAGGCGGAAATCCTCGACGTGCTCCGCATCCCGCGGGCGAGTGTCGTGAGCGCATCGTTCGATCGTCCCAACCTGCGGTTCGCCGTCGCCCGCGTGCGCGACGACCGCGTGCGCTTCGCGCGCGTGGTGGAAGAGATCGAGCGGGCGCGCGGGCAGGTCATCGTCTACGCCCCCACGCGCCGCATTACGGAGTTGATCGCGCGGGCGTTGCGCTTCCGGGGCATTCGGGCCGCGCCCTACCACGCCGGCCTCGACGCCGAGGTGCGCCGCCCGGTGCTGGGCGCCTTCCTGCACGACCGGGCGCCGGTCGTCGTCGCGACCAGTGCTTTCGGCATGGGGATCGACAAGTCCGATGTGCGCCTCGTGCTGCACTGGGGCCCACCACGCACACTCGAGGCCTACTACCAGGAGGCGGGGCGCGCGGGCCGCGACGGCCGCTCGTCACTGTGTCTCGTGCTGTGGCGACGTGAGGACCTGCGCTGGGGCGACGTGATGCCGGAGATGCGCCGCTACGTGGAACGGCGCCGCTGCCGGCGGCGGCAGCTGCTGGAGCATTTCGGGGAGCAGTTGGAGCGGTGCGCGGGGTGCGACGTGTGCGGGTGATCAATAGTCGCCGAGTCGCCAAGCCGCCGAGTGGACGCCGAGGAGGTAGGTGACGGGCGCGATCCTCGCCCCTGTCTCCTGGGCGTCCACGCAGCGGCTCGGCGTCTTGGCGTCTCCCTGATAACTATATTCCTGAATGCACGACAGCCTCTACTTCACCGAAGAGAACCTCCAAGTCCGCGACATGGTGCGGGACTTCGCTCGCACCGTCGTACGCCCGAGCGCGCGCCAGCACGACCTCGACTCGTCGTTCCCCTGGGACAACGTCCGGCAAATGGCAGAGCTCGGATTGTTCGGCATCCCCTGGCCGGAGGAGCTCGGCGGGGCGGGGATGGACTACCTGTCGTACATGATCGTGATCCACGAGCTGGCCAAGATCGACGCCAGCCACGCCATCACCGTCAGCGCCCACACGACCCTCGGCACGTCGCCGATCATGGACTTCGGCACGCCGGAACAGAAGCAGCGCTTCGTGCCGCTGCTCGCCCAGGGCAAGGTGCTCGGCGGCTTCGGGCTGACAGAGCCCGCCGCCGGCTCCGACGCCGGGGGCACGAAAACCACCGCGGTGGAGACGGGCGACCACTTTGTCCTCAACGGATCGAAGATCTTCATCACGCACGCCGGCGTCGGGGAGATCTTCGTCGTGACGGCCCGGACCGATCAGGGCGCCGGTAAGACGGGCGGCATCTCGTCGTTCATCGTCACCAAGGACACGACGGATCTGGAGGACGCCCAGCGGGTCGGGATCGGTCACGCGGCCGACCTCCCCAAAATCGCCGGCGTGAAGGCGGCGAAGAAGGAGGACAAGCTCGGGTGGCGGGCCTCGGACACGCGCGAGCTGGTGTTCGAGGATGCCATCGTCCCGAAGGAGAACATGCTGGGCCCGCGCGGCAATGGCTTCCGGCAGATGCTGCACACGCTGGACGGGGGCCGCATCGGGATTGGAGCGCTGGCGCTGGGGATCGCCGAAGGGGCGCTTGAGGAGTGCCTCGCCTACACCTCGCAGCGCAAGCAGTTCGGGCGGCCGATCGCGAGCTACCAGGGGGTGCACTTCGCTCTCGCCGACATGGCGACCGAAGTCGAGGCGGCCAAGCACCTCGTCTTCCACGCCGCCTGGCTGAAGCAGCGCGGGGAGCCGTACAAGAGAGAGGCGGCGATGGCCAAGTTGTACGCCTCCGAGCTCGCCATGCGGGCGACGACGAAGGCGGTCCAGCTGCACGGGGGCTATGGCTACACGACGGAGTATCCGGTGGAGCGCATGATGCGCGACGCGAAGATCTGCGAGATCGGCGAAGGCACGAGCGAGATCCAGCGCATCGTGATCGCGCGGCAGCTCCTCGGAGATCTCATCGACTAGTCGCTCACAGCTCCGGAGGCTTGTAGGGTCCCGGGTCGGCCGCCCGATCCTCGGGGTGTGCGATCTCACGGTGTAGATGCTCGAGCAGCTCGATCTGGCGTTGCTGCAGGTGCCACAGTTCGTGCCACTGCCGGTTGCGTAACCCATCCAGCTTGTCATGCAGGTCGCGAATCTCCATCTCGGCCATCAGGTTGATCTGGTAGTCCTGCGTCGCCTGCATGCGGTCCTTCTCCGCCTGGCGGTTTTGACTCATCATGATCACCGGGGCCTGCAGCGCGGCGATCGTCGAGAGCACGAGATTCAGCAGGATGAAGGGGTAGGGATCGAAGGGATGGCGCACCAGCAGCCAGCTATTCACACCCATCCAGATGAGCAGGATCGCGCCGAAGATCATGATGAACGTCCAACTGCCCCCGAACTGAGCCACCTTGTCGGCGACGTGCTCCCCGAAGCTCATTTGTGACTCGTACTGCTTGTCGACGAGCCGGCTGATGCGGCCACGGCGAGCGATCTTCGTCACCACCGCCTTCTCCATCTCCGAGATCTTGTCGTACTCCGCCTCGAGGTACGACAGCAGCTTCTTCGCCCGGTATTGATCGTGGCAGTTGGTGCAGATGCCCCGGGTCCCGGTCCAGTCGGGCCGATCCTTTTTGATCAGGTCGAAGAGCGGCAGCTCGAGCTTTTGCCCCGAAAACAGCGTCCGGGCTTCGACCTGGGTTCCGCAGAGCGAGCAGGCAACCTTGGCCATGACTGTCTCCGACTGGGCTAGGGAAGGACGGGATGGATGTCGAGGACGCGCGCCAGAAAGGCCCAGCGGTCCGCCGCCTCGTCGATGAGCTTCAGGGTCGGTTTGCCGGCGCCGTGGCCGGCTTTGGTCTCGATACGGATCAGCACCGGCCGGTCTCCCGCCTGGGCCGCCTGCAGCGCCGCGATGAACTTGAACGAATGCCCGGGGACAACGCGATCGTCATGATCCGCGGTCGTCACCAGCGTGGCCGGGTATGCCGTGCCGGGGTGCAGCCGGTGCAGGGGCGAATAGGCGTAGAGATAGGGGAATTGGTCGGCGCTGTCCGCGGAGCCGTACTCCGTGACCCACGCCCACCCGATCGTGAACTGGTGGAAGCGCAGCATGTCCATGACGCCGACCGCCGGCAGGGCCGCTCGGAACAGCTCCGGCCGCTGCGTCATCACCGCGCCGACGAGCAGTCCGCCGTTGGACCCTCCGCCGATCGCGAGCTTGGGAGTCGAAGTGTAGCGCGCTCGGATCAGGTACTCCGCGGCAGCGATGAAGTCGTCGAACACGTTCTGTTTCTTCTCGTGCATTCCCGCCTCGTGCCACGCTTCTCCATACTCCCCACCGCCCCGCACATTCGGCACGGCGAACACGCCTCCCATCTCGAGCCACACGAGCACACCCGGAGAAAAGGCGGGGGTGAGGTTGATGTCGAACCCGCCGTAGCCGTAGAGGTAGGTGGGGTTCGAGCCATCGCGCACCAGATCGCGGCGGTGCGTAATGAACATCGGGATGCGAGTGCCGTCTTTGCTCGCATAGAACACCTGCTCGGTCACATAGCGGCCGGCATCGAAATCGAGCCGCGGGGCCTGGAAGACCTCGGTGGCACTCGTGTGAAACTCGTGGCGGTAGATCGTCGTAGGGGCGAGATACGACGTGAACGAGAAGAACAACTCGCTGTCCCGTGCGGACTCGACCGAGAGCTCCGCGGCGGTGCCCAGCGACGGCAACGCGATCTCACCGGCAGCCTGACCATCCACTCGAAATAACGCGATCCGGGAATGGGCGTCGTGGAGGTACGTCGCGACGAAGGTGCCGTGCGCTAGAACGACGCTCTCCATGACGTCCGCCGATTGAGGAATGATTTCCCGCCACGTTGCCCGCTCGGCGTGGTGCAAGTCGATGGCGATGACGCGGCCGCGCGGGGCATCGAGGTCGGTGCGGAAATAGAACAGCGAGCCGTCGTTGGCGAGGAAGCCGTAGTGGGCGTCGAAATCATCGAGCAGCTTGAGTGGCGCCGCGGTGAGGTCCGGGTGCAGCGCGTCTTTCAGATCGGCGACGTACACTCGGTTGCGGCGATCGGTTCCGAGCCACAGGCTGATCACGAGATAGCGGCCGTCCTCAGTGACGTGCCCCGTCATCCCCCAATCGGGGTGCTCGAGCCGCTGGTAAATGAGCTGGTCGGCCGATTGGACGGTGCCGAGCCGGTGGTAGTACAGCCGGTGAAAGCGGTTCACCGCAAGCAGCGGGTTGTCGTTCTCCGGTGCCGGATAGCGGCTGTAGAAAAACCCCGCCTGGTCGTGCGACCAGCTGATCTCGGAAAACTTCATCCAGCGGATGTGGTCACGCAGGTCCTGTCCCGTCGCAATGTCACGCACCCGGATGTCGTTCCAGTCCGAGCCGCTCACCGACGTCGCGTAGGCGAGATGGCGCGCGTCTTCGGAAACGGCGACCGTCGACACGGCGATCGTGCCGTCGGGGGAGAGGGCGTTGGGATCGAGCACCACCCTGGGAGTTGCGCTGCGGCTCGCCTGGTGATACAACACCGCCTGATTTTGCAGCCCGTCGTTCTTGTAGAAGAAATACTCCCCCTGCTTCTTGAACGGCGTGCCGAAGCGCGGATAGTCCCATACCGCGGTGAGTCGCCGCCGGATCGCCTCGCGCTCGGGGACCCCGGCCAGGTACGCGAACGTCACCGCATTCTGCGCCTCGACCCACGCCCTGGTGTCCGGGGCGTCGACGTCTTCCAGCCAGCGGTACGGATCGGCGACGGTCGTGCCGTGGTAATCGTCCAGCTGCGTCCCCCGTTTCGTTTCGGGATAGCGCAGGCGCTGGGCAGCCGCCGGAGAGACGTGGAGGATCGCGGGCACGAGCAGCATGAGGTGTTTCTTCAAGGGGATACGGGACAAAATAATGAATCATTGACGTAAGTCACAAGACGACTTACATTTACCACATGTACCGGATGCTAACAGCGTTGTCGCCGCTTTCCGCGATGTTCGCGGATGCGCGTGGCACGGAATCCGGTCGGCCGGCCCGCCGTACAGAGACTTCCTCAGATACAAGCGATTGCTGGCACACTATCAGGATCCCGCGGGGCTGTTGGCCGCCCGGGATCGAGGGTTCTTGCTTTGAAGCGCGAAATATTGATCAGCGGAAGCCCACGCGAGACACGCGTGGCCATCCTGGAGGACGACCGTCTCGTTGAGCTCCTCGTCGATCGACCGGATGCCCGGCGCACCGTCGGCGACATTTACCTCGGCCGTGTGGAGGCGGTGCTCCCCGGCATCCAGGCCGCCTTCGTCGACATAGGAGCCGAGAAGAGCGCGTTCCTGCACGCGTCGGACTTGGTGGAAGACGAGGACGAAGACGATCCGTCCGAGCCGGGAGACGAAGACGACGAGAACGGTGACGGCAATGGCAATGGCAACGGGGGAGGAGGCCGTGGGCGTTCCCGGCGCCGCCTGCCGAATGTCGCCGACGAGTTGAAACGCGGCGAAGCGAAGCTCGTTCAGGTCATCAAAGAGCCGATCAGCACCAAGGGACCCCGCGTCACCGCGCAGGTGTCGCTCGCGGGTCGATTCCTCGTTTACATGCCGTTCGCCTCGCGCGTCGGCGTCTCGCGCAAGATCGAGGGGCGCGAACAGCGGGCCAAGTTGCGCGAGCTGGTGAGCCGCCTCGTCCCCAAGGGGGAGGGCGGCTGGATCATCCGCACCGTCGCCGACGATCTCACCGAAGCGCGCTGCAAGCGCGAGATCGAACATCTCCTGGGCTTGTGGAAGAAGATCAAGCGCAAGTCGAGTTCGGTTCGTCCGCCCTCCCTGCTGCAACGCGAGACCAGTCTCACGCGCGGTATCGTGCGCGACCTGTTCAGCGACAAGGTCGATTCGCTGCTCGTCGATTCCCGCCAGCTGCACAACGAGATCTCCCAGTACCTCTCCCAGATCGACCCTGAGCTGCAGGAGCGGGTGCACCTGTTCAAGGACGAAGTCTCGCTGTTCGACAAGTTCGACATCGAGGCCGAGATCCGCGGCTTGTTCCAGCAGCGGGTGGAGCTGCCGACGGGCGGCTACCTCATCATCCAGCCCACCGAGGCGCTCACCTCGATCGACGTCAACACCGGCCGCTATACGGGGAAGAAAGACCCCGAAAGCACGATTCTCCGTACCAACCTCGAGGCGGCACGCGAAGTGGCGCGCCAGCTACGCTTGCGGGACATTGGCGGCATCATCGTGGTCGACTTCATCGACATGGAGACGCGCGGCAACCGCGACAAGGTGCTGCAGGAGCTGCGGACCCACCTGGGCCGCGACCGGGCCCGCACCAAGGCATTCGCGGTGAGCGAGCTGGGACTGATCGAAATGACGCGCCAGCGGGTTCGTCCGTCACTGTTGCAATCGATGACCGAAGCCTGCCCGTCGTGCTCCGGCACAGGCCGGGTCTTCCGCCCCGAGGTCGTGGTGCGACGCATGGAGCGCTCGCTCAAGCGGGCCGGCGCCGACCACAAGGAGCGGCAGCTCGCCGTCCGCCTGCACCCCGACGTCGCCCTCTACCTCCTCGAGCAGGAGCCCAACTTCCTGCGGCAACTGGAGAAGCAGACGGGGCTGGAGCTCGAGGTGCGGGACGACCCGATGATGCGCCTCGATGAGTTCCGCATGATGGCCAAACCGGCCGGGCGGGATGTCACAGAGCTGTATGCCGTGGCTTGACTAACATCTTGCCCCTATTTACGTTCCGGCCCCTATGACGTATGCCATTTTTGTCTCCGGCGGGCAGCAATTCAGGGCCGAGCCGGGGAGGACGATCCAGGTGCCGAAGCTCGACGCTGAGCCGGGGGCGAAGGTGACTTTCGACCGCGTGTTGCTGACGAGCGACGGCAAGAAGGTCCACACCGGGGCGCCGGTCGTGAAGGGCGCCAAGGTGACGGGGGAGGTGGTGCGGCACGGCAAGGGCGACAAGATCCGCATCTTCCGCTTCGCCCGGCGCGCCGGCTACCGGCGCCATGCGGGGCACCGCCAGCAGTTCACCGAAGTGAAAATCGGCGACGTGACGCTCGGCTGAGGACACGATGGCACATAAGAAGGGCGTAGGCTCCTCCCGCAACGGGCGTGACTCCCAGCCGAAGTATCTGGGCGTCAAGCGCTACGGCGGTGAGTTCGTGACCGCGGGGAGCATCATCGTGATGCAGCGCGGCACCAAGTTCCACCCGGGACTTAACGTGCGGCGCGCGTCCAACGACTCGCTGTTCAGCGTCGTCGACGGCCACGTGAAGTTCGAGCATAAGGACAAGAAACGGATGAAGGTGAGTGTCTACCCGGCGGCGTAACGGCGGCGGGCAGAGCGGTGAAAGGCGGGGCAGGTCATTTGAACCTCCCCGCCTTTCGTTTGCTCAATAGCTGGGAGGTAGCTTCTTGTACCTCTCAAGCAATTCCGTCTGACGGCTCTTCAGCGGGATCTCTTTGCCGCGAACCAGCACGTGCTCCACGGCCGTTGAAAACTCGAACGGATCCCCCGACCAGACCACCACGTTCGCAACCTTTCCGGCATCGAGCGACCCGTACCGGTCCGCCACGCCAAACACCTCGGCGGGCGCCAGCGTGATCGCGCGTAACGCCTGATCCCACGGCAGGCCATAGGACACGGCGTTCCCCGCTTGCTGCTTCAGGTTGCGAGAATTGTGCGTGTCGGTCTCCATCAGGACGATCTTGACACCGGCCTTGGCGAGCAGCGCGGCGTTCTCGTAGCGCACGCCCAGCCCGTCGTAGGACGGGATGTTGTCCAGCGGCTCGACGATCACCGGGACGCCCGCCGCGGCGATTTCCGGAGCAATCTCCCACGCCTCCTGCGCGCCGCCGAGGATGAGCCGCAGCTTGAATTCGCGGCCCAGGCGCAGGGCGGTCTCGATATCGCTCCGCCGGTTCGCGATCGCGATCAGGGGCAGCTGTCCATGCAGCACCGGCAGCAGCGCCTCGAGATCGGCGGCGCGCGCGCCAAGGGGCTGCATCTGCGCGCGGTTGAAATCAGTCTTGCGGCGCTCGTACGCCAACGCGTCGCGGAACACCCCGCGCAGGCGCTCGGCGATCCCGGCGCGCGTGCCGCCGGCGTCATCTTTCGCGTTCTCTGACAGATCGGCGACGATCGCTACGGGCGACTTGACCGTCATTTCCTCGATCGTGGCACCGGCCAGGTCGAGCAGCACCGCCTGTCCGCTCACCAGGTTCCCGGCGGGGGTCGCGAGCGTCGTCGTGATCCCTTCGACGCGCGTGACGGGGATGACCTGCGACGCGGGATTCACGCCCTCGGCCACGTTGAACGCCGCGGCAATCGTGTCGCCCGCGAGCGACCCTTCGCGCGTAGTGGGCACGGCGCCGATCTCCACCAGGCCCATCTGCCCGCCGCCGTCGATCAACCCTGGCGTGATCCACTTGCCCGTCGCGTCGATGCGCGTCGCGTCGGCGGGGATGGTGACGTTCGTGCCCACGGCCGTGATCTTGCCGGCCTGGATCAGCACCGTCGCATGCTCGAGCTTCGGTCCCGACACGGGATAGACCGTCCCGCCGGTGATGGCGATCGTTTGGGCGAGGATCAGCGCGATCATCGATCTTCTCCCGTCGTGGGGACCTGGCCCAGCTCGAAGTCGGTGCGCGGCTGGTGCGCCGGATCGTTGCGATCGAACACCAGCCAGCCGTCATTGTAGACCTGCAGCGCTTTGGCATAGACCGAGAAGGGATCGGCCGACCACACGACGACATCGGCCATCTTCCCGGGCTCGAGTGTCCCCACGATCGAATCGATCCCCAGGGCCCAGGCTGGATTGACCGTGATCCAGGGCAACGCCTGGTCCTCGGTGATGGCGATCCCCGCCCGCTGACCGGCGTACATCGCTTTCCCGGCTTCCTGGTTCAGCCGTTGAATGCCGCTCGGACTGTCGGAGTGGATGATCACGTGTACGCCGGCCTGCTGATTGAGGGCAGCGTTCTCGTGGATCCCGTCCATCGCTTCTTCCTTGAAACCCCACCAGTCGGCCCACACCGACACGCCCGTCCCTTCGCGCGCCAGGAGATCCGCGATCTTGTACGACTCCACGGCGTGGTGGAACGAGCGGATCTTGAAGCCGAACTCGTGTCCCAGATCGAGCATCTGGGCCATCTCGTCGGCGCGGTAGCAGTGGTTGTGCACTAGGATATGGCCGCGCAGCACCTCGGCGAGCGACTCGAGCTTCAGGTCGCGCGCCGGCGGGTCGCCCTGGTGCGTGCGATTCCATTTATCCCACTTCTCCCGGTACCCCTCCGCCTGAATGAATGCGGCGCGGTACCCGGCCATGTTCCCCATGCGGGTCGACGGCCCGCGGTTGTGATAGACGCGCTTCGGATTCTCACCGCACGCCATCTTCAACCCATAGGGTGCGCCGGGGAATTTCATTTCCTGGACAGTGCGGGCAGGGATCAGCTTGAGCGTAGCACTGCGGCCGCCGATCAGGTTGGCGGAACCGGGCAGCGCCTGGATCGTCGTGATGCCGCCCGCAATGGCGAGCGGAATCTGCGGATCCTGCGGCCAGAACGAGTGCTCCGCCCAGACTTCGGCCGTCACGGGGTTCGTCGCCTCGTTGCCGTCCGACTCCGCATCGGTCCCGGGCGCCGCGTACACGCCGAGATGCGAGTGGTCGTCGATGATCCCCGGCGTGACGAACTTGCCGGTGCCGTCCACCACGACGGCGTCGGCGGGCGCGGTGACCGTCGCCCCGACTGCCACGATGCGACCATCGCGCAACAGAATCGACCCGTTCGAGATCGTCTGCCCCGTGGCGGTCATGATGGTGACGTTGCGGATCAACACCGGCGCATTGGCGTGCCGGCGATAGGTCGTCGGGTACTGCGCCCGTTTGTCGCTCGTCGACTCGGGCGCCGCAGCGGGTGCCGGTGCCTGGGCCTGCGTCGCCGGTCGTGCCTGCCCGCTGGCGCACGCGGCGACGAGAGCAAGGGAAGCGGCTAACGCCCACCACATGCGCGGCATCGCACTCTCCTTTGAGCTACTTGACCAGCTGGAAGATGAACGGCGCACCGACGAACTCGATCTTCACGACGCGACGCGGCGTCGCTTTGCTGACGTAAAAGGTCGTCGGCACTTGGCCGCCGGTGACGTCGAGCTTGAACGAGTCGAAGCTCCCCGCCGGCACGACCACCGTGCCGCCGTCCGACACTTTCACTTGAATCACTTTGACCTGTCCCTTGCCCGACTCGAAGACGTTGAGGTTGAACGTCTGCCCGCCGGCAAGGGGAAGCGCCGGGAAGATCACCGCCATGGCATTGTCGTCGTACGTCCCGGCTGCAATCGTCGTATCGATCTGGATCGTTTGCGCCGGCCCGTTCTGCTGCGGCGTTGTCGCTTTGCCCTTCACCCGCCCGCCGCCGTAGGTGAGGTGATGTCCGTTCCCTGACCTTGCGTGCTCCCGGTCTGGTCCACCTGAGTCACCGTCAGGTCGGCGGGGTTGAACCGCACCGTGGTGTTCTGCTGCATCGCACCGCC
>JACXTT010005247.1_pt1 | contig 18908 bp, 24 predicted proteins | sample 9270951 | NCBI WGS metagenome assembly JACXTT01 (sample SAMN15532306, study PRJNA645909) | rock metagenome | isolation source: weathered quartz diorite | place: Puerto Rico | collected 2017-06-21 | reverse complement strand
AGCCTTGCCCCGAATCGACCCGTTGACGTCGGGGATGCCGAGGAGGATGAACTCCTCGTCCCCCACACCGGCGGATGCTTCGCGCTGCAGCGCCGGCCTTGTTTCCCTGGTGATGCTCACAGCTTTGCTTTGACCGCCTTCTGCACCATCCCCATCGTGTCGCTGAACCGCTCGATCATTGCCTGCAGCTCGTCTTCGGTGCTGGTGAACGCCGGGGCGAGCAGCACCTCATCGCCGGTGTAGCCGTCCGGCGTCGAATGCGTCGAGGAGACAAGCAGCCCGCGCTCGAACGCGATGTCGTCGACCAGTGTCGCGGCGTCGAGCTCGTGGGGCAGAAGGGATTGGCCGTCGCGGGGGTCGACCAATGAAATGCCGAGGAGAAAACCGCGGCCGCGCACCTCGCCCACGATGTCCACGCCTTTCATCGCCGCCTTCAATTGCGCGAGCAGCTCGGGGCCGCGATCGTGCACGCGATCCACCAGCTTGTGGCGAACGATGTAGTTGAGGACCGCGATTCCGACAGCGCACGGCAGGGGCGCGCCATCCCAGGTATGGCCGAGGTCGAACTCCGCCGAGCCTTCCGCGAGAGCGACATACACGTGCTCGCGGCACAGGACCGCGGCCAGCGGCCAGTACCCGGCCCCGATGCCCTTGCCGATCGTGACGATGTCGGGCTCGATGGGCAGCTGGTGCGCGGCGAGCCAGCTTCCCACCCGCCCGACGCCGGTGACGATCTCGTCGAAGCAGACCAGGAATCCGTATTTCTCACGGCGCTCGGCCAGGCCCTCCCAGAATCGATCCGGCGGCGAGTAGGCAGGCATCGCGGCCGCGGTGATTGGCTCGCAGAAAAATGCTGAGACCGTCTCGGGACCCGCCTGCTTCAGAGTTCGATCGAGCTCCTCCAGTGTCGGTGGGAAGAAGTGCCTGTAGTCCGGCATGTACTCGAGGTATGGCTCCTGCAGGGAGCGACGCCTCCCTGTGAGGGCGAGCGTGCCAAGCGTCGAGCCGTGATACGCCTGGGCCGGCGAGATGACCTGCCACCGATCGCGCCGGCCCCGGTCGAAGTGATAGGCGCGCGCCAGCCGGACCGCCGCCTCGTTGGCCTCTGAGCCGCCGGACGCGAACTTCACGCGCGCCATCTCAGGCGCTACGACTTCGATGATCCGGTCGGCGAGCTCTTCCTGCGACTCGCTCGTGAAGTGGTGGTTGTAGAAGTAAGCGACCTGCTCGGCCTGCCTGGCAGCGGCGTCGATGATCTCCGGCACGCCATACCCCAGGCACGCGACCATCGCACCGCCCGAACATGCGTCGAGGATCCGCTCGCCGGCAGCCGTCTCCAGCCAGACGCCGTGACCACGCTCGATGTTGGGATAGGCAAGGTCCAGGAAGCGCGGGAAGACGCTGGTCTCGTCCGCGCGGACGGTCGAGGTGGCCATCCTTTCTACCTCCACAGCTCCCCACGACTTCCGCGGGCCTGCGATGCAGGCCGCGGAGCGGCTTGCGGAGCGGCTCGCCTTGAATTCGCGGGGGCCCCGAGAGCCCGGCGCCGGCGGATCGCGGCCAGCACCGCCCTCAGGCTCTGCTCGCTGTTGGCCACGTGCTGTTCCATCAACCGCTCGGCGCGCTCGCGCTCGCCGCCCGCGATGGCCTCGTAGAGCGCCTCGTGCTCGGGCGGGATTCGGCGGGGCCATGTGTCCGATTCCGGGAGCAGCGTCATCGCGTCGTTGAGCTTCATCCGGATCTCTTCGATCGCCCTCGTCAGAACCTCGTTGCCAGTCGCGTGCGCGACCGCGATGTGGAAGTCGGTGTCGTGGCGCATGTACTCGGGCTCGTTGGTGGCAGCGGCCATGCCGTGGATGGCCGTGCGCATTGCCGCAAGGTCGGGGTTGCGACGTGCCTCGGCCGCCACGCCGGCGACGGCCGGCTCGATGAGGCTTCGGTACTGCAGCAGGTCCTCCAGTTCTTTGCGGTGACGCATCACACGCAGGATCAGCTCGTCGGCCGCGAGCGAGTCGTTGTCTCGCTGAGTGACGAAGGTGCCCCCGCTTCGGCCGCGTCGCGCCTCCAGCAGCCCCGCCGCCTCGAGCACGCGCAGCGCGTTCTGGATGGTCGGCCGGCCGACTCCGAACATCACGGCCAGCTCCCGCTCGGCGGGCAGCGACTCGCCGGGCTTGATCAGCCGCAGGGATATGTGACGCCGAATCTGCTCCGCCACGTACTCGTGCGCGCGCAGCTGCTGGATCCGCTCGAAGCGGACGCCCGTCCTGATCTCGGAGCCGTTGGTCTTAACGGCCACGTGCACCCACCGAGTTCAGCCCAACCACGTCGCTCAAGAATCGGTTGAAGAGGCGCTCGCTCCGGCGCCGCACCTCGGGCGCAAGGCGATGCGTCTCCTCGAGCAGGGCGTCCGGGTCGACCCCGTCGCCGTCGAGCTCGTGGCGGTACGCCTTGACCCAGCTCTCCATGATCTCCGGCGTCACCTCTGGATGGAACTGCAGCCCGAGGCTCCGTCCGATCACATAGGCCTGGGGCGCGACGTCGGTCTTGGCGATGAGCTTCGCGCCGGGCGGTAGGGTGAAAGTGTCGAAGTGCCAGTTGAACCAGGGCCCCTCGGCGACGAGATCGGGATCCTCGGTTTGCACAGGGAGCCATCCAATCTCCGAGTGCTCGGAGCGAAACGACTTGCCGCCCATCACGCGTGCCAGCAGCTGGCCCCCGAAGCACAGCCCCAGCACAGGAACGTCGGCCCTGGTCGCATCGCGAAGCAGGTCCGCCTCGCGCTTGACGAAGGGCCTGGTGTCGTCGAACGCGGCGAACTCGGAGCCCAGCGAAGCGATGAAGTCGTAGTCGCGTGGGTCATGAGCCCAATCGTGCAGGTCGATCCGGTGCACCTCATAGTCCGCGTTTCGCTCTTCGAGCCATTCCGCGAGATAACCAGGCGGCGTCGGCTCCTCGTGCTGCAGGATGAGCGCCTTCAGCTTTCGGCTCATGCGACCGGCCTCGCCTCGAGCTTGCTCTCGAGCTCGCTTCCCACCCGTTTCAAGGTGGCGGCGTAGCGAGCGACCATCTCCGCGAGCTCGCCATCGGTGCTGGTGAAGGGCGGGGCGAACAGCGTCTGGTCGCCGGCAAACCCATCGCGCGTCGGCATGGTGGAGTACGTGATGAGGCCGTGTTCGAACGCAACGTCGTCCACCCGACCCGCGGTGCGCAGCTCCGGCGGCAAGAAGGATTTGCGGTCGCGTGGATCGACGTACTCGATGCCCAGCAGATAGCCGTGGCCGCGCACCTCGTGCACGAACGGAATGTCCTTCAGCGCGGCGGCCAGCTCGTCCCGCAGCCGCGGACCGCGCTGGCGCACCCTCTCGACGAGGCTTTCCTTCTTCAACACCTCGACGACCGCCAGCCCGACGGCGCACGACAGCGGCGCGCCATCCCACGTATGTCCGAGCGTGAACTTCCGCGAGCCTTTGGCGATCGCGTCGTACACGTGGTCGCGACAGAGCACCGCGCCGATGGCCGTATAGCCAGCGCCGAGTCCCTTGGCGGTGGCAATCAGGTCGGGCAGGATCGGAAGGCTCTCGGCCGCAAACCAGTGCCCGGTCCTGCCCACGCCTGTCACGACCTCGTCGAAGCAGATCAGGAAACCGTGGCGCTCGCGCCTCTCGGCGAGGCCCTCCCAGAACTTCTTCGGCGGCGAGTACGCAGGCAGCGCGGCGGCGCTGATCGGCTCGCAGAAATAGGCCGACACCGTTTCAGGCCCCACCGCCTCGAGCGCGCGATCCAGCGCCTGCAGGGCCTGCTCACCCGTCGGGTCGAACCGCCACGTGCTCGGCGGAATGTGCAGGTGATTCGACATGTAGACCTCGAACGGCCGCTTCAACCCGGGCCTGCCGGTCAGCGCGAGGGTCGCCATGGTCGGGCCGTGATAGGCCTGCGCCGGCGAGATCACCTGCCAGCGCTTGTGCTCCCCCTGGTCGACGTGATACCGCCGGGCGATCTGGATCGCCATCTCGTTTGCCTCCGCGCCGCCGGTCACGAAGCGGACGCGCGTGAAGCCCTTCGGCGCGACCTCGACCAGCTCGCCGGCCAGCTGTTCCTGCGGAGGATTGGTGAGTCGCTCGTTGTGGACATAGGAGAGCTTTTCGGCCTGCGCTCTCGCCGCCGCGACTATGTCCTTGCGCCCGTGGCCCAGGGTGGCCGCCATCGAGCCGCCGCTCATCGCGTCGAGGTACCGCTTGCCCGTCGCGTCCTCGACCCAGACGCCCTCGCCACGCACGAGCACCGGATAGCGGCGGTTGAATTCGAGCGGAAGGACATGCGTCGACTGAGCGATGACGACTGAGTCACGAGGTCCCGCCACGACCGCCCTCCCCTGCTCAGGCGATAAGGACTCGAACTAGGCCGATAGTATCATTGCAATGGACCTCGTACAGGCCCATTTGCCGGAGCCTTTCTTAGGGAGGGGAGCATGGCCACAAAAACCGGCACTGTGACCGTCATCGAGCCGGCCACCGAAAGAGTCCTGGCTGAGCTCAAAGAAGCCAGCGTCGAGGACGCAGACCGAGCGGTAGCGAAGGCCAAAGCCGCCTATCCCGCCTGGAAGGCCGTCACTCCGAAAGACCGCGCCAACCTCATGCGGCGCACCGCATCTGCGATCGACAGGCATCGCGAAGAGCTGGCGCAGCTCGAGGCCCGCAATGTGGGCAAGCCGATCAGCGACGCGCGAGGCGAGGTCGGCATGGTCATCGACGTTTTCAACTACTACGCCGGCGCGCCTGAGCGTCTGGTGGGCAAGACGATCCCGGTCGCGGGCGGCGTGGACATGACGTTTCGCGAACCACTCGGTGTGGTCGCCCTCATCATCCCGTGGAACTTTCCGCTCCCCATCGCGTCGTGGAAGGTCGCACCTGCGTTGGCCGCGGGCAACACTGTCGTCCTGAAGCCTGCGGGCCTCACCCCCCTCACCGCGGTCGAGCTGGGCAAGATCGCACTCGAAGCGGGGGTCCCCGAAGGGGTGCTCAACGTCGTCGTCGGTGCGGGTCGGGTCGTGGGCGAACGGCTGGTCCAGAACCCGAATGTGGCGAAGGTCGCGTTCACCGGCTCCACAGAAGTCGGGCGGCGGATCGGCGAGCTGGCCGCGCAGTCGATCAAGCGGGTGACGCTGGAGCTTGGGGGCAAGTCGGTGAATATGGTGTTCGCCGACGCAGACCTCGAGCAGGCGGCCGCGTCGGCGCCGCTCGCCGTCTTCGGCAACGCCGGCCAGGACTGCTGCGCGCGGTCTCGGATTCTGGTCGAGCGTTCGGCGGTGGACCGGTTCATGAAAGCGCTCGAGACCTCGGTCAAGGCGCTCAAGGTCGGCGATCCACTCGACGAGAAGACCGAGATGGGTCCGCTGATCTCGGCCGACCACCGCCAGAAGGTGGCCGCCTACCTCGACGACGGCGCGCGGGTCGCGATCCGTGGGTCGGCGCCCAGCGGGCCCGGTTACTGGTTCCCGCCCACCGTGCTGTCCCCCGTTTCCAACTCGGACCGTGTCGCACGCGAAGAGATCTTCGGCCCGGTCGCGGTCGTCATCCCGTTCGATGACGAGGTTGAGGCCCTCCGCATCGCCAACGACACCATCTATGGGCTGTCGGGCTCGATCTGGACCAGCAACGCGGGCCGTGCGCTGCGCGTCGCACGCGGGCTCGAGACCGGGACGATCTCGATCAACTCGAACAACTCGGTCCGGGTGACGACTCCGTTCGGTGGATTCAAGCAGTCCGGCATCGGCCGTGAGCTCGGACCAGACGCGCTCGACTACTACACAGAGCTGAAGAACGTCTTCCTGTCGACGAGCTAGATCTTTAATGCGGGCGGTCCAGGTCAGCCGTTTCGGTGGACCGGACGTGCTCCGCCTCGCCGAGGTGGAGCGGCCGTCGCCGATCTCCACGGAAGTGCTCGTTCGCGTTCTCGCGGCGGGCGTCAATCCGGTCGACTGCAAGACGCGCCGCGGCGAAGGAGTCGCGCGGTGGATGGGTCCACCGCCGTTCATCCTCGGTTGGGACGTGGCCGGCATCGTGGAGGCGATGGGCTACGGAGTCACGCGGTTTGCGGTCGGTGATGTCGTGTTTGGAATGCCGAGGTTCCCGCGAGCCGCGGGTGCGTACGGAGAGTTCGTGACGGCGCCGTCGCGGCACTTTGCCCGCGCGCCGAAGAGCCTCCGGCCCACCGACGCCGCCGCGCTGCCGCTGGCGGCGCTGACCGCCTGGCAGTGCCTGGTCGACACTGCGAACGTTAAGCAAGGAGAGAACGTCCTGGTACACGGCGGCTCGGGGGGCGTGGGCCACCTCGCGGTGCAAATCGCGCACTCGCGCGGCGCATGCGTGGTGACCACAAGCAGCCGAGATCGCGACGCGCTTGCTTCGCGCGACGTCGATGTGGCGCTCGACCTGGTCGGCGGCGCCGACACGATGCCGCAGCTCGACACCCTGCGGAAAGGTGGCCGGCTCTTTGCGCTCGCGGCGGGCGCCACGGAAGCTGTGAAGCGCGAAGGCCGGCGGCGCGGAATGCGGGTGATCGAGCCGCTGGTCGAGCCCGATGGTCATGCCCTGCAAGAGATCGCCAGGCTGGTCGACTCCGGCGATCTACACGTCACGATTGACCAGGTGTTCCCGCTGGAAGAAGCCGCCGCCGCGCACGAGCGGCTCGAACGGGGCGGCGTGCGAGGCAAGCTCGTGCTGGAGGTGAATCAGCAATGACCGACGTCCAGGCGGTTCCCCACGCGCCGAGCACGATGCGCCCGGCGTGCGAACTTCTTGCGGCGAGCAGGGTCGCCCGCCAGGCGCTGGGCGACGAGGTCGTCGACCCCTACACGCACCGAGCGGACATCGAGCTCGGGGCGTTCGCATCGTCGATCACCGGCTGGGAGCGCTATCGAGGCTTCGCACGGCTGTGAAGCTCGCCGTCGCGCAATTCGCCTCGGGCGCGGACAAAACCGCGAACATCGCGCACATATCCGCGCTCGCGGAGCGTGGCGCCCAGGCGGGGGCTCGCGTGGTCGTCTTTCCCGAGGGGGCGATGCACACCTTCGGCGAGCTAAGCGACGACCTCAGTCAATTTGCAGAGCAGCTCGATGGTCCATTCGTCTCCCAGCTGGGCAAGCTCGCTTCACGCTTCGACCTCGTCCTGGTCGCGGGGATGTTCGAGGCGATCCCGGGCGATCACCGGGTCAGCAATACGGCGGTCGTTGTCGACAAACGCCGGGGGCTTGCCGCCGTCCACCGGAAGAAGCACCTCTATGACGCTTTCGGAGAGCGGGAGTCGGAGCGTTTTCGCCCGGGCACAGAGGACATTCCCCTGATCGACGTCGACGGCTTCAAGACAGCCGTGGTGGTGTGCTACGAGCTGCGCTTTCCCGCCTTCATCCAGGATGCCGCGGACCGCGGCGCCGAAGTCCTCATGGTTCCCGCGGCGTGGGTCGCGGGGCCGCTCAAGGAGGAGCACTGGACGGTGATGGTCCGCGCACGGGCGATCGAGAACACGATGTACGTCGCGGGCGCGGGAATGACTGGAGCCGGCTACTGCGGGCGCAGCATGATCGTCGACCCGCTCGGGGTTGTCGAGGCCGGGCTCGGCGAGGCGGAAGGCCTGGCGATCGTTGAGGTGACCAGGGAGCGCCTGGCAAGCGCGCGGGCTCGACTGCCGCTGGTCGAACAGAGGCGCGCCGCCGCCCGTGCCCTCGCGGCGAAATCGTGACCGTTGCCGGCATCCCGCTGCGGCCGTTCACGACCGGCGACATTCCGCGCAAGCTGGCCCTGAACCGAACCTACTTCGAGGCGCTCGAGGTCGCCGGCTGCGAGATCGTGCCGATACCGATTCTCCGCGACGTCTCTCGGCTTCGCTTCCACTACGAGCTGCTCGACGCGCTGGTCCTGCCAGGCGGGGCCGACGTCGAGCCGCGTCGCTACGGAGCAGTCGCCCGCGACGACTGCGGGCTCTACCCCATGCCGGAGCTCGATGAGGCGGAGCTCACGCTGTTGAGGTGGGCGGTCGCGGATGACATGCCGGTCCTGGCGATATGTCGCGGCATCCAGGTGCTCAACGTGGCTTGCGGAGGGACGTTATGGCAGGACCTGCACGTCGAAGGCGTCACTCGAATGCCGCACGACTGCGAGCCCCGGGACTCGCTGGTGCATGGGCTTGAAATCGAGCCGGAGAGCCTGCTCGCCCGTGCCATGGACGCCACGCACGTTCGCGTCAACAGCCTGCACCACCAGGCGATCCGCGACCTCGGCGCTGGGTTGCGTGCGACTGCCACCTCGGACGACGGGCTGACGGAAGGAGTCGAGCTCGCCGGCCATCGATTCGTCGTGGGAATCCAGTGCCATCCCGAAGAGCTGGCCAGGCAGCACGAATGGGCTCGGCGGCTCTTCGGGGCGCTCGCCGCTGCGGGGGCCCGGTATCGCGCGGCTAAGCCGCCGGCCCAGCCGCGCCTTGTAGGACCAGGTCGACCACCGGCCTGACGTCCTTTCCCGCAAGGAGTCGCACACGGCCCAGCCTCTCGAGCTCGAGGTCTAGCTTCAGGCTGAGACCTGACTCATTCACTGAAGCCCTGTAGGAGCCCCTCTTCCAGCGACCGATCTCGAAGGGGTCGGACAGGCCTGGTTTCGAGAAGAGCCGGATGTCGACCGGCGTCACCGCCAGGTAGAGGATGGTCGACGGCAGCGGATCGGTGGCGTGCCGCGCGAAGTATGGGGCCCACCAGCCGAGCAGCGGAGCGAGGGCGACTTTCATGTATCCCTTGGGCCGCATGCTGGCGGCTGCGAGGATGACCTCGCTGAGGAGCACCGACCGCAGCTGTTTGACCACGGACTGGTGGCCGATCGCCGGCGGGCGCGGGACCTCCACCACGTAAGCATGGAGCGGACTTCGCCGAGCCGCCGGCGGTCTGTAACCGGCGCCTGTAATCCGTAACGACGCCGTCTAGCTGGATCGGGGGAACTGCGTATGGAACAACGCCATTCGGTCTTTCGCGTGTCGTTCGTCCTGCTGGCGGTGATTGCGGCGACGCTCCAGGCTCTCCCGGCACAGGCCGGGATCGCGCGGGGTTCGTTCCGTCAGACCAACCTCGTTTCCGACCTTCCCGGGCTCGCACAAACCTTCGACAAGGACCTTGTCAACCCGTGGGGCCTGTCGTCCAGCGCCACGAGCCCGATCTGGGTTTCCGACAACAACGCCGGCGTGTCAACGCTCTACAACGGGGCGGGCGTGAAGCTTGGCCTTACGGTCCAGATTCCGGCGCCAGATGGCGGACCTGGCGGCACGCCCACCGGCACGGTGTTCAACCCCACGGCCGACTTCCCGATCACGCACGAGGACCCGATCACCCATAAGAAGACGACCGCCAAGAGCATCTTCCTGTTCGACACCGAGGACGGGACGGTGCTGGGTTGGAATCCTGCCGTCGGCGGCATCAACGCCACGATCGCAATCGACAACTCCGCCGTCACCGCCAGCGCCGGCGACGTCGGGGCCGTTTACAAGGGGCTGACCAACGGGTCGGTCGGCTCGAACAACTACCTGTACGCGGCCAATTTCAGGTTCGGCACGGTCGACGTGTTCAACGGTCAGTTTCATCAGGTGATTTGGGCCGGCGCGTTCACCGACCCATCGTTGCCTTCAGGTTTTGCACCTTTCGGCATCCAGAACATCGGTGGCCAGATCTTCGTGACCTACGCGAAGCAGAACGCGGAGAAGCACGATGACGTCAAGGGCCCAGGCAATGGATTCGTCGACATCTACACCACGAGCGGAGCCCTGGTGCGGCGTTTCGCGACGGGCGCGACGCTCAACTCACCCTGGGGGCTGGCGGCTGCGCCTGCCACGTTCGGCAACTTTCACAACGACATCCTGGTGGGAAATTTCGGCGATGGCCTGATCAACGCTTTCGCACCTGATGGAACTTTTCGCGGCCAGCTGAAGAGCGAGGGCAAGGCGCCGATTCAGAACGATGGATTGTGGGGCCTGCGCTTTGGCAACGGCGGCAACGGAGGGGCCGTTGACACTCTGTTCTTCTCAGCCGGAATCGTCGATGAGTCGCACGGCCTGTTCGGCGCGATACAGAACGTCGACTGACTGATGAGCGAGGGCGCCCGCCGGGCGCCCTCGTTTTTACCGCGGAGCGGGCGTAACTTACGGGGCATGACACCGGCGCAGTTCGCCGCGACCTATGGGCCGACAGCTCGAGTCGTGAGCAACGGCACCGGCATAGACAACGTGGTGCTCATGGCCCAATGGGCGAACGAAACGGCGTGGGGCACCGCCGTCTTCGGCAACAACCTCGGCAACATCCGGTGCAGCCCGACAACCTTCTGCCGCTATGCAACCCTGGACGACTTCGCCAGCGCCTGCATCGCAACGTTTCACAATGGTTTCTACAACGCGGTCCTCGCGGCTACCACTGCTGAGGCCCAGCTGGCTGCGCTGGTGGCTTCACCGTGGTCCAGCAACCATTACGGCGGCAATCTGCACCCCTTTTACGATCCATTGGAGGCGTATGAATTGACACCTGCTCAAGACGCGGAGCTGACCGAACTTCTCAACGGCGTTCGTGACATAAGCGGAGCCCTCTTTCAACCGACCACCGATCCGACGTACGGGAACTTCGCCAGGCTGTTCGAAGCCAAGCTCAAGGCAGCCGCCGCCAACCCGCCACCCGCTACCGTCGACTTCACGCCGGTGTTGAACGCGATCACCCAGGTCCAGACTGCGCTGACGGCGCTGCAGACGGCGGTCACGGCGATCAAGGTCAAGACCGACAGGGACCTCGCCTGACACAGCGGCGAGATGAACGGAGCGGGCGAATGGGAATCGAACCCACGTGACCAGCTTGGAAGGCAGTTGGGTTGACTGCCGTCAGAATCTGATTCAGTAGCCGCGCGCGCGCGGTCATTAGCGCTGATCTGGAGCGCCAGCCACCTCCTGTTTAAAGAAGTGACGTTAGAAACATCGGTTCGTCCTCCCCTACGATGCGCCTTCGGGGTCGGCAATCGGGCCGATGTAAGGACTGACGAGAATTCCTCGATCTGATCAAATCGGACCTGTGAAACGGCTCGAGCACGGCGACCTGCTTGATCGCGCCTTTCTGGTCGGGATCGCCCTCAAGGGCGTGGACGGTGTCTTGGAGGTCGTCGGCGGTCTCCTCCTGCTGCTGGTTTCACCAAGCACAATCGATCGCGTTACACAGGCGATCACCCAGCACGAGCTGTCCGAAGACCCCCACGATTACCTTGCCAATCATCTGCTGCATGCAACTGGAGCGCTGACTGGAGCCACACTGACTTTCGGGGCTGTCTACCTGCTCTCCCACGGCGTGGTCAAGATCGTCCTCGTGGCTGCGCTGCTGAGAAACAAGATATGGGCCTATCCATGGATGATCGCGTTTCTCATCGCGTTCATCGTCTATCAGCTGTATAGGATGACCTTCGCGCCTTCGATTGGTCTTGGGGGCCTCACCGTCTTCGACGCAGTCGTCGCCTGGCTGACGATTCGGGAATACCAAAGACAACGCGCGCTCCGGTCTGAAGCAGGCGCCCCGTCTGCAAGTTAAGTCGCACGACCCGTGGGCGACAGTCTTCCATCGAGCCTTACCGATCGGATCTGAGCCAGGGGGAGGAAGAGGCGCCGGAAGATACTGATCCTGCTAACCCGCCTCCTCGGTCATCGACGCGCCGCGGTGGACGTAAAGGTGGCGCATCGACTTCAGCAGCGCTTCGGTGAGACAACGGTCACAAATCGGGGGAGGGCAATCTCGCTCGTCGCAGCAGGCGCATGACTCAATCGTTCGGTCGCAAACGGTGCAGTTCAAGACCTTTGTTGGGCCGTCGCTCATGCGTCCATCCTCCCCGCTTCAACAACGTCCTTTTGCAGGAGCAGGCCGACCAGCTTTCCGTCCGATGTTGTGATCGGCGAGCTCTCGAGCTTGTGGTCGACCATGGTTTTCGCCATCTCGTTCGCCAGCACGTACGGGCGGAAGGTGCTCGGCCCCGGCCGCATGGCCTCCGAGATCAAGCGGTCACCGTCCCCGGCCAGCTCCTTCTCGCGCAACAGGCCGAAGACAACACGCTCCGCATTGACAACAACCGCGGCATCCCAGGCCTGGCTATGAGCTCGCTCTCTTACGGCACCAAGCCGCTCGTCAAGTCCGCAGGTCGGGACGTCTCTCCGAGAAACGCTCCCCGCACGCGGCTTGTTCGCGTTCGTGCCTTCGGTAGGCAGTCCCGCTGCCAACCAATCAAGTTTGCCGACTGTGTAGTCAAAGACCTCTTTGAACCCGAGACTCTCGAGCCGCCACGCGGCTCGGGGGGACATGTCTCAAGCAATGTCCCAGCAGTAGACGATCACCGGTCGCGTCTTGTCGAGCACTTTCGTGCCCTCGGCGTCGATATGCCTGAGTGGAAGGCTGATCGCTCCCGGCAGATGATCCTCGACGTATTCTTCGGCGGGCAGCACCTCTACGAGTTGAGCGCCGGACTCGACCATTCGCCGCAGCCCCTCCCGGTCTATTTCCTTCGGCATCTGCTCTCTCCCTTTCAGAGTGTCGGTATCAGATAACGTCGGCCCAGACCCTGGTTCCGAGATCGGAGGCCTCGTCCAGGTCCATAACACGTCCTTGAATGCGGCGCTGGTCGGCCCATCGTTTCGCTTGTTCTCGACTGGCAAAGAGGTTGCTGTTGGGACACCACTCCTTGTACACGTTGTCGCAGCAGCTCATCAGCTCTTCATCCGGCCTGAACAGGACTGCATGGTTGCCGACAGGACGGCCGCGCTCGAACCGGAGCTCGATAGCCGGGCCGCCCGGGCTTGGTGAAAGTGCACGGCCGCTGGCCCCCAGCGCCCCGAAGATGCCGAGTATGTCGTAGGCGCACCAGGTCCAGAACTTGCGCCCGCCGAGCTCGATCTCGTGCCGATCTGGAGTAATGCTCAACCCCGCCGATCCGACCACATTGCCGCCTTCGTCACGCCGAATCCGACCCGCGCTGTCCAACGCATCAAGCAGCTGCGCGAGCCGGTCCGGCTTGATACCGGTCGCTGCCGAGAGCTGCTCAACGCCAATCGGTTCCGATTGCGTAATCAGAAGTCGAAAGGCGATTTGTCGAATCAGAGCCTGCGAGTCGCTGGGCGTCTCGAGAATCTTGCTTGTCATGCCGCGCAGCAGCTCAGCTTCGAAACGTCGCGGGTGAATGTCTGGGCCGCGAGCTTGAAGGCTTCGGCGAAGGTCAGGTAGGGCGACCAGGTCGAGGCGACCTGATCAGTGGTCAGGCCGAACTGAATCGCATACACAGCCGCCTGGATCACATCGCCTGCGCCGTCAGCGACCGCGGTGGCGCCGATAATGCGTCCGGTCTTGCGCTCGGCCACGATCTTCACAAAACCGCGGGTGTCGCGGTTGACCAGCGCCCGCGGTGCTGCTGAAAGCGGCAGCACTCGGCACTCGCACTGGACGCCCTGCTCGTTGGCCTGCACGTCGGTGAGACCGGCGGCGGCGACAGTCGGAGCGGTGAAGATCACCCTCGGCAGCGAGGTGAAGTCGACCTTCCGGTCTTCTCCCTCAAGCGCGTTGCAGGCCGCCAGGTTGCCTTCGTAAGCGGCCACGTACACAAATTGAGGGTGGCCGGTCACGTCGCCTGCCGCCCACACGCGTTGGTTGGTCGTGCGCAGGTGGTCGTCGACCTTGACCGCACCCCTCTCGGTCAGCTCGATGCCCGCCTTCTCAAGCCCCAGCCCGGCGGTGTTGGGACGGCGCCCGGTTGCGACCAAGACCTCGTCGACAGAGATCTCGCGCCGGCCACCACGATGATCGAAACTGAGCTTTCGCCGCACTCCATCGCGGTGCACATACCTGATCTTCACGCCTGTGAGCACCGTTGCTCCTTCCTCCTGGAGAATCGCCTGCATCGTTTCCGACACCTCTGGTTCTTCGAGGGGTGTCATCCGGGGCATTGCTTCGAGGAAGGTCACCTTGCTGCCCAGGCGCATGAACAATTGCCCCATCTCCAGCCCGATCGCGTTGGCGCCGATCACCGCCAGCTCGCGCGGCGGCTGGCGCAGCTCCAGCGCTGTGGTGCTGGTCAGATAGCCCGCTTCTTTCAGGCCTTCGATCGGGGGAAGCGCCGGCGAGGCGCCAGTCGCGATCAAGTAAGCCCGAGCCCGCAGGCGCTCGCCGCCACAGTCGATCGTCTCGCCGTCCACGAATTCGGCGAGGCCATGGCAGACGGTGAAGCCGTATTCCTTCGCCAGATCTAGATACTTCTCGGCCCGCAGCTGGTCGACCAGCTCGGCCTTGGAGTCGACCATGGCGCCAAGGTCGATGCCGTTGGCCGAGGTCTGAATACCCGCGAAGGGATGATGGCCGGCTCGGAAGTAGAGGTCGGCCGGCGCCAGCATCGCTTTGGATGGAACGCAGCCAACGTTGACGCAGGTGCCACCGACCACGTTCGACTCCATCAGTGCAACCCGGCTTCCGGACTCGGTCGCCCGGATGGCTGCGGCAAAGGCAGCCGATCCGGAGCCAATCACGACCAGGTCGTAGTCGTGCTTCTTTTCGCCGACCAGCGGCTCGAAGCCGGATTGTTTTCTCTGTACCTCGTTGATCGAAACGACTTTGTAGCCCGCCTGGTCCACCACAGCCTTGAGTTCCTGATCGCCGGCAGTTCCGGCATCGAACATGGCTCGGCCCTCACGCCAATTCGCCTCTACTTTGGAGGCGCCTACGCTGGCCAGCGCCGCGGCGACCGTTTTCTCGCAATGAAGGCAGGTCATGCCCTCGATCTGCATCTGTTTCATGACCATGTGGTGACCTCCTCTTGACTCCCCGAGATGAGATGGCTGCCGCGCAAGCGGCCGCCCCCGAACCGATCACTGCCGGGTCGTCTCGATTTTCACGCGCTTACGACCGGGGTCCTTCTTCCGCCAAGAGCTCTGGTGCCATGTGGGCGTTGAGACCCTGTCCGACCTCGAAAGCTTCCGGAACCGAAAGCAGCATCGTGCCCTCATGCTCCGCTGTCCACCTCTCGCCTGACTCTCGCGACGCGAAAAACAGGACACGGTGGCAGAAGCTCTCGATCACGTCGTAGCCGAATGGACCGTCCGGCACTACCATTGACACCACTGCACCCGCCGGCTGCACATCGTGCGCCCCGTCACCATCGACCACCAGCGACACAGGGTCACCGGTCACTGGGTCGGCCGCCTCGACGCGTACGGTCCCGCCGAGCAGAGGTGGAATGAACAGGGTGTCCAGCGCGCACCAGGCGTAGGTGGTCTTGCCGCCGGTCACGAAACGGTACTCGGGGTCGAGCCTTTCGATGGCCTGTCCCCAGAAACCGACCACGCGGCCTTTGTCATCGCGATAGACGCCTGGCCACGAGCTGAGCGTCGCCTCAACCTCCGCGGCGGGGACCTTGCTTGCTCCGGCGATCGCATCGACTGCCACGGGCTTCCCCTCTGCGATAAGGCGGCGGGTCGACAGCACGATTCGCTGATCTGTCAGGTCGAGGCTGGGTACGGCGGCCACGATGGCCTCCGCGATCTCGTGGAGCGTCGCAGCTCCGTTCGCGTTCTTAGCTTGTCCGGTTGCCATCTTTGGGTTCCTCCCAGTTGTTGAATCCGGTCCCGAGATCTCAGATGGAATCATGCTATCCTGCTTTCCAGATATGTATTCCACGATTCTAGCCCCAACCAGTGCCGCTGCGGCGGCTCGCTTCTTTCGGGTGCTCGGCGATCCGACCCGTCTACGGATCCTCGAGCTCCTTCAGGAGGGTGAACGCACCGTGAACGAGCTGGTGAGTGAGGTGGCGCAGCCGCAGCCGCGCGTCTCCACCCATCTCGCGTGTCTCCGTCACTGCGGATTCGTTGAGACCGAACGCCGGGGCAAGGAGATCGTCTATCGGCTTGCCCTGGATGGCGTCGATGGAATCCTGGATCGAGCCCTGGCGGCGATGTCCCCGGTCGCAGAGCGGCTTGCGACCTGCACTCGGATCGGACCCAACTGGGTGTGATGCAAGAAACACGAACGGGCGCTTCGACGGGTGAGGACGCAGCACCACGGATTCCTCAGCGATCCAATGATTGGTTTTGGCGGAATTGTTAAACGAGCCAGTGCAGTTCCCGTAGCTGTGGAGAAAGCGATTGACTTCGAGCTCCCGGACCACGAGGGCAAAGCCTGGCGCCTCGCCGATCACCTTGCTCACGGGCCGGTTCTGCTTGTCTTCTACCGCGGGGATTGGTGACCCTACTGCAACGGGCAGTTGGCCTCGTACGCAAGGAACTGGGACCGATTCGGCGCCGAGGGCTTGAGCCTGGTTGGGATCTCGGTGGACCCGGTCGAGAGCAATCGCGCGATGGTGGAGAAGCTCTTGCTCCCCTTTCCCTTGCTCAGTGATCCCGAAGGCCGCGTGATCAAGGAGTGGGGTGTGTGGACCGATACCGAAGGCGGTATCGCCAAGCCTTCGATCTTCGCCGTCCGAAGCGACGGCTCGATGGGCTGGGCGTACGTCGGGCGCGATTTCGCGGACCGGCCAACAGACGATCAACTGTTCAACTCACTTCGCGAAGGAGGCTGAGATGGCGCGTGGCGATCGACCACTGCCGTTGGAGCAGCTGGAGCCATATATGAGGGGCGCGAAGTTCGCGGCCCTGGCGTTGAGCCGGCGGCATCAGGAGCACGATCCTGACCTCGCCGGCGATGCCGCCCGCTACGTTGAGATGGCTGAACGCTATCGCCAGGCGGCGATCGCGACTTTCCGGGCTCAGCGCGAGCGGCGGTCAGCTATGGAACAAACTCAGTCGTAGAGGAGCGTTCCCCACTGCTCACCCTCGAGGGCGAGGTCGAGATGCTTCAACGGGCCCAGCCCGCGTACTGTCAAACCGAAACGGGAAGGGAGCCTTGCCGCCGCCCGGCGATCAATCAGGAACCTGGTCCCGTCATCCAGGACTCCAGACGCGAACTCCGTGGGATCGTCCTTACGCGAAAGTTCCCGCACTTTGACCTGGCAGATCTTGCCGCCGCCACAGCACCGATGGACGTCATAGGCGATTACCCGAGGCCCGACAGAGGGATGCAGCTCGAGCCACTCCCGCGCGCTCGCATCAGCCTCCAACTGAAAATCGTTTGCTACCGCCACAGCCTGACTATTCTGCGACCGCTTCGACCGTAACGCCACTCCTGAAGCCACCCCGACCCTAGATGCCGGCCGCGGCCGGACTCGTCAACCAGCACGGTGTCGGTGCTGTCTGCAAGCACCGTATCGTTCCAGACAGCCCGACAGCGCTTGGCCCCAACGCCGGCCAGCTGTGATGGGAAAACCGAGTTCAGAACCACAGTTGACTAGCCCTCGACTGCTTCCACCTTGACGCCGTGCCAGAAGGCAACCCGGCCCTTGATGCGGTCGGCCGCGGGGCTTGGGTTCGGGTAGTACCAGGCGGCGTCTTGGTTGACCCGGTCACCAACGACAACGTCGTAGTAGCTGGCGACGCCTTTCCAGTGGCAGGTCGTGTGGCTTTCGCTTGGCCGAAGGTATTCCTGGCGAACGTCTGAGAGCGGGAAGTACTGATTGCCTTCCACGACCACGGCATCGGCGCTGTCCGCCACGACAGCGTCGTTCCAGGTTGCTCGGTACCGCTTGGTAACGGATTTTTCGGACGAGGGCGATAAGGTGCGGCTTAGAAATGTCATGGGCTGAAATTACGGCAGAGAACAATCGGGAAATGTGACGCGGCGCACATTTGCCCATGACGACAATCACGGCGGAGCTTTCATTTCCCACCTGCAGGTCGGGTGGATCGGAGCCTTGCGTGCCGTTGCGAACTGACGAGGCCGAACTTGGTTCGCTGGGGTTTCGTCGAGACGCATGGTCACCAGTCCGGCCGGACCGCCGCCGACGATGGCCAGGTCGTAGGCAGGACGGTCGGCCTCGATCTTGAGCCCGAGCTTGCGGGCCAGGTCCTGGTCTGAGGGCTCAAGCAGGAAGCTGCCGCCAGGAAACCGGATGGTGGGGATGGTGCGGCCGCCCTGCTGGAGCGCTTCAACAAAGCGCAGGCCTTCGGCATCGTCATCGATGTCGATCCAGTCGTAAGGGATCCGGTGCTCGGCGAGGAACTTCTTGGAGCGCTTGCAGTCGGGGCACCAGGGGGCGCCGTACACCTTGATGTCAGCCATCGGTCAACCCCTGGGCGATGCGGATGAGATCGGATTCGGCGAACAACGGGCCAGGAGCGATGGCGAACCGCGCATAAGCACTTGCGGGCACGGAGATGTCCGCCAACCAGAGCTCACCGACGAATTTCGCCGCCTCTGGGCGCAAGAGGCCGACTTTGGGCAGTGCCAACGCCAGCGTGCACGTGGCTCGAATGGTTTCTCCATCATCTGGAGCAGCGAGATGCCGAGGTCCTCGACCATGACGCGATCGACCTCGCGCATCTGGGCTGCGGTGACCGCCGGCACAAGATCGAGCTGGGAGGCGTGCTCAGGCATCGGAGACGTGAATCAGCTTGCGCAGCCGTTCCGGATCTCGGATCAGGATCCGGCGCCCGCGCAGCTCCACTGTTCCGTCCTTCGACCAGGACGATAGGGTCCTCGAGACCGACTCGCGGGTTGTGATGCAGATCTTGGCCATGTCCTCGCGGCCCATTGCCGGCAGGAGGAAACCATCGCGGAGCTTTTCGGCCGAACCCTGGAGGTCGAAAAAGAGTCGGGCCAGGCGGCTGTCGACAGGTTCGCGGGCCAGGCTCTCGATGGTCCTTTCCAGCCGGAACATCTGCTTGGCCATGGCCATCATGACCTTGGCCATCATCAGGGGGTGGCGGGCCAGGATGGCGAGAAAATCCTGCCCGCCAGCCTCGCATACATATGAATCCTCGAGCGCCTG
>JACXTT010005246.1_pt1 | contig 18909 bp, 11 predicted proteins | sample 9270951 | NCBI WGS metagenome assembly JACXTT01 (sample SAMN15532306, study PRJNA645909) | rock metagenome | isolation source: weathered quartz diorite | place: Puerto Rico | collected 2017-06-21 | reverse complement strand
AAAATTATCTTTTGAAGCCCCACGCCACGAGGATCCCGGACGAGGCATCAAGACGAAAGGCGATGCCGAATATCAACGACAGGCCTGCCAAATGGAGCGTCGAGAGTTTTGGAGGAGAGGTAGAACTCATGTTGAGCAGGCCTATCCCGTCACCGCAATGCTTCCCACATCGCTCCACCGGCCGAAGACCTGGTCGCCGTCGAGGTAAGATGGCGCGGTATTTCCAGAGGACGGTCGCGCCTGGGGGCGGCGGGGCTGGCGGCGTCTTCGTGATGGGGCTTGTCTCTCCACGGGGATTTCATTGGCATGGGGTGGGATTTCTATGCGTATGACGCTGCCAGCGTCAACCCATTTCAAATCTGTCCCGAAGGAAGCGAAGGGTTAAGTATCGCCTGCGGCGCTCCTCTGGCGTTGAACATCCCCTCGCTGTCGTTCACCGTGACGCCGTGAATTCGTCCGCGAAGCACGCGTGCCGGCCGTTAAAACTCCTGTTCGTTTGCAGCCGCAACCGCTGGCGCAGCCCGACGGCGGAGAAGCTCTTCCACGGCGTGGACGGCCTCCAGGCCCGCTCCGCCGGCACCGAGGACGGCGCGCGCGTCAAAGTCACCGCCGGGCATCTCGGCTGGGCGGACCTCATCTTCGTGATGGAGCCGAAGCACGCGCGCCGCCTGCGCGCGAAGTTCGCCGAGGAACTCGCCGGCAAGCCCGTCGTCTGTCTGCACATCCCGGACGACTACCAGTTCATGCAGCCGGAGCTGATTGCCTTGCTGGAGTCCGCCGTCACGCCGCATCTTGCCGCCACCTGTGAGCAAAACGATTGAAGCAGCCGCACGCAAAGGACGCGAAGGACGCAACGCCAAGGCAAAAACCTTTGCGCCCCTGGCGTCCTTTGCGTGAGGCTCAATCGCGAATGAACCCGAAGCCCCCGCGCCTGCCTCCTGCCTTCCACCGCGCTTGCACGCGCCTCGGCGTGACGCCGACGCGCCATGTCTTCACCGTCCGCATCGCGGAGCAACGGGCGGCGCTGTTTGAACTCACCGCCAGCGGAAACCGCCACGTCGCGAAGCTGCTCAAGGAGTTTGTCTGCTCCACTTCAAAATTCGGCATCGGCCAGGTCGCCGGCTCGAACTGCACGCCGCTGGGCTTGCACCGCATCGCGGAGAAGCACGGCGCGGGCGCGGAGCCGGGCACGGTCTTCAAGGGCCGCAAGCCCATCGGCCATCTGCGTGACGGCCTGCCGCTGGAGTCCATCACCACGCGCATCCTGTGGCTCGACGGCCTCGACCCCGGCTTCAACCGCGGCGGCAACGTGGACACCTTCGCCCGCTACATCTACATCCACGGCTTCGGCGACCAAGCCAGCCTCGGCCGCCCCGCCTCGCATGGCTGCATCCACCTCGCCGACGCGGACCTCGTGCCGCTCTTCGAGCTGCTGCCCGTCGGCACGCTGGTGTGGATTGCAGAGAAGTAGGCGGTTTCAAGAAGTATTCAGTAACCAGTGTTCCGTATTCAGTGACGGCCGCTTTGTCTCCAACTGAATACTGAATACTGAATACTGAACACTGATTACTCGCCTTGAGCCTTCTTGTGCCTCTTTGTGGCTGCCAACTCCCCCGCCTTTGCCTTACTTTGCCGCCATGTCGTTGCTCGACCAGATGACGCAGCTCGCGCAGCAGGCCAAGGCCGCCTCACGCGAGCTGGCGAAGCTTTCCACCGCCGAGAAGGACCGCGCCCTCCACGCGATGGCCGAGGCGCTCGAAGCCCGCGCCCCGCAGCTCAAGGAAGCGAACGCCAAGGACATGGCCACCGGCGCGCAGATGGGCCTCTCCACCGCGATGCTCGACCGCCTCAAGCTCGACGACAAGCGCATCGCCGCGATGGCGAAGGGACTCCGTGAAGTCGCCGCGTTGCCCGACCCCGTGGGCCGCGTCCTCGACGAACGCACGCGCCCGAACGGCTTGCGCCTCCAGAAGATCGCCACGCCCATCGGCGTCGTCGTCATCATTTACGAGTCGCGCCCGAACGTGACCGCCGACGCCGCGAGCCTTTGCTTCAAGACCGGCAACGCCACCATCCTGCGCGGCGGCAAGGAGGCGTTGCACTCGAACACGATCATCGCCGAGACGATGGTTGCCGCTGGTCGCGCCGCGCTCGGCGACCGCTTCCCTTCGCACGCCATCCAGATCGTGCCCACCACCGACCGCGAGGCCATCCCCGCGCTGCTCTCGCTCACGCAATACGTGGACCTCTGCATGCCGCGCGGCGGCGAGGGCCTCATCCGCGCCGTGGCGGAGTGCAGCAAGGTGCCGGTGATCAAACACTACAAGGGCGTCTGCCATGTTTTCGTGGATCGCGCCGCCGACCTTGCGATGGCCGAGAGCATCGTGATGAACGCGAAGGTCCAGCGCCCCGCTGTCTGCAACGCAGCGGAAACGCTGCTCGTGGACAAGGCCTTGGCAGAGAAGTTTCTCCCGGCCATCGCCGCGAAACTTTGGGAAAAGAATGTGGAACTCCGCACGGACGAGACGACCGCACGCGTTTTGGAATCCGCAATCCGCAATCCGCAATCCGCAATCAAGCCTGCCTCCGAGTCCGACTGGTTCACCGAGTATAACGACTACATCCTCAACGTCCGCGTCGTGGACGGCGTGAAGGCGGCGATTGACCACATCAACCACTATGGCTCCGCGCACAGCGACAGCATCGTGACGCGCGACGAGGCGGTGGCGCGGCAGTTCCTCGCCGAGGTGGACAGCGCGGCGGTGTATTGGAACGCGAGCACGCGCTTCACCGACGGCGGCGAGTTCGGCATGGGCGCGGAGATCGGCATCAGCACCGACAAGATCGGGGCGCGCGGCCCGATGGGCCTGGACGAGCTGTGCACTTACAAGTGGCTTGGCTTCGGCAGCGGGCAAGTGCGGGGCTGAAGTGGCACCATGGAGTTTCTCTTCGAAATCCTTTTCAGTGTCTTCGGTGAATTGCTTTTGCAACTGCTCTTCGAAGTGCTGGTGGACATCGGTTTCGGTGCGCTGGCCAGCAGCGCGCAAGTGGCAAAGCGCAACCCCGTTGTCACCTTCCTCGGCTACGTCTGCCTCGGAGCCATCGCGGGTGGCCTGAGCCTGCTGCTGCTCCATAACCACTTGCTCAAGGCCATGTGGCTCCGCGTGGCGATGCTCGTGGTGATTCCCGCCGTGGCTGGCTGGCTTATGTCGTTCATCGGCAGCCGGCGCGAGGCCAAGGGCGGCGAGCGCACGCGGCTGGAGTCGTTCATCAACGGCTGGGGCTTCGCGCTGGCGATGGGATTGGTCCGCTTCTTCTTCGCGAAATGAGCACTCCTGAGTCCGTCGCCAAAGCCGTTCGCGATGCCCTGCCATCGGGTGGACTCTTCGCCGACCAGCACTGGCGCATCTCGCCGACTCCATTCACCCTCGGGCCGGAGCTGGCGAAGGAACTCGATTCGCTGGGGCGCGTGCTGCTCCAGTTTTATCGCGCGGTCAATCTGCTCTATCGCAAGAGCGTTGAGGGCAAGCAGCCGGAGTGGGTCGCGCGCTGGCTGGACCAAGGCAAGCCCGCATGGCTGGTGGAACTCCAGCGGCACCCGGCGCTTAAGAACGAGCTGCCCCGCGTCATCCGCCCTGACATTCTGCTGACGGAAGACGGCTTCAGCATCACGGAGCTGGACAGCGTGCCCGGCGGTATCGGCCTCACCAGTTGGCTAAACCAAACCTACGATTCCGTATTGCGTGCTGCGTGTTCCGTGTCAGCACCGGACGCCCAACACGCAACACGCAACACGCAACACATCGTCGGTGGCGCGGACGGGATGCTCACGGGTTTCGCCTCCATCTTCGGCGACGCGAAGCAAGTGCATGTCATCGTTTCGGAGGAGTCGTCGAATTACCGTCCCGAGATGGAATGGCTCGCGAGCCAACTGAACGCGGCCGGCGGCCCATCTTTCAGCCTTCAACCTTCAGCCTTCAGCTCCCCCGCCCCCGGCGATGCCGTTTATCGCTTCTTCGAACTCTTCGACGTGGCGAATGTGCCGGGCGCGCGGCGGCTCTTCGAGCTGGCGACCGAGAAGCAAATCCGCCTCACACCGCCGCCGAGACCAGTGTTCGAGGAGAAGCTGCTTTTCGCGCTGTTGTGGAACCGCAACCTGCGCGGCTTCTGGCGGCAGGAACTCGGCGAAAGTTTCCTGAGCCGTCTGCAAAAGATCGTGCCCTACTCATGGGTCGTGGACCCGGCACCGATGCCGCCGCACGCGGCGGTTCCCGAGCTGAACCTCACGGACTGGCGGCAGCTCATGGCGCTATCGCAGCGCGAGCGGGAGCTGATTCTGAAAGTGTCCGGCTACTCGGAAGAGGCGTGGGGCGCGCGCGGAGTTTCCTTCGGCAGCGACCTCTCGGCGGAAGAGTGGAGCGTGGCGGTGGAGAAGGCGCTGCGCGACTTCGACCGCTCGCCTTACGTGCTCCAGCGCTACCACAAGCCGAGCCTCGTCGAGTCGGGCTGGTTCGACTTCGAGCGCAACCAGCTCGTGCCGATGCCAGGACGGGTGCGGCTGTGCCCCTACTATTTTGTCGCCGGGGAGAACGACGCCGCGCGCACAAACCTCGGCGGCGTGCTGGCGACCATCTGCCCGGCGGACAAGAAAATCATTCATGGCATGAAGGACGCCATCCTCGTGTCGTGCTCCGCGTGATCGTCCGGGGCGGAGCCGGAACCGCCAGACACTTCCCGCCTCGGGAACAATCCGGCAGACTCCGCCCGTGCCGGAACTGCCCGAAGTCGAAGTGCTCGTGCGACATCTTGCGCCGCTGCTGCGGGGCAAGGTGGTCCGCAATGTCGCGGTGCGAAAGATGAAGGTCTGCCGACCCACCACCGAAAGTGAGTTGCGCCGAAACCTGACCGGCGCGCGGTTTGTGAAGCTTGAGCGGCGCGGCAAGTATCTTGTGTTCACACTGCGGCGGACAGGGAAGCGCGGCAACGTCACCGTCACCGGGCATCTGGGCATGACGGGACGGATGTTCCTGCTGCCGAAGGCCGCGCCGCTGCCGAAGCACGCGGTCGTGGTGCTGGGGCTGGGTGCGCACAATTTCGTTTACGAAGACCCGCGACAGTTCGGGCGGTTCACGCTGGACGACTCGGCGGTGCGGGCGCTCGGGCCGGAGCCGCTGGACGGGGAGTTCACGGTGGACTCGTTCGCCAGCTCGCTGCGACGCTCCACACAGGCCATCAAGGTCAAGCTGCTCGACCAGTCGCTCGTGGCGGGCGTCGGAAACATCTACGCGAGCGAGGCGCTCTTCCGCGCGGGCGTCTCGCCGAGGCGCGGGGCGCGGCGGGTGAAGACGGAAGAAATCGCCCGGCTGCACGCCGCCATCCGCGAAGTGCTGGCGGAGGCCATCGCGTGCGGCAGCACCATTCCGCTGGACTTCGCGGGCGCGGGCCAGCGGGACGGGTTGTTCTACTACGGGCAGACGGCTGGCACGGAGAATTTCTACGAGGAGCGGCTGCGGGTTTATGACCGCGCGGGCCAGCCGTGCCTGAACTGCACCACGCCCATCAAGCGCATCGTGCAGGCCGCACGGAGCACGTTCTTTTGTCCGAAGTGTCAGCGATGATCCGGTAGGAGAGGGATGTCACGCCGTCCGGCGCTGCGTGAACATCGCCACGGCAATCCAGAGCGCGAGGAACGCGGCACCGGTCAGGACGACGGGCTTGAGCCAGCCGCCGGCCTTGAGGTTGCGCGCGGCGAACTCGACGGTCATGGGCTTGTTCACCTCGGTCTGGAGGACTTGCGTGAAGGCGTGGCGCTGGCCGCGCAACGGCAGGTTCACGCGCAGCGGCTGCACGGTGGCGACCGTCACTTCCTGCGCCTTCTGGAGCTTCTCCAACTGCTGCTCGGCGGCCTGCTCGTCATAAAGGAGCACTGGCTGGCTTGGCTGCGCCTGCGCGCCTTTGCCTTCGTTGCCGCCGGCAAAAAGATGATCCACCTGCACGCCCAGCTTCGTCGCGTTGTCCAGCGTGTAGGCCTGCTGCGCCTGCACCAGGTTGCTCGCCTGCGAACGGCGGAGCTGCACCTCGACTTCCTTCAACTGCTTCATGTCCGCGTCGAAGTCCTTGCCGCCTTGGCCGCCTTGACCACCGCTGCGTTTATAGTTGAACCACTCGTTGTTCGCCTCGTTCAACTTGCCGGACGAGAGCAGGCTGCGCAGGTTGCCTAGCGCGTTGGCCCGGCCTGACTCAAATGAGTCGCGAGCCTTCGCCTCCTGCCGCGAATACTCCGCCGCCGAGTAGTTCACCGTCACCACCGGCGCGCCGCTGAGGTCGCGGCCCATGGTGCCGCCGAAGTCGGTGTATTCGTAGTCGGGCGGCAGGAGCAGCTCCCAGCGCGCGTTCTTGAGCGGCACGTCGAGCTTGGGCGAGGCCAAGGCGACGTTGCCTTTGCGCTTCGGAAACTTGTCCGCCGCGACGTAGGTGAACTCAATCGGCAGCCCTGCCGCGTCGCCGCCGGCCTGCTCCATCGGCAGCAGCAGCTTGCCGCCCTGCTTGGTCGGGCGCACCGGCTGCCCGTTGACGAACGCGCTCCACACTTTCGCGCCCGGTGGCAGTTCCACTTCGAGGAACTGCCGCCCATTGTTCCGCACGGACAGCGAGACCTCGGTCATCATCTGCCCGTCGTCGGCCACGACGGTCGTGAGCCGCGCGCTGTCCACGAGCGCCTGCAAGACCGCCGCCTCGGCGAAGCGCTGCGGTGTCACCGCCAGCTTCCAGCCGGGCCGCAGGTAACGCCACGCCAGCACGACCTGCTCGCCCTTCGCGCCGGTCGCGTAGCCCGCCGCCCACTCCGGCAGCTCGCGCGCGTCAATGCGCATCACCTCCGTGCCCGCGGACTTTTCGGACACTTGCAGCGGCGGCTTGGCGAGGATGGCCACCGCGCCCGTCTCGCGCTCGACGCCCACCGCCTCGACCGCCGGCACGTCCACGGGCGCGTTGGTCTTCGCGGCGCGCGGCTGCTCCCACGTCACCATGAACGTGTGCTGGCCGCGCAGCTTGTTCTGCAACTCCACGCGCCACACCTCGCCCGTCTGGTCGCGGCGGCGGATGTTCGGCCCGGTGATGTCCACGTTCGTGACCGTCAGCGGAATCTTCAGCCGGAACTCCTTCACCGGCGCGTTGGCGATGTCCAGCCGCACCAGCGCGCGCCCGCTCACCAGCGTCTCGGACACGCTGATGAGGTTCACCACCTCGGCGCGCACCCATGACTCAAGTTGCTCCGCCGCGAGGCCCAGCTTCCACGTCGGCGTCGCACCCGGCTCGGTGGCGAGGAACTTGAAGGCCAGCGTCGGCTGCTCGCTCAGGCCCCGGTAAATGCCCGTCGGCATGGTCGCGGCGGGAATCTCGCTCAGGCCGTCGAAGCTCTCCGTCTTCACCGACAGGCCCGCCTCGGTGCTCACGGCGACGAAGCCGTTGAGCTTGTCCACGCCCAGCGGATGCACCGCCGGCACGGCGAGCGCCTTGGGCGGCTCCTTCAAGGTCTGCGCGAGGATGACCAGCAGCGAGACCGCGCCCTGCGTGCGCTCGCGCAGCGGAACCTCCAGCACGCGCGCGCCGGCCTCGGTCTTCTCGGTCCAGTTGTTGATGGGCATGAGCGCGCTGCCCCGCTGGCGCAAGGCGGCGTCCACGTAGGCAACGGTTTCAATCCGCCAGCCCGCCGGAATCTGCGCGCGGAGCTGGAAGATGCCGGCCTTCTTCACGGTATAGCTGACTTCTGCCGCGAGCCGCAGCTCCTCCGCGCCGAGACGCAGGCGCTGCATCACCACGGCCTCGATCTGCGGCTGCACGGCCTCGGCCTTCACGGTCAGCGCGAACGTGCTGCGCAGGTAGCGGAAGGCGCTGACGAGGTCGGTGTGGTTGAGCTTGCTGGCGCGGTTGAACTCCGCGAGGTCCACGCGCTGCAAGTCCGTCGCCGTCTCGACCGACAGGCTCGTCTCCTCCGCGCCACGCACGGCGACCAGGCCCGCCTCGCGGCGCACGTCCTGCACCACCGGCACTTCCACCTTCACGGTCGCAGGCAACGCAGCGAGGGACTTCTCCGTTTCGATGGTCAAGCGCCAGTTCGCGGTCACGCCCTTGAGCAGATCCACGGAGAGAATCTCCGCGCCGCCCTCGGTCATGAGTTCCCAGGTGCGGATGCCCTCGCCCTCGACGCGCAGGAGGCGTTGCCCTGCGGGCAAGCGGACCTTGGCCTGGCGCAGTTCGCCCTGCGCGATTTGGTAGTCCACCACGGCGCGCGAGTTCACCACCCCGCCGCCGACGGTCACGAGCGTCGCGGTCTGCGCGAAGATGGTGGCCTCCATCTCGGCGAGGCGCTTCATGCGCGGCGTCCACGCGAGGTCCACACGGTCGGTGCTGCCGATGATGGCCTCAACGCGCGTCTGCTTGCCGGCGGGCGTGCGCTTGAAGGAGACGGCGCTGGGAAACTCGACGTCGGCGTCCGCCTCATCAATGAGCGCGGTGAACTGGCTGGCCAGCGCGGGCGGCAGGCCGAAGCCGAGCCGGCGCTTGGTCACGTCACCATCGAGGCGCGCGAAGAGCTTCAGCTCGACCGTGACCGCACCGGTCTTGGGCAGCCATACGCGGGCGGTGCCGCCTTCGCGCACGAGCCGCGCCTCGCCGGACTTGGCGGTGAAGCTCTGGATGGCCACGTCCTCGCCGAAGAGCGTGAAGGTCTGGTTCGTGCCGGAGGAGCTGAACGCCAGCGTGGCGGTGAACTCGGCGGCCTTCTCGCGGATGGTGCCGGAGTAGGCGGCGGACTGGAGGGTGACGGGGCTGGATGCTGGATGCTGGATGCTGGATGAAGGCTGGGCGCAGAGCGCGAACTGCGAGGCGAGCAGCAGCAGAGCGATGCTCGCCACGGTCGGCGGCGTGGAGCCGGAGTCTCTATCCGAGTCTGAACCTTTGGTGTCTTCGGAGGCTGCCCGGCTGGGAGTCACCAGCGCAGTCGCTGGAGCCAATCCAGCATCCGGCATCTGGCATCCAGCACCGGCCTTCCTCGGCCACAACCGCCACGCCGCCCACAGCAACAGCGCGCCGCTCACTACCGGCACCGCCCCAATCAGCACCCAGTGTAGCGTGCGCGCCGAAAGGCCCAGCCACACGATGCCCGCCAGCGCGAGCGCGAGGCCCAGCGCGATGGCGAAGGAATTGCGGTCCGCGCGCCGCCAGTGGATGAACACCCACAGCAGCCCGCCGACGAACAGCGCGAGCTGCCCGGCGGACTGCGCGGCGCGGAACTTGCCCAGCGGCATCAGGGACATTTCGATGCCCAGCGGCTCGGACTTGAGGTTGAGCACCTTGGTGAAGGTAAACGCCTGCCCGCTGCGCGGGATGTCAATGCGGATGGACCTCATCCCCGCCGCCACCTGCGCCGCCTCGCCGGCGGCATTGGCGAAACCGGGGCCACCACCCGGCGCACCACCGCCACCGCCGCCAAATCCGCCGACGGCGAGTGCGCCGAGTTGGAAGGAGCCGGCGGTGACGCCATCTGATTTGAAACGCCCGGCTTCCTCGCCTCTACCGCTGCGAGTAACCGCGCCGTTAACTGTAGCCACCGAGTCATCGCCCAACTGCAACGCGAACGTCTTGTTCACTTCACCAGCGCCGAAGGCGACAGTGCCAGCCGTGGCGATGGGATTCCCCTGCGGGTCCAAGGCTGGCGCTGGTGGCACAGCGGGCATCGCCAAGGGCGGCGGAGTAGTCATTGGCATCGGGCCGGAGGCGGCCTTCGCTGCCGAGCCACGGTAGGACCGGCCGGCCAACCGCTCCTCCATTGCCACAGCCCCGCCTTCCGCTCTGGGTTTGGCCTCGTCAGCAGCGACGCCAAAGCGGTCCAGCTTGCGCGCGCTGTCCGCGAGGGCGAGTGACTCCGCCTTCTCGCGCTGGGCCAGCTTCTTGTCTCCCTCGGCCAGTTGCTCCAGTTCCATCCGGCGAGTCTCAGGCTCCCTCGCCATGCCCGTAAGTCCTGCTCTCCTCGCCGGCGCGTTCGCCTGTGGAAGGTCAACGCCGCTGTCACTACGGGCAATCGTGGTGGCACTCTTCGGCATCTTCAGAGCCAACGTCCGCGAATCTTCAGCCATCCCCACACCCTGCGCGCGGCGCACGGCGGACTGCGCGACGATTTGCGCGTCCTTCTGCAACGCATCGGCGAAGCCCTGGCTGGTGAGCTGTTGCACGCTGCCGTCGCTCAAGACGACGTTGCGATGTCCATTCACATCCACGGGAGAGTAGGCGAGGACGGCATCAGGATGCGCTGGCTTGCCCGCGCCAGCCCAGACATAGCGCTCGCCACTCTCTGGGTCGGTGAGCACCTTATCGGTGCCCAGCTCGTTCATCATTTCCTCGAAGCTGTCGGGGAAGCGGTCGGCGTTGTCGTTGGCGAAGACTTTGGCCGCGAGGCCGATTTGCTTGAGATTGTTGGCGGACTTGATGCGCGCGGCCTTGCCCTTCGCCTTGGATAGCGCGGGCAACATCATGCCCGCCATGATGGCGCAGACGAAAAGCACGGCGGCTGCAACGCCAAAGCCCTTCATTCCGTTCACCTTCACCGAGCGCGCGATGAAGTAAACGACCGCGAGGAAGGCCAGCCCGCCGAGGAGTTGGCCCCACACATCTTTCCACCACGAGAGGAAGCGCTCCCACGCCTCGCGTAGGCCGTAGGTGGTTCCTCTGGCGACGGACATGGTTCCGCCGAAGCTGGCGACGCGTTTGGTGGACGGGACGAAGAGCTGCCACTCGGCGTAGGTGTTCGGCACGTCGGTGGCCGGCGCGGTGAGGGCGACGGCCTGCGGCAGCCAGCCGGTGAGCGCGGCGAGCTTCTGCGCATACACGATGTCCACGGCGAAGGCCTCGTCCCGATTCTCCCCGCGCGGGAGCGGGATTTGCAGCCACTCGCCGTCGCGCTCGGCCTTGCTGGGCTGGTTGTTCACGTAGCAGCCCCAGAAGTTCGCGCCCGCCGGGAGCTTGAAGCGCTGAAACTGCTTCTCGTTGTTCTTCACCATGAAGCTCGCCTGCGTGAGCATCTCGCCCGCCTCGGTCACGACGCTGGTGATCTGCGTGCGGTCGGCCACGGCGTCGAGCACGCGCTCCTCGTCGAAGCGCGCCGCGTCCGCCGTCAGCGCGAAATCGCCGCCGGTGTAGCGATACGCCAGCAGCACGGGCCGCGTGATGAGCGCGCGGTCGGTCTCGGCCAGCTCGGACTGGTCAATGGCGCGGAGCGGCTCGGCGGCGGGCTTGGGCTGGAGCTTGAGGTTCGCGGCGGCGGTCACGGCCAGCGAGCCAGTCTCGCGCTCGACGCCTTCGCAGTGCGCGCCCGCGAGGTCGAGCGCCGCCTTCTTCGGGTCGAACTGGTACGCGTAGGGGCCGACGAGCGTGTAGCCGCCCCAAGCCTTGTCCTGGAGGGAGATGGTCCAGATATTGGTCACAGGCGGGACGCCCGCGCTCCCCAGCTCCTTGCGCCTGATGTTCGGGCCGGTGAACTCGACGTTCTTCCAGTGCGCCGGGAGCCGCACTTTGAACTCCTGCACGCCTTGGTTCAGGATGCCGAAGCGGATGGTCGCGCTGCCGCCCACGAGGCCGTCGCCGACGGTGACGAGGTTGAAGACCTCGGCCACGACGCGCGCGGGCAGGCGCTCGGTGGCGAGGGAGAGTTTCCAGTCCGGCGCTTCAGCGGTGAAGGCGAGGGCTTCGTCGCCCGCGCGCTGGTTGAGCTGCGCGATGGGAATCTCCCGTGCGTTCGCCACCTCGGCGGTCTTGAGCCGGATGCCCGCCGCCGAGGCCGCGCCGATGAAGGCAGTTTCCTTCGTCGCGCCCGCAAGCCGCAGGGGAGCCACCGTGATTTGCGCGGGGAAGGTCTTGTGCGCCTGCTCCAGCGTGAGGTCGAGCCGGTGCACGCCGAGCACGCGCTGGGTGAAGTTGACCTTGAGCTGGCCGCCCGTGGCCTTCCAGTCCTCCACGTTCGCGCCGCGCACGTCGGTCACGTTGAAGTTCGTCGGGTAGGTCAGCTCGGCCGTGTAGATGCCGGCCTTCTGGACATTAAGGTTCACCGCGTGGCTCACGACGAGCCGCGACTCCTCCAGCCGGGCGGTGAGGCGCGCGACCGTTTCCAACACCGGCTCGATGCGCTTGAGCCGGGCCGCGATGCTGAAGGGCCGGGCGTTGAAGTGCCAGGCGAAGAGCGTGCCGGCGCTGGCGTTGACCTGCCGCACGCCGGTCGTGGACTCGACCTCGACCACCGTGTCGTCCGCCGCGAGCGTGAACGTGCCGGACTCGCGCTCGATGTCCAGCGGCTGCGCGACGGCGAGCGTGGCGGTCAGCGGCGTGGACTCGACGGACTGCTCGGTGGAGAGGGTGAGCGCGTAGGTCTTCTCGACGGGCTTGGCGAAGTCCACCGTGAGCAACTGCCAGCCTGCGGGCAGGCCCGGCGCGGTCTTGGCGGCGGACCAGTCGCGGATGCCCTCGCCCTGCACGCGCGTGAGCGTGTGGCCCGGCGGCAGGCCGACGGTGAGGCGCGAGACGCTGGCCTGGAGCAGCTCGTAGCGGAGCTGCGTGGTGAACTTGATGACCGTGGGCGAGACCTGCGCGCTGGCGGCGGTATCCACCGTGATGAGGGTCTTGCGGGCAATCTCCGTGGTCTTGCTCTGCCAGCGCAGCGAGACGACGCGGTCCGCGCCGACGACACCGGCGAGGGAGGAAGTGGCTTTCGCCGGGCCGCCTTCGAGCAGCGCGCCACTGAGAAGTTCGACTTCCACCCCGGCATTGCCCTCGGCCTTCAGGCTCGCGACGGACGCGGGCGGGCCGGTGAAGGCGATTTGGTTCCACGGCTCGGCCTTGGTGATGCGCGCGATGACTTCGAGCTTGAGCGTGTGGACGCCGGGCTTGGCGCAGTGCAGGCGATAGACCCCGGCGCGCGGCGCGACGGCGACGGGCTTGGCGAGGAGGAGCCGCTCCGCCGACTCGCGCGTGAGGCGGACGCCCGCGGGCAGCTCCGGTGCGAAGACCGCAACGTCGCCCTGAAAGAGAACCGCGCTGACCTCGTTGGTCGTGAGGGACTCGACCTCGACGGTTGCGGTGAAACGCGCCTCGGTGTCCGCGACCTTCCCGTCGTAGCGCACCTCGCGGACGATGAGGTTCGTGTAGGTCGCCGGCGGCGGCAGCGCTGCGAGGCCGATGGTCTTGGGCGGGCCGGAGCCGCGCGAGATGATTTGCAGGCCATTCAGCACCGCGACACCACCGGGACCGGGCGCGACCTCGATGACCACGGGTTGCCCGGCTTCCACCGGCACATCGCGGAACACGATGAACTGCCGGCCCTCCTGCCAGCCCAGCGATGCCTTCCAGCCGGGCGCGGGGGCGGCGGTCAGCGGGCCGAGCGTGTTGGTGCCGCTGCGGAGCGTGAAGACGGAGTTCTGCTCCGCCGTCGCGTCCGGCTCGGCGTGGCCGTAGAGGTAGAAGTGGTAGCGCCCCGCCTCCAGCGCGCGGACGGTCACGGTGATGTTCGAGCCGTTCTGCGCGAAGAGGAAGGAGTCGAACATCGGGTCGCCGGACGCGTTGCCCCAGACGCCGGGGGCGTTCTGGACGACGACGGACACAGGCGAGTCGGACTTGTCAGCGAACTTAAGACCGGAGGTGGTGTGATTGGGCACCGGCGGCTGGCCCGGTGTGAAGCGCGGGTTGTAGTGCGCGTGGAGGTTCCAGAAATCATTCGTCCCCAAACCCGTTGCGGCAAAACCGACTTTCGCACTCGCCGCGCCGACGCCGAAGTCCACGTTGAGCAGGACTTGGGCGTGAGCGGGGAGGGTCAAGATTGCGATCAGGATTAAGAGCAAGAAGCGGAGCGAGGCGGCGGTTTTCATGGCGTCGAGTTGGTTGGAGGCTACCAGTGTTTGGCGGCGCGGCTGCCAGCGGGTTGTAAAAGAGTGGTAAGGAAATTGTGAGACGGGCAGGGCTGGCCGGTGGGCGCTCATGGGAGATATGGCGGCAGAATAGCGGCTGGCATGGGGTGACGTCATCGGGTGAAACACGGAGAACGCGGATTGGTTGCGGCGCGCATGGAGCGTTGGACGGGAACAGCCAATGTATGCTCCCGCACCGCAGCCGTGCGTCAGGCAAAGAGCGCGCCCGACCGGCCCGTGACGGTCAGGTCAGCGGGGGCGTCTGTGAGCGAGACACGTCGCCCGTCTTGGAGGGAAGACCACGCGATGCCGAAGAGAAGGTCGCAACCGAGCGCGATTTCCTCGGGAGTGACGCCGAGCACACCTTGACCACGGACGGCGGCGGCAAGTTCCTGAAAGGCGCGTTGCGTGCCACTTAAACCAGCAGCCGGCTGCCAGCGCTGGCAAGCCAGTGGATATGCCGCGTCAGGCGTGGTCTTGCGGTTCCATTCCAGCCATGAGCCGTCCGCGCCCACGGTGAGCGTGCCGTGCTCGCCGGCGAGATGCGTGTGCAATCCTCCGGCGCAAGTGAGCGTCGCGTGAACGCCGTTGGCGAACTGGATGAAGGCACTCTCCACTTTGGGGTCCGCGTCCACGATGTGACCTTGGACGGCCTCCGGCGGGAGGGCGCAGGCGGCCTGGACGAACTCGACTTCACGCGCACCGCTGAAGAAGACCGCGAGGTCCACCGAATGCGGATGCGTCCAGAGCAAGGCACTGCGCCCGAACTCCAACGTGATTTGCTGGAGCGCGCCGAAGCTGCCCCCGGCGAACAATCGCTTGGTCTCGCGATATGCATCCATGTAGCGCCGCGTCGTGCCGTAGCTGAGTTTCACGCCGTGCGCCGCGACCGCCCGGAGCGCGCGCTGGCATTCCTCGCGCGAGCGACCGAGCGGCTTCTCGGCATGGATGCCGCGCACGCCATGAGCCGCCGCGAACTCGATGATGTCGCAGCGCCCCGCTGTGCGCGTGGCAATGGCGAGCAGGTCGGGCCGGATTTCCTTGATGAGCGTCCGGTAGTCCGTGAACCAGCGGGAAGCGCCGAACTCCTTGGCCGTTGACTCGGCGCGCGGCGCGTCCTTGTCACAGACTGCGACCAGCTCCAGACCCGGCGTCGTGGTGATGGCTTCGGCGTGGTTGAGCGGCAGCCAACCGGGCGGACAGGCCGCGCGCACATGTGGCGGCGTGTGTGCGCCGATGCGCCCGCACCCGATGAGCGCCACGCTCAGTTTATCCGGGGCGGCGCTCATGACTTACTTCCACTGCAACACGCTCGTCAGTCCGTGACCGGTGCGATGCGCGAGCTGCTCGTAAATCTCCGGCAGCTTCTCCCACGGCTGGACAGAACCGATGAGCTGGCGGGCCGGGAGTTTGCCGGCGACAATCTGGTGAAGGAGAAACTCGCAGTTGCGCTTCACGGTGAACCGCAGATCGTGCGCCGAAACATCCAAGTCTGGCGACTGGCCGCACGCGTGGATCGTCAACTGCCGGTCGTAGAAGAACTGCGATTCGAGCGGATTAAACGGCGGCGCGGGCTGCATGCGCCCGGGGAAGCCCAGCACGCAGATCGTCCCGCCCTTGCGCGCCAGCCGCAATGCGAGCGCCCAGTCTTCCCAGCGGTTCGACGTGGTGACGACGAGGTCCAGACCTGCGCCCCCGGCCTTCGCTGTGACAGCCTTGGGCGTGTCAGTTAAATCCTTGGGCCACGCGTCGAGCGCGCCGAGGCCGAGCGCGAGGTTGCGCCCATCCACCTGACCGGAAAAGGCATGGACGTTGCCGCCGAAGCTCGCGGCCTGCGCCACGGTCGCCAGCCCAATCGCGCCCAGGCCGATAACGCCGATGTGATGTCCGGCCGTGAAGCCACCCCGCAGCAACGCGCTGTAGCCGAGGTGGAAGAGGTAGGTCACGGATGCCGGGGCCGGAGCCGTGCCGACCGGCAGCGTGACGATGACTTCGTCCTCGCGGCAGATGAACGCGCTACGATGCGACTGGAAGGTGAGGACGCGCTCGCCGGGCTTGAAGCGCGAAACGCTCCAGCCACAAGCGACGACTTCGGCGACGTTGCAGTAGCCAACCAGTCGCGGATAAACGGGGCCGGGCCGCAATGGCGGGTCGCCGCGCCACGCGGCCATCTCGGTGCCGACGGAGAGCGCGGAGCAGACCGTCTCGGCCATCAGCTCGTTCTCCTTGAGCGCGCTCGCGGACAGCGGCTGCTCGCGGAAGGCCAACTGCCGTGGGCCAGTCAGTTCGGCAATGCGGCTGGTGAGGGTCACGCTCATTTCTTCGGAGGAGCTTCCTGCTGGCTGGCTTGGATGCGCGCGCGCATCTCGGCCACGTCCGCCGGGCGAATGGACTTGCTGTAAGCGAAGGTCTTCACCGCGTATTTCTGCGGCCGGAGCATACGCTTGAGCGGGAGGAACGGGTTGAAGTGATACGGGAGGCCGACGGACTGGAGGCTCTTCAGCTTGAGGCCGCGACGCTTGTCGTCCGCAGTGAGCTTGGCCCAGTCCGGCTCGGGCGCTGTCTTCACAGCATCGGCGATCATCCCGGCAAGTGTGCGGCAGGACTGGCCATCCGTGCGATGGCACCACTTCTTCAAGTGCGCCACGCGCGCGGCGGGCAGCTTCGCGGGGTTGAACTCGCGCAGAAGTTTCCGCACGAGCGGAACGAGCGCCTTGGGTTCGCCACACAACTCATTCGCCGCGCCGTGGTCGTGGTGAAACCAGAGCGGATATTTCTCAAACGTCAGCTCGACGGTCGGCTTGCCGGCCATCCACGCCTCGAGCGCGGTGGTGCAGGTCTCGCAGGAGATTTCCAGGTCGCAGTCGAGGATTTGCGTCGTGATGTTGGTCACGAGATCAAGGTGGACGTGGCGCTTGCGCTGCGCGTCCAGCTTGTCGAACCACGCGTGGTGGAGCGACTGATCCTCGTTCGGGTGCGGGCGCAAGATGATGTCGAACTCATCCGCCGCGACCAGCTCGTCCAAAAACTCGAAGGCCCGCGCCCGCGCGCGATGCTGCGCACCAATGGCCGTCCAGTAATCGCGATGCAGCGGAATGCGGTCCTTCCACGCGGCGAAGAACTTGTCGCCCTCCTCTTTCGGCAGGTCATGGAACCGCGCGCAGACGAAGTTGGTGCAGAGGAGAACCTTGGGCCGCTCGCGCCTCTCACCTGGCTCGCGGCGATAGAACACGCGCGACCACGGCTCCTTGTAGAAGTCGAAGCGCGGCACGCCGATGACCTCGATGCACGTGTTCTCGTCGAAGCCCTCCGCCCGGAGCGCCTGCGCGTGCGACTCGTTCCAGCAGAAGTAATGGTCAATATGCGCGTCGTTGTGGAAGCGGCCCGCGTTGTATTTCATCTCGCCCTCGTCGTAGAGGATGCCTTCGTTCAGGAGGACCGCGGTGTGGACGCCCATCTGGCCGAGCCGCTGGGAATACTTCTCCAGATGGCTCGCGAGAATGTGGTTGAAGACGATGAGGTGCGGACGATGCGCGGCGAGCACACCGCGATACGCCTCCAGCGGCTCAAGGTGGCATTGCAGGCCCAGCTCCTCCAACTGGTGCGCGATGAGCGCGGCCACCGGCAGGTCGCGGCGGCGGTTGTCCACGAGGAGCACCACGCGCTTGGCTGCGGACTTGGCCTTGCTCATTTCAACTGCGAGATGTTCGCGATGACTTTCTCCACGGCGAGCGCCACGTCCTCGACATCGGCGCGTGACAGGCGCGCGTGGATGAGCGGCGTGTAGAAGAGGCGGCTGAAGTGCATCAGCTCGGTGGTCGGGCACAGGCCGCGCTCGTAGCTGACCTGACCGTCGTAGCCGCGGCAGGTCGGGCCGCAGTTCATCACGCGCTGTTGGTAAATCGGCTGCAAGTAGAGCGGCTCGACATAACCGCCAGCCAGCGCCACGCCCTCGGCTTTCACGGCTTCGAGAAACTTCGCACGCGGCACGCCGAAGGCCGCCTCGTCGTATTGCGTGGCGAAGACGTAATAGACATGGCGGCAATCGCGTTGGCAGGTCGCGGGCTTGAGGCCGGGAACTTTGCCCCAGCGCTCTTGAAGGATGCCGGCGTGTTCGATGCGCGGCTCGGTCAGCGCCTCGAGCTTCTTCAACTGCTCGCTGGCAATCGCCGCGTGCAGCTCGGTCATGCGGTAGTTGAAGCCGATGAGACCGAAGTTTCGCGCGTCTCCCTGCGCCTTCACCACGGTCTCGGCGTGATTGCGGATGAGCCGCAAGCGGTCGGCGAGGTGGTCATCATTCGTCACGGCCACGCCGCCTTCGCCGCAGTGGATGGTCTTGTGATAGTTCAGGCTGAAGATGCCGATGTCGGCGAGCGTGCCGGCCCAGCGGCCCTTGTATTTTCCGCCGGGGATTTGCGCCGCGTCCTCGATGAGGCCGAGCTTGTGCTCTTTCGCGATGGCGCGGAGTTCGTCCCACTCCGCCGGATGGCCGAAGATGTCCACCCCGAGAATCGCCTTCGTGCGCTGCGTGATGCGCGCGCGGACGCTCGACGGCGAGAGGCAATACGTGACCGGGTCAATGTCGGCGAAGACCGGGGTCGCGCCATACACGAGCGGCGCGATGGCCGACGCGGACATCGTGTAGGGCGACACGATGACCTCGTCGCCCGGCCCGATGCCCAGCGCGCCGATGGCGGCGAAGAGGCCGGAGGTGTTCGAGTTGATGGTCACGGCGTGCTTCACGCCGAAGTAGTCCGCCCACTCGCGCTCCAGCCCGCGCACGCGCAGCCCGCCGTTGAAGTAGTCGCCCCAGACGCCGACGAACTCCGACAGCACGCCGGTGTCCATCACCTCGGCCACGGCGCGCTTCTCCTCCGTGCCGATGGTGTTGCAGTGCGCGAAGGGCTTCGTGCGCACCGGCTGTCCGCCGAGCAACGCCAGTTTGGTCTTCTCAAGAATT
>JACXTT010005245.1_pt1 | contig 18911 bp, 24 predicted proteins | sample 9270951 | NCBI WGS metagenome assembly JACXTT01 (sample SAMN15532306, study PRJNA645909) | rock metagenome | isolation source: weathered quartz diorite | place: Puerto Rico | collected 2017-06-21 | reverse complement strand
TCGAACGGACGGGCAATCACGTTACGGAGTGGCGACCTTCCTCAGAGACCAGATCACCACGTCCAGACGCTCGGCGTAATGCGCCAACGGCCCAGCTCCTGAGCTCGGTCTGGAACTCGTTTAGGCAGGTGGACTGTGAGCTCCCGAGGCAGGACTCGAACCTGCGACCCGTTGGGTCTCTCCCGTCGCCTCAGTTGACGAAGTTCGTGCTCCCACTGTAGCGAAATCTCCAAGCACACGGCAGCGCCAAACCGGCGGTCAACGGTCGAAAACATGACCCGAAACCGTCATCAGACCGTCATACCGAGACACCAGAAGGCGGCAACCCGGAGCGCGCCTTGACCGCGACTGTGCACCTGGGATTCGAGCTCGGGAGCGGCGCTGCGGTTGCGGTCCCGCTCCGGCATATGGTGGTCACCGGACAGACGCAGGAGGCTGGGAAGACCACAACGCTCGAGGCCCTGATCGCGCGATCGGGGGTGAAGGCCGTCGCCTTCATCACGAAGCGCGGCGAGGCCAGCTTCGGCAGCGCGCGCGTCATCCCGCCGTATTTTCGCGAGCAAGCGGATTGGCAGTTCGTCGCCTCGATCCTCGAGGCCAGTCGGGGCGAGAAGCTCAAGTTCGAGCGCGCCTGGATCATCCGGGCGAGCAAGGGCGCGCGGACGCTGGCCGATGTCCAGCGCAACGTGCGGAAGGCGCTCGAGTCAGCGAAGGGCCTGAGCGCGGACGTCTATCTGACGCTCGAGGCCTACCTGGAAGCGGTAGTGCCGCAGATCGATCGGATCCGCTGGGCGACTCACGTCGAGCTCGCCGCCGGCGTCAGTGCGATGGATCTCGCCGCCCTGAACGTCGAAATGCAACACTTGGTGATCCGGTCCACGATCGATTGGGTGTTGAATCACGAGCAGGATACGGTCGTGGTCGTGCCCGAGGCCTGGAAATTCATCCCGCAGGGCCGCGGCACGCCGGTGAAGCTCGCGGCCGAAGCCTACATCCGGCAGGCGGCCGGCCTGCGCAACTATCTCTGGCTCGACAGCCAGGACATCGCCGGCGTCGAGAAGATGATCCTCAAGAGCGTGCCCGTCTGGATCCTCGGGGTCCAGCGTGAATCGAACGAGGTGAAGCGCACGCTCGACCAGATCCCGGCTGGCATCAAGAAGCCGAAACCGGATCAAATCGCGACCCTCGGCCTGGGGCAGTTCTTCGCGTGCTACGGCACGCACGTCGTGAAAGTCTATGCGCAGCCTGTCTGGCTGGGCGACGCGCACGCGATCGCGCTGGCCCAGGGCAATCTCGACGCGCACCGCGTGGTCAAACCAGGGGAGGTTCAGGTGACCGAAGCAGAAGCCAGGGCGCTCCGCGACGAGAACACGGAGCTGAAGCGTCGGATCCAGGACCTCGAGCGGCTGGTCGCCGAGGGCCGGCCGGCGGAGCCGCACGCTGCTGAACACCGGACCGAAGCGCGCAAACCGGCTGCTGGACTGGTGCCCGTGCAGACGTCTGCAGGGGCTGGACCTGCCCTTGAACTCCCCGACCTCGTGTTCCGTAGGCTCGGTGGCGGCGATGAGCTCTATCAGGCGATCAAGGCGCGGCTCATCGCGGAGGCGCCCGGCATCCTGCAGGTGCTGACCCTCACGCCCGAAATGGAAGTCACCGTCGAGCGTCGCACGCTCGCCGTCGATGGGAGCTCCATCAAGGGGCGGATCGCCCGGATTCTCAGGGAGGGATTCTTTCACGAGCCCCGCGGGTGCGGCGCGGTGCGCGGCGAGCTGAAGCGTACGGGGGCGGACGTGAACACGGCCAACATCGGGCGGGCACTCGACGAGTTCAAAGTGGCCGGGTTCGTGACGGAACCGTCGCATGGGCAATATCAGGAAGTGCCGGCCATGACCGTGCGGATCCTGGACGGGAATGGCCGCTAAAGATCTCGAGCGCCGCCGCGCGCACGATCGCGCGATGAAGCGTCCACAAGGGGTCAGTCTGAATCTGCATCCCATCACCAAACTCTTCCCGCCGATGGGCGATGGCGAGTTCCAAGAGCTCGTCGCGGATATCCAGGAGCACGGCCAGCGGGAAGCCATCTGGCTATATCGCGGCGAGGTCATCGATGGTGCGCATCGCCTTAAGGCCTGTGAGCGGCTAGGCCTGGCCGTGCGGTCTCGGGAATGGGACGGGACCGGCTCGCTCACCGGCTTCGTGATCTCGATGAATCTGCGGCGCCGACACCTCACCGCGAGTCAAAAAGCCATGATCGCAGAAGGCGCCCTCCCCATGTTCGAGGCCGAGGCGAAGGAGAAGATGCTCGCTGGGAAGGGCGACCCTGGGGCAATTGTGCCCCAGGGTGCTCGTGCCCCGCGGGCCCGCGACCAAGCCGCCGCCGCAGTCGGCGTCTCGCCGCGCTACGTGCAGGACGCGAAGCGGCTGGCGAAGCAGGCCCCGGCGCTGGCCGACGACGTCCGCCGCGGCGGCCTGACGATCAGTGCGGCGGTGCAGCGGCTGCCGCGATCGAGCCGCTCCACGGGGCCCCGCTTCGCACGCAGGCCGAGCAAACGACCGCCCATGGAACGCTTTCATAAAGCCATCATCGCCCTGACCACGGCCGTCGAAGTGCTGAGAGCGGCGGTGGGAGAGATGGCTGGGGCGGATGTATCGGCCCGGGACCGCCAAAGTCTTTCTTGGGCGCGTCGCACCCTCACGCATCTCATTCGTCGTATCCAAGGAGGCTAGAAATATGGACGCGAGCCACCTCAAGAGGATGTGGCTGAAGGTCTCAGATCTCAAACCGCATCCCAAGGTGCAGCGGGACCAGTTCAGCCCGCGGTGGGCGAAGGAACTCGCCGACAAGCTGGACCCAGACAAGCTCGGCACGATCGCCGTTGTGCACTGCCGGGGCCAGTGGTACGTGGTTGACGGCCAGCATCGCGTCGCGGCAGTGATGCAGGCCTTTGGAACGGACCAAAAAATCGAATACGAGGTGCTGGAATCGGACGATCTAGCCAACGCGGCCGACGTGTTTTTGGGACGTAATACGAGACTCGGCATGCGCCGCATCGACAAATTCATGCAGGAAGTAAATCGTGGAGATGAAGGACCGGTCGCGGTCGTCAACATTCTACGGCGCCACGGTCTTCAAGCCAGCTTCGATCATCGGAATGGCCGAGTGGCGGCCGTGGGCGCCTGTGAATCGGTCTACCGGCGCGATCCAAAGCTGCTCGCAGATACGATCAAGATCATCCACGCGACCTACGGATTCGATCCCGATGCCTATCAGGGCATCCTAATTCGTGGACTCGCAATTGCCCTGATCCGGCATCCCCAAATCACCGCGGACGGCATAGTGGAAAGGCTCAAGCTGCATGAGCCCGATACGCTGCGCGCGAAGGCCACCGTGCTCGCGGGGACGAAGTCCATGATGGCCGCGAATGCCATGGCCGAGGTGCTGGTAGGTATTTGGAACAAGGGCCGGAGAGGCCGTCGTATCGACAACGACGACCAATGACAGCCCTCGAGCGCCGCGCGCACGATCGCGCGATGAAGCGCCAGCAGCGCCGGCGGCGCTACCTCGCGGCCTGCATGGGACGCGCGACGTGTCCGAAGCGGTTCGGCCGCTACGAATGCGGCGGCCTGCTCGAACTCGTCGTCCTCCACGACGGCTCGACGGCGATCCACTGCCCGCGCTGCGAACGGCTACGGGCGGGCATCTGTCTTGAGTGCCCGCGGCCCGTGGCCGGCGCTGTTGGCTGGTCTCGCCGCTGCCTCGAGCACACGCGACTCGAACATGGCCGCCGGTCGTCGCGCCGCTGGCGGCTGCACCATCCCCGCGATGCGCGCCGCGCCTGGCGGACATACCACCAGCGTCACAAGGCGGCGCGGAATGCGGCCGCCCGCGCCTGGCGGCTCACGCATCCCGACCAGGTCGCGGCCTACGCGGAGCGGTACAACGCGAAGCGCCGCGCCGAGCGCGCCGAGGCCTCCGCGTGACCGACGTGGTCGTCGGGGCGGACGGGCTCCCGGACGTCCTGCGACTCGAGCTCCCGGAGCCGCCGACGGCCAACCTCTACTGGCGGCTCGGCCGCCACGGCCGCACCGGCCGGCATCTGTACCGCTCCGCGCAGGCCGAGGCGTACAAGAGCGCCGTCTGGAACCGCCTGCTCACGACCCCGGTGCCGCACGCGACGCTCGTCTACGGGCGGCCGCTCTACGGCACGGAGCGCCTCGAAGTGACGATGCGCTGGTTTCGGAACCGGCGTGCGGGTGATCTCGACAACCGACTGAAAGTGCTGCTCGACGCGCTGAAGCACATCGTCTACGAGGATGACAAGCAGATCGTCGCGCTGCACGCGTATCGGTTCGATCCCACCGACCAGGCGCGCGGCATCGTGCAGCTGTGCGTGAGCGCCCTCCCGGCGGCATGATGAGGCTCGATGCGACCGTGTTGCCGCGGCGTCCCGATCGGCCGATGCCTGGCGAGCAGCTCGCCGTCATGGTGATCGCCCGGGAACTGCTGCCGGATGTGCTCGATCGTGGTCTCCCGATCCCCGCGTCGATCTGCGACGCCTGGTTCACGCGCGATGGCGACATCGTGCTGCTTCTCGCTGGCGTGCTTCCCGCCGCCGCGCGCTGGTTGACGCCGATCTTCGAGCGCACCGCGAGCGGCCGGCCGTATTTCAAGACGTGGGCGATGGCCTAAGTGCCGCCGGCGACGTATCTTTCGAGCGAGATGCGCGAGCGGCCCCTGCGGCCCGACCCCAGCGATGGGGATCGGGCCGCTTCGCTTGTCGAGGTGCGCTGTCCCGGTCATCGGACGAGCGCCGGCGGCGATCGCGTCCCCTGCCGGCACGTCCTGAAAGAGGTCCCCTCGTGGTGGGGGCGCGCGCTCACGGCGATCATCACGAGCCGCGGCGCGTGGGCCGGCCGCGGCGAAGTCATGCGCTGCCGCCACTGCCGCCTGTGGGTCGAGATCACCTATCAGCCGGAGCCCGCCTAGTGGAGATCCGCGTCCAGAGCCGCGCCGCCGAGACCTGGCTCGAGCGCCTCTTCGCCGATCAGCTGCCGTTCGCGACGAGCCTCGCGCTGAACCGCACGGCGAAGGCCGCCCAGGACGCGCTCCGCGCGCACCTGCAGCAGCACTTCACGATCCGCCGGCCCTGGGTGCTGCAGGGCATCGTGATCCCGCGCTTCTCGGACAAGCACGACCAGCCGATGCGCGTGTCGGTCCAGCTCGATCCCGCGCGCGCGTTTCTCGCGAAGTTCGAGGCGGGGGGCTTGAAGAGCGGCTCGCCCGAGCTGCCGATCGCGATCCCGAGCACGGCGCTGCGCCCGGCCTTCACGGACGTCCCGCCGCTGGCCTTGTATCCAAAGAACCTGCGGCTGCTGCCGCGGCGGGACGTCACCGGGATCCTCGCCGCCCACACGCACATCAGCCGGCGCGGCGTCGTCCAGGTCCAGGGCAAGCAACGGACCTTCATCCTCGATCAGACGATGTTCGGCGTGTCGGTCGCGGGCGTCTATCAGCGGATCGGCCCTGGGCCGCACGATATCCGGCTGCTGTGGACGTACAAGGACCGGATCCGCATCCCCGCGCGGCTCCACTTTGGCGACGTCGTGGCCGCGACCGTGCAGTCGACCTGGCCGAGCGCCTACGCGGCCGCCTTCCAGCAGGCGGTGCGCACTGCGCGATAGGAGATCACGATGTCCACGGGCCCGACGGTCCACGTCACCATCACCTTCGAGCTGCAGACGGGGCAGGTCGGCCTCGAATCCTCGCCGGCCATTACGGGGAATCGCGTGCTGCTCTACGGGCTGCTCGCGATGGGGCAGGAGCTCGTGCACCGGCTGGGCGACGAGCAGCTGAAGCAGCAGAAGATCGTGATGCCTGATCTCGGGATCTTCAAGGGCCTGAAGGAGTGACGCTCCCGCCGCCGCGCTTCCGGCGCACCGGCTTGACGCCCGGCCAGATCGCCGCGCGCCTCGAGCGCGCCGGCGCGCTGCACCAGGCCGGCGACGTCGCGGCCGCGCGGCACGTCTACGAGCGGATCCTGCGCCACGACCCCGGCTGCTGGCCCGCCCGCTATCCGCTCGCGATCGCCGCCTACCAGCAGCGGGACTATCGGCTCGCCGAGCGGGAGTTCCGCCGCGTCATCGGCGCCGCCCCGGCCTTCCCGCCGGCGCGCTACAACCTGGGGCTCGTGCTCCAGGAGAGCGGCCGCTTCGAGGAGGCGGTGACGTGGCACGACTCCGCGATCGCGCTCGATCCCGAGTGCGCGCCGGCGTGGGCCAACAGCGGGACGGCGCTCCTCGCGCTCGGCGAGCTCGGCCAGGCGCGCCAGCACTTCGAGATGGCCGTGCTCTGTCCGGATCCCGCGCCGGAAGATCGCCTGAACCGCGCCGTCGCGAACTTGCTGCTCGGCCGCTGGCGCGAGGGCTGGGCCGACTTCGAGTATCGGTTCCAGTCGTCGAGCCATGACGGGCCGCGCGATCTGGGCCACGCGTGGAGCGGTGAGCCGACCAGGCAGCCGCTCCGCCTTTGGGCGGAACAGGGCTTCGGCGACACGCTGATGACGCTGCGCTACTGGCCGCTCGTCCGCGGCCGCGCGCCAAACGCCCTGCTGCAGGTACCACCCGCCCTCGCGCGCTTCATCCACCACGCCATGCCGGACGTGCCGCTCCTCGATCCCTGGCCCGATGCCGCGGCGGTCGAGATGCCGCACGTGCCGATGATGAGCCTGCCGCATCTGTTCGCGACAACGCCCGACACCGTGCCACCGCTGACCATCGCCGTCGAGCCGGCGTCGCTCATGCCGGCGTCCTATCGCGTAGGGCTCTGCTGGGCCGGGTCGCGCGCGCATCGCAATGACGCGCGCCGCTCGGTCCCGCTCGAGGAGCTGCGGCCGCTCTTCGCGCTCGAGGGCGTTACCTGGCAGGCGCTGCAGGTCGAGCGCACGGAGGGCCTGCCCGACACGCCGCTCGCGCCTCTTATCGCGACCGACTGGCTCGAGACGGCGCGCATCGTGGCGGCCTGCGACCTGGTCATCACGGTCGATACGGCCGTGGCGCATCTCGCCGGCCTGCTCGGCACGCCGACCTGGCTGCTCCTCGCGGCGTGGCCCGACTTCCGCTGGATGCTCGAGACCGATCGCACGCCGTGGTATCCGTCCGTCGCGCTGATCCGCCAGCAGCGGGTCGGCGATTGGTCCGACGTCGTGGATCAGGTCCGCCAGCGGCTCGCGGCCCGATGATCGATCCCGTCACGCTGGCCGCGCTCGTCCAGATCGCTGACTGCCGCTACGGCCGCATGATGTTTCTCTCACACGACGGCTATGTCGGCCGATCGCTGGGCCTGTGCGGCGAATTCTCCGAAGGCGAGGTCCAGCTGTTCCGGCGGTTCGTGCATCCGGGCGACCTGGTGCTCGACGTCGGCGCCAACATCGGCGCGCATACCGTGGCGCTCGCCCGCCTCGTCGACTCGTCCGGCGTCGTGCTCGCGTTCGAGCCGATCCGGTTCCTGTATCAGCTGCTCTGCGGCAACGTCGCCCTGAACGGCCTGGCGCACGTGCACACGCACCACGTCGCGGTCGGCCGGGAAGCGGGCGCGCTGCGCGTGCCGCCGATCGACTTCACGATCCCCGATAACTACGGGGGAGTCCCGCTCGGCGGCTGGCAGCACGGCGAGCACGTCCCCGTGCTGCGGCTCGACGACATCTCGGTGCCGCGCTGCGACTTCATCAAGATCGACGTCGAAGGCATGGAGCAGCAGGTCATCGAGGGCGCGTGGATGCTGATCAACCGCTTCCGGCCGGTGCTCTACGTCGAGAACAACGGCGGCGCCAAGGGACCGCCGCTCGTCGACGCGATCCGCAGCCGAGGCTACGAGCTCTACTGGCACTATCCCCATCTGTTCGCCGAGGACAACTACCGCCAGGCGCCCATCGACGCGGATGACCTGCGGATCGTCTCGCACAACATGCTGTGCTTGCCGAACGGCTCGTCTGCCCCGAACGACATGGAACCTGTCACCTGATCGAGGAGGCCCATGATTGAAGGAGCCGAAGATACGAACAAACTCAGCATCGCCACTCTGCCGGTGACGGTGAAAGTCGTGCAGGTAGATGGCAGGGCTATGACGAAGGCAGTCTTTCGTCAAATCGTGGACTCCGAGTTTGAAGACATAGATTCCGGCAATCCCAGAGGCGATCTGCTAGGTTGGGTCAATGAACATGATGAGAGATGCGTCGGGTTAGGAGACCATCTCCATTTGCTTTGGCGCGACAAGGGCAACGGTGAGATCCGGAAGTCAACCCTTGTTACTTGGACAAGTAGCGCTTCCGGATGGCGTGAGTCACGCCTGCGCAACCTGAAGCCGGATGATCCTGAGCGGGAGCAGGTAGAGCGAGAGCTAGGCGACGTGAGGCTCAACCACAAGTTGTTATATGAGGAGTTATGCAAGAGTCAGCAACTGTTCATCGCAACTTAAGGGCCGCGCATCCGGAGCCAGGGCCGCGCGTGGATGTGCGCGTCACGTTCTACCAGTCATCAGCAGCGTCCGGCAAAAGCCGCTCGTTTCGCATTCATGGCGACGAAGCTCTTGCGAGGCATATATGGAGCACTCTTCAAAATCTCCTAATGAACCCTGAGGAGCGGAGGCAGTGGGAGCAGGATGGCTGGCCATGACCTGATTGAAAATCGCGGGTCCTTCCTGGCCCACCTGATTGCGGGTGCCGCAGGCTGCGCGAATCGTGCAGCGTCCGGCGCCGTAACACGGATTTCGGTTGCGTGACAAAGCAGGAGCTCGCACGCGCCCTCGATCTCAGCATTCGGCAGATCGAGAACCTCGTCGTGGACGGCATGCCGCATGCGAAGCGCGGCCGCCGGCTGCTCTTCGAGGCCGCGGCGATCGTTTGGTACTTCCGGCGCAAACTGCAGGAGTTCGAGGCCCGCACGCCGCCGAGTGTCGAGGAGGCGCGGGCCCGGCGCGAGCTCGCCCAGGCCGAGCTGGCCGAATACGAGCTCGCCGAGAAGCGCCGGCAGATGCTGTCGATCGAGGACCACGACCGGATCCTCGGCCGGCTGCAGGATCGGCTGCGCGCGAAGCATCTCAACCTGCCCGGGAAGTGGGCGCCCCAGATCGTGGGGCTCCGATCGATTCCGGAGGGCCAGGCGCGCCTCGAGGAGATGATGCACGAGTGTCTCCTCGAGCTGACGCGCGTGGCTGACCAGGTCGAGGAGGACAGTGCCACGTACGGCCCTGCAGACGCATCCCAGCGCCTTCGCGCACGTGCAGCAGGTCGACGCCGCCGGCCTCCGGAAGCGCCTCGCCCCCCCGCCTAAACTCACCGTCTCGAGCTGGGCCGATCGCCACCGCGTGCTGCCGCGGGAGTCCTCCGCGGCGCCCGGGCAGTGGGATACCGCGCGCACGCCCTATCTGCGCGCGATCATGGACGCCTTCTCGGAGCCCCTGATCGAGCGCATCGTCTTCATGAAGTCCGCCCAGGTCGGCGCGACCGAGGTGCTCCTGAACGTCATCGGTTTTCACATCGACCGGGATCCGGCCCCGATCTTGGTCGTGCAGCCGAGCGTGAAGCCCGCGGCGGAGTCGTTTTCCAAGGACCGCCTGGCGCCGATGATCCGGGACAGCCCCCGGCTGACCGATCGAGTGCGGGATCCGCGGAGCCGCGACTCGGGGAACACGATCCTGCACAAGGTCTTCCCCGGGGGGCAGATCACCGTGGTCGGCGCCAACTCGCCGGCGGGCCTCGCGAGCCGGCCGATCCGGATCCTGCTACTCGACGAGGTCGATCGCTACGAGGCCTCGGCCGGGACCGAGGGCGACCCGGTGCGGCTCGCGATTCAGCGCACCGAGACGTTCTGGAACCGCAAGATCGCGCTGTTCTCGACGCCCGGCATCAAAGGCCTGTCGCGGATCGAGCGAGAGTGGCTGCTGTCCGACCAGCGGCGCTATGAGGTCCCGTGTCCGCACTGCGGCGCGTTCCAGGTGCTGAGCTTCCGGACCGGGCTCAAGTTCGCCGTGGACGCGCGCGGCGACGTCGCGGCCGAGTCCGTGCACTACGAATGCGGCCACTGCCACGGCGCGATCGAGGAATCGCAGAAGGGCGCCCTGATCGCCGCGGGGCGCTGGCGGCCGATGCTGCCCGGGCGGCGCGTGGCGGGCTTCCACATCAATGCCCTCTATTCCCCGTGGGCGCGCTGGCCCGACATCGCGCAAACCTTCGTCGAAGCGAAGGATGATCAGGAACAACTCAAGGCCTTCGTGAACCTGAAATTGGGCGAATTGTGGGAAGATCGGGGCGAACAACTGGATGCGACGGCGCTCGAGGAGCGGGCGGAACGCTACGGGGAGGCCGAGGTGCCGGCCGGGGTCGGCATCCTGACCGCCGGCGTCGACGTGCAGGCCTCGCGGCTCGAGCTCGAAGTCGTCGGCTGGGGCGCCGGCGAGGAGTCCTGGCGCATCGCCCACTACCGCCTCGAAGGCGATACGGAGCAGCCCGCGACCTGGCAGGCGCTCGAGGCGCTCCTGACGCGGGCCTACCGGCACGCGAGCGGCGCCGCGCTCCGGATCCGCGTCTGTCTGATCGATTCCGGCTACCGCACGCCGACGGTCTACGGGTTCGTGCGGCCGCGCCAGGCGCGGGGCGTCTACGCTTCGAAGGGCGAGGAGGGCACGCGCGGGCAGACGCCGCTCCGCCGGGCGGCGAAGACGAACCGGTACGGCGTGCGCCCGTTCACGATCGCCACGGCGGCCATGAAGGACACGCTCTTCGCGCGGCTCAAGATCCAGCAGCCCGGGCCGCGTTACATGCACTTCCGCACGATGCTGCCCGACGGCGGCTTCGACGGGGAGTTCTTCGCGCAGCTCGGCGCCGAGAAGGTCGTGCTCGAGCGCCGCGGCGCGCGCCGGATCCGCCGCTACGTCGCAGTGCGCGACCGGAACGAGGCGATCGACCTCGAGGTGCTGAACCTGGCCGCGTTGCACGCGCTCGGGACCGGGCTCCGCGAGCAGTTGGGCAAGCTGGCAGACCGGATCGGGCCGCCGGTGCAGACGTCTGCAGAGGTCCCGGCCGGGGTCGCGGCGCCGACGCCGCCCGCGCCGAAGCGCCGGCCGTCGCGGCCGCGCGGCGGCGGCTGGTTGCACGGCTGGCGGTAGTGTATAGATTTGCGGGAGAGAGCGCCCCCGCGCGGGCCGGCTATCGCTGGTCCGCGTTTTCTTTTGCCCGGGAGGGGCTGATGCTCCGTCGCCTGATGCCGCTGCTCGCCGCGGTGCTGCTCGCCGCCACGCTCTGCCCGCCGCCGGCGGCCGCCCAGGGCCCCGGCGGGGCGGTCTACATCAACATCACGGGCACCGCCTCGATCAACGGGGCGGACTTGAAGAAGCCCGGCGACTTCCGCGGCGTGATGGTCGTCGTGAACGTCACCACGCTCACCGGGACCACGCCAACGATCACGCCGGTGATTCAGGGGAAGGACGACGCGGTCGGCGCGAGCGGAAACTACATCCAGGTGCATACCAGCTTCACGGCGATCTCCGCGGCGGGAACCTTCGTCTACATGGTCTATCCCGCGATCGGGACCGCCGCGGGCGGCATCACCGCGACGTCGCCGCTTGCCGTGCCGAACACCTGGCGCGTGGTGCTCACCTACGGGGGCACCGTGACCGCCTCGGCCGGCACCGTCGCCTACTACCTGATCCCGTGACGTTCGTCATTCCGACCCAAGAGCCCGACGTCGTCCGGTCCGGCGAGGACTGGCACTGGACGGTCGTGCTCTCATCGTTCCCGCCGAGCGAGGGCTGGACGCTCAAATACTATTTCAACGGCCGCGGCAACCTCGTCATCACCGCCACGCCGCAGGCCGCCCAGGGCAACTACGACGTGCTGGCGTTGGCTTCGGTGACGGGCAACATCGCCAACATTCCGGTGCCCTTGGCGATCGGCGACCGCTACACGTACGATGCCGTCGTCTCGGGGGTCGCCGGCGAGACGCACGTCGCCCGCTCGGGCGTGCTCACGGTCATGCCGAACCTCACGGCAGCCGTCGCGGGCGGCTTCCAGACGCACGCCGAGCAGATGCTGGCGGCGATCGAAGCGAAACTGCTCGGTCGCGTGAACACCGAGCAGCTGATCGAGACGTACGGCATCGCCGGCCGCCAGGTGGCGAAGATGCGCACGGCCGAGCTCTTGAAGCTCCGCGGCGTCTACATGGGACTCGTCCGCCGCGAGCGCAACCCCAACAGCGTCGGGGCCAGTGTCCAGGGCGTCTTCCAGCTCCCGAGCTAGCGCGGGACGGCGACGGCCGCCGGCGGCGCCCAGCCTGTTCCAGCGGCTGCGCACCGTCGCGACGCGAGCGCTGTCGACCTTCGGCGGCCTCTGGGGCAGCCCGATCTTCGGGTCGCCGGCCAACTCGGGCTACGCCGGCGGCCGCCTCAGTCGCCTCACGCTCGATTGGGTCATGCTGCCGCTCTCCGCGGACCAGGAGATGCGGTGGAACCTGCGCGTGCTCCGCGCCCGGAGCCGCGAGCTCGTCCGCGACAATCCCCACGCGAAGCGATTCATCCACCTGTGCGCCAACAACGTGGTCGGCCATCGGGGGATCCAGCTGCAGGCCCGCGTGCCGGCGCTGAAGGGCGGCTTCTCCGAAGGCGTGAACGCGCAGCTCGAGCAGGAGTGGCAGGCCTGGGGCCACGCGGAGAGCTGCACCGTCGACGGCCGCCTGTCGTGGACCGAGCTGCAGCGCTTGGTCTGCAAGACGCTGCCGCAGGACGGCGAGGTCGTGCTCCGGTTGATCCGCGGCTTCCCGAACGAGTGGGGCTTCGCCCTGCAGCTCATCGACGCGGACCAGCTCGACGTCACCTACAATCGCGGGCCCGACGCCCAGGGGACCGAGGTCCGGATGGGGGTCGAGGTCGATCGCTGGACGCGCCCGATCGCGTTCCACATCTGGAATCGGCATCCGTCCGAGTACGAGTACGAATTCATGCGGGAGCGGATCCGGGTGCCGGCGAAGGACGTCATCCACCTCTACGTGCAGCACCGCGTCGGCCAGACGCGCGGCGTCCCCTGGTTCCACGCCGTGATGCTCAAGCTCAAGATGCACGACGGCTACGAAGAGGCCGAGCTCGTCGCCGCGCGGATCGCGGCCGCGAAGATGGGCTTCCTCGTCATGAAGAACGAAGAGGGCTATACGCCGCCGGCGGCCGACGATCCGGATCAGCGCCTGCAGTTCGAGGTCGAGCCCGGGCTGATGACGCAGCTCGATCCGGGCTACGAGTTCCAGGCCTGGGATCCGCAGCATCCGACGCAGGCCTTCGAGTCCTTCACGAAGTCGGTCTTGAAGAGCGTGGCGACGGGCCTCGGCACGACGTACGCCGCGATGTCGGGTGATCTCTCGGAGGCCAACTACTCGAGCATGCGGTCCGGGACCTTGGTCGAGCGCGACGAGTGGAAGGCGCTGCAGGAGTGGCTGAGCGAGCACCTGCATCGACGCGTGTACGAGGCCTGGCTCGAGCTGGCGATCCTCGCCGGCCGCGTCACGGTCGGCCCGCGCGCCCCCGAGCGGCTGAAGGCGGTGCGCTGGGTGCCGCGCGGCTTCGAGTGGGTCGATCCGCTCAGCGAAATGCGCGCCGTGGCGCTCGAGATCGACTACGGCCTCACGAGCCGGACGCGCAAGGCGGCCGAGCAAGGCGTCGACCTGGCCGAGGTGTTCGTGGAGCTCGCCGAGGAGGAGCAGCTCGCGAAGGCGAATCAGATCACGCTCGCGCCGATGGCGGTCAAACCAACGGCGAAAGCCCCGACCGAGTCGAACCCGACCCCCGACCAGAACGCCCCGGGCGAGGGCGCGGGCAACAACGGCACCGGCGCCGGCGGCCGCGCCGCGGTGACCGCACTCTTGCGCGAGTGACCCGGCTGGTAGTATCGTAGACGAGAGCGCCACATCGAGCGCCCCGCGCGGGCCAGAGACCACTCTGGCCCGCGTTGTCGTTTTCCGGAGGCGCGTGATGGCGGACGGGAAGAAAACCAAGTCGGTCGGCGGCACCGCGGTCCCGGCCTCGGGCTTCGCCTACGTCGGTGATCCCGACAAGACCGAGACCTGGAAGCTCCCGATCCATGACTGCTCGCACGCGCAGAACGCGCTCGGGCGGTTCGCGTCGACCGAGGACATCCCGGCGAGCGAGAAGGCCAAGGTCGCCCGGAAGATCGTCGCGAAGGCCAAGAGCTGCGGGTTCGATACGTCGAATTTCGAGAAGGAGCACTTGGGTAAAGGCGAGAAGGGCGCCCAGGGGGCGCTGGCCTACCGGACCTACCAGCTACTGCGCGCGCACGACGGCGGCGAGCTGGAGAAGGACGGGCGCATGGCGGTCTCCCTCTCGTCGGAGACGCCCGTGCCGCGCTGGGACGGCGACGAGATCCTCGATCACTCGGCCGACGCCGTCGACATGACGCGGGCGAAGGGCGGGCTGCCGCTCCTCCTCGACCACATGACCGGCAAGCAGGTCGGCCGGCTCGAGGACATCGCGCTCGACGAGAAGGGCGGCAAGCTGCGGGCGATGATGCGCTTCTCGAAGAGCCAGGCCGGCCAGGAAGTGCTGCAGGATGTCGTGGACGGCATCCGCAAGGAAGTGTCGATCGGCTACGTGCCGATGGAGCGGGTGCTCGAGCGTGAGGATGAGGACGGCGCCACCTACCGCGTCACCCGGTGGATGCCGATGGAAGGTTCGCTGACGGCTGTGCCGGCCGACCATACGGTCGGAGTCGGGCGATCCGCTGCGCGGGTGGCGGCGCCTCCGGTGGACGATCCTGACCCCGCACTGGGAGATGTCGCCATGACTGCCGCAGTTGTCACCGATCCCGCCGCCGAGGCGGCGCGTGCCGCCGAGCTCCGGAAATCGGAGCGACAGCGCGTGCAGGAGATCCTCGAGGCGGTGGACACGGCCAAGCGCCACGGCATCGCCATGAAGTCCGAGGACTGGATCCCCACCGACAAGAGCGCCGACGAGGCGCGCCGGTGGCTCTTCGAGGAGTTCAAGCGCCGTGCCCAGGAGAACCGGGGCGGCATCACCACGGACGGCGGCTTCGACGGCCTGGGCGTTTCCGCGCAGGAGCGGAAGAACTACTCGCTCTCGCGCGCGATCGTCGCCGCGGCCGACGGCGACTGGTCGAAGGCCGGGTTCGAGTTCGAGGTCTCGAAGGCGCTGACGGACCGGGCCATGAAGGCCGGCCAGGCGCCGTCCGGCAAGGGCTTCCTGATGCCGGTCGACATCGGCATCGGGCGCGCGCGCGATCCGATCGCCTTCTTCCGGCGCGATCCGAGCGCCTTCCTGCTCGCCGAGAAGATCGAGGGGTTCATGACCCGCGCCGGCCTGTCGACGAACGTGTCCGGGTCCGGCCAGGAGCTCCGCTTCATCGAGCCGGGCAGCTTCATCGAGCTGCTCCGCAACTCGACGAAGGTCATGTCGATGGGGGCGACGCTCCTGCCCGGGCTGCAGGGCAACATCGCGTTCCCGCGGCAGATCACGGCCGGCACCGCGTCGTGGCAGGGGGAAAATCCGGGCGCGGACGTGGCCGACTCGAACCTCACGCTGAACCAGCTCACGATCAGCCCGCACCTGCTCTTGTCCTCGACGTCCTACTCGCGGCAGCTGCTCGTGCAGGCGGTCGTGGACGTCGATCAGCTGGTGCGGCAGGATCTGACGCTGATCACGGCGATCGAAGTGGATCGCGCCGCGATCAACGGCTCGGGGGCGTCGAACCAGCCCACCGGGATCCTGAACGTGGCGGGCGTCGGCCTCGTCGCGCTCGGCACGAACGGCGCGCAGCCGATCTGGGACAACTTCGTCGACCTCGAGCGCACCGTCGAGGCCGCGAACGCGCTGCGCGGCACGCTCGGTTACTTGAGCACGCCGGGCATCAAGGCGCGCATGAAGAAAGTGGCGCAGATCTCGGGCACGACCGGGATTCCGGTCTGGTCCTACGAGACCTCGCCGCTCACCGGCCAGCGCGAGGGCGAGGTCAACGGCTACCGGGCCGAGGCGTCGACCAACGTGCCGTCGAACCTGACGAAGGGCACGTCGACCACGGTCTGCCACGCCGCCCTGTTCGGCAACTGGCAGGAGGTGCTGATCGGCCAGTGGCTCGCGGTGGAGATCATCGTCGATCCGTACCGGCTGAAGAAGCAGGGGATGATCGAAGTCACCTCGATCGTGATGGTCGACGTCGGGCTGCGGCACGCGGCCTCGATGGCGGTGACCGTGGACGCCTTGCAGTAGCCGATCCCCGAGGGGGGCGGCCTTCGGGCCGCTCCTCTCTGCATGCTGTTTCCACAGCGGCCCTGGAGGCCCAACGATGGCAGCGGAAAAGATCAGGCGGGTCCGGATGCTCCACGGCGCGCTCGGCCCACGCGCCAGGCCCGACGACGAGCCCCAGCCACTCCACGTCGGCGGTGTCTACGACGTGCCCGAATCGCTCTTCCTCCAGCTCACGCACTCGAACTTTGCTGTGGAAGCGAGCGGCGCGAAGCTGCAGGACGGCGATCCGGCGGCCTCGCCGGGCTGGTCGCCGGAGCATCCCGACTGGGACGAGCGCGCCACCAAGCGCGAGAAGGCGGCCTGGGAGACCCGGAAACCGGCCGTCACGACCCGGGATCCAAAGCCGAGGGAGTAGGCGGAGGCCGTGGCCGTCTTCGGCGCGGCGGACCTGGATGCGCTGCTCGCCCAGCTGGGCGTGAGCGTCACGTACGGGGCGACGACGGTCAATGGACTCGTGGATCGGGAGGATCTGTTCCAGGCGGATCCGAGCGGGCTGCAGGTCAGCGTGCGGCGACAGGTGGTGCGCGTGAAGACGGGGGCGCTCGCGGCCCTGGCAGTGAACAGCACGATCGTGGTGGACGGGGCGACCTACCACATCCGGGACGTGAGCCTCGAGGGCGATGGGGCGATCACCGTGATCACGTTGGCGACGGGCTGAGCCGTGGTGATCGAAACCGAGGACATTGTCGCCACGTGGCTGCGGGACGGCACGAACGGCGTCAACGCGCTGCTCCCGGGGATCGCGCTCTTGACGGGCGACACGCAGCCGCCGGCCGTGACGATCCTCGACGAGCGGTCGAACGGCAACGCGGCGCGCGGCGAGCTCCCGCAGGACCAGGCGACGCCCGTGATCCTCGTGGGGGTGCGCAGCGACGCGGTCTACGTCGAGCCGTTCGATCAGGGCACGCTCGACGCGGACATCGAGGTCGACATCGGGTTCGCGACGCGCGGGGCGGTCAGTGAAGCGGTGTTGCGAGACGGGCTCTATACGATGCGCGCGGTCGTCCGGAGCCTGCGGAAGCTGTGGAGCGTCGGCACGCTGGCCAATCGCCAGCGCGGCACCGTGAACTTGGTGCACCGGACGCAGGTCCGGCAAACGAAACCCTGGCTGCCGATCGGCGACGTGACGGAGACTCATGCCATCCAAGTGGGATACCGCGTCCGTGACACCAGCCCCTGAGCCGGCCGAGCGCCCGCTGCCGACGCACGGCGGCGCGTACATCACCAATCCTGAGACGGGCGAGCACGAGCCCGTCCCGGAGAAGGACTCCTAGGCCATGCCGGTCCTGACCCGGTCCCTCTCGGCGTGCTTCGTCAAGGTCGAGGCGACGGAAACCGTGGATGCCGTGCCGGCCGCGGGGGACGCGGTCCAGCTGATCGAGCACGGCACGCTCGTGGTCGGGCAGGAGATCCAAAACCCGCAGACCGACCTGCAGAATCAGCTGCTCGACGAAGCGTTCCCGGTGGCGCCGGCGGCGAAGTGGGCGGAGTTCACGGGCAAGATCTGGATCCGCGGCGCCGGCTCGGCCTACAACGGCTCGACCGTGTTCCCCGAACCGCACGCCATCCTGCAGGCGGGGGGGCTCTCGGCGGCCTTCAATGCCACCAAGGAAGACTACGACACGGCCTCGACCGGGACGAAGTCGGTCACGTGCTACCTCTTCCGCGAGACGGACACCGGCGCCTGGGTGAAGTATCCCATCGTCGGGGCGCGCGCGTCGCGGCTCGTCTTCACCCTCGCGGCCGGCAAGCCGGTCGAGCTCGAATTCGCGCTCCGCGGCCTCTTCGTGCAGCCGGTGGACGGCGGCTTCATCACGCCGACCTACCAGACGACGGTGCCCCCGGTTTTCGCCGGCGCGAGCTCCCTGACGCTCGGCGCCCTGGCCCTGGGCAATATTCGCACGGCGACCGTCGGCCTCGAGCTGACGCTCAAGCCCCAGCTCTCGGGAAACGCCACAGACGCCCTGGCCGGCTACAAGCCGGTCCATCGCCGGGCCACGTTCGACATCCGACCCGAGGGCGCGCGGATCGCGGACTACGACGCGTTCACGCAGTGGAAGACGGCCCCGCAGAATGCGCTGACGATCAATGTCGGCACGGGCGCCAACAACAAGATGTCGATCACCGCCGACAAGGCGACGATCTTCGACGCTCCGACCTATGAGGACGACGGGGGCCTGTGGCTGCACCGGTTGAGCGGGCTCCTGACGCCTGAGGGCACGAACCGCGTTCACGTGAGCTTCGGGGCCTGATGTTCGACGCGCGCAAGCTCCTCGCGGCGTTCGAGAAGCCCACCTACGTCACCGAGGCCGGCCAGACGATCGTCGGCCGGCCACTCTCGCATCCGCAGTTTCAGCAGTTCCTGAAGGACCTGGAGCGGGCGGGCGCGGACGACGCGGCGGTCGATGCCGTCGTGCAGCAGGCGCTCCTCGACATGCAGCTGCCGGCCGAGGAGATCCTGGCCTTGCCGGATCCGCTCTACGCGGCGGCGATCACCGATTTTTTTCGCTGTTGCCGGGGGCTGCCGCCCCCGAGTCCCGCGACGCCGCCGCCGGCGCCCGCGTCCACCGCGGCGCCAACGTCCTGAACTTCGGCG